>Ga0075021_10000067_pt1 | contig 54942 bp, 47 predicted proteins | sample ColStrG_CSR_2012_FD_72749 | JGI IMG/M metagenome (GOLD analysis project Ga0075021, IMG submission 72749) | Freshwater sediment microbial communities in response to fracking from Pennsylvania, USA - Cold Stream Run_MetaG_CSR_2012 | ecosystem: Environmental > Aquatic > Freshwater > Creek >...
CTGAATCTCCCAGTCCGTCCGGCATCGCGGACCGCCATCCCGGACCCGCGTTCGGCGCCATCGAGATGGATCTCCCAGGACTCGGGGGTCGACACGCCGGCCGGCCGGCGCAGGACCCGAGGCCGGCCGGGCGAATCGGCGAGGCTGAGGATGAGCGCCAGCGCGGACTCGATCCGAGCCGGCGTGTTCGGCTCGTCGACCGTGTCGCCCAACGCCGTCTGCAGGGCATGGCGCAGCCGGTCGATGTCCGCGCGCCCGAACACGATGACGATGTCCTCGACGTGCCGCTGAGCCGGCAGTGGCTCCGGGGCGACCTCTGCCTCGACCGGGACGATCATTGGAATCCCGAGATCGTCGCCACCAAGACGTCGTCGTGCCCGATTGATGGTCGCCCACATGGTCGGCAGCATCGCCGCTGACCGGAGGGCTTCGCCATCACCTCTTCGGCGGCCCATGGCCTGCCGGATGGCCCATGTCGCGGGCTGGCTCAGCCGAGCGCGTGGTTGAACTGGCCCCAGATGGCGTCCGGTTGCCACGTGAGCGGATCGCCCCGGATCAGCCGCGGCGCGCGCCACATCTCCACCCAGCCGTTCGCGAGCAACCGCTCGAGGCCTGCCTCGTTCTCGGACAGCACTCCGGCCCGAACGTGTCCGTCGGGGCCGTGCGCGACACGCCGCGCGTGCAGGATGGCCTCCGCGTCGTCGAGAGCCGGAGCGATCGTCGCGCCGCCGCCCCAGGGCGCGCGGACGACGAACCCACCGAGCACGCCGTCACTCGCGACGAGCACTCGCGCCGTGCCTCGATCCGCGAACGTGCCGATGAGGTGTGCCCGATCCTCACCGGTGACGGCGGCGTCGAGCGCCTCCATGGCGTCGAGGTCATGGGGTTCGAACGCTCGGATGCGGGGGTCGATCCGCGTCGCCGATGCCAGCCCCGGCGCCTCGAGGATCCGGTACCACGTCTGGACCTCGAAACCGACCTGCTCGTACAACGGCCGACCGGCGGCCGTGGCGACCAGGACGAGCGTCCGACAGGCCGCGGCATCGGCGACGTCGATCGTCGTCCTGGTCAACTCGAGACCGACGCCCCGCCGACGCCAGGCCGGGTCGACGAAGATCGTGCCGATCCAGCCGACCGTGCCGTTCAGGCTGATGACGCCGGTCCCGACGGCGACCCCGTCGGCCTCGGCGACGAACGGCTGGGTCTCGGGATGGGCGAGGGCGAACTCGAGGTACAGCCGGCGGTCGCCCCAGTCCTGACTCAGAAGAAGGGCCACGACCGGATCGATGTCGGCACGTGTCATCGGGCGGATGACCGGGAGCTGCATCCACCGATCGTAGCGGGCTCGTCGGCTATCATCCGAGGCCATGGCCACCCTGTCGCGCTCGGACGTCGAGCATGTCGCTCACCTCGCCCGCCTCGGCCTGACGGACGCCCAGCTGGCGCGCCTTGAGCTCGAGCTCAACCACATCCTCGACCAGTACGCCATCCTCGCCGGATTGCCGACCGACGACATCCCACCGACCGCGGAGACGATCGAACTCGAGAACATCCTGCGCGACGACGTTGTCCGGCCGTCACTCCCGGTGGCCGCGGTCCTGGCGAACGCGGCGGCCACGAACGGTGACTTCATCGTCGTCCCGGCCATCCTCGACGAACGCTGACGCGCCGGTGACCGACCTGACGCGACTCCATGCCCACGAGATGGCGGCGCTCCTTCGGACAGGTGAGGTCTCGTCGCGCGAATTGACCGAGACCCACCTCGCGGCGGCGGAACGGGACAACCGGGCGCTCAACGTCTGGTTGACCATCGATCGCGATCGGGCGCTCGCCGAGGCCGACGCCGCCGACGCCCGACTCGCGGCGGTGCGCACGAACCCTGACCGGGCCCTGGATCCGCTCCGGCCGCTTGTCGGTATCCCCGTGGCACTCAAGGACCTCGTGTCGCTGGCCGGCGGCCAGTGCACGGCCGGATCGCGGATCCTCGAAGGCTATCGCGCCCCGTATGACGCCCACATCACGGAGCGGCTTCGCGAGGCGGGCGCGGTCATCCTCGGCAAGACCAACATGGACGAGTTCGCGATGGGCTCGTCGACGGAGCACTCCGCCTATGGTCCGACGTCCAATCCGTGGGCACTCGACCGGGTACCCGGCGGCAGCAGCGGCGGATCGGCGGCGGCGGTCGCGGCGTTCCACGCCCCGTTGTCGATCGGCACGGACACGGGCGGTTCGATCCGCCAGCCGGCAGCGCTGTGCGGCGTGGTCGGCATGAAGCCGACCTATGGCCGGGTCAGCCGATACGGGATCGTCGCGTTCGCCAGTTCGCTCGACCAGATCGGTCCGTTCGCCCGGGATGCCCGGGACGCGGCGGCGCTGCTCCATGCCATCGCCGGCCGCGACGATCGCGATTCCACGTCCTCGCCGGAACCCGTGCCGGCGACCCTGGCAGCGTTGCCGGCCGGCGACGACGAGGCGGCCGGCTCGCTCCGCGGCAAGCGGCTTGGCCTGCCTCGCGAGTACTTCGTCGCCGGCATGGAGCCTGGTGTCGAGGCGCGCGTGCGCGAGGCCGTCGCGGCCCTCGAGGCAGCCGGCGCGACGGTCGAAGAAGTCAGCCTGCCGCACACCGACTACGGCCTCGCCACCTACTACATCGTCGCGCCGGCCGAGGCATCGGCGAACCTGGCCCGCTATGACGGCATCCGGTTCGGGCCGCGCCTCGGCGACGGCGATGTCCTGGCGAACTACCTCGCCACCCGTGGCCGGGGATTCGGACCCGAAGTCAAGCGCCGGATCATGCTCGGGACGTACGCCCTGTCGGCCGGCTACTACGACGCCTATTACCTGAAGGCGCAGAAGGTCCGGACGCTCATCAAGGGCGATTTCGATGCGCTGTGGACGCAGGGTTTCGACGCGCTGGTCGCGCCGACCTCGCCGACCGTCGCCTTCCGCTTCGGCGAGCGGCTCGCAGATCCGGTCTCGATGTACCTCTCGGACGCGTGCACCCTGCCGGTCAACATGGCCGGACTGCCGGGCGTCTCGATCCCGTGCGGGATGTCGGACGGGCTGCCGGTCGGCCTGCAGTTCATCGGATCGGCCTGGTCGGAGGCGTCCCTGTTCGGTCTCGCGCGCGGCTACGAGGCGATCACAGCGGATGCAGATTGGCGAGGCCTCGAGCCCACCGATCTGGCCGCGGCGGCAGAGCCAGAGACGCCCACGCCGGCCGATCGCATGCGCGCCGTGGAGTAGCCCGCGCTCCTTCGACCTACGCTCGCTCCGTGGTCACGGCGCATTTCGTGGCGACACGCGTCGCGGCTCGCCCATGGGACGGACGACCGTGTCGTGTCCCGTGCAGGTGACCCGAGCAGGGCCACGGGTACCGCCCCTCTGTCCACCGGCGAGGACGGACCCGCCGGATGTCCCTTGGGTTCGGGCGGGACGGCACTCGCCACACGTCGCGCAGGTCACGACCATCGGTCCCGGAGGTGACGTATGCGATTGCGCATCGCGATCGCCGGAACGGTCATCGGGACCGCCGCCGGGATCACAATCAGCCGAGTGGCTCGCTGGCGACGGACATGGGGCATCGAACCCCTCGAGGCGATCAGGCCGCTGCCGGGCGACGACCTCGTGCCGACCACGACGGCCATCGAGACCCGTGGCATCACGATCGACGCTCCGCCCGAGGCCGTCTGGCCGTGGCTCATCCAGATGGGTTTCGGGCGCGCCGGCTGGTACAGCTACGACCAGCTCGACATGCGCGGCAAGAGTGCCGTGAAGCTCATGCCGGAGTGGGGGAGCATCGCCGTGGGCGACATCGTCCCGACGGCGCCGGGCAGCGGGTTCTCCGTCCGCGTCGTCGAGCCGGGCCGGGCGCTGGTCTTGTTCACCGACACCGCTCTCGTCGAGAAGCAGGCCGCGGAGGCCCGCGAGATCGCCAAGACGGCCGACCTGGTCGGTGAGGAGCGGACCGCCGTGCCGCCCGGGCTGGCGGCGTCTGGCGCATTCCTGGGCACCGCGCCACGGGAGTTCGCCGCGAGTTGGGCATTCGTCCTCGAACCGCTCGACGGCGGACGGACCCGGCTCATCGAGCGATTCCGTGTCCGCTTCGGAGACGGAGGGCCCCGGTTCCGGTTCATCGGCCCGGCAATGGGCTTCGGCGTGTTCCTGATGATGCGTCGCCAGATGCTCGGGCTCGGCGAACGGGCCGTACTGACCGCGGTCACCCCGCGTGTGGCCGCGGTGGCTGCGACGAAGCCGGAGCGTACCCATGCCAACGGCCGGGCCGTCGAGCCGGCCGAGCCGACCGAGGTCCTGGCCACGGCGACCTGACCCTGTCCGGTGGTGCCCCGCGGGGCGCCCGATGCCGTAGGCTTGCCGACCATGGCGACCGACATCGAACCCCGCGCACCACTCGCCGACCGCGTCCTGTCCGAACGCGTCCGGTCCGTCCCGCCGTCAGGCATCCGGCGGTTCTTCGACGTCGCCGCGTCGATGGACGACGTCATCAGCCTCGGGGTGGGGGAGCCCGACTTCGACACGCCACGGGTGATCGTCGAAGCCGGTGTCGAGAGCCTGCGAGAGGGCCGGACCCACTACACCAGCAATTTCGGCACGCTCGAGTTGCGACGTGCCCTGTCGAGTCACCTCGAGGGTCGCTACGGCGTGATGTACGACCCGGCGACGGAGATCCTGGTGACCGTCGGGGCGTCGGAGGCGGTCGACCTCGCGCTGCGCGCGACCTGCGACCCGGGCGACGAGGTCATCCTCCACGAACCCTCGTATGTCGCCTACGTCCCCGCGATCGTGTTCGCCGGTGGGGTCGTTCGCCATGTCGCCACCCGTTTCGAAGACGACTTCGCGCTCGACCCGGCGGCCGTCGAGGCCGCCATCACGCCTCGCACGAAGGCGCTCTTCCTCGGCTATCCCTGCAACCCGACCGGCGCGGTGCTCCCCGATGACGTCCAGGACGCCCTGGCCGAGATGGCCGTCGCCCACGACCTGCTCGTCTACAGCGACGAGATCTACGACCGGCTCGCGTACGGGACGTACCGTCACCGGGCGATGAGCGCGCTCCCCGGAATGCGCGATCGGACGATCCTGATGGGCGGCTTCTCGAAGGCGTACGCGATGACCGGCTGGCGGGTCGGCTATGTCGCGGCGCCGGCGCACATCCTCGAGGGCATGGTCAAGGTCCATCAGTACGGCATCATGTCGGCCCCGACGACCGCGCAGGACGCGGCCCTGGCCGCGATCGTCGATGGCGAGCCTGACGTCGAACGGATGCTGGCCGAGTACGACAGGCGACGACGGCTCATCGTGGACGGGCTCAACGCGCTCGGCCTCGAGACGTTCGAGCCGCGCGGCGCGTTCTACGCATTCCCACGGATCGGATCGACCCGTTTGTCCGACGATGTCTTCACGGAGCGACTCCTGACGGAGGAGCAGGTGGCCGTCGTGCCGGGCAGCGCGTTCGGGCCGTCCGGCGCCGGACATGTCCGGATGTGCTATGCGACATCGTACGAGCGGCTCGAGGAGGCCCTTCGGCGGATCGGCCGGTTCGTCGAACGGGTCAGGGCGGAGACGGCCGCGACCGTCTGACCACGGTACGGGACTGCCTCGGTCGTCGATGCACTGGCGCTATGCGACACTACGGCGATGGAGCCACGACGCCCCCCAGGCCCCCTTCGCGGATGGCGATGACTGGCGCGTCCGAGCGATACGAGGCGGTCATCGGGATCGAGGTTCACAGCCAGCTGCGAACCTCGTCGAAGATGTTCTGCGGCTGCTCGACGGAGTACGACGGCGCGCCACCGAACACCCACGTCTGCCCGGTCTGTCTCGGGCTGCCGGGCGCTCTGCCGACGATCAATCGGCGGGCAGTCGAGCATGTCCTCGCGACCGGTGCGGCGATCGACGCGACGGCTCCGGCGGCGACGCGCTGGGACCGCAAGAACTACTTCTATCCGGACCTGCCCAAGGGCTACCAGATCAGCCAGTACGACCTGCCGCTCGCCTCGCTCGGAAGGCTGACCTTCGACACGTCGGACGGCCCGTTCACCGTCGCGATCACCCGGGCGCACCTGGAGGAGGACACGGCGAAGCTGGTCCACGCCACGGATGCGAGTGGCCGCAAGGTCAGCCTGGTCGATTTCAACCGCTCCGGCGCGCCGCTCATGGAGATCGTCACGGAGCCCGACATCCGGACGGCCGAACAGGCCCGCCGGTACGCGGAGGAGCTCCAGCTGCTGCTCCGCTCGATCGGCGCGTCCGACGCGGACATGGAGCGGGGGCAGATGCGGGTCGAGGCCAACGTGTCGTTGCGGCTGCGCGGCAGCGTCCCGTTCGGGACCCGGATCGAAGTCAAGAACATGAACTCGTTCCGAGCGGTCGAGCGTGCCATCACCTTTGAGATCGAGCGCCAGGCGGCGAGCCTCGACGCGGGCGAGCCGCTCGTCCAGGAGACGCGCGGCTGGTCGGACGAGCGAGGCGAGACGTACCGGATGCGGGTCAAGGAGACGTCCGACGACTACCGCTACTTCCCCGAGCCGGACCTCCCGCCACTCCATCTCGATCCAGCCTGGCTGGCCGACGTGCGGGCGGCACTCGCGGAGTTGCCGGCGGCCCGCCGGACACGCTATCGCGACGCCCTCGGGCTGACCCCGTATGACGCCGGAGTGCTGGTCGCGGATCCGGCCGCAACGGCGCTGTTCGAGTCGACCATGGCCGCCGCGCCGACCGCTGGCGCAAAGCCGGTCGCGAACTGGGTCACCGGGGAGTACCTGCGCCTGCGGAACGCCGCAGCCGGTCCGATCGTCGTCGCGCCGGCCGAACTGGCCGCGATCATCGAGGCCGTCACGACCGGAACGATCTCGCGCGCCCAGGGCCGCGAGGTCCTCGAGGCCCACACCGCGAGCGGCGAGATGGCAGCGTCGATCATCGAATCGCGCGGGTTCCGCCAGATCTCCGATGGCGACGCCGTCGGTGCTGCGGTCGATGCCGCGCTGGCCGGGAACCCGACGGCCGTCGCAGACTACCGCGCGGGCAAGGACCAGGCCATCGGGTTCCTCGTGGGCCAGGTCATGAAGGCGACGCGTGGCCAGGCGAATGCGGCACTCGTCCAGGCGGCCGTGCGTGAACGGCTCGATTCGGAGCGGGCAGGGGAGGGCTGAACGAGTGGGGCCGTTGAACATCGTGCTGTGGCTGGCCGGAGTCGCTTTGATCGCGATCGGTTATAGCCGGGCGAGGGTCCCCTGGGCGCGCTACCGGTCACTCAAGGCCCAGGACGCCAACGTCGCCCGCTATGAGTCGTGGCGCGGTGGCGTGCGCAGCGACGGTGTGACGGGCGCCTCGGTCGCGATGGCTGTGCTGCGCCGTCAGGCCCAGATCGGCGCCGGGATCGCGGTCGTGGGCGTGGTCCTGGTCTTCCTCGGGTTCCTCATCCGCTGACCCGGGCGGTGTCCGGGTTTGCTCCGGGCACACGACTTGCGTGGGAAGCACTCGACGTCCGAGTCAGAAGCGCATGCACGCGGGATCGTGCACCGGGGGCACAGGTCGCGACTTGACTGACCGTCCGCGCATCTCGAAGTTCCCAAGGTCTGTCCGAGTGCAACAAGTCGGCATGGATCCAGCCATCCGGGGATCCCCAGCGGCTTTGTGTGCTCCGGGCGCAACCGTTGCACAGCCAGCATCTGTTCCTGGTGCCGGCGGCCTAGCGCCGCTGGATCCGCCGCCACTCGATGGCCGTACAGCGGTCCATGACGACCTCCAGTCCTGCATCGTGGGCGACCCGCGCGGCCCCCCAGTTGACCACCCCGAGTTGCAGCCACACCACCCGGGCGCCTGCCGCGACAGCCTCGCGCGCGTGCGCTACGCACAGCTCGGAGCGTCGGAAGACATCGACCATCTCGAACGGACCGGTCGCGGCGACCGCCTCCGCGATCGTCCGGAACGCCGGAACACCCAGGAGATCGCGGATGTTCGGGTTGATCGGCACGCACTCGAAGCCCTTGTCGATCAGATAGCGGAAGACCGTGTGCGACGGCCGGCCCCGGTCCCCGGACGCGCCGACGACAGCGATGCGCCGAGTCGCCCGGAGGACGCGTTCGATCCCACGGTCGTCGAGGACCGGGACGGGTCCGCGCCCCTCCTCGAGGTCGAGGAAGGTTGCGGCCCGGTCGCGTTCCTCCCGCGTCAGGTCGCGGCCTCGCGCTCGTACGGCTGGCCGTCGGCGGCGGGTGGGATGCTTCGACCGACGACACCGGCGAGGATGATGATCGTGACGAGGTAGGGCAGAGCGTCGAAGGACTGCGGGGGCAGCGAGATCAGGATCTCGCCGAGCTGGCCCGATGGGGGCGCGATGAGGATGGACTGGCTGATCCCGACCGTCGATGCGAACAGCAGCGCCGCACCGAACGCCCCGACAGGCGTCCAGCGGCCGACGATCATGGCCGCCAGGCCGATGAACCCGTCGCCGACGGTCATCCCCGGCTGGAAGGCCGCAGTCGCCTCCATGCTCAGGAAGGCGCCGCCGAGCCCGGCCAGGACGCCACCGAGCATCACGTTCCGGTAGCGCAGTCGGATGACATCGATGCCGACCGTCTCGGCGGCGCGCGGATGCTCGCCGACGGCTCGACTGCGGAGGCCCCAGCGCGTCCGGAACAGGAAGATCTGGAAGACGATCACGATGACGATGAGGCTGATCGTGATCGGGCCCTGGCCGAAGATCATGTCGAATAGCCAGCCGACGCCGGGCAGGTCCGTTATGGCCTGCGGCGGGGTCCAGGCCTTGAACTGGCCTGCACCTTCGGGCGAATTGATGGACAGCAGCGAGATCAGGTAGCCGGTGATGCCGAACGCCGCGATGTTGATGATGGTGCCGCTGATGATCTGGTCCGCCCTGACCGAGATCGATAACCAGGCGTGCACGAACGACACGGCGACGCCGGCGAGGACGGCAAGGATCAGCGCGGCGAGCAGCGTCGGCGTGACCCCGAAGACCGGCCCGACGGTCGACCCGAGGACCGGCTGGAGATAGACACCCGCCGTCCAGCCGACGAATGCGGCCACCAGCATCGTTCCCTCGATGCCGATGTTGACGACGCCGGATCGTTCGCACATGACGCCGCACAGCGCGGCGAACCCGATCGGCACGGACGCCTTCATGACGATCGGCGCGATGACCGGCAGGATATGGATGAGGTATCCGATCAACTCGAAGACGAGTCCGATCACCGGCAGGCTGTAGAAGAACTGGAACGGGTCCATCAGCGGATCGTCGCCTCACCGCCATACGTCGCCGTGAAGGTCGTCGCCGAGTCCTCGAGGCCGGTCTTGGCGCCCTTGAGCCGGAAGATCCTCTTGATCACGGGGCTGACCACGAGGAAGAACAGGATCGTCGCCTGCAGGACGCCGACGAGGTCGGCGGGGACGCCGGCCTGGATCTGCATCGCCGAGGCGCCCGTCCGCATGGCACCGAACAAGAGCGCCGCGAGCACGATCCCGAGCGGGCTCGTGCGCCCGAGGAGAGCCACGGCGATGGCATCGAAGCCGACCGTCGTGCTGTAGGTCGTCGTCATGGTATGCGTTGCGCCGAGCAGATCGGTCGCGCCCGCCATCCCCCCGAGCATCCCCGACACGGTCATCGTCCAGATGATCAGATGGCGCGGCGACATGCCGGCGTATCGAGCCGCGTCCGGGCTGGCGCCGGCGATGCGGATCTCGAAACCGCGCGTGGTCCGGAACAGCAGGAAGCCGTACAGGACGGCCATGATCGGGGCGTAGATGATCGCGATCGTCCCGTTCCGGCCGAGGATCACCGGGAGCGACGCATTGCCGACCGGGAGCGTCTGCGGCGAGGCCGATCCGATGACATTCAACGGCCCGCTCACAGCTGCGGCCAGGATGGCGATGGCGACGAAATTGAGCATGATCGTGGTCACGACTTCGTGCGCGCCCGAGACCGCCTTCAGGAAGCCCGGGATGAAGCCCCAGGCGGCCCCGAAGATCATCCCGGCAGCCAGCGAGACGGGGACGGCGACGATGACCGGGCTGTCACTGAGCTGCACACCGACGATGACCGAACCCAGGGCGCCCATCAGGAACTGGCCCTGGACGCCGATGTTGAAGAGCCCGGCCTTGAACCCGAGACCTACCGCGAGGCCACCAAGCAGCAACGGCATGGTGTTGTCGAGGGTGTTCACGATCGCCCGCTCGGATCCGACCGACCCAGACACGAGCGCGCCGTACGCGTCGAGTGCGAGACCTGGATTCAGCTCGCCCGTGACCAGCCACTGCGAGAAGATGATGACCAGCGAGCCGACGATGACCGACAGGACGATCGAGATGATCGGCAGGGCGAGGACGGACCAGGCCCGGCTCAGCCGACGAGTCACGCGGCGCTCCCGGTCTCGCCGGTGGTGGTGCCGTCGTCGCCGGGACGCCCGCCGGTCGCCATGAGGAGGCCGACATCGTTCTTGTCGGCCGTCCGGCCGTCACGGAGGCCGACCAGCTGGCCTCGGTAGATGACCGCGATCCGATCAGACAACTCCAGGATCTCGTCCAATTCGGCCGAGACGAGCAGGATGGCCACTCCGGCGTCGCGCTTGGCGATGGTCTGCTTGTGGATGAACTCGATGCTGCCCACATCGAGTCCCCGGGTCGGCTGGTCGAGAACCAGCAGGCGCAGGTCGTGGCTGAACTCGCGGGCGATGACGACCTTCTGCTGATTACCACCCGACAGGGTGGACGCCTTGGCATCGGCCGACGGTGTCCGGATGTCGAACGCCTTGATCTGTTCCTCGGCCGACTCCCGGATCGCGACGTCGTCGCGCAGCAGCCCACGCGAGTACGGCTTGCGGTGGTAGCTGGTCAGGACGAGGTTGTCGGCGATGCTGAATGACAGGACGAGCCCGAACCGGTGCCGGTCGGCGGGCACATACCCCACGCCGTGTTCGTACACGTCGCGGGACTTGAGGCCGGTGATGTCGACGCCTTCCAGTGTCACCGTGCCGCCAGTCGGTCTGCGCAGGCCGACGATCGCCTCGATCAGCTCATCCTGGCCGTTGCCCGCCACGCCCGCGATGCCGAGGATCTCACCGGAGCGGACCTCGAGGTCGATAGCGTGCACCACCTCATTTCCGCGGTCGTCGCGGACGACGAGGCCCTGGACCTGGAGGGCCGCAGCCGCAGGATGGGATTCGCCGCGATCGACGGTCAGCGACACCTCGCGCCCGACCATGAGCTCGGCGAGGTCTTCCTCGTTCGTCTCGGAGGGGATCCGCTGGCCGACGACCTTGCCTCGCCGGACGACCGTGATCCGGTCCGCGATCTCAAGGACCTCGTACAGCTTGTGACTGATGAAGACGATACTGTGCCCCTCGGCCGCCAGGCGCCGGAGGACCTCGAAGATCTCCTGTGTCTCCTGGGGCGTCAGGACCGCGGTCGGTTCGTCGAGGACGAGGACCTTCGCGTCGCGGTAGAGCGCCTTCAGGATTTCGACCCGCTGCTGCCAGCCGACCGACAGCGATCCGACCCTCACCTCTGGATCGACTTCGAACCCGAAGCGCCGGCCGAGGTCGATGATCCTCTTGTGCGCCTCGTTCCGGTCGAGGAACCCGCCGCGCGTCGTCGATTCCTCGCCGAGCACGATGTTCTCGGCGACGGTCAGGACGGGGACGAGCATGAAGTGCTGATGGACCATGCTGATGCCGCGACGGATGGCGTCGGACGGTCCCGAAAGCTGGACCTCCGTACCGTCGATCAGGATCTGACCGGCGTCCGGGCGGGCCAGTCCGTACAGGATGTTCATGAGGGTCGTCTTGCCGGCGCCGTTCTCTCCGAGCAGCGCGTGGATCTCACCCGGCCGGATGTCCAGGTCGATCGCATCGTTGGCGACGACGCCCGGATAGCGTTTTGTGATTCCCCGCATCTCGAGAGCGGGGGCGCGAACTTGCGGGGACTCCGACGTCATCGGTGCCTCAGCTGCGTTCATCACGACGGATATGACGAGCGGGTCGGCCCGTGGGGCCGACCCGCTCGAGTGACGGGGCCTGGGTCAGTTGCCGATCGGCGGTGCCGGTGTCTTTCCGCACTCGGGTGCAGGCGGGCAGGTCTTCAGAGTCCCGGCCTTCATGCCCGCGAGGGCGGCGTCGATCTTGGTCTGGATGTCGGCCGGCAGCTTGCTCGCGGCGTCGTAGAACGGCGCCACGCCGATGCCGTCGTTGGCGGCGTTATAGACGATGATGCCGCCCTTGGCGGTCTTCATCGAGATCTGCTGGATCGACGTCGAGACGGACACCGCAAGGTGCTTCTCGGCGCTCGTGAGGATGCACTTCTGGGATGCCGCATAGGACTGGTACTGGTCGACGTCGACGCCGATGGCGTTGATGCCGGCGGCACAGGCGGCGTCGATCACACCGTTGCCGGTCAGGCCCGCGACCTGGAAGACGACGTCGATGCCGGGGTTCTGCTTGATGAACTGGTCACCAAAGGCGGTTCCACCGGCCTGGTCGGCAAAGCCCTTGACGAAGTTGCTTGCGGAGACCCACGCGGTCTTCATCTTGATCGCGGGGTTGACCGACTGGGCGCCAAGGTAGTAGCCCTGGATGTATCGAACGCACGGGCCGCAGACGGCGACGCCACCGACCGCGCCGATGATGCCGCTCTTGCTCGCCGAGGCCGCCACGATGCCCGCGAGGTAGCCGGCCTGGTCTTCCTGGTAGTTGATGGCGATGTAGTTCGGGAGCAGTGTGGCGATGTTGCCCGAGCAGTCAGTGAACTTCGGATCGTAATCGCCGGTCTTGTTGATGCACGGGTTGTGGTCGACGCCGATGAACCAGATCTTCGGATTCAGCTTGGCCAGCTTGGCAGTCGCCTGTTCGAGGTTGAACCCGACTGCGACGATGATGTTGTAGCCCTGGTCGACGTACGCCTGCAGGTCCGGCTCATAGTCGGACGTCTGCGTCGGCACGACGACGGACGGGGTCTTGGCGCCGATCGAGACCGCGCCGTTCACCGCGCCGGCGTAGCTGAACTGGTTGAAGTTCTTGTCGTTGACCTTGCCGACGTCGGTGACGACGCCGATCTTGAGGTCCGAGGTGGGCTTGACCGACGGGGCCTCGGACGGCGCGGTCGACGCAGGCGTCGAGGCCGCGGCCGACGGAGCCGTCGACGGGGCCGCTGCCGAGGGCGCGGTCGATGCGGTCGAGCTGCTACAAGCCGCGACCAACATGGACAGGCCCACGAACAGGGTCAGTCCGGTACTTCGGATGCGCATGTGTCCTCCTTCAGGTCCAGGACCGGACGTCCGCGACGGTCTGCTGACCAGGGATCGTTCCGGCCGCGGTCGCGGTCAACCCTCCCGGCTGACCGTTGGGGCACATCGTAGCGACCCCGACCATCGGGCGGCAAGGTGAAAACGCAGCCGGGAGTGCCTGCTCTCGGGCACCCCTGGGGTAATCTCCGATGGTGGTCGCCCTGACACCCCTCGAACTCGGTTTCGACCCCGCGGATCCCGACTTCATCGCGGATCCCTATCCGGTCTACCAGCGTCTCCGCGCCGACCACCCGATCCTGTGGAACCCGGCCACCTCGCAGTGGCTCATCTCGCGCCACGCGGACGTGAACAGGCTCCTCCGCGATCGGGGCCTTGGGCGGACCTATCTCCACCAGGCCACGCACGCAGAGATGGGCCGACCCGACCCACCGGCATGGCACGCGCCGTTCCACGATCTCAACGACGCCGGCATGCTCGACCTCGAACCGCCGGATCACACGCGGCTCAGACGCCTCGTGCTCAAGGCATTCACGCCGCGGACCGTCGAGGCGATGCGCGGGCGGATCCAGGCAATCGTCGATGGCCTGGTCGACCGCGTCGCCGGTGCCGGCGAGATCGACCTCATCGCCGACTTCGTCGAGCCCCTCCCGGTCACGGTGATCGCCGAGCTGCTCGGGATCCCCGAGGCGGATCGCCACCACCTGCGGCCCTGGTCCGCGGACATCTGCCTGATGTACGAGCTCGATCCGCCGGAGTCGTCGGCGCGCAAGGCCGTCCAGGCGAGCATCGAATTCGGCGACTACCTGCGGGCGCTGCTCGCAGACCGCCGCGCGCATCCCGGCGACGACCTCATCAGTGGTCTGGCCGCGGTCATCGACGACGGCGACACGCTCACCGAAGGGGAGCTCATCGCCACCTGCGTCCTGTTGCTCAACGCGGGGCACGAAGCGTCGGTCAACGGGGCGGGCAACAGCTGGTGGACGCTGTTCCGGCATCCCGAGGCACTGGCGCGCTTGCGCACCGAGCCGGGGATCATGCCGACCGCCATCGAGGAGTTGCTCCGGTTCGACACGCCACTCTCGCTGTTCGAGCGGTGGGTCCTCGAGCCGGTCGAGGTCCATGGGGTCCAGCTCGAGCGTGGCGAGGAGGTCGCGATGCTCTTCGGGTCGGCCAATCGCGACGCCGCCGCCTTTGGACATGCCGACGACCTCGACCTCACCCGCGACCCGAACCCGTACCTGTCGTTCGGTGCCGGGATCCACTACTGCCTCGGGGCGCCGCTGGCCAAACTCGAGCTCGGCATCGCCTTCGAGACGCTCCTCCGCCGCGCCGCGCGGCTCGAGCTCGTGGAGCCGCCCCGCTGGAAGTCGACATTCGTCCTGCGCGGGCTCGAATCGCTGCGCGTCCGGATCTGATCGGACCGTGCGCTACGTCGCCCTCGGCGACTCGTACACCATCGGCACATCGGTCACAGTGTCGGATCGCTGGCCCGAGCGCCTGGTTGCGGCGCTCGGCGCGGCGGAGCCCAGGCTCGATCTGGTCGCCAACCTCGGTGTCAACGGTCACACCTCGGCTGACGTGATCCGGCACGAACTGCCCGAGCTTGACCGCCTCGAGCCCGAGTTCGCGACGGTCCTGGTCGGCGTCAACGACGTCGTTCGGCGCGTTCCGGTCCGGACGTACGCCGCCAACCTCGAACGGATCCTCGACGCGCTCCTGGCGCGGCTCCCGCCGAATCGGGTCGTGACCGTCGCCACGCCTGACTACAGTGTGACCCCGGCGGGCGCCGACTACGGCGATCCGCGCGAGCAGCACCATGGGATCGTCGCGGCCAACGCAACGATGGCACGGCTGGCGGGCGCCAGGTCGATCGCCTGGGTCGATACCTTCGACATCTCGCTCCGAGCCGCGAACGACCGCTCGCTCGTCGCCGCCGATGGGCTGCACCCGAGCGGCGCCCAGTACGCCCTGTGGGTGACGCGGATCCTCCCCGTGGTCGAGGGACTCATCCGCGCCTGAGCCGGCGCACCCCCGTAATGAGGCGGGGCGCTCCGCCAGATATGGCTCGCGCCCGATGTCTCGTCACCCGCCTTAGCCCGACGTTCGGTTCGACCGGCATCTCTTGCCGGACGAACGGACGGAGGTCTCACGATGTTCATGGACGCGATGCCCGGGCTCCCCGAGATGACGGGACCCGGTACCGACGGGCCGGTCGCGGCGGACATGCTCGAGGTGGCCTTTCGGGCCCATGCCCCGGGGCTCCGTGGCCGGCTCATCGGCATCACGCGCGATCCGGCCGCGGCCGACGATCTGCTCGGTGAGTGCTTCCTGCGACTCGCTACCGAGATCGGCGCGGGTCGGGTGCCGCTCGATCCGGCCGCATGGCTCTCACGCGTCGGACGGAATCTCGCGATCAGTCGCGCGCGACGGACCGCCGTCGCCACGCGGGCGCTGCCGGGCCTGATCGATCGCGCGGTGGCCGGTTCGCCCGAGGACGCCGTCATCGACCGCGAGCGTGACGAGCTGCTCCATGACGCGCTGGCCTCGCTGGGCGTCGAGGACCGGCGGATCGTCGTTCTCGCTGCCCAGGGTTATCGACCGGAGGAGATCGCAGGGATCATCGGTTGCACGGGCACTGCGACCCGGACCCGCCTGTGCCGTGCCCGCGGACGGCTCCGCTCCCGCCTTGCGACGGCCGGGATGACCGCCTGATGCTGCAGCTCGAGATCGTCGAGCGATCGAGACGCGGCCGACGACGCGGCGCCTATCATCGCCCGGTCGTGGACGGCGCTCGAGGCCAGGCGTTCATCGGGCGATCGGCCGAGCTCGGACGGCTCGCCGAGGCCTACGCGCGCGCCGCGGCCGGCGACTCGCGGACGGTCCTCGTTGCGGGTGAGGCGGGGATCGGCAAGACGCGGCTCGTCGACGGGTTCGCTGCGACGGCGGCGGCGGGGGGCGGTCGGATCATGAGCGGCGGCTGCCTTCCGCTCGGCGATGGCGGACTGCCGTACGGGCCATTCGTGGAGGCCCTGCGCAGCCTGTTCCGGGATGTCGACCCCGGGGCGTTGCCGGCTCTCCTGGGTCCGGGTCGGGCGGAGCTCGCCCGGCTGATGCCTGAGGTTCGGTCCGCAGTCGATCGGACCTCAGCGCAGGATCAGTCGGGCCTCGACGGCGCCGTCGGAAGCGATGGGATCGAGGAGCGATTCGCCCAGGTCCGGCTGTTCGAGCTCGTCCTTGGCGTGCTTGAGCGACTGTCCCGGATCTCACCGGTCGTCCTGATCGTTGAGGACCTCCACTGGGCGGACCCGTCGACGCGGGACCTCGTCGCGTTTCTGGCCCGGAATCTGCGCGACGAGCGGGTCCTGCTGGTCGCCACGATCCGGACCGACGAGACCGACTCGACCGGGCGGTTCATCGCGTACCTCGCCGAGCTCGAGCGTAGCGAGCGAGTCGATCGAGTGGATCTGGTGCGTTTCGATCGTGCGGACCTGACCGCGCTGATGGCCGACGGACTCGGTCGCACTCCGGATCCCGACCTGGTCGACCGGACGATGGAGCGATCCGGAGGCAACCCGTTCTTCGCCGAACAGATCCTCGCCGCATCGCGCGAAACGAGCCCCGACGATCTCCCGGCCCGTCTCCGTGATGTCTTGCTGGCGCGTGTCGCCGCGGTCCCCGCTGCCGGCCAGGAGGTCCTCCGGGTCGCCTCCGCCGCGGGGACGCGGATCGACGACGGGCTTCTCGAGGCCGTCTCGGACCTGGCGCCGCCGGTCGTCCGGGCTGGATTGCGCGAGGTGGTCGACCGGCGGATCCTCGTCCCGGCGCCCGATCGTTCGGACCCCAGCTACGTCTTTAGTCACGCCCTCCTCCGCGAGGTCATCCACGCGTCGCTCCTCCCCGGCGAACGGGCGCGGTTGCACGCGCGGTATGCGGAGGCCCTCGAGTCACGCGCCCGGGACCGGGCCGCCGGACGACCGGCGACCGGCCCGCCACCGACCGCAACCGAGCTCGCCTACCACTGGCAGGCGGCCGGCGATGAGCGTCGTGCCCTGACCGCGACGGTGGACGCCGGGATAGCGGCCGAGCGCGGCTACGCCTACCTCGATGCGCACCGACAGTTCCTCCGCGCGCTGGATCTGTGGGAGGCCGTGCCCGATGGGACCGCCGCCCTCGACCGCGTCGATGTCCTCGTCCGTGCGGCCGAAACGGGGGTCCTCATCGGTGAGTACGCCGCAGCCGTCGCCCTTGGCGATCAGGCGCTCGCGCTGGTTGATCCGACCGTCGATCCCGGCCGCGTCGCCACCCTGCACGAACGACAGCGCTGGTATCTCTGGGAGGCGGGCGACCGTGTCGCTGCCACGGCCGCGGTCGAGGCCGCCGAGCGACTCGTCCCGGCGGACCCGCCGACCGCGGCACGGTCCAGGATCCTCGCCCACCACGCGGGCATCCTCATGCTTGGCGGTCGTCTCGCCGAATCCATCCCGTACGCGGAGGAGGCCATCGGCGTCGCCCGTTCCGTCGGATCGCGCGGTGACGAGGCGCTAGGTCTCGGGATCCTCGGTTGGGACCTCGCCCTGCTCGGGCGAGTCGACGAAGGCGTCGGTCACGTCCGAGCCGGCCTCACCATCGCCGACGATCTGGGCGGAGCGGAGGGCATCGCCATTGGTGCGTCGAACCTCGCGATCCTCCTCGACCGGGTGGGGCGGCCGACCGAGGCGCTCGAGGTCGCCGGGGATGGCTGGGAGCGGGTCCGCATCCTCGGTGTCGAACGGACCTACGGTGGACTCATCCTCGCCATCGCCGCCAAGGCGGCCATCGCGCTCGGTCGATGGGACGAGGCCGATGGGTTCCTCGGACTCGGTCTGGCGCGCCGGCCGATCGGGACTGCCGGGATCCGACTACGTATCCAGCGGGGCCGTCTCGATACCTTTCGTGGCGACCTGGCCTCGGCGACAGCGGCGCTCGAGGAGGCCAGCGCGGCCGACGCCGCCGCCGGTGGGACGGAAGATCGCACGGCCCTCCTCGCCGCGACCGCGGATCTCGCCGCCGCCGACGGACGAGCGACCGATGCCCGGGCGGCGATCGCCGAGGGGTTCCAGCTCGCCCGGGATGCCATGCCCGACCCGGCGCTCGCGTCGCTGGCCGCCATCGCACTTCGCCTCGAGGCCGACCTGGCGTCGAGCGAACGCGCACGCCGGGACGACGTCTCGCTCGCGCAGGCTCGGCAACGGGTCGTGGAGATCGCCAGCCAGGTCGAACGCATCGCCACGATCCTCGGAGTCCCGAAGGGGATCGGGTCCGCCGTGACGGAACCGACGCGTGACCGGGCGATGGCAGCTCTCTGTCGCGCAGAGATCGCGCGGTTCGACGAGCGTGACCATTCCGCCGATTGGTCGTCGATCGCCGCGGCTTTCGACGCATTGGGCCGGTCGTTCCCCGCGGCCTATGCCCGCTATCGCGCGGCGTCGGCCACGCTTCGAGTCAGGGGGTCGCGCACGGATGCGGCGACACTGCTCGTCGCGGCGCGGGGCACTGCGGTCCGTTTGCGCGCGGCGCCGCTGCTGACCGAGGTCGACGGTCTCGCGCGGCAGGCCCGGCTCGGTATCGTCGACGCAACGGACGCGTCAGGTCGAACGGGCAGCACCGTCGACGCCGCGGCCGCCTACGACCTGACCGAGCGAGAGGTCGAGGTATTGCGACTCCTCGCCGCCGGGTGGTCGAACCAGCAGATCGCCGACGCGCTGTTCATCAGCCGGAAGACCGCCAGCGTCCACGCGTCGCATATCTTCGACAAGCTGGGTGCCGCCAACCGGATCGATGCGGCTGCCATCGCCCGACGCGCGGGTTTCGACGTCGGGGCGCCGCCGCCCGGCGAGAGGGGCCGCTAGTCTGCGTGTGACAGACGCCCGACATGTGGGCGCATGTCAGGCAGTCCCCATCGTTCGCCGACCGGCCTGAGCGTGGTTCGCACCCGACCGGGGTCGTACATCCTGCCAGAGGTTCGCCTGACGACCCATCTGTCAGCCGATCGCTGACGTGCGCTCGCCTGACGTGCATGTGACAGGAAGTTCGAACGGGCCGGCAGTGGGTTGCTTCGACCGACATCCTCGTCGACGACCCATTCGCTGATAGCAGCTAGTGGGCCCCGCGCTTGAGTTCGTGCAGGCGCTCGTCGGAGATCCCGAAATGATGGGCGATCTCGTGGTAGACAGTGTCGGCGACGGCGGCCGACAGCTCTTCGGGCGTCCGGCTGTGACGGACGAGCGGCCCTCGGAAGATCGTGATCTTGCTCGGGGTCGGGGCGGCGTCTGCCGACAGCCGGGTCCGCGGCACACCCTGGTAAAGCCCGTACAGGCCGTGCGCGCCGACGAGCCCGAGCTGGGCGGGGGTCGCCTCATCCTCGATGACGATGGCCACGCTCCCGAGCTTTTCGCGGAACTCCGCCGGTAACGCGTCGAGGGCGTCGAAGACCATGTCCTCGATCTCGTCGTCGGTCGGCTGCCAGCTGGGCATCGGCAGACGATAGCCGCTTCGATCCGAAAGAGCGTCCGGCCTGATGGTGGAGGTGGAGCATGTCAATCTCGAGATTGAAGTCCCTCGCTCATGGCACTCGCGCTCAGCGCCGGGGTCGGCTCGGCCGATGGTGGGCGACACAATGGCGATGCGCATGACACGTTCACAAAGTACGTCGCGGCGTACCCGATCATGGCTGGCATCGTCGGTGGCGAGGTCGGATCCGGCACCTACGCCGGGGAGATCCTCAAGCGGACCGCCGGCACCGCCACGACGCCGACAGTCATCGAGGCGCTCTATCACTTCAACGGCTCGAGACATACCTTCACCGCGCTCGTCCACGTGGAGCAGACGGGCCTCAAGGCAGTGATCAGCGGCGTCGTCACGGAGGGCTGGCCGAAGGGCCATCAGGTGGAGGGGAAGTACACGATGCTCGGCACCTGCCCAGTGAACCCGCCCGGTCCATGCTTCCAGGGCTCGCACACGATCCTGCGAGGGTCTGACGACTGAACCGTCGGGCGTCAGGCGATTCGATCGGGCCATGACGAGGCCGGCGCGTTTCGCGGGCAAGCCGCGGACCGCCTGCCTCGTGTCGTGCGGTAGTGCTCCGAGGTGACGTCAGCCCTGGGAGCTGTCGACGATCCGCTGCGCCATCGTGACCATGATCTGCCAGGCCACGTCCGGGTGCTCGGCGAGGAACGGCTTGAATTCCCACTCGGTCAGGCCGACGCAGGTGACCTCGGTCTCGGCGGTGACCGTCGCCGTCCGGACGCTGTCGGCCGTCAGGAGCGCGATCTCGCCGAACCAGTCGCCCGGTCCGAGGCGCCGGACTTCGCGACCGCCGATCGACACCGTCGCCGTGCCGTCGATGACGATGAAGAAGCCGACCCCGGACTGGCCCTCGTCGAGCGCGATCTGGCCTGAGCGGAAGGTGCGGTGCTTCAGCGTCCGGGAGAACGCATCGAGCGACCGGCGGTCGAGGCCGGACAGCAAGGGGACCTTCGCAAGGACGTCGGGGGTCACGGTCGTCGCCATGGCGCGCATGGTACATGGCGGCGTGTTTGCGCTACAGGTCGAGGCTGACGGCGACCTCGAGCGCGACTTCGATGCTCTGGCGCCAGCCGTCGAGCAGAAGTCCCGGCTTCAGGTCGTAGAGGCTCGACCCGGCCACGAGGTTGCTCGAGCACGCGCAGACCATGCCGGCACGCCAGCCGCGCTGCCGGGCGACCACGAACAACGCCGAGCTCTCCATCTCCACGTTCTTCACACCCAGGCGCGAGAGCTCCGCGATCCATTCCGGCGTCTCGGCGTAGAACGCGTCATCGGTGGCGTTGATCCCGCTGTGCACAGCGAACCCGCGTTCGTTGCCCAGGAAACGAGCGACCCGGTCGAGTTCGACTGTCAGCTCGAGGTCCGGGACGGCTGGGTAGCCGCGCGGGACGTAGGCGTCGGAGGTCCCGTCGTTGCGCAGGCTGCCGTGACTGACGACCAGATCGCCCGGGGCGATGCCCGGCTGGAGGCCACCGGTGCTGCCGACCCGGATGAACGAGGTGACCCCGCAGCGGCCCAGTTCCTCGACGGCGATGGCGGTCGACGGGCAGCCCAACCCGGTCGAGGTGGCGGTGATGAGCTTGCCCTTGTACGTGCCGACCATCGTCCTGTGTTCGCGGTTGTGGGCGACCTCGCGGGCGCCCTCGAGGAACTCGGCGATGAGTGGGACCCGGAACGGGTCACCCGGCAGTAGCGCGACCGTTCCTACCTCGCCCGGGGCGACTCCGACATGGAATTGCCGTACGCCGACCCCCACCGCGTTCTTGTCGATGAGACCTGACATGCCACTCGCTCCGATCTTCGGCGTGATTCGACCCGACGGCTCTGGACCCGATCCCGCGTTGGTCATAGAATCGACCAGTGGACCCGATGCCCATCGAGCCGGTCGTCACCCGCCTCGAAGTCCCGCCCGGGATGCTGGGTCCGGATCCGGTCAGCATCGAGGTCCGCTGCTTCATCATCGTCGGAACTGATCGCGTCGTGCTCGTCGACGCAGGTCCGCCCGGGACCGGCGCGGTGATCGGCGAGGCGCTCGAACGCGCTGGTGCTGGCTGGTCGGACGTCTCGGATATCGTGCTCACTCACAGCCATTTCGACCACGTCGGTGGGCTCTCCGAGGCAGCCGGTCGTGCGGCGGGTGCCAGGATCTGGGCCGGAACCGACGACGCCGGGGCGATCCCGGTCGAAGGTGGCCGTGCCGTGCTCCCGTTGCTGGAGGGCGACCTCGTCGGCGACCTCCGCGTGTTCCACACGCCGGGGCACACGCCGGGTCACGTGAGCCTGCTGCACGAAGCTCGCTCGACTCTCGTCGTGGGCGACCTCGTCGGGAGCAGCGACGGCGAGCTCGTGTTCGGACCGTCGGCATTCACCGCGGATCCGAGCCGTTCCCGGGAATCGCTGCAGCGCATGGTCGGCCTCGAGCCACGACGCATGCTGTTCTCCCACGGCGCGGAAGTTCCGGATCCAACCTCTCAGGTCCTCCGGCTCCTCGCGTCGATCTGAGCCGTCACCCGGGGATGTGATGGCCCGGTACCATTGACCATCCCGATGACGATCGCCCCGAACGACTTCACCCACCTCCATGTGCACTCTGAATTCAGCCTGCTCGACGGCCTCGGCCGGATCACCGAGCTGGTCGACACGGCGGCGCAACTGGGCATGGATTCGATGGCGATCACCGACCACGGCGCCCTCTACGGCGCTGTCGCCTTCTACCAGGCGGCCCGGTCCAAGGGGATCAAGCCGATCATCGGGGTCGAGACATACGTCGCTCGTCGGTCGATGACCGACAAGGAGGGCAAGGCCGACGCTCAACCCTTCCACCTCATCCTGCTGGCCCAGGACCTGGTCGGCTACCGGAACCTGTGCCGGCTCGTGACCGATGCCCACATCGACGGCTACTACTACAAGCCGCGGATCGACCGCGAGCACCTCGCGAGGTACAGCGAAGGTCTCATCGGGTTGTCGTCATGCCTGTCGGGCGAGATCCCGAAGGCGCTCGAGGTCGAGGACTGGGCGCTGGCTCGCACCCTCGCCGGCGAATACGGCGACATCTTCGGCAAGGACCGCTTCTACCTGGAGCTGCAGGATCACGGCATGCCGGACCAGCACCGGCTCAATGAGCAGCTCCTGCGCCTCGCGCCCGAGGCTGGCCTGCCTCTCGTCGTGACCAACGACCTGCACTACGTCCGTGAAGATCAATCCGCGGCGCACGACGTGCTTCTCTGCGTCGGGACCGGGAACAACCTCGACACACCGAACCGGATGCGCTTCGACACCCACGACTTCTACGTGAAGTCGGCCGCCCAGATGGCCGCGCTGTTCCCGGACCATCCCGACGCGATCGCGAACACGCGACGGATCGCGGAGATGACCGACCTGTCGTTGCCGCTCGGACAGCTGCGCATCCCTCATTTCCCGGTCCCGGACGGCTACACCACGGAGAGCTGGCTGCGGGCGGAGTGCCAGCGCGGCCTGGAGCGTCGCTACGGGAGCGTCACGCCCGAACTTCAGGCGCGGCTCGACTACGAGCTCGGCGTCATCCTGACGATGGGCTACGCCGGCTACTTCCTCATCGTCGCGGACTTCATCGCGTTCGCCCGCGAGCAGGGGATCCAGACGACATGCCGGGGCAGCGCGCCGGGTTCGATCGTGACCTACACGCTCGGCATCACGCCGGTCGACCCGATCCTCTACCAGCTTCCGTTCGAGCGCTTCCTCAACCCGGACCGCGTCACGATGCCGGACATCGACGTCGACTTCGAGGACGGCCGACGCGAAGAGGTCATCGCGTACGTCGGGCGTAAGTACGGCCAGGACCACGTCGCCCAGATCATCACCTTCGGCACGATGCTGGCCCGAGCCGCGATCCGCGACGTCGGCCGCGTCCTGGGGCACTCGTACGGCGAGGTGGACCGCATCGCCAAGGCGGTCCCGAATCAGCTCGGTATCCGCCTCGACGAGGCGATCGAGACGTCGGCGGAATTGCGCGGGATGGTCGAGGGCGACCCCGCCGTCAAGCGGATCACGGACTTCGCCCGCCATCTCGAGGGGGTCGCCCGGAACGCGTCGACGCACGCGGCCGGGGTCGTCATCAGTCGCGAGCCGCTGACCGAGCTCATGCCGCTCCAGAAGGCGACGAACTCCGACGGGCTGATGAGCCAGTATGAGATGCACGCCATCGAGGCGCTCGGGCTCCTCAAGTTCGACTTCCTCGGCCTGTCGAACCTGACGATCCTCCGCCAGGCCGTCGACCTGGTGCGGGCGAACCGTGCCATCACCATCGACCTCGACGACATCCCGCTCGACGACGCGACCACCTTCGAACTGCTGGCGTCGGGCGAGACGACCGGCGTCTTCCAGCTGGAGTCCGCGGGAATGCGCCGGTACGTCCGCGACCTCCGCCCGACGTCGGTCTACGACCTCGCCGCGATGGTCGCGCTCTACCGCCCCGGCCCGATGGACAACATCCCCGCCTACATCCGCCGGAAGCACGGCCAGGAGCCGGTGACCTACCTGCATCCGCTGCTCGAGCCGTACCTGGAGAAGACCTACGGGATCTTCGTCTACCAGGAGGACATCATGTCCGCGGCCATCGCCCTTGGTGGCTTCACCGGGCCCGAGGCGGACACGCTCGGTTATGCCATCCGCAAGAAGAAGTCGGCAGTATTGCGCGCCCAGAAGGAGAAGTTCGTCACCCAGGCGGCGGAACGCGGCGTGGCCGCGAACGTCATCGACGCCGTGTTCAAGGCGTTCGAGCCCTTCGAGCGCTACGGGTTCAACAAGGCGCACGCGACCTGCTACGGGCTGATCGCGTATCAGACCGCGTACATGAAGGCGAACCACACGGTCGAATACATGACCGCCGTCCTGACCGCCTTCCGTTCGAACGAGGAGAAGGTCGCGGCCGCGGTGGCCGAATGTCGCCGGATGGGCATCGAGGTCCTGCCGCCGGACGTCCACAAGAGCCATCTCGAGTTCACCGTCGAGGGCGACGCGATCCGGTTCGGGTTGCTGGCCGTCAAGAACGTCGGCCAGGGCGCCATCGAATCCATCATCGCCGCGCGCGAGGAGGGTGGCGACTTCCGGTCGCTGACCGACCTCGGCACCCGGATCGACCTTCGCCTCGCGAACCGCAAGGTGCTCGAGGCGCTCGCGAAGGTCGGTGCGCTCAGTCCGTTCGGGCATCCGTCGCAGATCCTTCTTGGGCTCGACGACGCGGTCGCTGCGGCCCAGGCGACGCAGCGCGATCGGATCAGCGGCCAGACCTCGCTGTTCGACCTTGGCGCCGACGACCCGGCAGCCTTCGAGCGGCCACTCCCGAACGCGACTGAAGTCCCGGTCCGTGAGCGGCTGCGCTGGGAGAAGGAACTGCTCGGCCTGTATCTCTCGGAGCACCCGATGGGCGAAGTCGCCGAGCGTGTCGGGCGGTTCGTGACCGCCTATTCGAGTGACCTGCGCGACGAATCCCTCGACGGCCAGCGCGTCGTCGTCGGGGGGATCGTGACGGGAGTCCGGACCGTCATCACCAAGGCAAAGGCGACCATGGCGATCGTCGCGCTGGAGGACCTGCAAGGGACCATCGAGGTCGTCGTCTTCCCGCGTCTCTACGACCAGACGATGGGGACCTGGCGCGACGGGGAGATCCTCCTCGTCGCGGGGCGGGTCGACCACAAGAGCGAGGACGTGTCGCTGCTCGCCGATCTCGCCGTCGATTGGGATGAGGCCGCTGCGGCCGGCGAGGAGGCCTTCGCGCGGCAGGTCGCGGCCGGGGAGCGGGGAGGTGGAGGACGTCGCGGACCGAACGGGTCCGCCAACGGCAATGGGCACGCGACCGCGGACCGCGGGCGTCCCATGATCGCGGTCGGTCCCGGGCAGCCGACGCCGATCGCGGTCGGCGTCGGGCCGGACGTCGCTTCGGCCGCCCCGTTCGTCTCCCCGCGGCGTGGCGGTGTCGCCGTCGATCGGTCGCCGGCGGCGACATTGCCGCCGATCGCTCCACCCGAACCCGTCTCGACCTATCCCGCGACCCCCGGCGCGGCCATCGGTCCAGACGCCGACGACGAACCGCCGGTCCCGGACGAGATGCGGTCGCGGATCGTCGCCGACGCGACCAACGATGCCCCGACGGACGCCGGACCCGGCACCATCCTCCACGTCCGGTTCGCCGGCAACGCCCCGACCGACCGCGTCGTTGGGGCGATGGAGGCGTTCAAGACCGTGATGCGCGAACGACCGGGCGCGACCCGGGTCGTCATCCATATCCCGGGGCCGAGCGGTGGCGAGATGGAACTGCGGCGCGGGGTCGCCTACGACGCCGAGATGCTGGCCGAGGTCCGGCGTCGCCTCGGCGACGGCCTGGTGGACCTGCGCCTCATCTGAGACCGATCGGCGTCAGGCGCCGCCGGAGACCCGCCGGACCTGCTGGACCGCGGAGAACTGCTCGTGGTAGTCGGTGCGGATCACGTTGAGAGCCGCGTCATCGATGTCGAGCTCCTCGGCGATCTCGTTGAGGACCGCGGTCTCCTCGGCTGAGATCGTGCCGTTGGCGGCCACGACTGCGAAGCAGGCGCGCATGACGACGAGTCGCTGGCTGTCATCGGATAGGGCCTTGAACTCGCGGGTCACCACGTAGTCCTCGGTCGCGCCGACCGTCTTGGCCTGCAGCTTGGCCATCTCGGTCACGAGGACCGACGTGGCCTCGTCGATGGACTCATGACCCTGAAGCTCGCGCTCGATGGCGGCGGTCTCCTCGTCGCTGATGGTCATGTCTGCGTTGGCGGCCCGTGCCAGGGTGTAGGCGGCGGCCGCGAGGAACCGGGCCTGCTCGGGTGGCATCGCCTCGAGCTTGGCGACGATCCGACGGACGGTCGCGGTGTCGCCGGTGCCGTCGGAAACCGGTCCTGGTGCCGGCCGCTCGACGATCCCGTCGTCGGCCCGGTCGTTGTGTCCGAAGAAGCGGTGGAACATGGGGCTCCTCTACCAGCGTCCGTACGCGGGGTGGTCGGGACCGACGGCGACGAACGTGCCGCGGCATGTGGCGGTGATGATGCCACCAGACGCCAGTTCCGCGTCGACGACGACCCGGTCGCCCTCGACCGAGACGGGCCATGCCCGGAGCTGGACCGGCCGATCGACCGGTGTCGGACGGCGCAGCCGGATTGCGTAGTCGGCCGTCACGCAGCCGGGCGGGCCGACAAGACCCCGATCGTGCATCAGCCGCATGGCCGCCGTCCAGTTGGCGTGGCAATCGAGCAGCGCACCGATGATCCCGCCGTTGAGAACGTTGTCGAAGGCGGCATGGTGGGGGAGTGGCTGCCATTCGGCGCGGAGTTCGCCGGGCGTGCCCGCCACCTCGTGACTTTCGATCCGCAGGCCGTCGGGATTCGCAGGGCCGCACCCGAAGCAGCGCGACTCGGGGCTGTAGCGGCGCTGGAGGCCGAAATCCGACACGAGCGGGAGTCTAGCCGCGACCGGGCGGGCTGGTCGTTAGCATGGCGCTGAGATGCGGACGATCTTCGAGGCGGTCAGGCTCATCGACGGCGTGTCGGACGTCGCGCGCGATGACATGGACGTCGCCGTCGATGCCGAGCGGATCATCGCCGTGGGGCCGCATGGCGCCGAGCCCTCGACCCGCCAGCCCGGCGACACGATCATCGACGGCCGCGGCCGGACGCTTCTCCCAGGGCTGATCGATGCGCACGCCCACTACACGTTCGACCCGACGGAGGGGTCGATCGCGACGATCGCGCGCCGCACTGACGCCGAGCTCATCCTGGCGGCCGCCGGTCACGCGGCGCTCGCCCTCCGCGCAGGCGTGACGACCGCGCGCGGCGCCGGTTCGATCCGCAACCTCGAGGTCGTCCTGCGCGACGCGATCGCCGGCGGTCACGTGCCGGGTCCCCGGCTCATCGTCGCCGGGACGGCCGTCGGGATCACCGGTGGCCATGGCTACGCGTTCGGGCTGGAGGCGGACGGCGTGGACGCCCTCATCACGGCGACTCGGCGCGTGGTCCGCGACGGTGCCGACGTGGTCAAGGTCGTCGCGTCCGAAGCGGCCATGCTGACGACGACGGGCCTCGCACCCGGCCGGATCGTCCATGGCGCCCCCGAGCTGACCGAGGCCGAATTGCGGGCGATCGTGGAGACCGCGGGTGACCTCCATGTCAGGGTCATGAGTCACGCGCAGGATGGCGAATCGGTCCACCGATGCGCCGCGGCCGGGGTGGACAGCGTCGAGCATGCCTGGCTCGCAGACCGTGGAGCCATTGAAGCTCTCGCGGCTTCCGGCGCGTTCCTCGTCCCGACGCTCGTCGTCACCGACGTCAACCGAACGTTGACCGGTCTCACGCCACTCCAGCGCGAGCGGCAGGACCTCATCGAACGCCGTCATCGCGCCTCGACCGAGGCTGCGATCGAGCTCGGGATCCCGCTGGCGACCGGCACGGACACGGGTGAAGTGGGCGTGACGGCCGACATGGTCTGGCGCGAGATCGCCCTGCTCCACGACCACGGGGCGACCCCGATGGCCGCGATCAAGGCCGCCACGAGCGCGGCAGCGCGACTTCTCGGGGTCGACGACGCAGTCGGCTCGGTCGTGCCCGGCCAGCAAGCCGATCTCGTGCTCGTCGATGGCGACCCGCTGACGGACCTGCACCTGCTCGCGTCGCCGGTCGTCGTGATGCAGGCGGGTCAGCGGCGCAGGTAACCGGGGATGTCCGGTTCGGGGCCGCGCCACATGTCGAGCTCCTCGGTCGCGAACCGCCCGTAATAGTTGGTGAAGTGCCCGCGGTGGCGCTTCAGGATCTCGTGCGCCGCCGCTTTCGGGGCGTCGCCATGGACGTGGACCATCACGACCGCACGGCCATCGCGCAATGCGCGCTCGTACGCGGCGAAGTCGACCAGCTGATCCATCAAGGTGAAGTCGAACGCGCGCCGCAACCGCCCGAGCCAGCCCGACACCTCGCCCGTGCCGTCCATCCGGTCGGCGCCCTCGTCGCCACGCAGGATGTCGAGGTCCCGGGTGGCGATGCCGCTCGCGAGAAGCTCGGCCATGGCCGCTGTCGCGTCGGTCGGGTCGTCGACCACGGCCAGCAATCGATTGGTCGGATAACCGATCGCGCGACGTGGCGAACCCATGCATCCCCTGTGGCCGGCGGCTATGGCGGTGGTCCCGGAGGAGGGAGTCGAACCCTCATACCCTTGCAGGTGGCCGATTTTGAGTCGGCTGCGTATGCCATTCCGCCACTCCGGGGCGTCCGCCAGTGTACGGCGAGTACCATCGCGCGACTGTCAGGCGACAACGACGGGCCGAAGGAGCCGCTCGCCCCCTCCATCGTGCGCTCGCGTATCGTGGCGCCGTGACCGACCTGTTCCTCGCCCTGTTCATCGCCGGCTACGTGGTCGGCGGATTTCGGACCGGGCTGCTCCGAAGGCTGGCGGGTCTGGTGTTCATCGCGATCGGGCTCATCGCGGGCGCGTACTTGCGAGTCCCGGTCGGGGCACTCGTTGCGGGCATCTTCAAGGAGGTCCCGCCCGAATACGCGGATATGGTGGGTTACGCGGTGACCTTCGTCGTCCTCGTGACCGCGCTCAACCTGATCACCGCGCCGATCCTGAAGCGCGCGACCGTCGGCGGGTTCTCGAAGGTGACAGACCGGACCCTTGGGGCTGTCCTCGGCGGTGTCGAGGCGGTGCTCATCCTCTCGGCGGCCATCGTCATCCTTGACACGTACTTCGGGACTGCCGGATCGATCGGCGAGGTGCCAGGTCTCGGCATCCTCAAGAGCCTGAGCGAAGCGCTCGACAAGTCCACGATCGGCCAGTTCCTGATCAAGACGACCGTGCCGTTCGTCCTTGCCGTGCTGGGTCCACTGCTGCCCAGGGACGTCAGATCCATCGTCCCGACGGGCATCCCGGGCCTGAACGGCGTGCCCGGACTTCCGACGAAGAAACCGTGATCCGCTGACCGGCCCCGGAACCGGATGACCCCTTGGCGCGTCTCCGCCGGGACCGATGCTAGACTCGCCCAGCCTCAGAATCGCCGTCCGGAGGGATCCCCCGACCGTGGAGGACCTTCGCTCGACGACGGTCGACGAAGACCCCGTCCAGCGCCGCGACCTCATCCTGCTCGAGCGAGCCAGAGATGGCGACCTCGACGCGTTCAACGACCTCGTCACGTTCTACCAGGACCAGCTGTTCGCGCTCGTCGTGCGGATGGTCCCCGACCGTGACCAGGCGTCCGACGCCGTCCAGGAAGCATTCTTCTCGGCGTTCCGCAACCTGACCTCGTTCCGTGGCGGCAGCGTGAAGTCGTGGCTCAACCGCATCTGTGTCAACGCGGCGATGGACCAGCAGCGGGCGAAGAAGCGGCGGCCCGTCCAGCCCTATCCCGAACTCGACGACGAGACGTGGCAGCCGCCGGCCGGCATCGAGGCCGACCCCGAGCGGACCGCGCTCGACACCGAGCGAACGCACGCCCTCGGCCGCGCCCTCGCCGAGATCACCGACGACCAGCGCGCCGCGATCGTCCTGTACGACGTCGAGGGCTACGACTACGCCGAGATCGCTGAGATGACCGGGGTGTCTCTCGGGACGGTCAAGTCCCGGATCCATCGCGGCCGCCTCGCGCTGCGAGCACTGCTCGAGGACCGGATGGAGCTGTTCCGTGGCTGACGTCGGCGATCGCCACCGCGATCACGACCCCGTTCTCGTCGCGAGCCTGCTGGACGGGGATCTCGGCGATGCCGAGCGGTCGACGGCCGTGGCGAGGATCGATTCCTGCAGCGACTGTGCGGCGCTCTACGCGGACCTCAGGGCACTGGCGATGGCCACGCGGGCACGACCTGCGCCCGCGCGCCAACGCGACTTCCGACTCACGGCGGCCGACGCGGCCCGGTTGCGGGCGGAACCGGCGGCCCCAGGCCGTCGTCTGACGGGCGTGTTGACAGGTCCCTCCACCGCCTCCTCTCACCTCACGCACGACACGATCCTCGTCGCATCACTGGCCGACCATTCGCTCGACTCGAGTGAGCGTGCGGCGGCCGAGGCTCTCGTCGCTTCGTGCGGCGAATGCGCTGCGCTCCAAGCCGACCTCGTGACACTCGTTGCCGCGACCCGCGCGATGCCGACTCCGCGGCGACCGAGGGTATTCACCCTGACCCCGGACGATGCCGAGCGACTGCGTGGGTCGTGGTGGCGCCGGCTGGTCGGGGTCATCGGTTCGTCCCGCGACGGTTTCAGCCGACCGCTGGCGGTCGGCCTGAGCACGCTCGGGCTCATCGGGATCCTGGTCGCGTCCGCGCCGACCGTCCTCCAGATCCCGGGCGGTCTCAGCGACAGTGCGACGAGCCAGAATGATCGGGCCTCCCGGCCCATCGACGCGGCGGCGTCGAGCACGACCAGTGACACCAGCGGCGTGGCTGCGCCGGGCGCGGCCCTCGCGCCGACATCCGGTGGGGCCGCAGCCGCCCCTTCCACTGCCCCGGATCGCGCTGCCATCAGTCCGGCCCCTGTCTACGGGGTGACGGTCCAGCCCCACCCGGCCGCATCCGCGAGGCCGCAGATCGATTCGAGCGGCAAGGGAGCTGGGACCGGCGTGGTCGTGCCCTCGCCGCAGGACCTCGGATCGACCCCCAACGTCGCCCACGTCGCGAAGTCGTCGGGTCCCGACCCGCTGCTGCTGATCTCAGCCGCGTTCCTTGTCGTCGGGCTGGGCCTGTTCATCCTTCGCTGGAGCGCTCGCCGACTCAGCGACGGCTGACGCGCGGGCGGCTCCGGGCAGGGCCTCGCGGGTACACTTGATCCGTGCCCAATGAACGCCTGATGCTCCTCGACGGCAACGGGCTCATCTATCGCGGATATTTCGCGCTCCCGCCCCTCACGACCTCGAAGGGCGAGTTGGTCAATGCGGTCTTCGGCTTCTGCAGCATCGTCCTGCGCGGGATCCAGGACCTCCACCCGGACTACGTCGCGGTCGCCTTCGATCTCCAGGGTCCCACCTTCAGACACGAGCAGTACGCCGACTACAAGGCCACCCGTCAGCGCATGCCGGACGATCTGCGCGACCAGTTCCCAAAGGTCCGCGAGGTGGTCAAGGCGCTCCGCATCCCCGTGTATGAGCTGGCGGGTTTCGAGGCGGACGACGTCATCGGGACGATCACGGTGGACGCAGAACGGCGCGGCCTCGATACGACCATCGTGACGGGCGATCTCGACATGCTCCAGCTCGTGACCGACCACACGCGGTTGATGACCACGCGGTCGGGTGTCGAGAACACGATCCTCTACGACCCGGCGAGGATCGCCGAGCGGTTCGACCTCGTGCCCGGCCAGATGATCGACTACAAGGCGCTCAAGGGCGACCCGACCGATAACATTCCAGGTGTGCCCGGGGTTGGCGAGAAGACGGCGGCCAAGCTCATCCGCGAGTTCAGGACGCTCGAGGCGCTGTACGAGCGGATCGACGAGGTCGGGCCGGACAAGCTGCGCGACAAGCTGGTCGAGCATCGAGAGTCCGTGTTCATGGGCAAGGACCTCTCGACGATCGTCCGCGATCTGCCGGTGGAGTTCGATCTCGAGGCGGCCAGGCTCGGCGACTACGACCGCGAGACCGTCATCCGGCTCTTTCGCGAGTACGAGTTCCGCTCGCTCATCGAACGCCTGCCGGCGATGACCGGCGAGACGGCCGGGGACGCCGCCGAAGCTCTCCGCGGTGTCGCCACCGACGGCTCGGTCCCGGCGGCCCGCGTCGCCGGATCCGCCCGGCCGAGCGGCTGGGGGTCGCCGCGTCCGAATCGGCCCGCGACCGACGCCGGCGGCCTTCAGCTATCGCTCGACTTCGATGCGGTGACCGGGCCGACACCAGACGTCGTGGACGGGGGAGCCGATCCGGACGCGGCGAGAGCGTCGGCCAGGAAGGTCGACGTGGCGCCCGGAGACCTGTCGACCGCTCTTGCGGCGGTGATCAATGACCCGTCGCGCGTCGAGGTGTGCGCCGCCGATCGGATCGCCGCGCTCGAACCGTGGCTCGCGGCGCAGTCCGCGGTCGGGGTCGGTCTGCTGCTCGACGACCCGCGGCCGCGACGCGGAACGCCCGTGGCGCTTGCGCTCGCGGGTGCGGACGGACGGACCGTCGCCGTCCATGGAGACGACGACTCCAGGACCCTCCGGAGCCTGCTCGATCGGCTCGGCGTCCCGGTGGTGGGACACGAGGTCAAGCCCCTGCTCGTCCGTCGGATCGCGGACGACAAGGACGCAGCGGCCACCGCTGTCGCCTTCGACACGCAGATCGCGGCGTACATCCTGAACGCGGCGTTGCGCAGCCAGACGATCGCCGACGTCGTGGCCGAGCAGCTCGACCTCATCCTCCCGGATGCCGCGGCGCTCGACGCGCCGGCCCGTGCCGGTCTGGAGGCGCTCTCGGCGCTGGCGGTCCGGGAACCTCTCGAACGCCGACTGGTCGAGGAGGGTCTTGACCGCCTGTTCCGCGAGATCGAGCTGCCCCTGGTCGCCGTCCTTGCCCGGATGGAGGCGACCGGGGTCGCACTCGACCGCGACGCGCTGGGACTGCTGGCCAGCGAGTTCGCCGCGGAGATCTCGCGGCTGGAGACCGAGATCCATGCGGACGTCGGGCACGAGTTCAACCTCGGCAGCCCCAAACAGCTCGAGCAGGTCCTCTTCTTCGAGCTCAACCTGCCCAAGGGCAAGCGCACCAAGACTGGCTACTCGACCGACGCATCGGTGCTCGAGGACCTGCGGGCGGCGCACCCGATGGTCGACAAGCTGCTCGAATGGCGCATCTACACGAAGCTCCGCTCGACATACGTGGACGCCCTGCCGACCCTGATCGCCGCTGATGGCCGCCTCCACACGACGTTCCACCAGGCTGTCGCCGCCACTGGGCGCCTGTCGTCGTCCGACCCGAACCTCCAGAACATCCCCATCCGGACGCCGCTCGGCCGGCGGATCCGGCGGGCGTTCGTTGCAGGAGCGCCGGACCTGACCCTCGTCGCCGCCGACTACAGCCAGATCGAGCTGCGCATCCTCGCCCACGTGTCGGGCGATGAGCACCTGCACGATGCGTTCGCGCGCGGTGCCGACCTTCACCGCGAGACCGCGGCGCTGGTGCTCCACAAGGACCCGGTCGACGTGACTCTCGGCGAGCGCTCGATGGCCAAGATGGTCAACTTCGGGATCGCCTACGGGCTGTCGGACTTCGGCCTGTCTGAGCGAGCCAACATCCCGCGCGCCGAGGCGCAGGCATTCATCAACACCTACTTCGCGACGTATTCGGGCATCAGCTACTACATGCTCGCCATCAAGGAGCAGGCCCGGACGCAGGGCTACGTGACAACGCTCCTGGGGCGGAAACGGCAGATCCCGGAGCTCGCCGCGCGCAATCCCACTCTCCGGGCGGCCGGTGAGCGGATGGCCATCAACATGCCGATCCAGGGAACCGCCGCCGACATCGTCAAGATCGCCATGATCCGGCTCGACGAGCGGCTGGCCGCCGGTGGCTTCCGGGCGCGGCCCCTGCTCCAGGTCCACGATGAACTGCTTCTCGAGGTCCCGCGCGACGAGGTCGATCGGCTCGTGCCGCTGCTGCGGGAGACGATGGAAGGTGCGCTCCCCCTCGACGTCCCGCTGACGGTGGACATCAAGGTCGGCGACGATTGGGGATCGATGACGCCGTTGACCCGCGCCGACGCGGCCGCAGCGGAGGCGGACGAGGCTCCTGACCTCGAGGCGTCGGTCGTCACGACACTCGGCTAGGCTTCCGCGATGCCCGAACTCCCCGAGGTCGAAACCGTCGCGCGCGACCTGCGGCCGCGCATCCTGACTGCGACGATCATCGGTGCCCGTTGTTCGTGGGCACGGACGCTGCGGACGCATACGCCCGAAGCCTTCGCGGCGGCGATCGCCGGTCGGCGCGTCGAGGCGGTCGGCCGGCGGGCGAAGCTCATCGTCATCGATCTGTCGGGAGATGCCGCCCTGACGGTCCACCTGAAGATGACCGGCCAGCTGTTCGTCGTGCCGGCGGAGACGGCCGAGGACCCGTATGTTCGGCTCGTCCTCGAGCTCGGCGACGGGCGCGAGATCCGCTTCCGGGATATCCGTAAGTTCGGGAAGATCGGGTTGTATGGCCGCGATCCGGCGACAGGGGAGCTCGTGACCGAAGTCGGCGGCTCAGCAGTCTTCGCCGCGTTCGGACCCGAACCGCTCGATCCGGCATTCGACGTCCGGGCCTTCAGACAGAGGCTGCGGCGTCGCAAGGGCAGGCTCAAGCCGCTGCTGCTCGACCAGTCGTTCCTGGCCGGGGTCGGCAACATCTACGCGGATGAGGCGCTCTGGGCGTCGCGACTCCATCCGCTGCGAACGGCCGGGACCCTGCGTCCTGCCGACGAGCGTCACCTCCACGAGTCAGTCCGGCGGATCCTCGCTGAGGCCGTCGAGCGACGCGGCAGCTCCATCGACGACTACACCGCACCCGACGGAGACGGCTCGATGCAGGAGCATCTGCAGGTCTATCAGCGCACCGGCGAGCCGTGCCCGCGCTGTGGTCGGCCGATCAAACGGATCGTCATCGGAGCGCGCTCGACGCACTTCTGTTCGTGGTGCCAGCGGCTCGGCGCGGTCGATCGCACACGTGCCGCGGCGATCCTGCGGACGATGACGGGCGGTCCACGCGGGGCGGGTCGTCGATGGACCGAACTGGCGGGGGAGGGGACGCTTGGGTTGACGCCGGACGAAGCTGTGAGAGCGGCGACCCGGGCACGGACCGAGAGGACGAAACGGGCGGCCGCGACCCGACGCGCGGCGGCACGGGCATCGATCGGATCGGAGACCGGCACGTGAGCATCCTCCGGTTGAGCGGGGTGACCCGCGAGGTGGGCACCTTCGTGATCCTCGAGTCGATCGACGCCGCCATCGCTCTCGGCGATCGGATCGGGCTCGTCGGGCCGAACGGGGCTGGGAAGACCACACTCCTGCGGCTGGCGGCCGGCCGCGACGAGCCCGACCGCGGCGAGGTCCACCGGAAGCGTGGTCTGACGCTCGGGCTTCTCGCGCAGGAGGCGCATTTCGACGAGGCGTTCATGGCGTCGGCGGACCTGCGACTCGCGGTCCGGACCGGCGCGGCGCACCTCGACCGGATGGCCGAACGACTTGCAGCGATGGAGCGCACCGGCACCGTCACCGACCACGCGTATGCCGAGCTCCTGCACCAGTACGAGACCCTCGGCGGGTACACCCTCGACCAGCGCGTCGAAAGTGCGCTGACCGGCCTCGGGTTCACTCGCGAGGAATGGGCCAAGCCGCCGTCGGCGCTCTCGGGCGGGGAGCAGACGCGGGCGTCGCTGGCGCGGCTGGTCATCGCCGATCCGGACCTGCTCCTCCTCGACGAACCGACGAACCACCTCGATCTCGACGCGCTCGAATGGCTGGAGGAGCATCTCCGCCGGCGGACCGGATCGCTCCTCGTCGCATCGCACGACCGCGCGTTCCTGGATGCGACCGTGAACCGGACCTGGGAGTTGCGCGACCGCCGCCTGACCACGTTCCATGGCGACTACAGCGCCTACCACCGTCAGCGGATAGAACGTGACCTTCGGACGGTCAAGGACGTCGAGACCCAGGCCGAGCGGATCGCACGTGAGAAGGAGCTGGTCCAGCGCTACCGGAGCCACCGCAAGTTCAGCAAGATGCACGAGCACGAGGCACGGCTCGAGCGACTGGAGGCGGAGCGAAGCGACATCCCGAGGTCGACCAGGAAGATGGCGATCCCGACGGCCGCGCTCATCGGCGGCGCCGGGCCGTCACGGAGCGGCGAGATCGTCGTGCGGGTCGACGGACTGGCCGTCGGCTACCTGCCGGGGCGCGGGGCGATGGCGACCGACGGGTCCGTCGCCACAGAGCCGAAACTTGTCGCCCGAGTGCCGTTCCTGGCGGCCCAACGAGGTGAGCGGATCGGGATCGTCGGACCGAATGGCGCCGGGAAGACGACACTCCTGCGGACGATCGCCGGCGACTTGCCGCCACTCGACGGAGGGGTGACGTTCGGGAACGCGGTCCAGATCGGCTACCTTGCGCAGCTCCGCAGCGCCGGGATAGCGGGCGCCACGGTGCTGGATGCGCTGTTGGAGGCAGCCCCCGTGACGGCCGGGGAGGCGCGCGGGTATCTCGCCCGATTCCTGTTCCGTGGCGACGACGCCTTCAAGGAGATTCGGATGCTGTCGGGCGGCGAGCGGTCGCGGCTCGAACTGGCGTTGCTCGGCATCCAGGCGTCCAATCTGCTTCTCCTCGACGAACCGACGAACCATCTCGATATCCCGGCGCGAGAAGCGATCGAGGCGTTCATGGCAGGGTCGCCCGCGACGTTGCTGGTGGTATCGCACGATCGGCGGTTGCTGGAGACGGTGTGCGAGAAGTTGTGGGTGGTGGGCGATGGTGTGGCGGTGGCATTCGAGGGTGGGTATCGGGAATGGCGGGCAGCCGTTGCCAATGGGTGGACGATCGCGGGTGCCCTCGAGCAGGAAGCGGCTCGGCTCCACCCGGCAAGCCGCGGTGGCGCCGCCGCCGCGCCTCGCGCTCCCCACGGCGCTGCGCCTAACGGTCGCGGAGGGCGCGCCGGCGTCGCCACGGCTCCAGTTTTCCCGAAGAGCACCGCCCCCCCACCAGCCGGGAAGAAGGGTAGGAAGGAGAAGCTCTCCAAGGAGGCGTATCGGCGATCGAAGGCGGCTGCCGAGGCGGAGTTGACCCGGCTTGGGCTCAGGAAGAATCACCTGGAGTTGGCGATGGGGGATCCGGCGGTCCAGGGGAACTTCGTCGAGCTGCGGCGGGTGACGAGCGAGCTGGCGGATATCGACGTGGCCTTGGCGGCTGCGGAGGATGCGTGGCTGGAGTTGGAGGAACGGCGGCCGTGACGGTCCGGATCGGGCTGACTGGGCCGATCGGCTGCGGGAAGTCGACGGTGGCGGGCTGGCTCGGGGAGCGGCCGGGGGTCGTGGTCATCGATGCGGACCAGGTGGCGCGCCAGGTCGTCGAGCCGGGCCAACCGGCGCTCGAGGCGATCGTCGCGCGGTTCGGAGATGACTTGCGCCGGGACGACGGGACGTTGGATCGCGCGGCGCTCGGGCGGCTCGTCTTCGCGGACCCGGCTGCGCTCCTCGATCTCGAGGCGATCACCCATCCGGCCGTCAGGCCGCGCATCCTGCACGCGATCGCGGCCGCCGAAGCTGATGCTGCGGACGTCGTCGTCGTCGAAGCGATCCGGCTCGTCGAGGGTGGACTCGCCGAGATGTGCGACGAGGTCTGGCTGGTCATCTGCGACCCGGTGGTCCAGCGCGAGCGGCTGGTCGGTCGGGGCGCCTCGGCCGACACGGCGGCCGAGCGGATGGCCGCCCAGGACGGGTTCGTGGACCGGATCGGGCCCGCCGCGAGTCGCGTCATCGACACGTCGGCATCGCCGACGGAGACCCGGGCGACGGTCGAACGTGCCCTCGACGCGTCGCTGGCCCGGGGGTAGCTGTCGATTCGGCTGCTCTCCGTTCGTCGTGTGATCGAACCCGCCCCGGGACCGCACGAAGGAGAGAACTATGGGCAGTCCGATCGTCCACTTCGAGATCCGCTCCGCAGACCCGGACGCCAGCCGTGCCTTCTACGCCGACCTGTTCGGGTGGTCGTATCCGCCCGGTGGCTTTCCCGGCTATACCTACGTCGACAGCGGGGTCCCGACTGGGACCATCCCCGGCGGCATCAGCCCGACCCAGGGTGGCGAGCCGATGGTGACCGTCTTCGCAGGGGTCCCGGATGTCGAAGCCGCATTGGAGCGAGCGGTCGCCCTCGGCGGCCGGATCATCCAGCCCGCCCAGCACGTGCCCGGGGTGAGTTACGGCGTCTTCGCCGACCCACAGGGCCTCGTCGTCGGGGTGTCGTCGGACGACACGTGATCAGGTCGTGCACGTCTGCCGGCCGTCGCATGGCCAAGAACACATGTTCTGTTCGTGCGGCGGCTGGTAGACTTGGCGGGACATGCCTGACTTCAAGTTCGTCGCCCCGTTCGAGCCGACCGGGGACCAGCCGGGGGCGATAGAGCGATTGTCGGAGGGCCTCGCCAAGGGCCTGACCGACCAGGTTCTCATCGGGGCCACGGGCACCGGCAAGACGGCGACCCTCGCCTGGACGATCGCGGCGCACAACAAGCCGACGCTCGTCCTCGCCCACAACAAGACACTCGCGGCCCAGCTGTATGCCGAGTTCCGCGAATTCTTCCCGGAGAACAAGGTCGAATACTTCGTCAGTTACTTCGATTACTACCAGCCCGAGGCGTACCTGCCACGGAGCGATACGTACATCGAGAAGGATTCGTCGCGCAACGACGAGATCGACCGTCTGCGTCACGCCGCGACGCATGCCCTGTTCGAGCGCCGCGATGTGATCATCGTGGCCTCGGTGTCGTGCATCTACGGACTCGGGGCGCCCGTGGATTACGGGGCGACAGTGCTCAAGCTGCGGGTCGGTGGCCAGTACCGCCGCGACGCGGTCCTCCGCCACCTCGTGGATCTCCAGTACCAGCGCAACGACCAGGCCATGAGCCGTGCCCGCTTCCGCGTCCGCGGCGACACGCTCGAACTCCAGCCGGCGTCGGAGGAGACGCTCATCCGGGTCGAGTTCTTCGGCGACGTGGTCGAGCGTATCACCGAGCTCGACCCGCTGACCGGCGAGCTCCTCGCCGAGCGCACGGAGACGAACGTCTACCCGGCGACCCACTACGTGACCCCGCAGGACAAGCTCAAGGAAGCCATCGTCGACATCGAAGCCGAGATGGAGGAGCGCGTCACCGGCCTCGAGGCCGAGGGCCGGGCACTCGAGGGCGCGCGGCTCCGACAGCGGACGACCTTCGACCTCGAGATGATGCGAGAGCTCGGCTACTGCACCGGCATCGAGAACTACTCGCGTCACCTGTCCCGGCGCGAGGCGGGCTCCCGGCCGTGGACGCTGCTCGACTACTTCCCGCCGGATTGGCTGCTCGTCGTGGACGAGTCGCACATGACGATCCCGCAGGTCGTGGGCATGTACAAGAACGACCGGACCCGCAAGGAGATCCTCGTCGACTTCGGATTCCGGCTGCCGTCCGCGTTGGACAACCGGCCACTGACGTTCGAGGAATTCCAGTCGACCGTCCACCAGGCGATCTACATGTCCGCCACCCCGGGACCATACGAGCTCGAACGCAGCCAGCGGAACGTCCAGCAGCTCATCCGACCGACCGGCGTGGTCGATCCGCACATCAGCGTCCGGCCGACCGACAGCCAGATCGACGACCTCCTCGAGGAGATCCGCGGCCGGGTCGAGCGCGGCGAGCGGGCCCTGGTCACGACACTGACCAAGAAGATGGCAGAGGACCTGACCGACTACCTGAAGGAGCTCGGGGTCAAGGTCCAGTACCTGCACAGCGAGGTCGACACCCTCGAGCGCGTGGCGATCCTGCGCGACCTGCGGCTCGGCGTGTTCGATGTCCTGGTCGGCATCAACCTGCTCCGCGAGGGGATCGACCTGCCCGAGGTGACACTGGTGGCGATCCTCGATGCCGACAAGGAGGGGTTCCTGCGCTCGGCGTGGTCGCTCATCCAGATGATCGGCCGGGCGGCCCGGAACACGGCCGGCGCAGTCATCATGTACGCCGACACCATCACCGAATCGATGCGCGTCGCCATCGACGAGACCGATCGACGACGCGCCTATCAGGAGGCCTACAACCTCGAACGGGGCATCGAGCCGACGACGATCGTCAAGGGCATCCGCGACCTCAACGAACGGCTGCGCGCCGTGGCTGAGTCGACGGTCGTCTATGCCTCGGAGAAGGGCGGCCAGTTCACCGACGCCGACCGGCGCAAGGTCGAGGCGGTCGTGGCCCGGATGGAGGCCGAGATGAAGGCCGCCGCCAAGCAATTCGAGTTCGAACGAGCGGCCGCGTTGCGCGACGAGATCCAGCAGATCCGTCTCCGCGTCCTCCAGGAGGACGCCTCGATCACCGTCGGTCGGGCCGCGGAACAGGCAGGCAGGGACGGCGCGGGCGGGCGCGGCCTGACCGGGGCAGCGGATCGGGCGCGCGGCCGACGGGGTGCCGCGGCCGCCGTGGCGGCCGGTCCGGCCATGGAGGTCACCAGCGTCGAGGTGCTTCCCGCGGACGAGGAACCCGCCGACACCCTCGACGACGTCCCCGGAGACGCCGGGATCGACACCGACACCATCGCCGATTGGCTGCCCGGGATCCGCGACGAGCACGAGGACGACAACGGTTGGCAGGCGCGCTGGCTCGACCGCCCGACATGGGACCGGACCGTGACACCGAACATCCGCAAGCGGACGGGACAGCGGCCGGGCCGTCGGCGGTAGGTCGATCCCGCCGCGGCGGCTGTCGAGCACACGAACAAACGGAACACCTGTTCGACATCACCACCATCGAGTAAACTTGCGACGTGCCCCAGGATCGACTCGTCGTGCGCGGCGCGCGCGAACACAACCTCAAGAACGTCGACGTCGCCTTCCCGCGCGACCGGCTGGTCGTCATCACCGGCCTGTCGGGGAGCGGCAAGTCGAGCCTCGCGTTCGACACCATCTACGCCGAGGGCCAGCGTCGCTACGTCGAGAGCCTGAGCGCCTACGCCCGCCAGTTCCTCGGCCAGATGGAGAAGCCGGATGTCGACCAGATCGACGGGCTCTCTCCGGCCATCTCCATCGATCAGAAGGGCGCATCGCGCAATCCGCGCTCGACGGTCGGCACCGTCACCGAGATCTACGACCACCTCCGGCTCCTGTTCGCACGGATCGGGGTCCCGCACTGCCCCAACGGTCACGCCATCGAGCGCCAGTCGGTCCAGCAGATCGTCGACCAGGTCCTGGCGTTGCCGGAAGGGACGCGGCTGCTCGTCCTCGGCCCGCTCATCAAGGATCGCAAGACCGAGGGGGATCGGATCCTTGACGGCGCCCGGCGCCAGGGATTCGTGCGAGTCCGGGTCGATGGCGAGATGCTCGACATCGCGGACGCACCCAAGCTCGACAAGTACAAGCGGCATTCGATCGAGGTCGTCGTCGACCGTTACATCGTCCGCCACGCGGAGGCCCCGGGGGGTGCCGATCGCGCGCCCGACGGGCGGCCGCTCGACCCGGACACCGGGCAGATCATCGCCGACCCGGATGCGGGCCGGCTGGCCGACTCGGTCGAGACCGCCCTTCGTCTCGGCGAAGGCGTCGTCCTCATCGCCCCGGCCCCCCGCGATGACGAGGTGCCGTCGTTCGAGGAGCAACGCTACAGCGAGAAGTTCAGCTGTCCGTACGACGACTACACGGCGGACGAGCTCGAGCCGCGCAGCTTCTCGTTCAACTCACCACACGGGGCGTGCCCGGATTGCACCGGTCTCGGGACGAAGCTCGAGATCGATCCGGATCTCGTCATCCCGGATCGATCGAAGAGCCTGGCGACCGGCGCACTCGTGCCGTGGGCGCGGATGCCAACGGACGCGTCCTGGCGGCTGAAGATCCTCGAGGCGATCTGCGCGTCCCATGGATGGGACTACACCGCCCCCATGCGCGACCTGCCAGCGGAAGCCGTCGACTACGTCCTTCACGCCCGCAAGGACGAGAAGGTGATCGTCCGCTACCGCACGGAACGCGGCGAGAACACGTACAAGGCCACGTTCGAGGGCGTCGTCACCAACCTCGAGCGGCGATACCGCGAGACAGACTCCGACTACATCAAGGCCGAGCTCGAGAAATTCATGGTCACCCGGTCATGTCCCACCTGCAAGGGTCGACGGCTGCGCCCGGAGATCCTCGCGGTCCTCATCGGCGATCGCAACGTCTGGGACGTCTCGACGATGTCCATCACGGATGCGCTCCAGTGGTCGAGCGGCCTCGAGGTGACGCTCGACGAGCGACAGCGCACGATCGCCCACCAGTTACTCAAGGAGATCGGCGCGCGGCTCGGGTTCCTCGTCGACGTCGGCCTCGACTACCTGACGCTGGACCGGACGAGCGTCACGCTATCCGGCGGCGAGGCGCAACGGATCAGGCTCGCGACCCAGATCGGGACGACCCTCATGGGCGTCCTGTACATCCTCGACGAGCCGTCGATCGGCCTCCACCAGCGCGACAACGCGAAGCTCATCGCGACCCTGACGCGGCTGCGCGACCTCGGCAATACGGTGCTCGTCGTCGAGCACGACGAGGAGACCATCCGGACCGCCGACTGGGTCGTGGACATCGGACCCGGGGCAGGGGAGCACGGCGGCGAGATCATCGCCAACGGGCCTCTGGAGGTGGTCATCGCCGAGCCCCGCTCGATCACCGGCGCCTTCCTCCGGGGCGAACGGGCGGTGCCGATCCCGACGCGTCGGCGCACGGGCAACGGCCAGGCACTACGGGTGCGGGGCGCCCGCGAGCACAATCTTCGCGACGTGGACTTGCGAGTCCCGCTCGGAACGTTCGTCGCGGTCACCGGCGTGTCCGGCAGCGGCAAGAGCACTCTCGTGACCGAGGTCCTCTACCGGGCCCTCGCGCGTGAATTGAACGCCTCCCGCGAGCCTGTGGGCGCGCACGACTCGCTCGAGGGCGCGAACTTCATCGACAAGATCATCGAGATCGACCAGAGCCCGATCGGCCGCACGCCGCGCTCGAACCCCGCCACCTATGTCGGCCTGTTCACTCCCATCCGCGAATTGTTCGCGGGCGTCCCGGAGTCGCGTCTCCGCGGCTACTCCCCCGGACGCTTCAGTTTCAACGTCAAGGGTGGCCGCTGCGAGCACTGCAAGGGCGACGGGATCCTCAAGATCGAGATGCAGTTCCTGCCAGACGTCTACGTCCCATGCGAGGTGTGCGCCGGCAAGCGCTACAACCGCGAGGCCCTCGAGATCCACTACAAGGGCCGGTCGATCGCTGACGTCCTCGAGATGACGATCGCCGAGGCGCTCGAGTTCTTCACGGCCGTCCCCAACGTCCGGGCCAAGCTCCAGACCCTGTACGACGTCGGGCTCGGATACGTCCACCTCGGCCAGCCGGCGACGACCCTGTCGGGCGGCGAGGCGCAGCGGGTGAAGCTCTCGACTGAACTCTCGCGGCGCGCAACCGGACGAACGCTCTACGTCCTCGACGAACCGACGACCGGTCTCCACTTCGCCGACGTCGAGAAGCTGCTGCAGGTGCTCCATCGGCTGGTCGACAGCGGAAACACCGTCCTGGTGATCGAGCACAACCTGGACGTCATCAAGACCGCGGACTGGATCGTCGATCTCGGCCCTGAGGGTGGCGCCCGCGGCGGCCAGATCATCGCCCAGGGAACCCCGGAAGACATCGCGGTCGCCAAGGGATCGGCCACCGGCGAATACCTGGCGCGCGTCCTGCGCGGGGAGCCGCTGGTGCCGTTGTCCGACGTGACGTTCGCCGACGATGCCGGCCGCGGCATCCGCGGCAACGGCCATTCGAAGGACAAGGTCGTCCGTCTCGCGCCTTCGCGGAAGCGAGCCGCGGCTGCCTCGAAAGCTCGCTGAGGGCTAGCATAGGTCCATGCCCGATATCGACTTCGCGTTCCTCGCGGATGCCGCCGAAACCGTTCCCGGCCAGAAGTTCCATGTGCTCGGTGGTGGCGTCGCCCGCATCGGTGGCCGCCGATTCCCTCTCCGCCACCCACATCTCGCATTGGTCATCGGGCTCCAGGTGACGGCGCCGGAGACGGATCGCGAGCACGAGATCCGGTTCGTGCTGCTCGATCCCGACGGCGGCGAAGTCGCCGGGGCGACCGGGAGCCTTGTGGCGCGCAGCCAGCACGACGCCCGCGATGCTGTGCTGACGTTCTCCATCGACCTGTGGAATCTGACCTTCCCGGCTCCCGGCGACTACTCCTTCCGGATCCTGGTCAATGGCTCCGAGCGGAAGCGCCTGCCGCTCCTCCTGCTCGCGCCGCCGGATCCGGCGGCCGACGTCACCGAGGTCGCGGGCACGAAACCGGGGGACGGCTGACCGCCGATGACCGACGCACGGACCGGGGCATCGGCCCGGCGCCCACTGCGCCACGAGCGCCCGATCATCGACGAAGCCGCGTTGGAAGCCGCACGTCATTGCGATCGGTTGCTCGCGGCCGCTCGTGTGGCCGGCTCGCAGCGCTGGATCGCCTACCTCGAGCCGCTGCCCGACCGGCTTCGCGACGATGAGCCAAGCGCTCTGCGAGCGACGACCACCCGCTGCCGCGCGGCCTACGGGGTGAAGGACTCCATCCGCGACACGCTACCGGAGAGCGTCACGGAGCCATTCCTTGACTCGGTCGACCGGCTCATCCGCGAGCTCAACCGATCCAGGGGATGAGTCGACGCGTCCGGGCTTTGTAGGCTGCGTAGCCGGCGAACTGCGACCCGAGCCATATCTCCTCGCGACGCGACTTCAGCTCGAAGAAGCCCCACAGGACGATGGCTGCCAGGAGTGCGGCCGGCGACGCGGTGAGCAGGCCCCAGCCGATCGCCGCACAGACGAGGCCGCCATAGATGGGATGGCGAACGAGACCGTAGACCCCGGTCACCACAAGGTCCGTACCCGGGAGCGGGTGGGGCAGCGGCGTCAGCGCCGAACCGAGGTCGCGGACGCCACGGACGGCCAGGACCAGGCCGAAAGCGATGCAGCCGATGCCGATGACCGACGTGACGGTGCGCGCCAGCCCCGTCCAGGCAGGCCCCTGGACCCCGGCCGCCGCCACGGCCAGGAGGAGGACGCCCTGAAGGACGACCCAACCCTCGCCCCGCGGACCCAGCGCCGGAAGCCTGCTCATCCGGCCATCGTACGGTCGAGTCCGAGTTCCGACACGCTGAACGCTTCGAGCAGGAACGGGGACGGGACCGTCGGGTCGTACAACAGCGTCAGCGAGCGGCGGGCCCGCGTCCATGCGACATACCCGAGGCGTCGCTCCTCCTCGTAGGCGCGCACGGGATCGTCCGCCTGGCTGACGACCCGCACGCTCGGGAACCGGCCGATCTCCATCCCGACCACGACCACGTGGTCGAATTCCAGACCCTTGGTCGCGTGGGCCGTGGCGAGCGTCAGCGAAGCATCGTCACGACGCAGGTCGGCAAGGCGGGCGCGAGTCTCCATGATCGCGGCTGTGAGTCCCGTGAGAGTGTCGTGGCCGACGGCCCAGCCGAGGAGCGCTGTTGCCACGTCCAGGCCCAGCGGATCCTGATCGGCAGGCCGTATGGCCCCGACGCGGACGAGGAGTGGCCGGGCGTCTTGCTCGTCCCCGGCGATGCGTGCCAGGAGGTCGTCGACGCGGGGCGACTCGACCATGAGGTCGATTCGCGGCGCCCGGAATGGCAGGCCGAGTCGCAACGCGACGACGACCGCGGGGAGTAGCTCGCGGTTGGTTCGGGCGAGGACGGCTCGGGTCGAGCCGTCGTCCGGCCAAGTACGCAGGACGCGCTCGAGTCGGACGGTCTCATCGGAGGCATCGGCCGCGAGGACGAGACGACCGGACGCAGCCGGGCCGGCTCGGATCGCCTTCGCGAAACGCTCGCTGTTGTGCTCGACCAGTCGCACGGCGCGTTCGACGACACGGCGCGGACAACGATAGTTCACTTCGAGATCCACGCGCCGGAGCCCTGGCAGCAACGCGTTCAGCCCGAGGATCCGTCGTACGTCCGTCAGGTATTAGGTTTACCATACACCCATGAAGACGCCGGTCGCATACCTGAGGAAGTCACGGGTCATCGACGAGCGGGTCGGGGTCTCGTGGGAGGTCCAAGAAGGCAAGGTTCGGGAGCTCGCCGCGCAGTTCGGGGACAACGGTGGCCGATTGCTGATCCTCAGCGACTGGAACATAAGCGGCCGGAAAGGAACCGCCGCGCGACCGGGCTACAGGCGACTCGTCGAGATGATTGCCGCTGACGAGGTGGAGGCGATCTACAGCTACAACCTCGCGAGGCTGAGTCGGAGTGTCCAAGACCTCCGCGGGCTCATGAAGCTTGCCGACGAGCATGGCGTCCCAGTACGCCTCGTAGCCGACCGTGTTGATACGTCGACGGCCACCGGGCGAATGCTGTTGACGATCCTTGCTGCCGTGGACGAGATGACGGCCGATCTCGCGAGTGAACACGCACGGGATGCCGTCGCGGCTCGCCGGGCTCGGGGCGACCGGATCGGGCACCCGTTCTATGGGGAAAAGCCCGGCGAGGACGTGGAGGCTGTGGTCGCCGCGTACCGCGAGGCCGGCAGCGTGATGGGCGCGTGTCGTCTCCTCAACGGGCGGGCAGTGCCGACTCGCATGGGGGGACCTTGGGCCACCGTAAGCGTCCGCGAAATCCTGATCCGGCAGGGGGCGATGCCGCACGTGAGCCGACCTGGAGCAAAGGCCCGCGCGCCGTTCGTGCTCTACGGGCTATTGAGGTGCCACTGCGGGCGCGTCCTAACCGGGTCGCGCTACAAGAACGGGTCGAACCTCGCGTATTGCGCATACAAGTGTCATACCGCTCGTACGGTGCCTGGACACGGCGTCGGATCGGTACCAGAGAAGCACCTGTTGGAGTGGGTCAAGTCCGAGGCGGCCCGATTGCAAGTGCCCTCATTGGTCGAGGTCGCTGTCGATGAGTCCCGCCGCAATGTCCTCGGCGCACGGCGTGACAGGTTCGTCGAGCTATTCGCGAGCGACCGCATCGACGCCACGACATTTGATGCGAAGGTCTCCCCAATCGACGCGGAGTTGACACGTCTCGACCTCGGCGCCGGTCGCCTCATCGACGTGCCCCAGATCGACTGGGATTTGGATGAACCAGGCGATATCAACGCCGTCCTTCGGGCGATGTGGGAATGGGTCGAGCTAGACGAGCACCTCCGACCCATCGAGGCGCATTGGTTCGACCGTCGGCTCCGCGCCGACTGAGGTTCCAGACAGCGCCAACCCATCGTGTTCAGTGATGCCGATCCATAAGGACGCCAACCCACACAGATGGCGCGGCGGGCCCTTGACAGCCATTCGTGAGTGCGCTCTACCCTTTCTCATGGGATAGGTAATGGATGCAACTGGCGCGGTTGCACCTGCCCATAGGCCGCCGGCGAGGCTGGTAGGCCCGGAGACACGAACCATCGTGTTGCAGCGCGCGTGGCCGCGCAGCTAGGAAGCGTCGGCCCAGACCAATCCATCTCAAAGGACCCGCCAGTGAGCGGGCGTTTCGGCATGTCCGAGAGGGAGCCCTATGGCGACGAACAAGACCGACCTGACGATCAGAGACATCGCGGAGCGGACCCGGATGGCCGAAACGACAGTCCGATCCTGGGTCCGGAGCGGGAAGCTGCCCAGCCGGCAGATCGGCCCTCGGAGGACCTACCGGGTCAAGGTCGCCGACCTGGAGTCGTTCCTCGACAACCCGTCCCGCTGACCTCGCTCTCGCCCGTCGAGCAGGCCGTTGTCCGGGCGCTCCTGGACCTCGGCCGACGCCGCGCGGAGCGCCAGAAGGCCGCCCTGCCCCCTGACCGCGTCGACCAACGCGCAGCCTGAGGGGAGTTCCCCATGACCGAAGGAACGTGCCGGTTCTGTGCCGGTGCGGCTACCCGTCCTCGCCCCTCGTCTGTGATCCGGACGGGGACTGGTTCCATGTCTCCACCCACTCCAACGTCTATCGCTCCATCCTCGCGGGAGGGCGGCGCATGCCTACGACACCGGAGATCGACGCGCGGCCCGTCTCGGACGTGCCCGTTTGCCGACATTTCGGAGAGCCCGCCCTCCCGCCGGCGCCTCTGCTCCAAAGCCCCGACGGCACGACCAATCATCCGCGGCCCAAGAGCCCTGCGCCGCACGGCGACACGTCGATGAGTACGCCGAAGCAGGGAGCCGCCGGTCAGGCTGCGTGCATCGCGACACAGATTGTGGCTCGGCGGGCCAAGGAGAAGAAGGCATGACCACCAGAAGCGAAGCGCAGACGGCCCGCCGTGAAAGGGAGAAAAGAGAGCGTCGATCCACCGCGGCGAAGGCCCGTGAGACGGCCCGAAAGGCCCGACGACTGGCCGCAGAACGAGCACAGACAAACGAGGTGGTACAAAGACCCTCGGTACGGACCTCGCTGGGCGTTTTTGAGCACGAAACCCCCGACCATGGCGTGCGTGGACAAACGGACCGACCAACTCCGGCCATTTGGCGATCTCTGGTCTATCCAGCTGGCAGCCTCCATGGCCCAAAATACGATGGAGCGGGCCGATGCATCCCGCGTCCCGAGCCGACACCCGTCGGCTGGCTCAGTCCCGAGGGCATCCGAACCGCACGGACCCTTTCGCCCGACCTTCCGTGATGTGGAACGCTCCGGCTCGACATCGCGATGGTCGGCACCAAAGGTCGACCGGGCCAGGCGATGCGGCAACGCCGCGAACGCCGACCATGCGGCCCAGCCCAGCGACCGGCCGACCTGCCGCAACTGCGGCAGCTACTTCGCCGACCCGAGGTGATGTTTCGCAAGGGCTGTTGCACCCTGCCCGCGAACGTTCGCCGAACACCTGTCCAAGTGTTCGCCGAACGTTCGCCGAACACTTCGCAAGTGTTCGCACGACCCCCAGCCACGCAGAACGAACACCCCACCCCCCTGTAAGGGGGGTGTTCGGTCGGCGGGGTTCGCACCCAACCGTTCTGAAAGCCTGTCACCGGGTTAGACCCTGACAGTCCCGGGTAGTGTCATGGCAGCCAACCGAGGAAGCACCAGCGCCGCGGTCATCCTCCGACATCGACGTCCTCCTCGAGGGGCACTCTACTGGCGCGGTCCGGGCGGCCTCGGACTCGACGCGCAGCTACGGCTTGGCGACCATGAACCCGCCGACACCCTGGCCGGTCACGTCGCCGGGCTTCGTGTCGTTCTGCCAGCCGTACAACGGCATCCCGTCGTACGTGACCTGGGTCGTCCCGTCCGGACGCGCGAGAGTGCCGAGCTTGCCGGTCACGCCCTTGCCAGCCGTCGCCGTGGCGCCGGCCGTGACCGTCAGCGGAGGCCATGCCGTGGCACAGCCACCGATGCACGTGGACGACGTCGCGGTATCACCGCCATGGACATACAGCGTGTGTCCGTCTTGACCGACTAGGACCGCCCCCAGGCTTGTCACAGCCGCATTCACCACCACGCCGGCCGACGCGCTGGCACTCGGCGCGGGCGCGGTGCTCGGTGCGGTCGGGCGTCCGTATCGGCCACCACCGACGTTGGCGGCGGTGGAGGGGGCCGCGGTCGCCGTCGGAGCCGCTGTCGGCGACCCGACGGCGGTAGTCGGGGCCGGAGCGACGGCCGACGGGACGGGCAAGGTGGCTGCGGCAGAGGAACAGGCCCCGAGGGCGAGCACCAGGACGACCACGCTGACGATCCCGCGACCGGCGTGGAGTGATGATGCGGTCATGCGTCTTCTCCCAAGTCGACAGGCGAGCCATCGGAGCGCGGTATGTGCGCGAGCCGACCGATGAGGGAGCGACATCGCGCGCCGCTCTCGCTCAATAGCCGGGCGTGCCGCCCTTGTTGCAGGCGACGACGACCAGCGACAGCCCGAACACGATAAGCAGCCGAGGGTCGATCCGCCAGAGCCACCAACGAATCACGGTTCTCATATGCGACAGTACGGCGACCGAGCCGGCGCGGTTTCGTCGACCGTCCGTACCTCACACATCTTTGGTGTCCCAACCGCGACGAGGATCGCGAGGATCGGGCAGACGTTGGGCATGAGGCAGGGCAAGCCTCATCGCGGGCGACCTTCGCCATCCGCGCGGCGCTATCAACGACCCGCGCGAGTGGACCGAGCTGATAGGCAAGCTCGGTGTCTCCCTGGCCGGGACAAAGGTCGACCGCGGTGGGCGCTGCCTCCAGTCGCCGAGCGTGTCGCCCGATCCGGTGACCGGCAGACCTGCCGGTACTGCCCCGGCTACTTTGCCGAGCCAGGCGGCAAGTGATCCGCAAGGGCCGTCACACCCCTTGATGACAGTCACCTGACACCCATTCCGGTGTCATGTGCGTCGAAATGATGACAGTCACGTGACACCTGTTTTGGTGTCATCAGGCCCTCGCGTCGTGCGTGACATACACCCCCACCCCCCTTGTGGGGGTGTCATGTCACGACGGCGGGGCGTCACCGAACCCGTCAGCGGAAAGACCCTGACGGCTTTTGATTCGTCCTATGGCAGCCCACCACGGAAGCACCAGCGCCGCGGTCGCCGGTGTGAAGGGCGGGGACAGAGCGGAGACAGAACAGCAGGCGCGACCGTCATACGGCCCTGATCAGGTGGGGCACTGGCGTCCCTCGCCCAAACGGCTGGATAGCGTCGCAGCAGGAACGTGCCGACACGCCGGACGGGCTGCGCCGTTCCGGCGCGGCGCCCGATCCCCTGGGATCTGGCCCATCCGTCGGCCTTCTTGTTGCGATCCCGGTCGTCACCATCAGCTTGTTGGGCATAGTCGCCTGCGCGAGGCTGTCGAGCGGGACCCTACATGAGGTCGCGGACGGAGCTTGTGCCCAACTCCCGTCGGCCCGAAGATAGAGTTGGGACCTCGAGTTGCGGCGAAGATCCGGAGGCAACTCACTGCGGACGCAGAGGGCCGAGGCCCAGCACGGGAGAGGAGCATTCGCGGATGCCAGACGGCGCGGAGGGTTTCGTCGAGGAACGGCTGTTCACCCAACCAGCCGGCATGACCTTCCCGGGCGTGACCGCGGACGGCCACCTCTTCGGCCTGTTGTTCACGCCGGACGGCAAGACCCGCTTCGTCTGGGACGGAACGGCCGGGGAGCCGTTCGACGGGGTCCGGATGTTCCCCGATCAGATCCACATCATGTGGAGCGGCGATGGACGCCATGTCGCCTACCTCGGCGGTCGAGGAGGCCGATCATTCGTTGGACGCGACGGCGGCGAGGAGCCCACCTTTGAGATCGTGACCTCGGTCCCGCGGCCGACGTGGAGCCCGGACGGCGCCCACCTCGCCTATGGCGCAGCGGACGGAGGCACTCCCCGCCTGGTCGTCGACGGCGCGGTCGTGGGCGAGCTGGCCCTCGCGCCGAACGGTCCCGTCTTCAGCCACGACGGTGCGCGACTGGCCTACGTGGAGATGCGCGGAGAGCGGCCGGCGACCGACCCGGCGAAGCTGTGGCGACCGTTCAACCGGATCGTCGTCGACGGGGTCCCGGGCCCATGGTTTCGGGGCATGCCCGATGCCCGCGGCGCGCTCCAGTTCAGCCCTGACGGTCGCCGCTTCGCGTTCTACCAGATCGACGACAAGGGCGGCGGGCGATGGACCGTGGATGGGGTCGAGCAACGCTGGGTCAACGACGTCCGACCGCTCCATCTGCGCCGGGCCGCGGTCCTTGATCCGCCTCTGCCGGCGCGCTTCAGCCCCGACAGCCGCCGCTTCGCCTACCTCGCCGACGTCAAGGAGAAGGGCGTCGCGGTGATCGAGGATGACGTCCTCGGTCCGCGCTTCCACGCCGCCACCTGGCCGGTCTTCAGCCCGGACTCCCGTCGGCTCGCCTACGGGGCCCAGACCTTCGGCAAGCAGGCAGTCGTGGTCGTCGACGGCCGGGCCGGAAAGGAACGGCCGGTTCGCTCACTCAACAGTCCGGTATTCAGCCCCGACGGGGCGCATTGGGCGGCCAGCCTCGATCGCGAGGACGGTGGCCCGTTCCGCAAGCACCTGGTCTTCACTCTGCTGCTGGATGACGAGCCGATCGTCGAGGAAGCCGGGGAGGAAGCCGGGGTGTGGCCTCATTTCAGCGCGGACGACACTCGGGTCGCCTGGTGGCTCCAGCGCGGCAACGAGTTCTTCATCTACGTCAATGCCGAGCGATCCTCGGCCGACAATCCCGACGAGCCCGGGTACACGTCGGCCGGTCACCTGGTGTACGCCGGGCCCCAAGGCGATGCGATGACGGTGTTCGTCGACGGACGCCCCGGGCCGCTCGCCGAGGCCATGGCTCGGTCGGCGATGGGCGTTCCGCTCGACCAAGAGACGGAGGCTCGCGGACGCTGGCGCGCCGAGCTCGGCAGTGTGCCACCCGTTGATTTCCAGGTTTCGCCGGATGGCGAGCACGTCGCCTGGGCGGGACGCTTCGGCGGAGTACCCTTCGGGGCACTCATGGCAGATGATGCGGCGAAAGCCGCCCGACCCGTCCTCGATGATCAGGTCGGTCCCGCCTACGATCGGATCCTGGGCTGGGCTTTCGACGCCCAAGGGACCGCGGTCTGGTTCGCCCAACGCGGCGACGAGACATTTCGAGTGACAGCAGCGGTTCGATGACCTGATGGCACGCTCGTGCCGCCTAGACTCGCCCCCGTGAACCGTCGTCTCGCTCGCGCGACAGGCGGCGACACGCGCGTCGGGCCGGCTCGGCTGAGGACGGCGCGTCGCCTCGCGCGCTCCTAGGCGACGACGGCCCCGACTAGGTTCTCGGGCAGGTCCTCGCGGCGACGCTCGTCGACCGGGCGCAGGAGGAGCGCCCCGACGCCGAATAGGGCGACCGCCAGCCAGAGCGCGGCGCGCGGACCCTCGCCACCGCCGACCAGGTCCATGAGGGTGCCCCCGACCGCGAGGGCGAGCACCCCGGCCGACGCGGTCGCGACGTTCGACAGCCCCATGTACCGACCCGACGACGCCTTCGGGATGATGTCGGTCATGAGCGCCCAGTCGACCGCGAGGAAGGTCCCCGCCGAGATCCCGTACAGGAGGGCGCCAACGAACGCGAACGGCAGAGCCGGTGCGGCCGCGACGACCGCGAGGCCCGAGGCGCCGAGGCCGCAGCTCGCCCAGATGACCTTCTTGCGCCCGACCCGATCGGAGATCCGGGCGGCCGGCACGACCGACGACACGGTGCCCAGGGCGACGAGGGCGACGAGCGGGATCTCGACCAGACCGGTCTGGGTCTGGTCGAGGCTCATCGAGCGGGCCAGGTAGAACACCGCGAGCTGGGTCAGGACCGAGCCCGCCATGAGGATGGCCAGGCGCGAGGCCACGAACCACAGGAAGCTCCGCTCGCGCAGGATGTCGGTCCCCCAGGCCTCGGCCGCGATGGCCGGCCACGAGCGTCCGGAGCGGGGCTTGGGTGGCGGGCCCACCCGGACCCGGACGACGACCGACAGCATCGTCGTGACCTCGAGCAGGCCGAGCGCGACGAGCCCCGGGCCGAAGGCACCGGTGGCCACGGCCAGCGAGCCGATGATGAAGCCAGACACCACGCCCAGGACCTGCATCAGCCCGACCAGGGCACTGGCGGTCCCGACCTGCGGTCCGGGCACGAGGTCCGGGATGTAGCCCTGGAACGGGCCCTGGGCGAAGTTCGAGCTGAACTGGAGCAGGGCGATGAAGGCGCCGAGGGCGAGGAGCGTGTTCGACGAGGCGATGCCGACCAGGAACACGAGATCGAGCAGGGAGCCGATGAAGATGTACGGCTTGCGTCGTCCCCAGCGCGAGCTGGTGTAGTCGGAGATCGAGCCGATCGTCGGCTGGACGATCATGGCGATGATGGCGCCGCTGATCGACACCAGGAACAAAGCGCGTCCGGCCTCGCCCTTGGCGACGAGGCCCGTGAACTCGAGGCGCCCCGACACGATCGTCGAGAGCCCGGCGAAGATCGACGACAGGCCGAGCCAGTAGACCGATATCCGGATGAGCTCGCGGTTCGGGAGCAGCCCGCTCGGACGGCCCGAGGCCGTATCGGGCGCCGGGTTCGCCTGGGGCGCAGTGTCGGTCATCGGTCGGGCTCCGATCCTTATCCGGTGATGATGCTCCGGGTCCCGCCGACGTGTGTCTCGGGCTCCGGCCGACGACCCGAACTTCTCGGGCTCCCTTCGATAGCTCCTCCTAGATCGGGTCGGCGAACTCGAAGAGTCCGATGAGGTCGCCGTCCGGGTCCTTGGAACCCCGCCGCCCGCTCGCCACCGAGTGTCCGTCGCCTGGGTACCACGACTGGATCTCCGCCGAAGCTGGACCTCAGACGCTGTCACGGAGTTCCCTAGGAGCGTGTGTCGGTAATGGCCAGCCCGGCGGGCCTGGGGGTGCGAGAATCTGGGTATGCGCACCAAGACCTTCCGCCCGTACGACCAGGACACCCTCCTGCTGATGCCGCCGTCG
>Ga0075021_10000068_pt1 | contig 54579 bp, 44 predicted proteins | sample ColStrG_CSR_2012_FD_72749 | JGI IMG/M metagenome (GOLD analysis project Ga0075021, IMG submission 72749) | Freshwater sediment microbial communities in response to fracking from Pennsylvania, USA - Cold Stream Run_MetaG_CSR_2012 | ecosystem: Environmental > Aquatic > Freshwater > Creek >...
GCGCCAGCGCCAGCGACCAAGAGCTCAATCTCCCTCCTTGTGCGATTTTGGAGCGATTGGCTGGCACCCCATTGGCCAGAAATCCTGGTTTCGCTTGGCTTGATGGCGTTGCTCGCGGCGACCACCGGCGCCTACAGCGAAATCGTCAAATTGGCTTTCAATGCGCTCGGCACCGCCAAGCCCGCGCCCGGAGCACTCACATTTGTGATTTTTGCCATCGCCGGCATGACGATGCTTCGGGCGATTTTTCTCTATCTCCAGACGGTCGCCACCAATCGCACAGTCAATCGGATCAGCCTCGACATGCAAAAGGCGGGTTATGCCCATTTGCTCGAAGCTGATTTTGACCGCATCGGCCAGGAGACGGCCGGCCATCTTGTCTCACGGCTGACCAACGATATTAACGCCGTGCAAACCGCAACGGTTGCGCTCGTGACCTCCTCGATCCGTGACACGTTGACCGTGATCGCGGTCGTCGGCTGGATGCTCTACACCGACTGGGGGCTGACGCTGCTTGTGCTTGGTGTCTACCCGATCGCCGCCCTGCCGATTCTGGCCATCAGCGAGCGGCTTCGCAAGGTCGCCAAGCGCACGCAGGTCGAACTTGCGGAGATGACGTCGCAGCTCACCGAGAGCTTGTCGGGCGCGCGGCTGATCAAGACATATCGGCTCGAAGACTATGCGCGAACGCGCACCAACGGCAGCTTCCAGCAGATCTACAAGTTGCGCATGAAGGCGGCGCAGGCCAAGGGCAGTGTCGATCCCATGCTTGAGGTACTGGCTGGCCTGGCGCTGGCGGGCGTCACCGCGTTTGTTGGCTATCGGATGTCCTCGGGGGTGAGTTCGATTGGCGATTTCATGGGCTTCATCACGGCATTGATGCTGGCGGCGCAGCCGATCCGGGGTTTTGGCGGCCTGCCACCGAAGTTACAGGAAGGGCTTGCCGCCATTGAGCGGATGTATGAGTTGCTCGATGAGAAACCCAAGATCGTCAATGCGGTAGGCGCCAAACCGCTGACGGTGTCGAAGGGTGCCATCAGCTTCGATCATGTCAGCTTTGCCTACGGCAGCGATACGCCGGCGGTCGACGACTTTACACTGACGATACCCGGCGGCACCACCGTGGCGTTGGTTGGCCGCTCGGGGGCTGGCAAATCCACGGTGGTCAACCTGGTTCCACGCCTGTTTGATGCCACGACAGGCGCCATCACCATCGATGGTCAGGACATTGACAGGGTGACTCTGGCGTCCCTGCGTGACGCGATAGCCATTGTCAGCCAGGACATTACGCTCTTCAACGATACCGTGCGGGCCAACATTGCCCTGGGACGCCTGGGTGCGAGCGAGGATGCGATCCGCGAGGCAGCCAATAGCGCGGCCGCCGCTGGCTTCATTGCCGCACTGCCGCAAGGTTACGACACGGTTGTCGGCGATCGCGGCATGAGGCTGTCGGGCGGCCAGCGCCAGAGGCTCGCTCTTGCGCGTGCGATCCTGCGCGACGCCCCGATCCTGCTGCTGGACGAGGCAACAAGTGCTCTCGACACCGACAGCGAGCGGGCCGTGCAGGACGCGCTCGCCAGATTCAGCAAGGGTCGCACGACATTGGTCATTGCCCACCGGCTCTCGACCGTGCAGAACGCCGACCTCATCTGCGTTATGGAGGACGGCCGGATTGTCGAGACTGGCCGCCATCTCGAGTTGCTGGCAAAGGATGGAATTTATGCCCGGTTGGTCAGGCAGCAGGGCTTTGGCGATGCGGCTGCCGAGCGCCTGCAGGGTACAGAAGCGCTAGTCGCTGTCCCACCCAAATTCGCCTAAGTTTTGCGCTTTCTGCCGTACCGGCAGGCGCGGGCGGCATTTACTAAGGCCGTCTTGGCAACAATCGGCTTGGCGTTCTCTTCAAAGTGTCACGCTTGTTTCGATCATTCGCCAGACAATTGAGGGGGCTGCGGTTCGGAGCTGCCTTGATCGGCTCGAGCCTTCTGCTTGCCATCCCCGCATTCTTCCTTGTCCAAAGCCTCGAATTGACGAGGTTGTCACCGGTCAACGAGGGCTCGGTGGTGGTTCTCGACCGCCAGGGTAAGCTGCTTCGCGCCTTCACCACCCGCGACGGGCGCTGGCGGCTACCGGCGGACGAAACGACCGTCGATCCACGTTATCTCGCGATGCTACTTGCCTATGAGGACAAGCGCTTCCAATCCCATCACGGAGTTGATCCGCTGGCAGTCCTGAGACCGGTTTGGCAGCTGCTCAGCACTGGCCATATCCGCTCGGGCGCATCGACCCTTACCATGCAAGTTGCGCGCTTGCTGGTGGGTAAGCACGAACGCACCGCGCTCGGCAAATTGACCCAAATGGTTCGTGCGTTTGAGCTTGAGCGATCGCTCACCAAACCGCAAATCCTGCGACTTTATCTTCAGCTCGCCCCGTTCGGCGGTAACCTGGAGGGGGTACGTGCGGCCTCGCTGGCATATTTCGGCAAGGAACCGGCCCATCTGTCGCCAGGCGAGGCGGCCTTGCTTGTCGCGCTGCCGCAGTCGCCCGAGCCGCGACGTCCGGACCAGCACCCTGAGGCCGCCCGTGCGGCCCGCGACCGAGTGTTGGCTCGCGCACTTGCCGCTCGGGTGATCGACGCCGCGGAGGCTGTCCGCGCTCGCAGCGAACCGGTGCCGCCCGCACGAAAGCCCTTCCCTCAGCTCGCGCCCCATCTCAGCGAGGAGGAGGTCGCAGCAAATCCCGGCACCGCCATCGTCCGACTGACGTTGGACCGTACACTGCAGGCGAGCCTCGAAGACCTCGCGCGGGGTGCTGCTGTTGCCTTGGGTCCACGGCTTTCGCTTGCGTTGGTGGTGGCGGATCATCAAACCGGGGAGATCCTCGCTCAAATAGGTTCGCCTGACTTTCTGGACGCCAAACGCTTTGGCCCGATCGACATGACAAACGTGGTCCGATCGCCCGGTTCAACCTTGAAGCCATTGATCTACGGCCTGGCATTCGAGGCCGGCATCGCCCACCCCGACACTTTGATTGACGACCGCCCGACCCGCTTTGGCCGCTATGCCCCCAAGAATTTCGACGATCAATTCCATGGAATGGTGACGGTCCGCGATGCCTTGCGCCAGTCGCTCAACGTGCCCGCGGTCAAGGTTCTCGCGGCGGTCGGACCAAACCGGCTGACGGCGCGGATGCACGAAGCCGGCGTTCAGTTCGAACTGCCACTCGATGCGGGACCGTCGCTCGCTGTCGGCCTGGGTGGGATCGGCATCACGCTTCGTGATCTCGCGCAGCTCTATTGCGATATCGCCCGGGGCGGTGAAACAATACGGCTTTCCGATCAAAGCCAGAAAGTGGCAGCTCCGATCAGGCCTGGCGCCGCACCGAGACTCCTGGCCGCCGTTCCCAACTGGTATGTACAGAGCATTTTGCGCGGCACCGCGCCGCCGCGCAACGCCAAAGGCGGCGAGATTGCCTACAAGACGGGTACATCGTACGGCTTTCGTGACGCCTGGGCCGTGGGTTTTGATGGCCGGCACACCATCGCGGTCTGGGTTGGCAGGCCGGATGGGGTCCCCGAGCCCGGAATCACCGGGGTTGGCACGGCGGCGCCGATCCTGTTCGATGCATTTGCCCGACTGCCTGGTCTTCGCGTTCCGCTGTTACCCGTGCCGGATGGCGCCAGCGTGGGCATGGACTTGCCGCCACCGCTCAAAGTGTTCAGCGGCGATCAACCGAACCCGGCTGCGGGCAAGTCCTTCGCTGAACCGGAACTTGCCATCGCCTTCCCGCCGGACAATGCTGAACTGGAACTCGGCGACTCGCACTCTGTTGTGCTCAAGGCAGATGGCGGGGTGCTGCCGCTGACCTGGCTGGTCGATGATGCCCCCCTGACTTCCGACGCCTTCAGTCGCGAAGCCAGCTTTGTGCCAACGGGTCGCGGTTTTGTTCATGTCTCGGTCGTGGACGCCACCGGCAAGGCCGACCGAGTGCAGGTGAGCCTTCGGTAAGCGAGCATTTGGCGTGGTGTTTCGCCAACTCAGAGCCGCACTCTCGAACTGCGGCCGCCCTTCATTTTTTAGGCTGTTTGTTCGGTTTGCGCAGGGCTTTGGCGGGCAGGAGCAATATCTCGCCGACGCTTTCTTCCGTATCCAACCAAAGGAATGGCAAGTCGGGGAACTCCGCGACCAGCGCCGCCTGTCCGCTCCCAACTTCCATCACCAGTTCTCCGTCAGGCTCCAGGTGAGCGCCAGCACCAGCAAGGATGCGCCGGACAATGGCGAGCCCGTCTGGACCACCGGCGTGTGCCAGCCGGGGCTCGCTGGCGTGCTCTGGTGGAAAGGCGGCCATGGCGGCATCCGTCACATAAGGGGGATTGCTGATGATAAGGTCATATCTTGATTTGCCTATTGGATCGAAGAGATCGCCGTGGAACAGCCGGACGCGCTCCTCCAATCCATGGTTGGCGACGTTCAGGCGGGCGACCTCGACTGCTCCATCGGACAGTTCGACGGCATCGATTTCGGCATTTGGGAACGCCAGCGCGGCGAGGATGGCAAGGCATCCGGAGCCCGTGCACAAATCCAGCACGCGTACTATCTTTCGTTCCTCGAACGGCCACACCGCGTCGGTGTCCGCCAGCAGCTCGCCGATGAACGAGCGCGGCACGATCACCCGCTCATCCACCACGAAGCGGTGCCCCTTGATCCAGGCTTCGCCGGTCAGGTAGGCGGCCGGCTTGCGGGTGGCGATGCGCGCTTCGATCAGCGCCAGTAATTTTTCTTTCTCGGATCGTGTCAGCCGAGAGTCGACAAAAGGGTCGAGCTGGTCGACAGGCAGATGCAATCCCCACAGCAGCAGGAATGCCGCCTCGTCCAGCGCATTGGTCGTGCCGTGGCCAAACACGATGCCCGCCTCGCGGAAGCGCGAGACGGCAAAGCGCAAGAGATCGCGCACGGACAGGAGTTCATCGACGGGTACACTCATCGCGGGGCCCGCGCGGCTGTATCGAAACCCAACTGATAGTCCTCGGCCAGAAGCATCACCATGCGCTCGGCCAAGGCGGTGATGGTGAACAGCGGGTTGCAACCGAGCGAGCGGGGAATGGTCGATCCGTCGGCGACATAGAGGCCCTCATGCACGCGACGGCCGTCGCCGGCGAACGCACGGCCCTTGTGATCGACCGTCCCGCGCGTGGCGTCCGCACCCATGCCCGCGCCGCCCAGCGGATGGGCGGTCGCCGGCTTGGCGCCCATCACCGTTTCGGACAGCGGATTCTTAACGTAGGCGGCGCCATTGGCCTTGCACAGCGCATCCAGCGCCGCATCGACACGGGCATACACCGGCTGGTCCATCACCCCCGGCCAGTCGATGGCGGCGCGGCCGTCCTTCAGCACGATGCGGCCCTCGGCGTCATCGTGCGAGACCACGAAGAACGTGTGCGTGCGCGCCAGCGGCCCGTCATAGACACCCTTGAACAGCGCGTGCGCCGCTCCAAGCAGGCGCCCGCCCGGCACGAAGAACACCGGCAGCAGCGGCCCCACCGCCGAGGGCAGCACGCCCTCTTGCACGATCAGGCTCTTGTTGAGGTCGTCCGGATCGTTGACGATGATCTGCCCACTGACGCTGGCGCCGACGGTTGGCACGCCAGCCCGCGCCGGATGGCCGACGCCGACGGCGTTGACCCGTTCGCGGGCGCCATAGCCGAAGGCAATGATGTCACCGTTGGCCGAGAACCCGTGACCGAGCTTATCGGGCAACGGCAGGCCGTGGTCGCGCGAGCGCAGCAGGATTTCGGTTGTGCCGAGCGATCCCGCTGCCAGCACCACGATGTCGGCGCTGACCTCGGCGAGAGGCTCTTTTGCCCCGCCGGACGGCCGGAAGAAGACCCGCCAGCCGCTCGCTCCCGCCCGCGCCAGGTGCTCCACCCGTGCGCCGGTGAAAATCTCCGCACCGTGGTTGGCGGCGTCTGGCAGATAGGTCATGGCGACGGTGTTCTTGGCCCCGACATTGCAGCCGCCGCAGCAATCGCCGCAGCGCGTGCAGGCGGGCTGCGCGATGCCAGCCGGGTTGATGGTGGCCGCGAAGCTGACAAGTGTTCGGGCCGCCTCGGGCGGGCGGCCGAGCGCGCCGCCGGCCGCTTCGAGCGCACGGAATTTGGTGAGGGATGCTGCCTCCGGATCGGCGGCGGGGCGCAACCAGGTTTCGGCGCGAGCGAAGCCCTCGTCTAGCAGATCGCCACGAATTTCAGCGGGCCAGACCCTATCGGCGAACACCCGGCCGTCCGGCTTGAGCGCCACCCCGGCATTGATCAGCGAGCCGCCGCCGAGCCCGCAACCCACGATCACATGCATGTGTTCGCCCAGCCGCACGTCATAGAGGCCCGGCTTGCCTGCGCCGCCCGACAGCATGGTCTCGGCGCGGATGTCGGTGAGCTTGGCCGGGAACTGGCCGGTGAGGTATTCGCGCCCGCGTTCGAGGACGCAGACTCGTTTGCCCGCGCGCGCCAGCCGCGAGGCCGCGACGCCCCCGCCATAGCCCGATCCGACCACGACGACATCGTAGCGCGGGCGCAGGGCGGCGAGGGGGCGGGAAAGGGGTATGGGAAGCAAATCTAAGCTCCACCGGGGACATGATGTTCAATTTCAGCGGGATGAGACGAGCGTGGGCAAAACACCACCGGTCCAGCGAAAATGAACATCGTGTCCCCGTTCATGCACGTTTGTCCGTCGCGTACCCAAGAGACCCGGCGCCAACGGGGACACGAAGTTCATGTCCCCGTTATCTGCCAGCTTGCTATCGCCAGCGCCAGCGGTTCGCTAGAATTGGCTGAACGCGACTCGACACCTCCTCGGAGTTTCGCCCCAATGGACACCCGCATCCCCACCGGCATCAGCGTTTGCCCGCATGATTGCCCCTCCACCTGCGCGCTCGAAGTCGAACTGCTCGACGAGCGGCGCATCGGGCGCGTCCGCGGGGCCAAGGGCAACAGCTACACCGCCGGCGTCATCTGCGCCAAGGTCGCGCGCTATGCCGAGCGCATCCACCATCCCGACCGGCTGCTGCATCCTATGCGCCGAACCGGACCCAAGGGCTCCGGGCAGTTCTCGCGCATTTCCTGGGATGAGGCGCTGGAGCGCACCGCCGACGCCTTCAACGCCGCCGAGCGCCAGTCCGGTGCGGCCAGCGTCTGGCCCTATTGGTACGCCGGCACGATGGGCCTCGTCATGCGCGACGGCATCGAGCGGTTGACCCACGCCAAGAAATATTCGCGATTCCACTCAACAATCTGCACCGGCACATCCTCGCCCGGCAGCGTCGCTGGCCCAGGAATGCAGATGGGGCCGGATCCACGCGAAATGGCGAAATCCGACCTGATCGTCATCTGGGGCACCAACGTCGTCAATACGCAGGTCAATGTGATGACCCACGCGGCGCGTGCCCGCAAGGAGCGCGGCGCCAAGATCGCGGCTGTCGACGTTTACCACAACGGCACGATGGAACAGGCGGACATTCCCGTCTGCATCCGGCCGGGAACCGATGGGGCGCTTGCCTGCGCGATCATGCATGTGCTGTTTCGCGAGGGGTTTGCGGATTGGGACTATTTGCGGCGATACGCCGACGACCCAGAGGGGCTGCAAGCCCATCTGCAGTCCAAGACGCCGGACTGGGCGAGCGCCACCACCGGCCTGCCGGTGACCCAGATTGAGAGCTTCGCGCGACTGATCGGCTCGACGAAAAAGACCTATTTCCGGCTCGGCTATGGTTTCACCCGCTCGCGCAACGGTGCAGCCAATATGCACGCGGTCAGTTGCATTCCGGTCGTCACTGGCGCCTGGGCGCATGAAGGCGGCGGGGCGATGCACAATGTCAACGGCGCTTATCACTGGAACAAGACGCTGATTGAAGGTCTTGATGTCAAAGACAAATCCGTGCGCGCCATCGATCAGAGCCGGATCGGCGCGGCGCTGACGGGCGACCCTTACGACCTTGCGGGCGGGCCGCCGGTGAAGGCGATGCTCATCCAGAACACCAACCCGATGGAAGTCGCGCCCGACCAGAACAGAGTACGGGCGGGGTTTGCACGCGAGGATCTGTTCGTCACCGTCCACGAGCAGTTTATGACATCCACGGCCAAGATGGCCGACATCGTACTGCCCGCGACCATGTTCCTGGAGCACGACGATCTCTACATGGCCAGCGGCCATCCGCATATTCAGCTTGGCGCCAAGCTGATCGAGCCACCGGGCGAAACGCGCTCGAACCACGAAGTCGTGTGCGAACTGGCAAAGCGTGTGGGCGCGCAGCATCGCGGCTTTGAGATGACCCCGCGCGAGATCGTTGCCTGGACGCTGGAGAACTCGGGCCATCCTGACCTCGAAGCGTTGGAGCGGCGGCACTGGATCGACGTGATGCCCGAATTCCGGAAGGCGCATTTCCTCGACGGCTTTGCTTGGCCGGATGGCAAGTTCCGGCTGAAGGCCGATTGGGTGGGGATGGCGAGCAAGGAGGGTTTGAAGGGTGACGCGGCCAAAATGCCCGGCTTCCCCGATCATTGGGCGGTCACCGAGGAGGTGGACGCTGCGCATCCCTTCCGGCTGGCGACCTCACCCGCACGCAATTTCCTCAACTCTACCTTCAACGAGACGACAACCTCGCGCGACAAGCACGGCGGGCCACACGCATTGATTCACCCGGACGATCTGGCGGCGATTGGCGGCAAGGATGGCATCACGATCCGCATCGGCAACGCGCGCGGCGAAATTGGCCTGGTCGCGCACGCGTTCGCCGGTCTGCAACGCGGCGTCGTGATTGTCGAGAGCGTCGCGCCCAATGGCCAGTTCGCTGGCGGCGCCGGTGTCAACACGCTCACCGGCGCGGAACAATCCGCCCCCCACGGCGGCGCACCCTTCCACGACAACCGGGTCTGGGTGCGGGTGGGCTAGTATTGCCGCGGGGCAGGCGAAGCCTCCCCAAATCGCCAAGTGCTTTTCGCCATCAGCGGCATTTGTCATCACAGAAACGTGATGGAGTTGACCTAGCGGTGGCGATGCGTCGGCCCCAACTGCTCGGCTAGGTGGCGGCGTTTCGTGCAGCCTAGAGGCGCACTGGCCCGCCGCGTTGGAACGTCAGACCCGGTCTCGACGTTACCAGGGCTGGCTCCCAGCGAGTAGCCAGCGAGGCAGGCCTCAGGGCCGCTTCCTGCTTAATCTTGACAAACCGAAACGAACGGAGATGGCCATGACTGTCAAACAACCGTCGTTTTCCTTTGGCATCGAGGAGGAATACTTCCTCGTCGACCTCGAAACCCGCGATCTGGCGGCTCACGTTCCGACGGCCTTGTTCGCGGCTTGCCGTCGCCAGATCGGCACGCGGTTCAGCCAGGAATACATGCACGCCCAAGTTGAGGTCGCAACGCCGGTCTGCACGGACATGCATCAGGCGCGACAAAGCCTTTTCGAATCGCGTCAGGCTATAGCGTGTGAGGCCGCCAAATATGGCCTCGCCCCGATCGCGGCCTCGACGCATCCGTTCGCCCGCTGGAGCCAACAGGCTCACGCCGATGCCGCTCGTTATCGGAGCATCGCCGATGAGTTCCAGGGCGTCGGCCGGCGCATGATCATCAACGGACTGCATGTCCATGTCGGCATTGCCAGCAATGCCGAGCGAGTCCGGGTGATGAACGGGGTCAGGCCGATCCTGCCGCTGCTGCTGGCACTGTCAACGAGCTCACCGTTCTGGGATGGCGAACCAACAGGGCTCAAATCCTACCGCACCGCGATCAACAACGCGACGCCGCGCACCGGCATCCCCCAGTACTTCGAGGACTGGCGCGATTACCAGCGCAGCATTGGACTGTTGCGGGCCGCTGGCGTGATCGAGGATGGCAGCAAGATCTGGTGGGACTTGCGGCCTTCCGCAAAGTTTCCCACTCTCGAAATGCGCATTACCGACGCCTGTCCGCTGCTCGAGGACGGCCTCTGTCTGGCGGCGCTGTTCCGCTGCTATTGCCGCTTTCTCAGCCGGAATCCGGACGGCCGCGCCGCGCTGCTTGCCGGCCAGACAGGAACGGCCAGTGATCCTGTGGTGGTGATCAACGAAAACCGCTGGCGTGCCCAGCGTTACGGCATCGACAAGGGACTGATCGATCTCCCCCATGGCAACGTCGTTCCGGTTGGTGAGCTGGTTGATGATTTCCTCGACCTGATCGAGGAGGACGCGATCGAGCTGGATTGCGTTCGAGAAACCGAACATGCGCGGATCATGATTGAGCGCGGCACCAGTGCGGACCGCCAGCTTGCCCTCTACCGCCGGCTGCGCGAACAGGGTCAAACCAGCATGAAAGCCTTGCGCAAGGTCGTGGACATGCTGGTGGATGAGACAGCGGCCAAAGCCGCGGCGCACCGCAAGCGGAGCTTGCGTCACGGCTCCGACGCGGTCCCAGCGGTGAGTCACTAGGACGATCAGGCCGGCGGCCATCTGCACGCCGGCCTGAAACTGTGTCCCTTTTCCCGTCCCCAAAGCCGCATTCTTGGTGTATGATTCGTTAACGCATAGCGATGTCGGGGACACAGGCCGCAGCCAAGACCGGCCCGCCCGCAGTTTGGTAGCCGAACGGTCCCGCGTACCTCGAAACACCAATTTTCCGACCGTGGCAGTCGCCGTTGGTTCGAATGCGTCCACAACCTCCTAGCCGAGTGACATTTTGTTGTCAGGAATTCAGCTCGGGAATGGTAGTATGTGCATCGTTCAAGCGGGGTCCAGGACAGGGGTCTGGCTCCCTCGAGGAAAGAATCGGCCGCGCCAAGCTTCCATCGACGCCGCAGCCGGCGGTTTGGAGGCTAGGAAGCGGTAGCAACAGGGCAACTCAGAGGTCGAAATGACATCGGATAACGAACTCTTTGACGTCTATGCCAAGAGCTACGACCGCAACAAGCAGGCGCAGCTCTCACTCCGCGAATATCTCGAAGGCTGCAAGACCGACACGATGTTCTTTGCCAGCGCGGCAGAGCGCATGATCGATGCCATCGGCGAGCCGCAATTCATCGATTCGGCGCGAGATGCGCGGCTCGGGCGGATCTTCATGAATCGTACGCTCAAGGTTTATCCGGCCTTCAAGGACTTCTACGGCCTGGAAGAGACCATCGAGCGGATCGTGGGATATTTTCGTCACGCCGCCCAGGGCCTGGAAGAGCGCAAGCAGATTCTCTATCTGCTGGGTCCGGTCGGCGGCGGCAAGTCCTCGCTCGCCGAGCGGCTGAAGGAGCTGATGGAGAAGTGCCCGGTTTACGTGCTGAAGGCGGGTGATGAGATCAGCCCTATCTTCGAAAGCCCGCTCGGCCTGTTCCAGCCCGACAGCATGGCGCAGATGATGGAAGAGAAATATCACATCCCGCGCCGCAAGCTCTCTGGATATATGAGCCCCTGGGCGATCAAGCGGCTGGACGAGTTCGGCGGTGACATCTCAAAGTTCAATGTCGTCAAGCTGTACCCGTCCAAATTGCGCCAGGTGTGCGTCGCCAAGACCGAGCCGGGCGACGAGAACAACCAGGACATCTCCTCGCTCGTGGGCAAGGTGGACATCCGCAAGCTGGAATTCCACGGCCAGAACGATGCGGACGCCTATTCCTACTCAGGTGGCCTCAACCGCACGACTCAAGGGCTTCTTGAGTTTGTCGAGATGTTCAAGGCCCCGATCAAGATGCTGCATCCGTTGCTGACCGCGACGCAAGACGGCACCTATGTCGGGACAGAGAATGTCGGCGCGCTGCCCTACCAGGGCATCATCATCGCCCATTCCAACGAAAGTGAATGGTCGAGCTTCAAGGCCAACAAAAACAACGAGGCGTTCCTCGACCGCATTTGCGTGGTCCAGGTGCCCTACTGCCTGCGCGTCACGGAAGAGCGCAAGATTTATGAGAAGCTGCTCACCACCTCGGAGGTGTCTAAGGCCCCGTGTGCGCCCGGAACCATCGAGATGCTGGCCCGCTTCTCGGTGCTTACGCGTCTGAAAGAGCACGAGAACTCGTCGCTGTATTCCAAGATGCGGGTCTATGACGGCGAAAGCCTCAAGGACACCGACGTCCACGCCAAGACCATCCAGGAATATCGCGATGCCGGCGGCATCAACGAGGGCATGGACGGATCGTCGACGCGCTTCGCCTACAAGGTGCTTTCGGAGACCTTCAACTACGACACTCACGAGGTTGCCGCCGATCCTGTGCATCTGATGTACGTGCTGGAGCAATCGATCCGCCGCGAGCAGCACCCCGAGGACACCGAGGACAAGTATCTCGAGTTCATCAAGGAGGAGTTGGGGCCGCGCTACGCCGAGTTCATCGGCAACGAAGTGCAGAAGGCCTATCTCGAGAGTTACAATGATTTCGGCCAGAACCTGTTCGACCGATATGTCGCCTACGCCGATGCCTGGATCGAGGACCACGACTTCAAGGATCCCGACACCGGCCAGCTGATGAACCGGCAATTGCTGGATCAGGAGCTGAGCAAGATCGAGAAACCGGCCGGCATAGGCAATCCCAAGGATTTCCGCTACGAGGTGGTGAAATTCTCGCTGCGGGCGCGGGCCAAGAACGGCGGCAAGAATCCGAGCTGGACGTCCTACGAGAAAATCCGCGACGTGATCGAGCGGCGCATGTTCAGCCAGGTCGAGGACCTGCTGCCGGTGATTTCGTTCGGTGCCAAGAAGGACGGCGAAACCGCCAAGAAGCATGACGAGTTCGTCGACCGCATGGTCGAGCGCGGCTACACCCAGCGGCAGGTCCGCCGGTTGGTCGAATGGTATATGCGGGTGAAGAAGAGCAGTTAGAAATGGTGTGCGGGCAACAGGCAGCGGGCAGCAGGCTTGACGATGAACCCGTTGCCCGTTGCCCGCGCACCGCTGCCCAATTCACTTGAGCGAAGCGAAATGAACATCGTCGACCGCCGCCTCAACCCCAAGTCCAAGAGCCTTGGCAACCGTCAGCGTTTTTTGCGCCGGGCCAAGAACGAGGTGCGCGAGGCCGTGCGGGATGCGCTGAAAAAGCGCAAGATCGCCGACGTGGCGGGCGGCGAACGGGTGGCAATCCGCTCGAAATCGCTGCGCGAGCCGACCTTCCGGCATTCGCAGAACTCCGGCTCGCGCGACTTCGTGCTGCCAGGTAACCACGATTATTCAGCCGGCGACAGCATTCCCAAACCCAAGGAAGGCCAGGGAGGGTCCGGCTCCAAGGGCAGCCCAGACGGTTCGGGAGAGGACGATTTCGTGTTCTCGCTGAGCAAGGACGAGTTCCTTGACCTGTTCTTCGAGGACTTGAAGCTGCCGAACATGGTCAAGGCCAAGCTCAAGGACATGCGCTCACCCAAGCCAATGCGCGCGGGCTATTCGAGCGACGGCCCGCCGAGCAAGCTCAACCGTGTGCGCACCATGCGCAATTCGCTCGCCCGCCGGATTGCCTTGCGACGCCCGACCGAAGAACAGATCAAGGCGCTAGAGGATGAATTGGCGGCGGAAGAGGCCAAGGCAAGGCCCGACGCGGAGAAGGTTGAAGCGCTGAAGAACCGCGTGACCCGGCTGACGCGAATGCGTAAGACCGTCGCCTATATCGATCCGTTGGACCTGCAATACAACCGCTTCGAGCGGGTGCCCAAACCGACCACCCAGGCGGTGATGTTCTGCCTCATGGACGTTTCGGCCTCCATGACCGAACAGCTGAAGGATCTCGCCAAGCAATTCTTCATGCTGCTGCATGTTTTCCTCACGCGCCACTATCGCGAGGTGGACGTCGTGTTCATCCGCCATACGACCGAAGCAGCCGAGGTGGACGAGGAGACGTTCTTCCGCGGCACGGAAACCGGCGGCACCGTCATCTCAACCGCGTTCGAAAAGATGATGGAGATCGTCAAGGACCGCTATCCGGTCGCCGACTGGAACATCTATACGGCGCAGGCCTCGGACGGGCACAATTTCGACGACGACATGGACGTGGCGATGGAGCTGCTGCAAAGCCAGATCCTGCCGATCACCCAGTATTTCGCCTATATCGAGGTCAGCCAGGAGAATCCGCGCGGCGGCGTCTCGGACAGTGTGGTGTGGACTGGTTACGAGGAACTCGTGGATGGCAACGCCAATTTCGCCATGCGCCGTGTGGCGTCCCCGGCCGACATCTACCCGGTGTTCCGCGAGCTGTTCTCCGGCCCAGCCGAGGCTGCGGCGTGATTGTTCTTGGCCACCCCACCCACAATCCTCTTCCTGAGGAGCGCCCATTGGGCGCGTCTCGAAGGAGGCATGAGGAACGATTCGAGCAGCCCGACGCATCCTTCGAGACGCTCGCCTTGCTCGCTCCTCAGGATGAGGATTGTGGGTGGGGTGCGAATAAGACCGGATGCAAAGCGCAGCGGGAGACCACAACTTAATGACCGTCGCCACGACCAAGCCCACCAAGCGCAAGCCCGCCAAGGCCAACGCCCCGCTCTTCGAGGGCGCGGAGTGGAACTACGATCTCTTGCGCAAGGTGTTCGATGCCATCGAGGCCGTCGGCGTCGGCGAGATGGGGCTCAACGTCTACCCCAACCAGATCGAGGTCATCACCGCCGAGCAGATGCTTGATGCGTATGCGTCGATTGGAATGCCGCAAATGTACCGGCACTGGTCGTTCGGCAAGCATTTCGCGCGCGAGGACGCGATGTACCGGCGTGGCCACCGGGCCCTGGCCTACGAGATCGTCATCAACTCCGATCCGTGCATCAGCTACATCATGGAGGAGAACTCCATGACCATGCAGACGCTGGTGCTGGCCCACGCCGCCTTCGGCCACAACCACTTCTTCAAGAACAACTATCTGTTCAAGCAGTGGACTGACGCTGGTGCCATTCTCGACTATCTCGCGTTCGCCAAGTCGTTCGTGTCGGAGTGCGAGGAGCATTACGGAATGGAGGCGGTGGAGGCAGTGCTCGACAGTGCCCACGCGCTGATGCAGCAGGGCATCAGCCGCCATCCGGGCAAGCGGCGGGTGCGGTCGCTGGCGCAAGAGCGCGAGCGGCTGGCGGCCCGGCACGCTTATGAGGAGTCCACCTTCAGCGACCTCTGGCGCACGGTGCCCAAGGGCGCGCCAGAAGCAGACACCAAGAAGCCAGCCGGCGGCAGCGGCCCGCAAGAGATCGCGGCTCTGGGACTGCCGGAGGAGAATCTTCTCTATTTCCTTGAGAAGAACGCGCCAAAACTTGCCGACTGGCAGCGCGAACTCTTGCGGATTGTGCGAATGCTCGCGCAGTATTTCTATCCGCAGCGCCAGACCAAATTGATGAACGAGGGTTGCGCCACGTTCACCCACTACGAAATCCTCAACCGGATGCATGAGCACGGCCAGCTGACCGAAGGCTCGATGATGGAGTTTCTGCACTCCCATTCGTCCGTAGTCGCGCAACCACGCTTCGATCAGCCGCATTACAACGGCCTCAATCCGTATGCCCTCGGCTACGCCATGATGCGCGACATCAAGCGGATCGCCGAGGAGCCGACCAGCGAGGACCGCGAATGGTTCCCCGAGTATGCAGGCAGTGGCGACGCGCTCGCTGCCCTGAAACATGCCTGGGCTGAATTCCGCGACGACAGTTTTGTTCTGCAATACCTGTCCCCGAAAGTGATGCGCGATTTCCGTCTGTTCGAGATCAGCGACACTGCCGGCTCCCCCGCCGCCCTGGTCCGCTCGATCCATGACGAACAGGGTTACAAGCGCGTGCGGCGGACCTTGGCGAGCCACTACGATGTGAGTTCGCATGATCCGGACTTGCAGGTCACCGACGCCGATCTATCCGGCGCGCGGCGGCTGGTCGTGACCCATAATGTCCGCCATGGCGTGGTGCTGGACAAGGAGCAGGCCGACCGCTCGTTGCAGCATTTGGCGTCCCTGTGGGGGTACAGGGTCAAGCTGGTGGAGGTCGATATCGACAACGGCAAGACGCTGAAGGAACACGAAGCGCTGCCGGTGCCGTGATAACCAGACTGGCTGTCGCGCAAAGGCCGCTGTCCAGATTTGATCGCAACGCTGGCGTTCTCGGAGCCGATCTTGGCGCTGATGCCGCCTAGTTCACGAACTCCAGAGCGAAAGCCGTCTTGGCCGACCGAGTCAAGACTATGCAGCTCCGTGCCCGCTGGCTATAGTTTCTTTACTCGCGACAAGTATGCCCCGTCGAGCCGCCCCATGATCATTCACCGGCAGGCTCGCTGCCGAAGGAGTACCGCCTTGAGCCCCATGACCACCTCCGAACTGCGGGCATTTCAACAGATTTGCGACCCGGACGGCTCGATCCTGGTGATCGCGTGCGATCAACGCGGCGGCATCCGGCAGCTTCTGGCCTCCGACCCCAAACTGGCCGCTGAAATCTCTGACCAGGTTCTTGGCGACACCAAATCCGATATCGTGAGCCAGTTGGCCCGGCACGCGCCGTCGGTTCTGCTCGACCCGATCTGCGCGGTCCCGCGCGTGATCGAGGATGGCACCCTGCCGCGCGACGTTGCCTTGCTGATTGGGCTCGATGCGTCAGGTTTCGACCGCGACGGCGATGGGCATTACCTGTCAAGGCTCGTGCCGGGAGTAACGGCGCGCCGGGTCCGGGCGCTGGGTGGCACGGGCGGCAAATTGATGATCTATCTGCGGGCCGATCATCCTGAAGCGTCCGAGCACAACCTCGCCATCTTACGGCAGTGCTTGCGGGATTTCGCCGAGGAGGATGTGCTGTTGGTCGTCGAGTTCCTGACATACCGGCTGCCGAGCGAGAGTGAGGCCGCCTACAAGGCGCTGCAACCGGAGCTGGTCGAGGCCGGCACGAAAGTGTGCGTGGCCGCGGGCGCCAAGGTGCTGAAGCTGCCATATCCCGGCTCCGCCGAGGCCTGCGGCGCGGTGACGGCTGCCGCTGGCGTCGTACCGTGGTCGGTTTTGTCGGCGGGCGTGGATCATGCGACCTTTCTGGGTCAGGTGGAAATCGCCATGCAAAACGGGGCGGCGGGCGTCATTGCCGGGCGGGCCCTCTGGAAGGATTGTGTGTCGCTTGATCGTGACGTGCAGCGCCGACTCCTGCGCGAGCGGGCAGTACCTCGGTTGAACGAAATCAAGGCCGTCTTGGCCCGTCATATCCGCGCGCAACCCAAGAATTGAAATGGGCGCGGATGCCTGAACCACTCACCATCGGCATTGATATTGGCGGCACCAGTGTCAAGGCTGGCGTGGTGACCCGTGGTGGCGAGATTGTTGCGACCGAGGCTGTCCGCACCGCGGGTAGCCCGGAGGCGGTCGCCGATCAGATCGTGTCCATCGCCCGAATGCTTGACCGAAGGGACGTGCGTGCGGTTGGCTTGGGGATACCTGCCCGGGTGGATGGGCGAGCGCGGACCATACAGCCAGGCGGCTTCGTCGATCTCAGCGGAGTCGAGCTGACAAAACGTGTAAGGACGACATTCGGCAGGCCGGTTGCGGTCGAGAACGATGGCACCATGGCATTGATCGCCGAAACGCGAATCGGCGCCGCGCGCGGCCGATCGCATGTGGTCATGTTCACCATCGGAACTGGCATCGGCGGAGCGGTCATGGTTGGAGGCGAAGTGCTGTATGGTGCCAGTAGCGCCGGTCAGCTTGGCCATCTCACGGTGGACGTCGAGGGGCTGCGGTGCCTGTGCGGCCGTCGAGGCTGTCTCGAAACCGTCAGTTCCGGCACGGCCCTGGCCCGGCTGATCAGCGAAGCGGACCTTCCGGAGGGCACCCGTGTCGAGGATCTGCTTGAGCGCTCAGGCAGCGACGCCCCCGCGTGGCGCGTCCTCGATGCTTGGACCAGGCCCCTTCGTGCCGCCATCGACAGCACAGTAGCCGCTTTCGCGCCCGAGATTGTTGTGCTAGGGGGCGGACTTGGCGGGGCCGCGCATCGTACCCTCGCCACCCAGCCCGCGGTATCGCCTTGGTTTCAGTGCCCGGTGGTCGCGTCGGGGCTAGGCAGCCAATCAGGCATCATTGGCGCAGGTCTGGCGGCCTTCGCCAACATGGAGCGCGGGGAATGAAGCGGGCGGTCCTGGTCAACGGTGTGCCTGCCTCGGGCAAGAGCACCGTGGCAAGAGAACTTGCAGGGGTTACGGGATGGCCGGTGTTGGCTCTCGATACCATCAAGGAAGCCCTGTTTGCACATCTCGGGATCGGCGACCGGCTCTACAACAGGAAACTGGGCCAGGCGAGCTATCAGGCTATGTTCGACCTTGCCCGCGATTTTCCGCCGGACGCGACGGTGATCGCGGATGCTTGGTTCGGCTTCCAGCCCACCGAGGTGCTCACCAACTATCTTGAGCGGGCCGGAATTGGCGCAACAGTCGAAATCTGGTGCGCTTCGCCGCCTGACGTCATCGCTCGGCGCTATCGCTCGCGACTGGAGAGCCGGTCAGCGGGTCATCTCGGAGCGGACTATATTCCCGAACTCGTCGAGCTGGCGGCGCGTGCGCGGCCAATCGGCTTGTGGCCTGTGCTGCGCGTCGATACAACCCAGCCGCCCGATTGCAAGGGCCTCGCCACCGAAATCGCCCGGCTTCTCAGGGCCGGCACGCCGACCGGTACTTTGTGACGACGGCAGCCACTTTGGCTTCAACGATGCGCCGCGACAAGGAGCTCGACCGCGCCACTTTGCCAGGGGCAAGCCCGGCGAACTGGGACACAAGGCCCGGCTCCGGCGTCGCCTCGTCCATGTTTGCAAACAGTTCAGCGAGGGCGAACTTGATGCGCGGCTCCGGCCAGTAGTAGCGAACGCGGTCACTCAGGCCATACAACAGCTGTGTCCGGCGCCGGCCATCCTCGGCGATATAACCGCGCCAATGCCTAGGATTTTCCGCCATCGCGGTCTCGATGATTTTGACAATGCCCGAAGGCGTTGCCAAATCGAGCCTTTCCTCGATCTCCGCCATTGCGATGACCGCCTCCCGGAATGCGAAAGTCAGTTCCGGACCGACCTTGAGAATGCCGAAATGCGACGCCACCAACTCTCGCAGGGCTCCGGGCTGCTGATAGTCCGTGGAATGCGCTTCAAACACCACGCCGGGAATTGCGTCGGCGGCGATGGTGAGCTGGGCCGCCGCGTTGGCATCGAATGGCCACACCTCGTCATTGCCGAAGTCGACCCCGGGCTGAACCACGATACCAATTATCCTTTGAGCGCCAGCTTCCAGCCCACGCGCCGCGAATGCTTGCCGGTGCCGGGCAAATGTGGTGATGGCGGCCTCACGATCCGTGATTGCCGGACCGGTTGCGCCTGTCGCCTCACCTCCCGGAACAGGCACCTCGGTGCCGATGACATAGACCGGGTTTGTTGTGCCGCTGTGCCGCTCGGCGATCTCGCAAAGGGCGGCGGCCCGGGATGCCATTTCGGCCTCGCTCAGCTGTCCATCATCGGCACATCGCATACTTGCATCGAGGTGGACTTTGAGAAATCCGGCCTCGGCGTAAGCCCGCACCATCTCGCCAGCCAGCGCCATTGCCTCGGCCGCCGGCCGCTCCCGCCAGGGATTGGGTCCGAGATGGTCGCCGCCCAGGATGATCTGCTCCGGCCGGACGCCGACCTCGTGTGCCAAGCCAAACACGAAGCCGCGAAAATCAGCCGGCGTCATCCCCGTATAGCCGCCAAGCTGGTTGACTTGATTGCAGGTCGCCTCGATCAGTATCGGATCGTCCGTATCGCGATAGGCGGCGAGCACCACCCGCAGGACATCGGCATGGGCCGTACACCAGGACGGAATGCCGATGGTTTCGCCCGCCCGGTTGCGCGCGACAATCTCCAGCAGCTTGGCCTGGGCTGTCATTGTCTGGTTGCCAGGAAGGCCTCGATTTCGGCGAGCGAACTGTTGCCTTCCATTGGCCCGAGCCTGCCAACGGCGAGCGCGCCAGCCGCGTTGGCTCGGGCCACCGCCGATCCGAAATCCAAGACCCCGGAGGCCATCAGCGTCACGAAGGTGGCGCAGAAGCAGTCGCCAGCTCCTGTCGGATCGACGACTTCGACCATGTGGGCGGGAAGGTCCACCCTCTCGCCGGTCTTTGCGAGGCCCGAGGCGCCAAGCTCGCCCCGCTTCAGGACGACATGCTCGACGCCGGATATGAATAAAGCCTCGGCGAAAGCTTCGAGGTCCTTGCCAGGAAACAGCACGTCCGCGTCCTCCTGGCTCGGAAGGAAAATCGTGCAAAGGCCGATGATGGTTCTGACGGCCTGGAGATAGGCCGGGCTGCCCATCAATTCCTTGCGGATGTTCGGGTCGAACGATATTCGCACGCCACGAGCATGAAGGAACTGGCATACGCTGACGATCTTGGCGGCCATGTCCGCATCACCCAGCGCGGACCCGGACACATGCATGTCGTCGAGCCCGAAGTCCGCTAGTCCTGCCAATGTCGTCTCACCGGCAGCAAGTCTTGAAGCCGCGGAACGCGCGATATTGTAGACAAAGTCGCGGCTGCCATCGTCGTTGTAGCTGACGAATGCCGTGCCGGTGGGGACGCCGGCCACGACATTGATCAGGCGTGTTTCAACTCCGGCGCGACGCAGGCGTTCGAGCAGGACATCGCCGAACGCATCATTGCCGACGGCTCCGACGAAGATCGCCTTGCCGCCAACCCGAGCCGCCTGATCAATGAAGATCCCGGGTGCGCCGCTCGCGAATGGTCCCATGTAGCTCGCGGGCTTGCGGTGGCGTCCATTCTTCTGGGAGCAGACAAACTCGACCAGCAGCTCCCCCATGCAACCAATTTTGACCGCCGCTTTCACCAACCAAACTCCCCCGTCGCTTGAAGCAGGCTGACTATCGTGGACTAAGTTTACATCGTCAATTCCATAGTTGCCGCTCGTCAATTTTCATTGACGGCCGTAAAGCCGAATGACACTGTTTTGGCTTCCTTCAAACATCACTCGTCTTTCAAGCAGCTCGCGAAATCATGAGCATATGAAAGCCAAAATCCGAAACATGGAAGAGTTCGCGCGCGCCGCGGGCCTGTCGCGCCCGACCGTGTCGAAATTTTTTCATGATCCGGCGTCGGTGCGGAGCAAGACCCGCTCCCGGATCGAGGCCGTACTGAGCGAATCGGGGTTTCGTCCCAACATCTTCGCGGTCAATCTCAACCGGCGGCGATCGAAAATTCTGGGTCTGATCATACCTGACCCCTTGGACCCGTTTTATATGGCGCTTGCCCAGCGAATCGAGCGGAGTGCGACTGACGCGGGGTATTTGGCGTTTGTGTTCAGCTCCAACGGCACGCCGGAACTTGAGGAGCGGGCGATCGAAACCATTACGATGCTGAACGTGGCCGGCGCCATCATCGCCCCGCTCGGAAAGAAGTCGCATCTTGCCAAGTTGTCCTCGCTTGGCCGCAATATCCCGCTTGTGTTCGTCGATGCTCCATTGGACGGCAGTGGGCCGTTTGTCGGCACCAACAACCATCAGACTATTTCGTTGATAACGGACTATCTCATCCGCTCGGGCGATCCGCCGACCTATTTCGACATGCCCGCCGTCAATCAAAATGCCACCGACCGTAAATTGGCCTACACTCAGACGATGACCAGGCTCGGGCTCAAGCCGGTCTTTGCGAACCTTGCGGTCACCGATAGCTGGGAGTTCGAGAAGGTCTCATATCAAGCCGCAAACGCCATTCTCGGATCGGGTGGTTTTCCGACCCGCACCATTCTGTGCGCCAACGACAGGGTGGCTTACGGTGTGTTGGCGGCCCTGCATCAAGCTGGCCTCAAGGTGGGCTTGGGGCCGGGTTTTGACTATCGCGTCGCGGGCCACGACAACCAGCCGCTCAGTGCCTTCACCTGTCCGCCGCTGACCACGGTTTCGCAGGACTATTCGCGCATGGGGGAGGTCGCGCTCGATCTGCTGTTTGCCCGCATTGGCGACGGTGGCAAACCTCCGTTTCCGCCGGGCAAGGGCGAGCGCATCTTGCTTAACGGCGAGCTGGTATTCCGCGCTTCGGCGTGATCGCGCCGCTATTTGCCCACCATCAGGCGCACGATCTCGTCGCTTGTGGTCTCACCCGGTTTGCGCTCGCCCGCATTTTCACCTCGGCGGAAGACCACGATCCGGTCGGCGACCTCAAAGATGTCACGCAGATTGTGCGATATGAAAATGATGCCTTTGCCCGCGGCCTTCAGCGACTGGATCAGTGAGATCACCTTGCGCTGTTCGGGTACGCCGAGCGCCGCCGTGGGCTCGTCCATGATGACAAGCCGCGCGTTCCAGAAGATCGCCCGGCCGATGGCAACGGCCTGGCGCTGGCCGCCCGAGAAGGCGGCGACTGGTGCATTCAGCCGCGTGACGTGAAAATCGAGGGTCTCCATCGTCGATTTGGCAGCCTCGGCCATCTTTTCGCGGTCGATCACCGGCAGAAATCCGAATGCAAGCTTCATGGGCTCTCGACCCAGGAAGATGTTGGCGCCGATCGAGAGATTGTCCGCCAACGCAAGGTCCTGGTAGATCGTCTCGATGCCGTTGTCGCGCGCCTCTTGCGGCGAGGTGAAGGAGACCTTGCGGCCGTCGAGGAGGATCTCACCCTCGTCCAGCTGAAACACCCCCGATACGGCCTTGATGAGGGTGGATTTGCCTGCGCCGTTGTCCCCTGCAAGCGCCACCACCTCGCCAGGAAAGACATCCAGCGAGACCTTGGACAAGGCCTCGACCGCGCCGAAGCGCTTGGACGCGCCACTGACCGCCAGGATCGCAGCCCGGTCACTCAACTTGCCGCCCTCCCAGGAAGCGGCGCTGGGTCTGATCGACCAGCACCGAAACGATGATCACCGCGCCGACCGCGATGAACTGCCAGAACGGCTCGACGTCGATGAAGACAAGCCCGTATTGGATCACGGCGATAACCAGCGCACCGGCGATGGTTCCAGCGATGTTGCCCGAGCCGCCGAACAGGCTGGCCCCGCCAATGACAACGGCGGCGATGGAATCGAGCAGCAGCGGCTCGCCGGCCTGGGGTGCGCCAGCCGAAAACCGCCCGGTGTAAAGAGCTCCCGCCACGCCGCCCATGATGGCGGACAGCAGGTAGATCTTCATGGTCAAGGCACGGATATTGATGCCCGCCCGCCGCGCCGCCGGCTGGCTGGCGCCCATTGCATAGGTGTGTTGGCCGAAACGTGTTTGCGACAGCAGGTAGTGCATGACGAGGCAGGCAATCGCCGTCAGGATGACTAGCACGGGTACGCCCAGAATCCGGTTGTTGCCTATGGCGCTATACCACTCATTGGTGACCGAGATGGTCATTCCGCCCGCGAACAGATAGGCCGCGCCGCGCGCCACCCCATACATGCCAAGCGTGCCGATGAAGGGTGGGACACGCAGATAGGCGATAAGCCAGCCGTTAACGAGGCCGGGGATGAAAGTCATCGCCACGCCAGCCAGGATGCCGCACAGCATGGCGGCGATCGGCGGTAGTCCGAGCGAACCCAAGGCATAGTTGGCGACATGGGCGGCGACGACGGAGGCCAAACCCATGACGAAGCCGAGCGAGAGATCGATGCCGGCCGAGATGATGACGAATGTCTGGCCGAGGGCGAGCAGCAGCGGTGCTGTCGCAAAAACGGTGATCGATTGCAGATTGTAGGTGTTGAGGATGAAGGTGTTGCCGTAGGCAATCCGCGCCCAAACTTCAAAGAATACGACAAGCACGATCAGGAACAGCCAAGCGCGCAGCTCAGCGATGCGCACCAACAGGGCGGTGCCGGCGGAACGATCTGTCGGCGACACTGGCATCGATTGGACTTGGGAAGCTGAATCGCCGCAGGTGAATATGGCCGCCGCTGCTCGCAGCGGCGGCCATTTGGATGTCAGGAACTCTTGTAGAGATATTTCGAGACATTCGGGTCGTCGATGTTGTCCTTGGTCATGACCGTAAAGCCAGTGCCGATAGCCGTGGGAACCGGGTTGCTGGTCGCATTGGCGTAGGCTGCCATGAAGCCGAAATAGCCGATTTCGGCGGGATGCTGAGCAATTGTCAGCTCAAATGTGCCGTCCTTCAGCTGGGCAACGATCGATTCTGGCGCATCGAAGCCAGCAAGCTTGATCTTGCCGACTTGGCCGGCGGCCTTGACGCCGTTGGCGGTGCCAGATGCCGAGAACAGATTGGCGCCGAAAACGCCTGCCAGATCGGGAACGCGGCCGATCACGGCCTGAACCTGGGCGGCCGCCTTGTTGGCGTCGTCGTCGTTGAACTGGGTCTCCAGCACTTGAATGCCAGAGTATTTCTTCATCTCGTCCTTGAAGCCTTCCTCGCGCTGGTCGGTGGTCGAGATGCCCGGCTTGACGTTGGAGACGTAGACCTTGCCCTTCTCGCCGATCGCCTTGGCGAGCGCCCGTGCGGCCATGCGACCGCCGAGCACGTTGTCCGAGGCAACGTAGGAAATCGGGAAGTCGGCATCGCCCTTGCCGGTCTGGAAAACGCCGGTGCCGATGAAGGTATCGACACAGACCACCTGGATGCCGGCATCAAAGGCCTTCTTAAGCGGCTGGATCAATTGAGTCTTATCGTTGGGCGCGATCAGGATTGCCGCTGGCTTCTTGGCGATCACGGCATCGAGAATGGGCACTTGCAGCGAGACATTCCACTCGGCGGCGCCCTGATAGATCAAATTGGCGCCCGTGGCCTTGGCAGCGGCTTCGGCACCCTTGTGCATGGTGACATAGAAGCCATCGGCGGTCAGGCCCGGAATAAGGGCAATGGTGACCGTGTCCGCCGCCGAAGCCTTGCTGGCCATCGCGGCTGTTCCAGCCGCGGCGGTGCTCGCTGCCATCATCTTTAGAAATGAACGACGCTCCATAGGTTCCTCCCTGAATGAGCATCTAGTTGGTAACGGGCCGATTGTTCTTTGGCCCTTGACAGGCATAACCTCGCAGCCAAGTTGAATTTCGTCAATCGGAGTCTTTACGCGCGACAAATTCTGACCGGCGAAGGTTCATCTCCGACGGTGACGCCTCAAGCCGCGAGTTTGGCCAGGTTCGCGGTCTTGACTTGCTCGAACAGCCGGCGGAATTCGGCTTTTTCGTCCGTGGACAGCTCAAGCAAGGGCCGGCGACCTGGACCCGCGGGCACTCCGGCAAGCTCGCAGCCGTATTTCACGTATTGCAGGTATCTGTCGCCATTCTCCAACAAGTACATCAGTGGCAATAGCTTGTGCATCAGCACCTTGCCGAGCTTGAAGTCCCCTTTGACCACGCAGGCCTTGTGCAGCGCGACGTGCTCGGCCGGCAGGCAATTGGAGGCACCCGCGATCCAGGCTCGCGCGCCCCACAAGAACGCATCGACCGCCTGATCATCGGCACCGGCGATGCGCTGAAACCGATCCTCGAAAAAGCAAATGTGCTCCAACATTCGAGCAAACGAGCCGGAACTTTCCTTGATCGCGCAAATCTGCTCGATACCGGCGAGGCCCTCGAGGAACTCCTTGTTCATATCGACGCCTGTGCGGGCCGGAAAATTGTAGAGGATGATCGGCAGCTTGGTATTGGCCGCGACAAAGCGGAAATGGGCGATGAGTTCGCGGGTGCTCGGCAGCGCATAGAACGGCGCGGCCAGCATTTGGGCCTGATAGCCGAGTTCGTGGGCAAGGCTGGCGAGCTCGAGGCTGTCGTCGGGCCTGGCACTGTTCGTGCCGGCATAGAGCGGCAGTCGCTTGCCGACATGCTCGGCCACGAACCTGAGGCCGTCCTTTCGCTCGGCGAGGGTTTGGGCGGCATACTCGCCCGTTGTACCGTGCGGCATGATCGCCGAGACGCCATTGGCGACCAGAAAATCGAGATGCTTGCCCCAGGCCTTGAAGTCGATCGCGGCCTTGGCATCGAACGGGGTGACCGAAACGCAGATGACACCGTCGAATTTCGGAATGATCATTCTGGTCTCCTGTTGGTGCGATAACTGGCCCGGTGACGTGCAATCAACTTCAATCATCGCTATGACGAGGCGGGAAATCAAGAAGAGGTCTTGGAGCCGTCATGAAAACTCGCGCCGCCGTCGCTTTCGAGAAGGCCCAGCCGCTGGAGATCATTGAGGTCGACCTCGACGGTCCGAAGGCGGGCGAGGTGCTGGTGGAGATCAAGGCGACGGGTATCTGCCATACCGATGAATTCACCATTTCAGGCGCCGATCCGGAGGGTCTGTTCCCCGCCATAATGGGCCACGAGGGAGCCGGCGTGGTCGTGGAGACCGGTCTCGGTGTCGACAGCCTGAAGCCTGGCGACCATGTCATCCCGCTCTACACGCCTGAGTGCCGCGAATGCCCGTCATGCCTGTCGCGCAAGACCAATCTCTGTACAGCCATTCGCGGAACCCAGGGGCGTGGTGTGATGCCCGACGGCACCAGCCGGTTCTGCTACAAGGGGCGCATGATCCATCACTATATGGGCTGCTCGACCTTTTCGAATTTCACGGTGCTGCCCGAAATAGCGGTGGCCAAAATCCGAACGGACGCGCCGTTCGAAAAGGCCTGTTATATCGGCTGCGGCGTCACCACCGGCGTCGGCGCGGTCATCAACACGGCAAGGGTCGAGCCGGGCGCGAGCGCGATCGTTTTCGGTCTTGGCGGCATCGGCCTCAACGTCGTCCAGGGCTTGAGACTGGTTGGCGCGAGCAAGATCATCGGCGTCGATCTCAACGATGACAAGGAGGCCTGGGGCCGCCGCTTCGGCATGACGCATTTTGTCAATCCGAGGAAGGTGACGGGTGACCTGGTTGCCCACCTGGTCGACATGACCAAGGCGGGCGCGGACCAGATTGGCGGCGCGGACTACACGTTCGATTGCACCGGCAATGTGGAAGTCATGCGGACGGCGCTGGAGGCAAGTCATCGCGGTTGGGGCACCAGTGTTGTGATCGGCGTCGCCGGCGCCGGGCAGGAAATCAGGACCCGGCCCTTTCAACTGGTCACGGGCCGAACCTGGAAGGGCACTGCGTTTGGTGGCGCAAGGGGCCGGACGGATGTGCCGCGATATGTCGATTGGTACATGGACAGGCGCATCGAGATCGACCCGATGATCACGCACATTCTGAAGCTCGAGGACATCAACCGGGGCTTTGAGCTGATGCGTGAGGGGAAATCGATCCGGAGTGTGGTGGTTTTCTAGTCCGTCAGGCCGGTGCCATCGCTCGCCAGCCCCAGCCGTCGGCCAGGCGCAGGCACTGCTGCCACTGAACCACGGAGCCGGTCGTTTCGGCCGAGCGAAGGCTGGTGGCGGCCGCGGCGTGGGCCAGCTTGACTGAACGTTCCAAAGGCCATCCCTCGTGAATTCCATACAGCAAACCGGCGGCGAAGCAGTCGCCTGCGCCATTGCTGCTGACCACGGCACTTTGCGGGACGGCGACCGATGGGTGATCGAAAGTGCGGCCGTCGCGAGTCTGCACGATTGCGCCACCGGGAAAATGGATCGCGACCAGGGACAATGCGGAGTGAGCGAGGATGCGCGCCGCCGCTTGCCGGCAGGCCGCGATGTCGGTCGTGCCCGCACGCACCGTCACCATGCCCGCGACGGCGCCCGCCTCAAGGTCGTTGACGATGAACGTGTCGAGATAAGGCAGCAAGGGCTCGACCAAGTCGTGGATGCGACCGGGATCGATCGAGACCAGCTCTATGTTGGCTCTCAGCCCGTGCGCCTGGGCACGCTTCAGGATCGTCACCCATCCAGATGCATCGCCCTTCCATGGTTCGTCCATGATGTCGTGGACGCCGGGCATTCCAAGATGGAGGATGCGGGCAATCGAATTCGAGAAGTCGAAATCGTCCGGTGTCTGAACGGCATGGGCACCTGGACTGTAGAAGAATGACCGCTTGCCGGTTCGCTTTGCGATCATGGCGTAGGATACCGCTGTTGAAATGCCCGGCCGGCTCTCAAGGTGGCGGCGGTCGACACCGTTCTGGTCGCAAATCTGTTCGAGCAGGTGGCCGTCTTCGTCATCGCCGACCAGGCCAATGGCCTCGACGCGAAAAGTGGCGCCAAGCCGTCTCAGCGCGGTGGCCATGTTGTGACTGGAACAGCCTCCATGCCGGGACTGCGACAGGATCTTGGACACCGTCTCCTCGGCCGGCCAGTGATCGATGATCATGTTGCGGTCGATGCACCAGGCACCGGCGCACAGGACACCGCTTCTTTCGTCCGCTGAGGGCATCGATCAGGTCTCGAGCACGGGATCGGTGATTGCCGAATCGGACTTCAGGTCGCGATCTGGCTTGATCTTCTTCTTTGAGAGGATGTCGTGGTACGCCTTGACGGCCTCGGCACCCGCAAGTTCGCGCTCGATGACACCACGCATCAGCCGCACCAGATCAAGCGGCGATTCGGCAAAGTTGATCTTGCGCCCGAACAAAGCCACCCTGGCGCCCGCCCGCTCGGCCTGGGCGGCCAGTTCGAAGGTGTCGCGCGTGGTTCCCTGCGCGCCGCCAAGTATGCCGACGATCAGGCGGGAGGGATCGTAGGATGCCAGTTCCGCCATCGCCGCCGCGCCGTTGTAGGGCATCTTCAGGAAGAGTGGCTGCTCGGCGGACGAGACGCCAGCAAGTGTCCGCACGATGCAATCATTGACATATTCGCTGAGGCTCCCGCCCTTGAGCTTGATGTCGAAGGCCGGGTTGAACACCTCAAGGAAATGACGGATTTTCGTAACCGCCAGATCGTCGCGAAACTTGGCGTAGGCTTCGAGCGTGGCTAGGTCGTGTCGTACCTCGTTGCTGAATGTCACCGAATAGAGGCCGAGGTCCGCGACCTTTGCCACGGCTTGCAACTTGGCGCTGCGGAACGGGTGGGACAGCGTGGCCTTGGTGGTCGCGCCGCGCATCGACCAGATGTCGCTTGTGTCGTTGAGGCGAACCGCGGACGTGGCAGGGCTGTCCTTGAAAACTCCGGTCTGGGTCAGGGCTTCAGCCGACGAAAGCGATGTCAGCATGATGTCGACCAGGCCCGACTCCGTCATCTCCGTCATCGCGGCCAGATATTCAGCCTTGGTTTTGATGCCGCCGCGATCGCGCGCTGGGCCGGGCGCCGTGCGGCCAAAGCCCATATCGCCATCCTTGGCGTCGGCGATCACGAAATCCCTGGAGGTGTAGTCACCGTTGCGGATTCGCGCCAGTTTGCGGTCGAGATTTTTCACGTCGCTGTCCTCATCATTGGGTTCGGTTATTTGATAGCCGACCTTTTCGCGAATGCCAAATCAGGTGGGGCCGCCGGCAAGTCGCGGGAATTTCCCGGTAGGCGCAGGGAAGTCCTCATCAGGCTGGCGCTTGATGATCGCGATCCGAGCTGCCGAGGCCGCGATTTGCGCGGGCCCGTCGAGTACCGACAGTGTCAAATGATAATGGCGCTCCTCGTCGTGCTCCAGCCAGATCATCTCGCCACGCTCGTGGGCGACGGTCTTGCCAAGCACATGGTGGGTCGCAGGCTCCAGACCCAGGCAGTACATGCCCTCTTGCAGGTTTTGCCACTCAAGCTGGCAGGGCAGTTCTGATTTTCGTGTGGTGATCTCGAAACCCAGGCCCAGCGCATCGTTCATCAGTGCCACATGCACGCGGTCTTCTGCATCGGGTGTCATGTCGAATTGCCAGACTTGCTCGATGAAATTCGGCTTGGGGTCCGATAGCGTGCGATAGCCGACGCTCTGTTTGGTGTAGTTGTCGCCCGCATGGCTCGCCCACAGCACTTCACTGATCGGGGCGACGTAGCGCGCGCCGGCGCCAAGAAGCGGATAGCCGACATCGATGTGATAGAGCATCATATGCGGTGTACGGCTGAAGCCGCGATTGACCACGCGGTCCGTGATGCGGATGTCGTTGCCGCCCACATCGGCTTCGATCCGGCGAATGAGATGCAGATTCTCGCCGAACACCGTCGCCTGTTGGACGACGCCCTCGCACCACAATACGCAGTCGTCGCCCGTCCATTGCTCGCCATAGCCGGTGAGCCGTGCGGGCACGGAACTGACGCGGCCATGGATGGGATAGGTGACGGTCTTGCGATAGGGGTAGTTGAAATGACTGGCTCCCTCGCTGACAGGCCCGAAGATGTGGTCAAGCCCGCAGGTGGAAACGAGGCCAGAAAACGAGCGGAGCCAACCCAGCCCATTTTCCGCGTCGGCATCGTTGAGACCTGGCGCGCGGAAGCCGGCGGGCGAATGCCAGCCGATGGCCAGGCCCTTGAATTCGCATGAGGCGATGTCCAGCGCTCGGTCGACAAGCACCGTGAAGATCAGCCCACTTCCGGTGCGAAACTCAAGCGTTCGATTGCCGTGCTCCAGACCGTCGCCCAGAGTCGTCAGCCGCACGCCCGCGAATTGCGAAAGCGATCCCGTGCGCGCCTCCACGTCACGGCGCGTCAGTGTCTTGCCGAAAAGTTTGACCATTTGGGGCCCCGTTGTGATCGCGGGAGCTTAGCAGCAGACCGCCACGAGACCAAAATGTGGCCGCGAGCGCGGCCACATTGTCGATGGTTTGTCGCAGTCCTCAGTCGTTGGCGGGGTTGCGCCGGGGGCCTCGGCCACCACCGCCCTCGCGACGGGGTCCACCGCTGCCGCCGCGCGGACCTTCGTCGGCATCGCCGGGCTCCTCGGGCAACTGCGCGCCCGTCGCCTGATCGACGACGCGCATCGACAGCCTCACTTTGCCCCGATCGTCGAAGCCCATCAGCTTGACGTAAACCTCCTGGCCTTCCTTGACCACCTCATCGACCGTCTTGGGCCGCCCGCGTGTCAGCTGCGAGATGTGAACAAGGCCGTCCTTGGGGCCGAAGAAGTTCACGAAGGCGCCGAACTCGACCACCTTGACGACTTTGCCCTTGTAGATCGTGCCGACCTCGGGATCAGACGTGATGCCACGGATTTTCGCGATGGCCGCCTCGATCGCCTGATGTCGCGCCGCCGCCACCTTGACCGTGCCGTCGTCCTCGATGTCGATCTTGGCGCCGGTCTCCTCGACCAGAGCTCGGATTACGGAGCCGCCGGTGCCGATCACCTCGCGGATCTTGTCGACTGGGATCTTGATGACCTCGATGCGGGGCGCGTATTCGCCAAGCTCCTGGCGGGCGCCGGTCAGCGCCTTGCTCATCTCGCCGAGAATGTGCAGCCGCCCGCCCTTGGCCTGGTCGAGAGCGACGCGCATGATCTCCTCGGTGATGCCGGTGATCTTGATGTCCATCTGCAGGGCGGTGATGCCCTCGTTGGTGCCGGCAACCTTGAAGTCCATGTCACCGAGGTGGTCCTCGTCGCCGAGAATGTCCGACAGCACGGCAAAGCCCGTCGGCTCCTTGATGAGGCCCATGGCGATGCCCGCGACCGGTTTCTTCAGCGGCACGCCCGCGTCCATCATGGCGAGCGATGTGCCGCACACTGTGGCCATGGAGGACGAGCCATTGCTCTCGGTGATCTCGGAGACGACGCGGATGGTATAGGGGAATGTCGCGGCGTCTGGCAGCATTGGATGGACCGAACGCCAGGCGAGCTTGCCGTGGCCGATTTCACGCCGTCCAGGGGAGCCCATGCGTCCAACCTCGCCGACCGAGAAGGGCGGGAAGTTGTAGTGCAGAAGGAAGGTCTCCTTGTAGGTGCCCTCAAGGCTGTCGATGTACTGCTCATCCTCGCCGGTGCCGAGCGTGGTGACAACCAGCGCCTGGGTCTCGCCGCGCGTGAAGAGCGCCGAACCGTGGGTTCGCGGCAGCACGCCCACTTCGCAGACGATCGGGCGGACCGTCTTGACGTCGCGGCCGTCGATGCGCCTGCCCGTCTTGAGGATGTTGCCGCGCACGATATCCTTCTCGACATCCTTGAAGGTATCCGAGATCAACACCTTTTCGGTGCCGTTGTCGCCATCGGGAATCAGCGTCTTCAGCTTGTCCTTGGCGGCATTGATCTTGGCGACACGCTGGCTCTTGTCGGTGGTCGAAAACGCGGCGATCAGGTCGGCCTTGGCGAGTTCCTCGACCTTCTGCTTGTACTTGTTGGCGTCGGGGAGCTTGACCTCCCAGGCGTCCTTGGCGGCCTTCTCGGCCAGCTTGATGATGGCTTCGATCACTGGCTGGATGCCGCGATGGCCAAGCATGACGGCTTCGAGCATTTGCTGCTCGGACAGTTCCTTGGCTTCAGACTCGACCATCAACACCGCATCGTGAGTGCCGGCGACTACGAGGTCGAGCGCGGATTTCTTGATTTCATCGACCAGCGGGTTGAGCACCAGCTTGCCATCGAGGAAGCCGACGCGAGCAGCGCCAATTGGACCAAGGAACGGAATGCCCGACAACGTCAGAGCGGCGGAAGCCGCAACCATGGCGACAATATCGGGGTCATTTTCGAGGTCGTGGGAGAGGACGGTCGCGACAACCTGAGTTTCGTTCTTGAAACCGGCGGCGAACAGCGGGCGGATCGGGCGGTCGATCAGGCGCGAGACGAGGGTTTCCTTCTCGGTCGGGCGGCCTTCACGCTTGAAATAGCCGCCCGGAATCTTGCCGGCGGCATAGGTTTTTTCCTGGTAGTTGCAGGTGAGCGGAAAGAAGTCGATGCCGGGTTTCGGCGCCCGGGCGGCAACGGCCGTTGCCAGCACCGTGGTATCGCCATAGCGCGCAAGCACCGAGCCGTCAGCTTGGCGGGCCATCCGCCCTGTTTCGAGTGTCAGCTTGCGGCCAGCCCAATCGATTTCCACCTTGTGTACGTTAAACATGGTCTTGTCCTATTCTCTTCGTTCGTGACGGGAGGCTGCCCCCTTGGCAGGCTCCCCAGCATCAGCGGGCGCTTCAGGCCGGCTGAATCTCAGATCGCGGCGGATGCCGCAGATGCGCGAAATCGCGCCAGCCAAGACGATGCCTAGCCAGAGCGATCCTTGCGCGGAGTGTTTGGTGCCGGGCAAGCCGGGTTCAGCGGCGGATGCCCAGGCGCTCGATGAGCGTTTGGTAGCGCTTCTCGTCCTTCGACTTGAGATAGTCGAGGAGACGCCGACGCTGGCTCACCATCTTCAGCAGGCCGCGCCGCGAGTGGTTGTCCTTGACGTGGGACTTGAAATGGCCGGTGAGATTGGTGATCCGGTGGGTGAGTATGGCCACCTGAACCTCGGGCGATCCGGTGTCGCCTTCCTTGGTGGCGTATTCCTTGACGAGAGCAACTTTGGCTTCAGCGGCAATAGACATTGAGACTCCTAGAGCGACATCTTGGATGGCTTGTCCGGGAGGCCCGCCGGATCAGCCGTTCAGGTTGAATACGCGCATCGGATGCAGCTCGCCTTGCCGGATTTCTCCGACGGCCACGAGCGTGCCACGCGACGTTGCGTAGACGGGCCCTGTCAGGATTGGGGCGCCGGCGCCTCTGACGAGAACTGCCTGGCCCCGCATGAGCCGCGCCGCATCTGCGGTCGAGACGGAGAGTGCCGGGATGTCGTCCAGCGCCGTCTCGACAGGCCTCAAAACAGCTCTGAGGCCTTCACGACCGGCTTCCTTATTGCCCAACTCCTCCAGTCTTTCCAGCGAAATCGCGTCGGCTTCGGCGAACGGGCCGACGATGGTGCGGCGAAGTTGGGTTACGTGGCCATAGCAACCCAGGCGCCGCCCCATATCGCGGGCCAGCGAGCGGACATAGGTGCCCTTGCCGCAGGCGCAGTCGAAGACGGTTGCGACGCCGCCAGCGGCCATTTCCTGGACCGCCAGCTCATGCACCGTGACCTGCCGGACCGCCAGCTCGAACTGCTCGCCATCGCGGGCAAGGTCATAGGCGCGCGCGCCATCGACCTTGATGGCCGAAAATTGCGGCGGCATCTGCTGGATGTCGCCGATGAAATCCTTCAGGATCGCGGCGATTGCGGCAGGGTCCGGGCGCAGTTCGCTGGTGCGAACCGACTTGCCCTGGCTGTCGTCGGTATCTGTTTCAACGCCCCATGTCACCGTGAACCGGTAGCTCTTTTCGCCATCGACGACATACGGCACGGTCTTGGTTGCCTCCCCGAGCGCGATCGGCAGGATACCTGTCGCCAGCGGATCGAGGGTGCCCGCGTGCCCGGCCTTCTGGGCCTCGAACACGCGCTTGACGCGCGACACCGCCTGGGTGGAGGTCAGCCCTTGCGGCTTGTCGAGGATGAGCCAGCCGTTGACGGGCAGACCCTTGGGTTTGCGCATATTCAAGGTATCTCGGGAAATGGGCGAAGAGCGCCGGTAGCTTGGTAGGCTGGGACCATTGCGCGTGAACCCATGCCCCATGGCAAGGTTGGGCGCAATGGTCCGAGGGTCGTTTGGCCATGAGAAAAGGCCGTGCTTCCCAATTTGCATTCCCATGCCATTGGTCATCAGTCACTGAGGCCCAAGCTGGCAAGCTCTACGAGTGAGGCGGAGAAGTTGAAGCCCTTACAATCAACTTGACGGGCAGAACCTCGTGTCGAGGTGGTCCGCCCGCAAAGAGGATGCGGGCTGCAATCCTTCCCTTCTCGACAATCGGTTGAGCGACCGTTGTGAGCGGTGGGTCGGCGGTCGCAGCATCGGGGGCATCATCAAATCCAACGATTGAAAGATCGTGCGGAACGCGAATTTCGCGACGGCGGGCCGCTGCGAGCACCGCCAAGGCGTGTTTGTCCGCCATAGCCAAGATGGCTGTTGCATTCGGTGCCTTGTCCAGCATCATTTGTGCCCCGGCCTCGGCCCAAGGTGATGGCGGGAATGACTCGACGATCGGGACGTCGTCAATCGAAATCCCGGCAGCCTCCAGCGCATCGCTAAAGCCCAAGAGCTTTTCGTTATCCAGTGGGAACCCGGCAACCAGCCGCCGATTTGATTTCCTCGAGGGATTCCAGATCGGTCCAGAGGGCGCTCTTAGGATAGACATGATTGCAAAACGCCGGTGGCCAAGGTCGAGCAGATGCTCGACCGCGCTGCGGGCACCGCTGCGGGCCTCGATTCGAACCGAGTTGACGTCTGGCCCGGCGTCCATGTCCATGACGACCAGCGGCACCTTCCTGGCCCGCATCGCGATTAGTCCGACATCGTCGGAATGACCAAGGATGAAGCCGTCGACCAGCGCATTTCTGATCGCCCAGGCTTTCCTGTCCCTGGCGCCAGACAGGACAAGGAGACTTGAGCGGTTCTCGTCGCAAACTTCGGAAACGCCGAGCATGAAGGCGTTGAAAAAAGGGCTGCCAATGGCATGTGCCACGGGCATGTCACCAGGTGGGAGTACGCCGATCGCATTGGCCTTGCCGCCCATTAAGAGGCGCCCTTTGGGATCAGGACCATAATAGCCAAGCTTTTGGGCGGCCCCCTCGACCAGCTCGCGTACTTCCGGGCGGACAAGCTCGGGCCGATTAAAGGAGTTCGACGCGGTGCCAAGGGACACTCCCGCGACCTTCGCAACATCGGCAAGCCGTATCGAGCGTTTCACTCAATGTCCTTGTGTAAATTGAAGCGCTTCATTTTCTGCTTGACTGCAGTGTTTTCAGAGTATATTTGATTTATGAAGCGCTTCAAGGAAAATCAAAATTGAAGCGGTTCAAGCTGTGGCGTCTTGGTTTTTTGTAGAGGTATCGGAATCCTGGGGGCCGCCGCATCTGGAAACTCAGTGTGGGCTCGTCGGCGCTGTGGCCCGAGCCCCTGCCAAACGGAGGAGCCACGTCAATGACGCCCACTAGCATGGACGGAACCGACCCCACGACCTGGGATCCCAAACTCGATCCACTGATTGCCGCGCCGGGTAACCACCGCCTGCTCTATGAGGACGATACTATTCGGGTGCTGTCCGTCAGCATTCAGCCGGGCGAAAAAGAACCGGTACACCATCACAGTTGGCCGTCGGTGTTCGTCATCGATCGCCTTGTGAGACTCCGGGACTTCAACGGAGAGGGGCAGGAAATTCCCTTGCCCATCCCGGACAAATTTGAATTGCCGCTAACGCTGAAGTTCCTGCCCCAGCCAGCGCATTCCGTGCGCAACGAAGATACGGTCGCATTTCACGGTACTCGCATCGAATTCAAGCAGGGGTTCCCTAGCTGAACCGGTGTGTTGAATACCGTCACTCGGCGCTGAAAATGCGCCGGTCGTTGTCTATTGGCCCACCTCGTCGTCGTCCTTCTTCTCAATATCCTGCCGCACTTGCGGCGAGTGCAGCAATCGCTCGATCCGCTCGGCTTCGGCGAAGGTGTTGTCGGCGTGGAAGCGCAACTCGGGCGCGAATTTCAGGTTGATCTGATGGCTGATCGCGCCCCGGATGAATTTCTTGTGCTGGTTGAGCGCCTCGATAACGGCGTCCGTGTCCTTGCCGCCAAGCGGTAGGACGTAGCAGGTCGCCAGCTTCAAGTCGGGCGAAAGCCGCACCTCGGAGATCGAAACGATATGGCTTTGCAGCACCTCGTCGCGGACATCGCCGCGCGTGAGCATTTCCGACAGCGCATGGCGGATGATCTCGCCGACGCGCAGGCCGCGTTGAGACGGGCCGACAGGCGCGGCGGCGCGGGAGGATTTGGGTTTGGAGCGGGGCATGAACTAACTCGTGAAAAGTGGCGTATCCAGGTAAATGTCGTTCAAAGACCCAATATCGCCAATACCTGGAAGATCGATACGATTTGTGGCCTTGCTAAGCGTCAACGGCTTCCACTTGCGATCGCGCAGATAGAGCCGCGCTTCGACCTTGTCCTGCCGCACAAAGAGTATCGCCATGCAACTTTCGTGGGCTTGATAATAGGCCAGCTTCGCGGTTAACACCTTGGGCTTGTCATTCGGCGACAGAACCTCGGCGACGAAGTGGAATTTCGTCGCGTAAATTTGGTCTAGCTGCACGGCCTTGTCGATCACCGTCACATCCGGTTCGGGGTTATATTTCTTGTCGCCAGCGAGCAAAAGGCAGATTTCGGTAACAGCTCTCCAAGTTGGGACCGCCGATCTCAGCCGTTCATTGAGGAGCGCAAATAAATTATCGGCAATGTACTGATGTACAAGTGACGGGGGTGGCATCATGACGGGCACCCCATCTATCAGTTCCCATTTCTCTTCCTTTGGGCGGTCGTCGCGGAAGGCATGGAAGACGTCCATGTCTAGCTGGATACCATGTGCGGGCATCTCTCCGGGCATTGCGGCACCTGTTCAGTCTGATCCGGCCGGCTTGGCGGCCATGTTCTGCGCCACTTTATCATGGGCGAGTTTGCGCGCAGCCTCGAAATCGCCGGAGTTGGCGAAGGCACGGCGCGGGAGCACAATTTGCGATACCCGGCCGGTGCCGAGCACCAGTGCCTGGTTAGAGGCAACTGCGAACGTAACTGAATTCCACGGTGCGGACCGGCTGCGGAATTGGTTGCCGTAGTTCATGCCCGCGTCGGTCAGCTGAAACGAGACCTGTTTTCCCAAGTAAAAAATGCGAAAGATCGCATAAATCAGTGCGAGAAGAAGCCTCGGGAATTGCACGACAAACGCAGCGGCCATAGCGCACGCCAAAGCGAGGCCAAGCGAGGACCGCGTGCGTGCGCTGGTGAGAGCATAGCCAGATCGCATGTCCGCCCAGGCAGAAACTGCGGCCCACGCGCCCGCCAAATTGAGCGTCGAAAAAAGGACAGCATTGCCGAAACTGCGCCAGGGATCGCGAGGCACGGCCACCGGCAAAGCGATCAAGTCAGCAAAAGACAGCTCAAATTGGCCAGCGATCATTGCCTCTTCCAGCCGTGTTCCTTTGCCACCAACCTTACAGCGACCTAATCACCGTCTCGATGTTGAAGCACTCGATCACGTCGCCCTTGCGCATGTCCTGGTAGCCGACAAACGCCATGCCGCATTCCTGGCCGGCGGGCACTTCGCGCACTTCGTCCTTGAAGCGCTTGAGCGTCGACAGCGTACCCTCGTGGACCACCACGTTGTCGCGGATGAGCCGCACTTTCGCGCCGCGCTCGACCTTGCCCTCGGTGACCCGGCAGCCGGCGACCTTGCCGACCTTGGAGATGTTGAACACGTCCAAGATGGCGGCGTTGCCGAGGAATACTTCCTTGAGCGTCGGGGCGAGCAGGCCGGACATCGCCTTCTTAACATCGTCCACCAGATCGTAGATGATCGAGTAATAGCGGATTTCGATGCCGTCGCGTTCGGCGTGGGCGCGGGCCTGGCCGTTGGCGCGGACGTTGAAGCCAACGATGACAGCGTTGGAAGCGTTGGCCAACGAGACGTCCGATTCCGTGATGCCGCCGACGCCGGAATGGACGATCCGGGCCGAGACCTCTTCCGTGCCGAGCTTCTCCAGCGCGGCATTGATGGCCTCGACCGAGCCCTGCACGTCGCCCTTGATGAGCAGCGTGAACTCCTTGCGGCCCTCACCCTTGAGCGAGCTCATCATCTGCTCGAGCGTGCGGCCTCCGGTGCCGCCACCGACCGTCAGGCGCTCGCGGCGCTTGCGGACACGGTACTCGGTGATCTCACGGGCACGAGCTTCGTTCTCGACCACCGCGAGTTGATCGCCGGCTTCCGGTGCCGATGAAAAGCCCAGAACCTCGACAGGCACGGACGGGCCGGCAGTGGGGACGTTGTCGCCGTGATCGTTGATGAGCGCGCGCACGCGCCCCCAAGATGATCCGGCCACGATGATATCACCGACATGCAGGCTGCCGCGCTGGATCAACACGGTGCCAACGGGACCGCGGCCGGCTTCGAGCTTGGCTTCGATGACGATGCCCTCGGCGGAACGCTCCGGGTTCGCCTTGAGCTCAAGCACCTCCGATTGCAGAATGATGGTTTCGAGCAGCCGGTCGAGGCCGGTGCGCTTGACCGCCGAGACTTCGACGTCAAGCGTTTCGCCGGACATCTTCTCGACGATCACTTCGTGCTGCAGCAGTTCCTGGCGCACTCGGTCCGGTTCCGCCGAGGCCTTGTCCATCTTGTTGATGGCAACGATTATCGGCACACCGGCGGCCTTGGCGTGATTGATCGCTTCCACGGTTTGAGGCATGACGCCGTCGTCTGCCGCCACGACCAGCACCACGATGTCCGTCACCTTGGCGCCGCGCGCGCGCATGGCGGTGAACGCCTCGTGGCCTGGCGTGTCGATGAAGGTGATCTTGTGACCGTCCTTGGTGGTCACCTGATAGGCACCGATGTGCTGGGTGATGCCGCCGGCCTCGCCCGAAACCACGTCAGTCTGGCGGATCGCGTCGAGCAAGGACGTCTTGCCGTGATCGACGTGGCCCATGATGGTGACGATGGGAGCGCGGGGCGTCTGGTCACCCTCCTCGTCGGCGGTGCCGATGAAGCCCTCCTCGACGTCGGCCTCGGAAACCCGCTTGGGAATGTGGCCGAACTCACGCACGACCAGTTCGGCGGTGTCGACATCGATCACATCGGTGATCAGCTTCATCTCGCCCTCTTTCATGAGGTACTTGATGATGTCGACGCCGCGCTCGGCCATGCGGTTTGACAATTCGCCAATGGTGATGATCTCGGGGATCACGACCTCGCGCTGGACCTTGTCGCGGGCCGTGATTTGACCCATCTGCTTGGCCTTCTCACGTTCGCGTCGCCGCTTGAGCGCGGACAGCGAGCGTTCGCGCTGCTGGTCGTCAAGCGCGTTGACGATGGTGAGGCGGCCGCGCGCGCGCCTGTCGTCGGCAACCTTCTTGGCCGGAATGCGCTGTGGCGGGGCTTTCTTGACGCCACCGGGGCCAGTCTTGCGCGCGCCTTCCTCGTCTTCGGGCTCCTGGCGGTCGAGTCGCTTGGCGGCCGCACCCGCGACACGGCGCTGCTCCTCCGTTGGCGGCGGTATGTCGGTGCGCGGATTGGCGGCCGGTTTGGCCGCCTCGGGGCGGGTTGCTGTCCGGGCGGGCGCACGAGGGGCCTCTGGCCGCCGTTGCGGCTCGAGAACGCTCTCATCGGCCGGAGGCGGTCCGTCGGCAAGCAACTGCTTGGCCTCGTTGGCCTTGAGGCGCTCTTGCTCGGCCTTGAGGCGGGCCTGCTCTTCTTGCTCGCGCTTGAGCTGGGCATCAAGCAGGGCGCGACGCTTGGCGTCCTCCTCGGCACGGGTCCGGTCCTCCGCTTCGCGGGCCCGGGCGGCGCTCAGCGCCTTGACGCGAGCATCCCGCTCGTCATCGGACAGGTTGCGAGCGGCGGCAGGCGGGGCCGGCTTTCGGACTTGGGGGGCGGCTGGCTGCAAAGCGGGTGCTGCGACCGCGCCTGGCGTGGGCTCGACAGCCGCGCGCTCAACGACGGTTTCCTCGGCGGCGCCTCCCGTCGGGGCAATCGTCCGCTTCTTGCGCTTTTCCACCACCACGGGCTTGGAGCGGCCATGGCTGAAGCTTTGGCGAACATGGCCCGCGTCCACGGTGCGAGCCAACGTGAGCGTGCTGGACTTGCCGCCACGCGCCGCGCTGCGGGCGCTCTTGTCGCCTTGAGCCTTGTCGCCTTGATCGTTGGTATCACTCATGCCGTATCGTACCGTCCTTCAGACCCCGATTTGGGGTTGAGATAATGCAGAAACCGACCGGAAGCGCTGCAAACGCTCGGTCTGCTCGATGAAATTCCTGGCTGCGGGCGCCTCGAAGAGAGCAGCATGTACCACATTTGGCCGCCCGAGTGCCAAACTCAATTGTTGATTGCTGAAGCAATCGATGGTTTTCAGGTCTGATCCGTCTGGCGCGGCTGCCTTGCGGCGGCCGTCAAGCTTGCGCACACCGTCGTCAGACGCATCGCTGGCGTGAACAATAACCTTGGCCCGGCCTGCGTTGACCGCCTCCAGCACACGTTCAAAGCCAAGCACCAGTGCTCCCGCCTTGTTGACGAAGGAGAGCGCGTCCAGGGCACTTTTGCACAAGAGCCCATCGACGAGGCCGGGCAGGCCTGAATCGACCGTGACCGGCCGTTTCAGGCTGCGCTGGAAGGATTTGGACTTGATCGCAGCCTCAAGACTGGCGCGATCCGCTGTCACCCAAACGCCACGTCCCGGCAGCTTCTGGCGCAAGTCGGGAACAATGGATCCATCGGGACCACTCACAAAGCGGATGAGCTCGCTGGTCGGGCGCGGCAGGCGCGTAACCGCGCACAGGCGATGGCGTGGGTCTTCACACGCCTCGTCATTTGCGGTCACGTCCAGCTTGCGTCGTGCTGTCATCCGTCCTTTTCCTGTTGGCGCGCCTGGCCCGCGAGAACTCGATCATGAACCGTGGCCCGAAACGCCCGCCTTGCCGGAACGGTCGGATTTGAGGTCGGCAAAGAGCGCCTCCGCCTCGCTTTGCGGCTTTTCGGAAACGGCGGTCTCGGGTTCGGCTGCGGCCGGCCGGGTCTTGATGACATCCTCAAGTGAGACCCAGCCCGCAACCACCCGCGCCGACATGATCAAATCCTCGGCTTCGGTCTTGGCCAGGCCAAAGCTCTCGAGAATGCCGGCGTGCCGCTTGTTCTCACCCTCGGCTTTTTCGCTCCAACCCATGAGATCGTCGGTGGCGCAATCGGCGAGGTCCTCGACGGTCTTGATGCCACCCTCGCCAAACGCGACCAGCATCGCCGTGGTGACGCCGGGCACCTGCGTCAGTTCGTCCTTGACGCCCAAAGCCTTGCGCTTTTCGTCCAATTCAGCCTCCTTGCGCTCAAGATATTCCTTGGCGCGGGTCTGGATTTCAGCGGCGAAATTCTCGTCGAACCCCTCGATGTTGGAGACCTCGGTGCTGTCAACGAAGGCAATCTCCTCGATCGTGGCGAAGCCCTCGGTCACCAGCAGCTGCGCGATGACCTCATCGACGTCCAAGGCTTCCTGGAACAGTGCGGTGCGCTCCTCGAATTCCTTCTTGCGGCGCTCCTGCTCCTCCTGCTCGGTCAGGATGTCGATGTCCCAGCCGGTGAGCTGGGAGGCGAGCCGCACGTTTTGGCCGCGGCGGCCGATGGCGAGCGAAAGCTGCTCATCGGGCACGACCACCTCGATGCGCTCGGCATCCTCGTCCAGCACCACCTTGGCAACTTCGGCCGGGGCCAGTGCGTTGACGATGAATGTCGCGGCGTCGGGCGACCACTGGATGATGTCGATCTTCTCGCCCTGCAGCTCGCCGACGACAGCTTGCACGCGCGCGCCCCTCATGCCGACGCAGGCGCCGACCGGGTCGATGGACGAATCCTTGGAGATGACGGCGATCTTGGCGCGGCTGCCAGGATCGCGGGCGACCGACTTGATCTCGACCACGCCGTCATAGATTTCCGGCACTTCCTGCATGAACAGCTTGGCCATGAATTCTGGCCGGGTGCGCGAAAGGAAAATCTGCGGGCCGCGCTGCTCGCGGCGCACGTCGGCGACATAGGCGCGGATGCGGTCGCCGTATTTGAAGCTTTCGCGCGGCAGTTTCTCGTCGCGCCGGACGATCGCCTCGGCCCGCCCGAGGTCGACGATGACGTGCCCGTGCTCCTCGCGCTTGACGGTGCCGTTGACGATCTGGCCGATGCGGTCCTTGTACTCGTTGAAGTGCCGCTCGCGCTCGGCATCACGGACCTTTTGCACGATGACCTGCTTGGCGTTCTGGGCCGCGACCCGGCCGAATTCGAGCGGCGGCAGGTCCTCGGTCAACACGTCGCCGACCTTGGCGTCCTTCTGGCGCTTGGCCGCGGCCTTGGGGTCGATCTCGGTCGAGTCGTTCTCCACCGTCTCGACCACCGTCATCGCACGGACCAGTTTGGTCTCGCCGGTCTTGGGATCGATGGTGGCCCGGATGTCATTCTCGGCGCCGTAGCGCAGTTTGGCGGCCTTCTGGATTGCGTCTTCCATCGCGGCAATGACGATCTGCCGGTCGATCGACTTTTCGCGCGCGACCGCATCGGCGATCTGCAGCAACTCGAGCCTGTTCGCGCTAACCCCTGTCTGGGCCATGACCTGTCTCCACTTCCACTTCTTCATCGCCGCTGACAGCGGCTTCGGCGTTTTCGAGATTCGATTTGCTGCGGCGCAGGTCCTCGCGGATCAGGTCGTCGGTCATCACCAGGCGCGCCGTGGCGATCAGCGCCGGCGGCAGGCCGATGACTTGCGGCCCTGTGGTGTCGGGTAAGTCGCTGACCGCGATCCGCACCTCGCCGTCCGTAAAGCCCTCCAGGCGTCCGCGCAAGCGCCGATGCCCATCGACGGGCTCTTTCAGTTCGATGCGTGCTTCCTGGCCGGCCCAGTTCTCGAAGTCGGATGGCCGCACAAGGGGCCGGTCGATGCCGGGCGAGGAAATCTCCAGGTGATATTTCCCGGCCATCGGATCGAGCACATCGAGCGCCGGCGACACGTCGCGCGAAATGGATTCTATCTCGCCAATGGTGATGCGCCCATCGGGACGCTCGGCCATGATTTGCACGGTTGATCCGTTGCGGCCGGTGACGCTGACACGGACCAGCCTGAAGCCGAGCGCCTCGATGCGCGGCTCGACAATGGCGGCAATTTCAGCGGCAAGCCCCGTTTCCACAACGAAGCGGCGCAGTGGATCGATCGTTGGTGTGTGCGTCATGTCCGAACCGATTGGGCCCTTGCTGAGGTCCCGAGGGACCTGCTCGCCGAAGCGCGGGTCCCGACCGTTCGGCCATCTCAAAACAAAAAGAGCAGGTCCATAAGGACCCACTCCCGAAGTTGAGATGATCATGAGCAAGGCCACTATAGGGAGGGAGCTTGTGCTATACAACGAGAAAGTGACTGATATGCATTGTCCGGCGAAGATTCGAGTCAATGTATTGAAAATAAACGATGTTTTAGTGAACGACGAGCGCTGGGTCGCGAAAATTTGCGTAGAGCGAACACGGGAGCGTCACATTTCAGTCACGCTGGGCAGTGGCGGAAGCGGAAGTAGTAGCACTTGCGTCCAGCAGCCATGGCCTTGGCCTCGTAGCGTGTCGCCGGCCAGTCGGCGGGCCTCTCGCGCCAATCTGCCGGGCTCATGGCCGGCCAGACAAAATCCGCGCTCGACATCACGGCCAGTAAGCTGGTTCGCGCATAATCGCCAATGTCGGTTGCAACGCGCAACTCCGCGCTGGGTGTCATCACCCGGCCAAGCGCCGCCAAGGTCGCGGGCGAAACGATTCGACGCTTTACGTGGCGGCGTTTGGGCCAGGGATCGGGAAATAGGATGAATGCGCGCGAAATTGACGCCGAGGGAAGCCAGTCGAGCAGTTCTTGCGCCGCCTCGTCGTGGATGCGGACATTGGCGATGTGATCCGCCTCGACCCGGGCCGTGAGCTGGGCAACGCCCATCTCGAAAACCTCGGCACCGATGATGCCAATGTCGGGATGCTGCGCCGCCTGCCAGGCCAGATGCTCGCCGCCGCCAAAGCCGATTTCCAGCCAACACTCGCGCACCGGCTGGCCAAACAATCCGGCAAGAGGGCGTGGTGGCGGCCGGGCGAGATCGGGACGCAACCGCGGCAGGAGACGGGCGTGGCGCGCCTGCTGCGCTTCACTCAGCGGATGACCCTTTCGGCGGCCATAAAAGTGCCGCCCCTGGCGGTCGCTCAGCTCACCCTCGCCAGAATTTCCTTGGCCAGGTCCGTCCGCTCCCACGAGAAGCCCCCGTCGGCTTCAGGCGCGCGGCCGAAATGACCGTAGGCTGCCGTCCGGCGATAGATGGGGCGGCAAAGATCTAGCCGGCGCCGGATGTTGGTGGGGCGTAACGGGAAAAGGTCGTGCAGCACCTTTTCAAGTTGGCCATCGTCGACCTTGCCGGTGCCTTGCGTATCGACCAACAGCGACATGGGTTCGGCGACGCCGATGGCATAGGCGACCTGGATCATGCAGCGGTCGGCGAGACCGGCGGCCACGACGTTCTTGGCCAGATAGCGAGCTGCATAGGCAGCCGAACGGTCCACCTTGGTGGGGTCCTTGCCCGAGAAAGCGCCACCACCGTGCGGAGCGTAGCCGCCGTAGGTGTCGACGATGATCTTGCGTCCGGTCAGGCCGCAATCGCCATCGGGGCCGCCGACGACAAAATTGCCTGTGGGGTTAACCAAAAAGTCGGCGCCGTTCTTGGGCATCCAACCCTTGGGGAGCGCGGAGGTGACCGCATCGCCGATCATATCCTTGACCATCTCGGGCGTGTAGTCCTTGCCGTTGCGGGTCGTCTTGTTGTGCTGGGTGGAGACGACCACCTTGGTGCAGCCGACGGGCTTGCCGTTCTCGTACAGAACCGTTACCTGCGACTTGGCGTCCGGCTGGAGGTCGGGTAGGGCCTTGCTGCGGCGCTTCTCGCTCAGAACCTTCAGCACCTTGTGCGCGAAATAGATTGGCGCGGGCATGAACGAGTTTTTCTCGTAGACCTCGCTTTCGGTGCAGGCAAAGCCAAACATCATGCCCTGGTCGCCGGCGCCCTCCTGCTCGCCGTCCTTGCCCTTTTTGGCGTCGACGCCCATGGCGATGTCGGGCGACTGGCCGTGCAACAGCACCTCGATGTCGGCGCCATGGAACGAGAAGCCATCCTGATCGTAGCCGATGTCCTTGATGACATCGCGGGCGATGGTCGCGATGACTTCGCGATTGACGACGGCATTGGCCCCGTATTTCTGAAACAGCGGCGCCTGGCCACGTCCCTCGCCGGCGATCACGACTTTATTGGTGGTGGCGAGCGTCTCGCAGCCAAGCCTCGTGTTGACAGCGCTGTTGTCGGCGATGCCGAGCTTGATGTCGTTGGCCAGGAACGCATCGAGCACGGCATCGGAAATCTGGTCACAGACCTTGTCGGGGTGACCCTCGGAAACGGATTCGCTGGTGAATTGATGGGATTTGCGCGCCATTTCCGCTCGCTCCTGCACGTGATTGCCCCTGGGCCCTGCCATTGGCCGGTCTTCTTGCAGTCTTGGGCACGGGGGTCAAGCGGAGAGGAGAGTTCGCTACTTGGAGCCCTCGCTTGCCATCGAGCGGATCAGCTCGACAACGGCGCGGCGTTTGGCGGGATCGGTGATCCGCTGAAACGCCCGATTGAGTTCAATGCCTTCGCGGGTGTTGAGAAAGGTAAGCATCGTGCCTTCATCGTCGGCCGGCTCGGCGAAGCCCTCGGCGCGCGGTTCGCTCTTTTCAACGAGCGTGTCAAAAAAATAATCGATCGTGACCCCCAATACCTTGGCGAGGTGGAACAGCCGGCTGGCACTGACCCGGTTGCTGCCGCGCTCATATTTCTGCACCTGCTGGAAAGTGACCTTGAGCAGTTCACCGAGGCGCTCCTGGCTCATGCCGACCAGCATCCGGCGTATACGCACGCGGTTGCCGATGTGCGCATCGATGGCATTGGCACGCTTGGAATTGGGCGCTTCGACTTCCTGCGGGGGAAGTTCGTCTTCGTTCACCGCTAACCTCCGTGTAATCTCGCGCCCATATTTTCGTCATTTGGCGGATAGTCACGCCCCGAACATAATTATGATTTCCAAGGCTGTCTCTGCCTATCGTCGTAAAATTCTCTCTGCAAGCTGAATAAAGCCAAGAATTGCTACCGCAACCAATAATTGCAGAGACAGCATTCCATCTCCGTAACGTGCATAGAGTGTGGGCGAAAACGCCGCAGGCAGTGTTCCGTCGAGCACGCCAGAGCTCACCAGCGGAAGGCTTTGACGTATGCGCCCTCGTGCATCGACGATCGCCGAAATGCCCGTAATCGCAGCGCGAACGAGGGGCAACCCTTCCTCTATGGCCCGCAGCCGCGCCGCATGGAAATGCTGGTAGGGGCCGGTTTGTTCACCAAACCAGGCATCGTTGGTAACGTTGAGAAGCCAGCGCGGCCGTTTGCCTGTCCCGACAACGTCACCCGGAAAAATTGCCTCATAACAAATTAAGGGACTTAGACTTGGCAGGCCCGCAACCTCCAGTTGGCGGGGATTGCTGCCTGCGGCCATGCCACCGGACGTGCGGGTCAGATTCTCCAGTCCCAACGCGCCGAGCCAGGACTCATACGGCAGGTACTCGCCGAAGGGAACGAGATGGATCTTGTCGTAGAGCGCTGCTTGGTGGCCGCCGCTGTCGATGGCGGCCAGACTATTCAGATAGTGGCGGCTCGGGGGCTCTCCGGTGGTTTCAGCGCGAATGGCACCGGTCAGCAGTGTTGTGTGTCCACCCAGCATCAGGCCAATTTCGGTCATCGCCTCGGGCGTGTCGAGCAGCAGAAAATTCAGCGGTTCCTCGGGCCAAATCAAGAGCGTCGTGTTGGCCAAATTGTCGATGCGGCCAGTCGCATCCCTCCGGCTGAGGTCAAGGATGCGGTCGAATATGCGCCGCTGACTGCCGGTCTCGAACTTGTCGGCTTCGGGGATGTTGGGCTGTACCAGTCGCATTCGCACCGAGCTGTCATCCGCCGCGAGGGGTTGCGACAGTCGCCACTCGCCCCAGGCGAAGGCCGCAGCCAAAAGCAGAGCCGCGAGACCCAACGTCGCGAGCGCCGCGTTGCGACTTCGATCGATCCGCGCGAGCGTTACGGGCGAGGCGAACACCAGCACCGCCCAGAACGAAAGCCCTGTCACGCCGACCAGCGATGCGTTCTGGGCGAGCGCGTCATTAAGGGTGAGGCCGTAGCCGATGGCGTTCCATGGAAAGCCCGTAAACCAATGCCCACGCAGCCATTCACCAATTGAAATTGTGGTTGCAAGCGCCAGCAGCCGCTCAAACCCTGGCCGCCACACCAGCATGGCTGCGCCAGTGCCGAGTGCGTAGTAGGCCGCCAAATAGGCTGGGAGCAGCGTGATCGCAAAAGGCATAAGTACGGCAAACTTGTCGGCCTGGACCAGAAATGCCCCACCAATCCAGTAGAGACCCGGCAGCAGGTAGCCAAATCCGAACCACCAGCCCACCATTGCCGCCGCCCTGACGCGGGGCCAGGCACCGGAAGTGACCGCGGCTCCATCCAGGAGCAGCACGAGGCCGGGAAATGTCAGGAACAGCACGGGCCAAAGACCGAAAGGTGGCATGGCCATCACCGAAATCGCGCCGAGCCCGAAGGCCGCAGCTTGCCGCCGCCAGCCTGTCAAGGCGGGCAATGCCAAGTCCCGGGGGATTGCAGTCCAGGTCACTTCCATCGTGACCAAGCTCTGCCGGACGGGGCCCGACTTGGCAACCGCTCTATGTAGCGGCCAAGCCGCCTGGATCTGTTGCCGGGGTGCTGGGCGAGAGATGTATCCGCAATTTCTTGATGCGGCGCGGGTCGGCGTCCAGCACCTCAAATTCGAGACCTGAGGGATGGTGGATCAGCTCGCCGCGCACCGGCACCCGGCCCAGCAGGGCCACAACAAGCCCACCGATCGTATCGAAGTCCTCGGCCGTCTTGGGATCAGTCACCAGCTTGAGCCCAAGCTGGTCCTCCAATTCGCTTATGGGTGTTCGTGCGAGCGCCACGTAACCCGATTGCGAATCGCCTTGGATGAGATCCTCGGCGTCGTCATGTTCGTCCTCGATCTCGCCGACGATCTGTTCAACCAAATCCTCGATCGAGACCAGGCCATCGGTGCCGCCATATTCATCGACCACCATCGCCAGATGCACGCGGGTCGACTGCATTCGCAGCAGCAGATTGAGGGCTGGCATGGAAGCGGGCACGAACAGAACATGGCGCCGAATTTTGGTCGAACCGATCGGTTGTCCCAGGTCGGCCCTGGTCAGGTCGATACTGGAAAAATGCATGGGCGTCTCGGCGTGGGCGGCCGCCGTTGCGACCGCGGGCCCGGTGCTCGCCTGTTCGACTAGCCACCCCATCAAGTCCTTGATGTGGACCATGCCGCGGAGGTCATCGAGGGTTTCGCGATAGAGTGGAATGCGGGAATGGCCAGCTTGCTGGAAAACCTGAATGAGCTCGGAGAGTGGTGCCTGCTCATCGACCGCGTTGATATCGGCGCGCGGCACCATGACATCGGCCACCCGCAATTCACCAAAGCGCAGGATCCGCAGTAGCATATCGCGCTGCTGTGGTGCGAGCACCTTGCCGCCCTGACCTTCCTCGCGCAGGGCCTTGTCCAGCACCTCGCGGATGGCGCGCTTGTCCGCGTCCTCGAAACCCAGCCGTTCGCGCAGCCGCGTCAGCCAGCTTGCTGCCGGCGTAGCGTCGGATGATGGCCGCGAAACCTGGCCCAGGTCATCGTCCTCGATGCTCATGGGGCTCACATTTCGTCGTCGGGATCGGCAAGATGCGGGTTGGCGATGCCGATGGCGCCGAGCAACCTGGCTTCCAGCCGCTCCATTGCCTCGGCCTCGGTGTCATCTTCGTGATCCTGGCCAAGCAAATGGAGAATTCCGTGCAAGGCGAGATGGCAGGCGTGATCGGACAGCTCGATGTCGCGCTCCTCCGCCTCCAGTTCGCAGGTCTCGTAGGCCAGAACGACATCGCCGAACGAGCGCGTTTCAATGCCTGCCACCGCCGGAAACGATAGCACGTTGGTGGCGGTGTCCTTGCCGCGATAGCTCCGGTTCAGGCCACGCACCTCTTCATCCGTTGACAGGGCAACCACGACTTCATCGCCATCTTCCTGGCGCTGCAGAGTACGGATCGCGGCATCGGCAAGCGCTTGGATGCGTTCCAGTCCGGGAACTGAATTCCAGCGCTCGTCAAAGACCACGAGATCGACGGCCAGGCCACCGGCAGGCATCAGCTCGCGCCCTCATAGGCGGCAACGATCTTGGCGACCAGCTCGCGCCGGACGACGTCCTTCTGGGTGAAGGCGATGGTTGCGACCTCGTCGATATCCTTGAGCAGCCCAACCGCCTCGCCGAGCCCTGAAATCTGACCCTTTGGCAGGTCGATCTGCGTCGGGTCGCCGGTCACGACCATGTGCGAGCCTTCGCCGATGCGGGTGAGGAACATTTTCATCTGCATACTGGTGGTATTCTGAGCTTCGTCGAGAATGACGAAGGAGTGAAGGAGCGTTCGGCCACGCATGAAGGCCAGCGGCGCGATCTCGATCTCCCCGGTTTCCAGCCCGCGCTCGACTTTCTCGGCAGGCAGCACGTCATAAAGGGCGTCGTAAAGCGGGCGCAAATAGGGGTCCACCTTTTCGCGCATGTCGCCAGGCAGGAATCCGAGGCGCTCGCCAGCTTCGACCGCCGGGCGCGACAGGATCAGCCGTTCGATCACGCCGCGCTCCCAGCATTGGGCGGCGTAAGCGACCGCGAGATAGGTCTTGCCGGTACCCGCGGGGCCGGAGGCGAACACCAGGTCCTTGGTTTCCAGGGCCTTGATGTAGGCGCTTTGCATCGGCGTGCGGGCCGCGACGAGTTTGCGGCGGGTGCGAATTTCGCCCTTGCCCGGGGCGTGCCCGTCGGCCGCCCCATTGGCCCCGGTTTGGCTTTTCGCCAAGATGTGGCGGATGGCGCCCTCGACGTCGGCGGGCTTGACGGCGTTGCCGGATTTGGCGCGAGCATAGAGGTCTTCGAGCACCTTGCGGGCTGTCTCGACCGCCTCTTCAGGGCCGCTCAGCGAGAGCACATTGCCTTGCGCCACGGCCTCGACTCCGAGCCGCGTCTCAAGCACAGCGAGATTGGCGTCAAACTCGCCGAATAGGGCGGCGGCCAGCCTGTTGTCCTCGAATGGGATTGTCACGCGGCGCTCGGGCTTGTGGGATTTAGCCCGGTTGCCCGCAGGTGAAACGGACGGTCCTTTCGACCCTGCCAAACGTGACCTCCTTGGTGGGCGAACGTCGCCCGAAATCCGCAAAATGAACCCGTGACTCGGAACTGAAACGGTTTTAACCGGCAACCATGACCCCGCCAAGACTGCTCAAGGTCGCCGAGCTTACAGCAACCTCGGCGATCTGGCCAATCAGCTGGCTGGCAGCTTCCACATGCACGGCTTGGAGATAGGGTGAACGGCCGATGGCCTGGCCGTCCTTGCGGCCCTTTTTCTCAAAAAGAACCGGCAGCGACTTGCCAATGCACGCCTGGTTGAAGGCGATCTGCTGGGCTGTCAGCAGCTCCTGCATCCGGGCGAGCCGCTCGGTCTTGACCTCTTCGCCGATCTGGTCGTCCAGCAGTGCGGCCGGGGTGCCTGGACGGGGGCTATACTTGAACGAGTAGGCCTGCGCGAAACCGATGCGTCGCACCAGTTCGAGGCTCATGGCGAACTCGGCCTCGGTCTCCCCCGGAAAACCCACGATCACGTCGGTGGAGAGCGCCATATCGGGGCGCGCGCCGCGCACGGCGTCGATCAGTGCAAGGTAGTCCTTGACCGTGTGCTTGCGGTTCATGCCGGCGAGAACCCGGTCCGAGCCAGACTGGAACGGCAGATGCAGGAACGGCATCAATTTGGGGTTGGTCCTGTGCTCCTCGATCAGGTCTGGCCGCATGTCGCGCGGATGGCTGGTCATGTAGCGGATGCGCTCGATGCCGGGCACCTCGGACAGGCCGGCGATAAGACGCGCCAGGCTCCACGCCTTGCCGTCGACGCCCTCGCCATGGTAGCCGTTGACGTTCTGCCCCAGCAGCGTCACCTCGCGCACGCCTTGCGAACTAAGATGCCGAAGTTCCTCAATTATCTTCGAAGGCGGCCGCGAGAATTCGGCCCCGCGCGTGTACGGAACGACACAGAAGGTGCAAAACTTGTCGCAGCCCTCCTGCACGGTCAGGAATGCCGCCGGCCCTTGCCCCGCCGAGACCCTGTTTGGCAAGGAGTCGAATTTTGATGCCACCGGAAAATTCGTATCGAGAATGGCGCGTCCCTCGGCCTGGGCGCGAAACAGCAGCTCTGGCAACCGGTGATAGCTTTGCGGTCCAACCACGAGGTCGACGGCAGCCTCCCGTCTGGCAATCTCGGCCCCCTCGGCCTGCGCCACGCAGCCCGCGACGGCGATCTGCGTGCGCTTGCCCGCCGCCCGCCGCGAAGCCTTGACTTCGCGCAGCCGTCCGAGCACGGAGAACACCTTTTCGGCCGCTTTCTCGCGGACATGGCAGGTGTTGAGAATGATCACGTCGGCGTCTTCCGGGGTGTCCACCGGCGCATAACCCAGAGGGCGCATGGCGTCGCCCATCCGCTCCGAGTCATAGACGTTCATCTGGCAGCCGTAGGTCTTGACGTACAACTTTTTGGAGCCCGGCATGTCGGATGCACAACTCGTTGGAGGCAGGTCGCGTGACATGGTGAATTCCAAGGATGGTAACCTAAAGGAATGTGCAATCGGTGAACCGGTCCTGGGGTGGTAGCCGGGTCCTGGCCTTCCGTCGAGGGGGACAGTGCTTTCAATCACAGATTGTGTTTCGGGAGCATAGGGCCCGACACGCCGCCGCCGTCTCCCGCCCCGCAACTGCGCCGAGCTCATGGCACCCTACGGTCACTTATCAACGCATTGCCGTTGCCAAAGGCGCGGAGGCCGATCAACTGCAACAGCGCAGCCTGGCCCTGGCAAAATTGCACCACAGGTTCAAGGAATCCGACGGCGATTTTGATCCGCCCGAGCGCTGGTCAGGGGACGTTAACCCGCCAAGGGCAGTGTTCCGCCAACGGCCGAATTTGGCGATCCACGCGGCGGGGTGCTTCCATGAGAGCGTTTTTCAAGGCAGTTGCGAGCGACTCCGCCGGGGCGGCCGTCATTGAGCTTGCCCTCATAGCCGCCATCGTGGGCCTCGGCATCGTGACGGCCATGCAGGGCCTGTCGCACGGCCTGATCGCCGCCTTCGTGCAGACCGCCAGCGATCTTGCCGCCAGCAGCGCCGAGTAGCGGACGCCTGCGACCGCCTAGCCTAGCTGAAAAAGCGATATTGCGTCAGCTGACGGTAGGTTTCCCCGGGACGCAACACCGGGCTTGGGAAGCCGGGCTGGTTGATGGCGTTTGGAAACCTTTGCGGCTCCAGGCAGCAGCCGCCAAAGCGCAGGCCGCTCCGTCCGCGCAGGGCCTGTTGTGGCGGCAGATACTGCCCGTCGTAGAATTGCAACCCCGGTTCCGTGCTCCACAACTCCATCGCCAGATCGCGATTTGGCGACTCCAGGCGCGCCGCCAGCCGGGGTTCGGCCGACGGGGCCATAGCAATCGCGAAATTGTGGTCGTAACCCGCATCCGTCTGTGCCCGCCGCTCCCCGATCCTGCGTGGGCTTCGGAAATCGAAGCGCGTGCCCGCCACGGGCGCGACTTCGCCGGTCGGGATGAGGTCGGCATCGACGGGCGTATAGCGATCGGCCGCGAGGGTCAGGGCGTGATCAAGAACGGTGTCGCCGCCGCCCAGATTGAAATAGCTGTGGGTCGCCAGATTGACCAGCGTGGGAGCGTCGGTGGTCGCGGTCAGGGTGATCGTGAGGATACCTGCATCGGCAAGGTGATAGACGCAACTGGCGCGCACCGTTCCCGGATAGCCTTCCTCGCCGTTGGGCGACGCGATCGACAGCGCGACGCGGTCCGCCTCAACCTCATCGACCCGCCAGACCCTGCGGCCGAACCCCAAGGCCCCCCCATGCAAATGGGTGCGGCCGCGCTCGTTGCAGGCCAGCTGATGGGTCCGCCCTTCGAGCTCGAACCGGCCGCCCGCGATCCGGTTGGCGCAGCGGCCGGCGACCGCGCCCATATAGGCGGCGTGGGCGGGATAATCGGCGAGATCCGCCAGCCCGAGCACGACCGACCGCGTGTCGCCGGCAACCGGCACCGTCAGGTCGGCGATGGTCGCGCCATAACTCAGGATGTCGGCTTGATACCGTCCCGCGCGGATAGTGTGCAGCTCGACGTCGGTGCCATCGGGGGTGGTGAAGGCCGGGTGGGGCATGGGGGCTGACCAGACTGATTTGACCATTAATTAGCTCTGAGGCTTTGCAAAAAGCCGTCCATCCCAAAATACGGGGTATTCCAGACCCACGCGAATTCTCGCGAATTCGCTGTGCGCGCAATTAATTAATACGTTCTCTTCGATCTGCGCGACATAGGACGGCATTATTAGCACAGCAGATCGTTGTTCCTGATACCACCTTGAGCCATAGGCTCTTGCCTTTTTTTTGTCGATCCAGCCAGGAAGTACCTGGGCCGTAACAGTCTCGTACGAGATGCCAACCGGCATATCTATCTCTATATAGTGCTGGTTCGACGGCAAAATGCTGTTGTAGTGCGCTAGTTTTTCCAGCATTGCCGTGCTGTAGTATCGACTTGCGTAAATTACTTCCTGGCCCTTCTCGTGCCACCTCCCTTCGGTTCTTACGGAACCCCTCGCGCTATATATTGGGAAGATTCCTTTCGGATCGCCGATGCGGTATGCTCGCACCGGCTCCGACAGGACTCTCGTGCTAGGCGGCGACACCGGCATCTGCTTGAGCCAATAGCTTCAACACCAAATCCGCTCCAGCGATAGATTCGATTGCCAATTCAATTGGCTGCCTACCGGCAAGCATTGGGTGTTTTCTTACAAGAAAGTGGGCTGCCTGGTCACTATCACCGTGGTATACCCTAAGGATTTCAGAAAAGACTTTCGATAGTGCCCATACTTTTTCACTCTGATCTTTCGTTAGAGGTTGGTCCTTTCGCCTATGTAGGCTAGATTTTGGGATTATGTCGGTCGCTCGAACAAATCTACCATGTGGATCAATGCGCTCCACAACTACTGTTGCAGTTCTGGCAGGGAAGCCCTTGCGGACCCTCTCAACTAGACCCATGTCATCCATGCCCTCCCAATGGGGAAGGCCCATGAATTTCGCGATGCGAACTGCCTCAGAAACCGAACCGTTCTCCGTTTTCAT
>Ga0075021_10000069_pt1 | contig 54380 bp, 54 predicted proteins | sample ColStrG_CSR_2012_FD_72749 | JGI IMG/M metagenome (GOLD analysis project Ga0075021, IMG submission 72749) | Freshwater sediment microbial communities in response to fracking from Pennsylvania, USA - Cold Stream Run_MetaG_CSR_2012 | ecosystem: Environmental > Aquatic > Freshwater > Creek >...
CCCCCAGCGGAGCCCACGCCATCGACCCCGCAACCGCCACCCAGGCCGTCATGGCAGCCGCCGCCGGCCGACCACGGCCGAGGCGTCTCGCTGGTCCTCGGCGTGATCATCCTGATCATCGGGCTGTGGTACTTCGCGACCCGGACCCTCGGCCTGCATCTGCCCGACCTCGACTGGGGCAACCTGTGGCCGCTGATCCTGATCGCCGTCGGGGTCTGGGTCGTCTACCGCTCGATGCAGCGCCGCCCGTGACGTGAACGACTCCGCCTGGAGCCAGGGCGACCGCTCGGCCACGGACCGCGCCTGGCTGGCCGACTGGCGACGACGCGTCGCGACGTTGTATGCCGAGGTCCGCGGGATGGCCGCCAGCGACCCGGACATGGCGCTCGCCCACTGGCGCGCGGTCCGCGAGACGCTCTACCGGGAACACCCGCAATCGCCGGTGCCACCCGATCGGCGGTCGACATTCCGGGCGGCCCACTTCGACCACGATCCGGCGCTCCGTTTCGAGGTCGCGGTCGAACCCGCGCCAGCGCAGGCCCCGGGCGCGTTCGTGCTCGAGCTGCCGAACAGCGGCGCCGAGACGCTCGCCTTCAGCCGGGTCGGCCGGATCGCACTCCCCTTCCCCACCGGCGAACGGACGTTGTCCGTGTTCTGGATGGCCGGCTACGCGGGCGGCCTGTTCATCCCGTTCCGTGACGGGACGAGCGGAACCGAGACGTACGCCGCAGGTCGCTACCTCGTCGACGCGGCCAAGAGCGCCGACCTGGGCGGCGATCCGGCGATCGGCACGCTCATCGTCGACTTCAATTTCGCGTTCCAGCCGTCCTGCGCCTTCGATCCGAAGTGGGCCTGCCCGCTCGCCCCGCCGGAGAATCGCCTCGACCTGCCGATCCGTGCCGGCGAGCGACTGGGGGGCTGACCCCACCCGACCGCACCGGACCGTACCGGACGAACGGGGCCCCTCCGACCGGACGGTCGTACGCCCGACCAGGACCGGACCCGAGCGCAAGATACCCGGGTGCGGTTCAAGTCCACGCCCCGCCGGTCCACGCCCGAGCGACTGCTCTGGTCGCGCGACATCCGATTCGTCCGCCGCCTCGCGGCGCGGGTCGTCGGTGGTCGTCTGCTCGAGCTCGAAACGGGGACGGTCCTGATCGGCCCGGTCGCGTCCATGCCCGACTGGCTTGCCGCCGAGGTCGCGCACGCCGCCGCCAGCCGGCCCGAATACGGCCTGGTCGCGGTCGACGACACGCTTCCCGAGAGTGATCGATACGTCGTCGCGATGTCGTCGGCGGTGCTGCTGTCCGGCCTGGCCGACCGGATCGGGATGGCCCAGTCCACCCAGGTCGTGCAGACCAAGATGCTCGACTACTTCTTCAGCCTGCGGAAGCTCCACGTCATCGCGTTCCAGCCGATCATCGACATCGCAACCGGCGAGCTGCACGAATACGAGTGCCTGTTCCGGCCGGAGATGCCGATGCTGCCGCAGTCGATCGCGTCGGTCGTCCAGGCGGCGATCAACACGGACCGAGGTGTGGAGCTGGACATCTACATCGTCGCGACCGTCCTTGACCACATCGGCCGGATCGAGCCGGTCTGGCGTGCGGCCGGCAACGCGCCGCGGCGGTACGCCATCAATCTGACCCCGCTGAGCCTCCTGCATCCTGCCTTCGAGGCGGCCGCACTCGGCGCCCAGGTCCGCGCGGCCGGTCTCGATCCGCACCACATCACCATCGAGTGCACGGAACAGCAGTCCGTGCCCGACATCGGTGCACTTCAGCGCCAGGTGAAGGCCCTGCGCAAGATCGGCTTCGGGTTCGCGGTGGACGACGCCGGCGCAGGGTATGCGAGCTTCGCGCTCATCGCCTCGCTCCGACCGTCGGTCATCAAGATCGACCGCGAGATCGTCCACGGCATCGGCCACGATGATGCCAAGCAGGCGCTGGTCGAGGCGTTCGTCTCGTTCGGGCGTCGCATCGGGGCGCACCTGCTGGCCGAGGGGATCGAGCGACGGGCCGACCTGACGGCCCTGGCCGCCCTGCGAGTCGAGTTCGGGCAGGGCTACCTGCTCGGGCGCCCACAGCACGAACCGGCGCCGCCGCGGCGGACGACCGACGCCGCCCCTCGTCGCGCTCGCGTACCATCGAGGGTATGAGCGGTCTCTTCCCCGACCACATCAGGTCCTTCCTCACCGACGAGCGCTTCGCCACCATCGCCACCACCGATCCCGACGGGGCCCCGCATCAGGCCGTCGTCTGGTACACCGTCGACGGCGACGAGATCGTCATCAACAGCGCCGTCGGCCGCCGCTGGCCGACCGATCTCCTGCGCGACCAGCGCATCTCCATGGCCGTGATCGACGCGGCGGACGGCTACCGCTGGGTCGGCGTGGTCGGCACGGTGCACGCCATCACGGATCAGACGACTGCGCAGGCCGACATCGCCGCGATGGCCTGGCGCTACCCGAACGACGGAGCCGGCGACGTCGAGCGCACGATCGACAGGTTCGAACGCCAGGAGCGCATCACCTTCCGGATCCGGCCGACCGCGATCCACGACCACCTCGACTGATGACGCGGTTCGGGCTCCAGGTGTGGTCGCAGCGGACCGATTGGGCTGGCATCCGCGACGCGGCGATCAAGGCCGACGAGGTCGGCTGGGATTCGGTCTGGACGTGGGACCACCTGATGGCCATCTTCGGGCCGTGGGAGCAGCCGGTCTTCGAAGGCTGGAGCGTGCTGGCAGGGCTCGCCCCGGTCACGAAGCGAGTCCGGCTCGGGCTGATGGTCGGGGCCAACACGTTCCGCAATCCCGGACACGTCGCCAAGCTCGCCACCACGCTCGACCACATCTCGGACGGTCGGGCCGTGCTCGGCATCGGCGGCGCGTGGTTCACCCGCGAGCATGACGCCTATGGCATCGACTTCCCGCCGGTCGGCGAACGACTCGACCGCTTCGACGAGGCGGTCATGCTCATGCGCCGGCTGCTCGATGGCGAACGGTTCAGCCATGAGGGCCGCTTCTACACGTTCCACGATGCGTTATGCGAGCCGCGACCGGTCCAGGCCCACGTGCCGATCCTCGTCGGCGGGTCAGGGCCGAAGAAGACGATGCGGACCGTGGCGCTGCGGGCCGACGGCTGGAACACCGCGGGCACGATCGACGAGGTTCGCGACCGGCTCGACATCCTCGCCGAGCACTTCTCGGATGTCGGCCGCGACATGGCCAAGCTCGACAAGACGATCAGCTTCCCGATCATCCTGCGCGACGACCGGGCCGCTGCGGAGGCACGCTACGGCGAGCTGATGGCGCACAACGGCATCGAGTCGATGGAGAGCAATCCGGCCCTGCTCGGGAGTCCGACCGAAGTGGCCGACGCGCTCCGGCCGTACGCCGAGCTCGGCTTCGAGACCGTCATCGTCAGGATGCCCGCCCCGTACGACCACGAGACCATCGAACGGATGGGACGGGTCCGCGAGCTCCTCGGCGGATGACCGCGTGAAGGTCGTTGCCCTCGCGGGCGGGACCGGCGGCGCGAAACTCGCACACGGCCTCCAGGCCGTCCTCCCGGCGGGCGACCTGACAGTCATCGCCAACACCGGCGACGACACCGAACGGCATGGCCTCCTCGTCATGCCGGACCACGATGCGGTGATGTACATGCTCGCCGACCGGTTCGACGATGCCCGCGGCTGGGGCCTCGCGGGCGAGACGTGGACCGTCATGGACGGCCTGGCCGACTACGGCGAACCGGCCTGGTTCCGGCTCGGCGACCGCGACTTCGCGACGCACATCGCCAGGACGGCGCGGATCCGCGAGGGCTGGACAGTGACGGCCGCCGTCCGCTCGTTGCAGGCTGCGCTCGGGATCGCGACAGAGATCCTGCCGATGGCCGACGAGCCGGTCCGCACCCAGGTCCGGGTCGACGAGGGCTGGCTCGACTTCCAGGAGTACTTCGTCCATCGCCACCAGGCGCCTGAAGTCCGCCAGATCCGTTACGTGGGGATCGACGAGGCGCGCCCGACAGCCGAGGTCGATGCGGCATTCGAGGCGGCCGAGGTCATCGTCATCGGACCGTCGAATCCGCTGGTGTCGATCGGGCCGATCCTGGCGGTGCCGAAGATGGCGGCACGGATCGACGACGCGCGGTCGCGGGGCGTGCCGGTCATCGCGGTCAGCGGCATCGTCGGTGGCGTCGCGCTCAAAGGCCCGGCCGACCGGATGCTGATCTCGCTCGGGTTCGAATCGAGCGCCCGGGGAGTGGCCGCCCAGTATGCCGGGCACATCGACGCGTTCGTCCTGGACGCCGTCGACGCCGCCCTCGAACCGGGGATCGCCGCGCTCGGCGTCCGGACCTTCGTGACCGACACGATCATGACCGAGCACGCTGGTCGAGCCCGGCTAGCACAGGCGGTCCTGGAGTACGCACGATGACGCGGATCGCGGCGATCATCCCGGTCGGCTCGTTCGTCGGCGCGAAGTCGCGGCTCGGCGAGTCGCTCGACGCGGAGGAGCGGCAGGATCTCGTCGATGGGCTCCTGGCACATACGGTCGCGGCCGCGCTTGGCGTCGAACGGTTGGCGGACGTGCTGGTCGTCAGCCCGGACCGCGACGTTCTCGTCCGCGCCGCAGAGCTTGGGGCACGTACGTTCCGCCAGCGCTCGCGGGGCCTGAACAAGGGCCTCCGCGAGGGCATCGCGGACATCGTCGCGGGCGGCGCGGACGCGGTCCTGATCCTGCCGATCGACCTGCCGTTCGTGAGCCCGACCGAGCTTGTTCGGGTCCTCGACCCGCTCCGCGTCGAGGAGCCCATCGTGGTCCTTGTCACCGATCGGCACGGCACCGGCACCAATGTCCTCGGCCTTCGACCGCCCGCCGCGATCGACGTCGCATTCGGGCCCGGCAGCCGCCTTGCCCATCGCCGCGCCTCCAAGGCCGCGGGAGTCCGGTACGTGGAGGTCGACGGACCCCTCAACGTCGATCTCGATACGCCGGACGACCTCGTCTATGTCGAATCGCTCATGCAGGCGGGTGTCCATGTCGGCTGACGCTTCGATCCGCATCCTCGCCCTCGCCGGGATACCGGAGATCCGGATCGGTGACGACCTCGGCGACATCATCGCGAACGCCGTCGCCCGGACCGCCGGCGCGGTGCCGCTGACCACCGACGACGTCCTCGTCGTGACCCAGAAGATCGTGTCGAAGGCCGAGGGCGCCGTCATCGACCTCACCGGCATCGTCCCCGGTATCGAGGCGATCGAATTCGCCGAGCGCTACGACCGCGATCCCCGGCAGGTCCAGGTCGTCCTGAACGAGGCGCGGCGGATCGTCCGGATGGAGAACGGCGTGCTCATCACCGAGACGCCGCACGGGTTCGTCTGCGCCAACGGCGGCGTAGACGCCTCGAACGTCGGCCCCGACTCCGGGTCGCTGGTGACGCTTCTCCCGCGTGACCCCGACGCGTCGGCGGCGCGGATTCGTGCGGCGGTGCGGGTTCGGTTCGGAGTGGACGTGCCCGTCGTGATGTCCGACTCGTTCGGCCGCCCGTGGCGCTGGGGCATCGTCGATGTCGCCATCGGCGTGTCCGGGCTGCTTCCCCTCGAGGACCTCCGAGGCGTCGCCGATGCCGACGGCCGCATGATGCGCTCGACCGTCCGCGCGGTCGCCGACGAATTCGCCTCCGCCGCCGAGCTCGCGCTGGGCAAGACGGCCGGCCGCCCGGTCGCGCTGATCCGCGGCGCGCCGTTCTCCCGCGGCGAAGGCGCCATCGCCGACATCATCATCCCCCGCGAGAACGACCTCTTCCCGTAGGCGGCCGGGGGCCTGATGCCTGATTTCGGGCGCTCGCCAGGGAACTATGTTCGTGATGCCTGTAGACGGCATCAGCCCACTGCTGTTTGCCGGGATCCAACGTCCGGTCGGGACCCTCTGCTCCGGATGCCCCTCGACGGCACCGATCGGTCGAATGCGCACGCACGCCGATCTCGATGCCGCACACAGGCATCAACAGGGTCGACGACCCTCCAACGCACCGAATCAAGCATCAGCCGGGAGTCGGCGCGGACGCCGTCGCGGTGCCGTCGCGGCGTCCCCGTTCAGCGATTCAGCAGCCGCGACAGGAACGCCTGCGTCCGTGGATCCTGCGGCTTGTCGATCACCTGTTCCGGCGGACCGACTTCGATGAAGGACCCTTCCTCGATGAAGTAGACCCGGTCGGCCGCCTCGCGCGCGAACGCCATCTCGTGGGTGACGACGATCATCGTCGAGCCCTCGTGGGCCAGTTCCTCCATGACCTTCAGGACCTCGCCGACGAGGGTCGGGTCCAGCGCGGACGTCGGCTCGTCGAATAGCAGCACCTTCGGCTCCATGGTCAGCGCCCGGGCGATGGCCACGCGCTGCTTCTGGCCACCGGACAGCCGCGCCGGGTGCTCGTCCCTCTTGTCGCGGAGACCGACCTTGTCGAGGTACTTCTCGGCGGTCGCGACCGCCTGGTCGCGCGGGACCCCCTTGACCTTCATCGGCCCCACGATGAGGTTGTCGATGACCCTCATATGGGGGAACAGGTTGAATTCCTGGAAGACCATCTGGGCGGTGGTCCGGATCTGGCGGATCTTGTCCTTGTCGGAACCGCTTCGGTGGCGCCTGAGCGGATCTGCCGCCACCTTGACGCCATCGACCTCGATCGTCCCGACAGTCGGCTCCTCGAGGAAGTTGATGCAGCGGAGCAGCGTGCTCTTGCCCGAGCCGGAGCGGCCGATCAGGCAGATCGTCTCCTTCGGGTAGACCTCCAGGGTGCAGCCGCGCAGGACATGGTTGTGGTGGTAGTACTTCTCGAGGGCGCCCACGGCGATGATCGGCGTCGCGCCGGCAGGCGTGAGCATGCCGGGAGCGGCGAACGGATCGTGGCTCGGCGCGGTCGTCATCGGTTTCGGTCCCCAGCGGCCATCCGCCGTTCGAGACGAGCCTGGAAGAAGGACAGGACCAGCGTCAGGCACCAGTACATCAGGGCCGCGACGATGATCGTCTGGAAGCTCTGGCCGGTCGGTCGGCCGGCCGCCTGGGCGCGCCACAGGAGCTCCTGGACGCCCACGATCGAGACCAGCGCCGAGTCCTTGGTCATGGCGATGAAATCGTTGCCCACCGCCGGGGTGACGATCCGGATCGCCTGCGGAAGGATCACCCGGCGCATCACCGTGCTTTCCGGCAAGCCAAGGGCACGCGCCGCCTCCACCTGTCCGGACGGGACGGCCTGGATGCCGGCCCTGAAGACCTCGGTCAGGTACGCCCCGTAGTTGAACGCGAGGGCGATGATCCCGGTCGGCAGCGGCGGGACGACGATCCCGGCGGCCGGCAGGGCCAGGAAGATGAACAGGATCTGCACGACCAGGGGCGTTCCTCGGACGATCGAGACGTAGAGCGACGCGGCACCGTTGAAGAACGGGTTCGCGGACAACCGACCGAGTGCCCCGAAGACCGCCAGGATCACGGCGAAGAAGATCGACGTCACCGAGATGAACAGGGTGATCCAGATGCCGCCGAGGATGAACGGCAGCCACTCCTGGAGGAACGGCAGGTTGACCCCGACGGTGATCCACAGGAACCCGCCGACGATGCCGAGGATGGCAACCCAGGTGGCGATGAAGCGGATCCGGAAATCCACCGCATGTCGCCGCTCGGCTGCTTCCACCTCGAGGACTATCGGCGGGACCGCGTCGAGACGCGCGGCCTGGACGGTCATGGCTTCTCCTCCATAACGGCGCAGGGGCGCCACATTGGCGCCCCTGCGTGATCGATCTCGGCCTGACGAGTCAGTCGCCTATGGACTGGGCGGCGTCGTCAGGTCCTTCTTGAACCACTTCTGGGAGAGCGCCGTCAGGGTGCCGTCGGTGTGCATGTCATTGACGATCTTGGTCAGAGCGGCCATGAAGTCGGCATCGGGCGGGCCGGACTTGTCGACCGACACGGCGAGTTGCTCGACGAACACGGGGAGACCGACCTTGACGATCGGCGTCTTGTTGGTGATGGCAGAATCGATGACCGTGCTGGCGCTCAGGAAGCCCTGGGCATCCTGGCGGCCCGCCGCGATCGCCTGGGCGCACGCCTGGTCGGTGTCGAGCGTCTGGACCTGGACATTCGCGGGCGGCGTCAGCACCGGACCGAGGGACACGCTCTGGAGCTTGCCCTGGAGCCAATCCTGATAGGTCGTCGCGGAGCCGACGCAGACGGTCTTGCCGGCCAACCCGTCGAGGGTCGTGATCCCGGACTTGGTGGTGGCAGCCATCTGGGCCGGCGTGTAGTAGTACGGCGGGCTGAAATCGAGGACCTTCTGGCGCGGGACCGTGATGGTCATCGAGCCGACGCTCACGTCCCAGCGGCCGCCCCACGAGCCGGCGGTGATCGTGTCCCAGCTGGGGGTCTCGAACGAGACCGCGACGCCCAGCCGCTTGGCGATCTCCGTCGCGACGTCGATGTCGAAGCCCTCGAACGTGCCATCCGACTTCAGGAACGATTGTGGGGCGTAGTTCGGGTCGGTCGAGACGACCAGCTTCTTGGCGGCCAGGACCTTGGCGAGCAGGCCGCCAGCGACCGGGGCCGTTGAGGCGGCAGTCGACGGGGCTGCTGACGCAGCCGTTGTCGCAGCGGCCGACGGGGCCGTTGACGCGGCAGCCGACGGGGCCGTTGACGCCGAGCCGGCTGATGAACATGCCACGAGCAACAAGCTCGCGACGACCATGACGATGGGGATCCCCATCGTCGACCTGATGTGGCGCATGTGTCCTCCTCAAGACGCGGCTCCCTGCCCGCGTAAGCGCGAATGGTACGCCTCGCGGCGAAACGCGAGTCCGGAGGGACGCGTCACCTCAGACGAAAGCCGATCCTCCGATTCGATGCGTTCATCGACTTTGCGCACGCGCCGCCCCCTCGCGGGGGCGAACTACACCAGGGTCAGGCGCCGGGCGCTCGATAGTCGATGTGGCGCTTGGCGATATCGTCGACCTGGGTCGCCGTCAGAAGCTCGGACGTGGTGCAGCTCGCGGCGCCTGACGCCCCGACATTCAGGCTGGCCGCTGCGGCTGATTCCGTGTCCGGCAGATCGGCGATCAGGATGAAGTCGTCGGCGCCCATCACCCAGTACATCGACTCGACGGTCCCGCCGCCGCTCTTGACGAGCGCGGTGATCGCCGCCACCCGGGCGGTGCCGCCGTCCTTGAGCAGCCCCGCTGCGCCGGATGCCGTGTAGTTCGCGCGGATCAGGAACTTGGGCATGTCACCCTCCTCTGCCGAACGCGGCGATCGTCCCTCGACGCCTGGCGTCCGGGTGTCATCGAGTCAGTATGGCGGTTCGTGCACCCACGGACCGCTATAGCCGAAACACCCCGGAAAACGGCCGTCTGACCGCATATCTTCCGTACGCCGAGGTGACACGAGCCCATCCTGAGCGTGACCGATGCCGAGCCCGCGGCGTGCACCGGCCTTTGCGGTCCACCAATGCACGATTCGCCAGGATCTCGGACTCGTCCAGCTTGCGCTCAGTCGACCGTCGCGACGACCTCGATCTCGACACGAGCGCCCAGCGCGAGCCCGCTCGTCCCGAAGGCACTCCGTGCCGGCAGGTTCTCCGAGAAATGCTCGAGGTAGACCGCGTTCATCGCGGCCCACTCGCCCATGTCGGCCAGCATCACGGTCGCCTTGACCACCCGGTCGAGCGACGACCCGTGCCGTTCCAGGATCGTCCGGATGTTGGCGATGGTCTGGCGTGTTTCGGGCCCGATCCCGCCCGCGACGAGCTTGCCGTCGTCGAGCCCGAGCGCTCCCGACAGATACAGCACGTCGCCGACGCGAACTGCTTCCGAGAAGGGCGGCTTGATGCCCCCGAGTGACGCTTTGACCGGGAAGTAATCGGCTGCGGCCATCGTTCATCCTCCTTCGCGCGCGAACAATCCAGCGCCTCGCTCGCCGCGACAAGCTTACGACCGCGGAATGGGTCAGGCGGCGACTCCGTGGGCCGCGACATGGGGCTCAGCTGCGGGTCAGGCTCCGGTCGCGCGCGTTCGATGCGGTCGGTGTCGGTGCCCAGGCGTCGATGGCATCGCCAGCCCAGATCGGGCCGTCGTGGAACTCGAGGATCGGCTTTGGAAAGGTGGGGTCCGTCCGCGCAACGAGGGCCAGCTTGGCCGGGTTGATGCGCAGGATGCCGGCGATCTCCTCGCGGGTCTTGAGCTCGACGTCGAGCAGGTCGTGCGTCTGGTCGGCCCAGGCGAATGGCTCAGGGTCGACCCCGTCCGGGCCTGTCAGGAACGACTCGCCGTGGTACTGGAAGACCCAGGCACCATCCGGACGAGCCTCGACCGGGTCGGTGAGCCGGTACACGTGGACGAGCCTGGGGTTGATCGGCATGCGGTCAGTATGCGCCCGCGGCTCGCCGCTCCCCGACCCGCTACCCTGAGCCCATGCCCTCCGAATTCATCTACACGACCTACAAGCTCGCCCGCCACTATCCGCCGGATCGCACCGTCCTCGAGGACATCTCGATCTCGTTCTACCCCGGCGCCAAGATCGGCGTCATCGGGTCGAACGGCGCGGGGAAGTCGAGCCTGCTGCGGATCATGGCGGGACTCGATGACGGCTTCAGCGGCGAGGCGCGCCGGACGCCGGGCTTCTCGGTGGGCTATCTCGCCCAGGAGCCCGAGCTCGACCCGACCAAGGACGTCAAGGGCAACGTCATGGACGGCGTAGCCGAGGCCCAGACGCTCATCGACCAATACAACGAGGTGATGGCCGCCTGGTCCGACGCGGATGCCGACTACGAGGCGATCGGTGCCAGGCAGGCCGTCCTGGAGGACAGGATCGCCGCGGCCGACGCATGGAACCTCGAGCGAAACGTCGACATCGCGATGGACGCGCTTCGCTGCCCACCCGACGACGCCGACGTTCGCACGCTGTCAGGCGGCGAGAAGCGGCGCGTGGCGCTCGCCCGGTTGCTCCTCCGCCACCCCGACCTGCTGCTCCTCGACGAGCCGACCAACCACCTCGACGCGGAGTCCGTCGACTGGCTCGAACGCTTCCTCCAGGGATACGCCGGCACCGTCGTGGCGATCACCCACGACCGGTATTTCCTCGACCACGTCGCGCAGTGGATCCTGGAGCTCGACCGCGGGCGTGGCATCCCGTTCGAGGGCAACTACTCGTCCTGGCTCGAACAGAAGATCGACCGCCTCGGGCGCGAGGAACGCTCCAACGAAGCCCGCCAGCGAACTCTCGCACGCGAGCTCGACTGGGTGCGGCTGGCCCCGCGCGCCCGACAGGCCAAGGGCAAGGCACGCCTCGGCGCCTACGAGAAACTGCTCGCCGAAGCGAACGCCGACAAGGACAACAGCCGCGAGCTCGAGATCGCCATCCCGCCCGGGCCGCGTCTGGGCGACCAGGTCATCGACGTCACGGGCCTGCGCAAGGCCTATGGCGACAGGATCCTCATCGAGGACCTGACGTTCTCGCTGCCGAAGGCCGGCATCGTCGGGATCATCGGGGCGAATGGCGCCGGCAAGACGACCCTCTTTCGGATGCTGGTCGGTCAGGAGGCGCCCGACAACGGGAAGATCGCCATCGGCGAGACGGTCCAGCTGAGCTACGTCGACCAGAGCCGCGACGACCTGGATGCCGAGAAGTCCGTCTTCGACGAGATCGCCCAGGGCGCCGAATTCATCAAGGTGGGTGCCCGCGAACTGCCCGCCCGGGCCTATGTCTCGAGCTTCAACTTCCGCGGCACGGACCAGCAGAAGACCGTCGGCAAGCTGTCCGGCGGCGAGCGGAACCGGGTCCATCTCGCCAAGTTGCTCAAGTCGGGCGGCAACGTCCTGCTCCTCGACGAGCCCACCAACGACCTGGACGTGGACACGTTGCGTGCCCTGGAGTCTGGGCTGGAATCATTCCCCGGCTGTGCCGTCGTCATCAGCCACGACCGCTGGTTCCTCGACCGGATCGCGACCCACGTGCTCGCCTTCGAGGGTGACAGCCAGGTCCGCTGGTTCCAAGGCAACTTCACCGAGTACGAGGAATACCGGCACCGCGAGCTCGGCACCGCCGCCGATCAGCCGCATCGCATCAAGTACAAGCGGCTGGGCGGCTGATGCTTGTTCTGGGCTGTTCCGAGAGGCAGTGACCTTTCTGATGCTTGTAGGCGGCATCAAGTAGCGTCCCTAGCTGACCGGTTCTGCGGGCCATCGGATATGCCGCCTACAGGCATCAGGAAGGTCGAGTCGTCCGGGATGGTCACGATTCAGGCATCAAGCCGACCCGTTCTGCCCGACTTTGACTGACCCCGCCGACGACCAGCCGCATCGCATCAAGGGCAAGCGGCTGGCCGGCTCAGTGATTCGGCTCTGAGCTGCCCGGATCAAACACGCTCGGCGAACCAGATCGTCGGGGCACCCACGACGCCGGCGTCATGCATCGCCGTGCGCAGTTCCGGGCCCCCGGCGAACGCCTTGGCGGCATCCAGGCTCGGGAACTCGTGCGTTACGGTGACGTCATTCGGGGCGCCGTCGGCCTGGTAGACGGCCGCATCTGTCACGCCGAGACCGTCGCGAGTCGGCCCGAAATCGTCGTAGGTGCGACGCCACGCCGCGTAGTCGGCCACCGTGTGTCGAATGAACATCGTCGCCATCGATCCTGCCTCCACGTCACCCGGACGTCGGCTCGGACATCCGGCCGTCCATCCCTGCCGGTATCCTGCCACGTCAGTATCTGCTATGTCAATCACTGCTTGGGAAGTAGTTGTAATATCAGCCCGAACTGGTGTACGGTTCGCCCATGACACAGGACCCTGAGACGACCCGCCCCGAAGCGCTCTGGAACGATGCGTGGCGCGGCGTCCTCTTCGCGAGCTCGCGCGTCCTGCGCGCCGCAGAGCCCGACCTCATCGCGAAGGCCGGTTTCCCCCTCACCTGGCTCGACGTCCTCGCCCAGCTGTACGACGCCCCGGAGAACCGGCTACGCATGCAGGAGCTCGACGAGCGTTCACTATTCACACGGAGCGGTCTCACCCGGCTCGTCGACCGGATCGAGGCTGCCGGGCTTGTTCAGCGGGAACCGGTTCCCGGTGACCGGCGCGGCGTCAGCGTCGTCCTGACCGCCGAGGGACGCCGCCGACACGACGCAGCGTTCGCGGATCACCTCCAGCTCATCGAGCGCGAATTCGGCAGCCGGTTGACGCGAGAACAGCAGAAAGCCGTCGCCGACGCGCTCGCCGGCTTCTGGCACGACGCGGAGACAACGACCGAGGAGTAGGTTGTGACGCGCGGAGACGGTCCGCCATAGCGCGTGGTACAAGGGTCGCCATGATTCGCATCGGTCCCGCCGCCCGCATCGTCATCGCGATCGTCGTCGCCTCCATGCTGTCGAGCGGCGGCCTCGCCACACCCACCCGAGCGGCGGCACCCGACAAGTCGGACGTCGTCCTCGTCTTCGACTTCTCCGCGTCGATCGTCCAGGACAAGGTCAACCGCGGCCGCTTCGCGAGTGCGCTCGAGGGGATCGCCAACCGCGTCGACGAGACATCCGCGGATCTCGTCGCCGGCGACATGACTGCGAGCCTCGTCCAGTTCGCCGGCACGGCGATCGACACCCCGGGCTGCGTCGACCTCCACCTGCTGAACAGCCCCGAGACCGTCGCCAAGTTCGCAGACTGCCTGCGGGTGGTGGCCGGCGCGTACCGCAAGGGCCTCGACCCGAAGCTGATCAAGAAGATCGGCGTCGATACGAACTACGTCGCAGCGATGGAACAGGCCGCGAATCACCTGCCGGCCGATGCGGTCCGCCCCGCGATGATCCTGTTCACCGACGGCAAGCACGACGTCAAAGGCGTCCCCGTCAGCCAGGTCCAGCCGACGCGCGACCGACTCTTCGCGAGCCGCACGCCGTTCGCGCTGCTGCCGGTCGGCATGGGGCTGGACCCGAAGGAACGCGGCCCGCTCGAGGCCGGGCTCCAAAACCTGCGAATCACCCGCGACATGCCGCCATGCGTCAGCGGTGCGACGTTCGACTGGCCACAAGTCGTCTTCGAAACCGCCCAGGAGGCGGGCAACGCGGTCGCGGTGGCGCTCCAGGACGCGAGTTGCACCTTCACCGTCGCGGCCACCGCCGTCCCCGAACCGACGCCCGCGCTGGCCGTTCCCGTCGTCCCGAGCGTCGTCGTCACTCCCGGCGACGGCCAGGTCTCCGTCCAGTGGACGCCGGTCCCGTCCGTCGCGGGCGCTCCACCGATCACCGATTACAAGGTCCGCTGTCGCGCGGGTGACGCCGCCCCGATCGAGTCGACCGAGGGCGTGTCGCTCGACCGGACCACCATCGTGACCGGCCTGGCCAATGGCAGCCCGTACATCTGCGAGGTCGCGGTCGTGAGCGGCACGACCGTCGGGCCGTGGAAGGCCGCCGATTCGATCGCCATCCCCGTCGGTCTGCCGCCCGCCCCTGGCAAGCCGTCGGTCAGCGCGCTGGACCAGGCGCTACAGATCAGCGTCGCGCCCGTCCCCGGCATCACGAAGCTCCACTACGAGTGCTCCGGCGACAACGGCACGACCTGGCCAGCCGTCGCCGACGTCGCGTCGAAGGACGATCCGACCGCCCAGGTCCGCGATCTGACCAATGGCGTGAACTACGTCTGCCGCGCGTTCGCCGCGAACACGATCGGCACGAGCGATGCGTCGCCGATCTCGGACGCGGTGCGGCCGTGCGGCTCGTCGTTCGACTGCAACCCCATCCTCGCGCCGGCCCTCGGGGTACTCGGCATCGCGCTCGTGGTCGGGCTCGTCCTCGTCGGCCTCGCGCTGCTGCGGTCGCGGCGGCGTGGGTACGTGCTCGCGGTGGTCGACGTCGTCTACACAGCCAACCTCGGCTATGGGTCGAGGGTCGGGATGGAATTCGTCCGTGATCCAGCATCGAAGCGGGTGACAGAGGTGGTCGCCGATAAGACCAAGACCGCGGAGATACGCATCCACCGGATGAGCGGCGGCCGCTTCGAGGTCCGCGACCACCACGGCCGAAGCATGGCGATGGACGGCGTGCCGATCGTCGTCACCGATGCCCTGGGCGCGCGGCACGAGGTCGTGCTGCGGGCGTTCAACACCAACGCGGCGTCACCGGTGGCGACGCGGCACTGAGGGCTGTCACCGCGCCTGATGCTTGATCTGGGCCGGTGGGCGCTCGACTTCATCCTTGATGTCTGTCGGCGGCATGTCGGTACGACGGGCAGGCTATGCAGATGAGGCGCTCGTGGGTCTGGATCCTCATCGGTTTGACGATGGTCGCGCTGCTGGTGATCGCCTCGCGTCTGACGAGCGACTCGGCGCTCGCGACGCCGATCCCGGGAGTCATTGCGGTCGTTCGGACCGTCATCGATGGCGACTACCTGATGCATGGAGGCGGCATCCAAGGGGTTGATCCTCAGCGGGGCTCCACCCGCTCGACGGTTCCGACACGGTCGATCGAGCGGTCGAACGAGGCCACCACGCCGATGCCGCTCCGTTCCGCGCACGCGACGAGGTACGCCTCGGCGAAGTCCAGCCTGTGAACGTCATAGACCTCGACGGCCCGTTGCGCGAGGCCGGCATCCACGACCGTGATGGGCGGGAAGGCGAGGACCGCTCGCAGCGTCTCGGCGATCTGGGCTCGAGGCGTTTCGTAGAACGACTCGAGGACGAAGGCGACCTCGGCAAGGATGAGATCCGGCAGCAGGAGCTCGTGGGCGTCCGAGAGGAAGCGCGTGGCGCACGCCGCCTGGGCAGGCGGATCGCCTGTGAGGTGTCTGACCAGGATGTTCGTGTCGACGAACGCAGTCATCGGCTCTTCGCTGCCCGCGTTCGCCGGGTCTCTGCCACGACGCCCGCCCACGGCGTCCCGCGTTTGGCAGCCGGCACGCTAACGGACCCGGCCAGGGCGAGGAGGTCCGCGGTTCGGGCCAGGATCGCATGATCGCCCTCGACACGGAAGACGAGCCGGTCGCCCTCCTCGAGCGACAGTGCCTCACGCACCGCGCGCGGGACCGTGACCTGGCCCTTCGAGCTGAGTCGAGCGCTGATCTCCACGAACCATCTCCATACATGTGCCGTGATGTAAGGATAGATTAGCCGCCTGATGAAGTCGACAGGACCATCAAGCGGCGCCGATCAGTGTCGAGGTGATGTCGGTCGGAGGAAGGGTTCTGGCCGCCGCACATCGTCATCGTCCGGGTCCGGGCCATCCCAGATGAGGGTCTCGGGCGCGATGTCCACCTCGCCGGGCCAGGCCAGGGTGCCGTCATCCACGTAAACCTCGCGGAATGCGTCGTCATCGACGGTGATCTTGTGGAACACGCCGACGCCATCGAGCAACCCGCCCAGGTCGCGCTCGACGACCGACCCATCGGTGAGGGTCAGTCGAACCAGTCGTCCCTCGAGTGGCCGAACGTCTGCGATCCTGATCATGGACGGCATGCTAGCGAAGGGGCTCGATCCGGCGCAATCCTTGGCGAGTCGATGCCAATTCCCAATCGAGGAGCAGTTCGTCCTGATGCTGCGCCGCCCACTCGATCGTCAGTCCGAGGGCGCGAGACGGAAAGTCCCCCTTGATGACTTCCAATCGCGGAATCGCGACTTCGACTTCGTACTCCGCGTAGGAGGCATGGAAGTGGGGTGGGTGGTGATCCTCGAAGTGCATTCGAATGACGATTCCGAAGAACCGCGAGATCTCAGGCATCCCGCGACGTTACGAAAGTGCGCTTATCGGCGGCTTACATGGCACACGGGCGTGAGTGTGGTCACCTAGTCGCCGAGGACACGGACCTCAGCAGCCGGGAGGGTCGCCCACCAGTGGGCGTAGCGGCCGTGGTAGATGAGCGGTTCGCGGTCGGCCAGGAACGCGCGCATGCCGCGGGCCTCCGTCTCGATGGCCGCCCAGGCGTCGTCGGGGAGCGCGTGGAATGCGGTCACTTCGATGCCGTCCGCGACCGGGCGCCAGACGCCGGCCACGTAGCCGTCGACCAGGAGGGTCGGCAGGACGTCGCCGTTCTTGCGCGTCGCGTGCGGGCGGTACTCGGGCGGGATGATCCGGCTCCGATCGACATAGGCGAGCAGGGTGCCGTCCCACATCGGCAGCAGGCGGGGCGGCGCGGGCGTGTCCTCGGGTGGCAGGAGGCCGCCCGGGACGTCGAAGAGTTCCGCGCCGACTGGGCCTGCGAGCGTCACGGCGTCGCCCCGGTCGACCAGGACGCGGAACGCCCCTCGGGCGCGCGCTCGCTGGACCATCGCGAACTGCGCAAAGTCGAGCATCGTGGCCGGACCGAAGCCGTCGAGATAGCGGCGCGCTAGCCACACCAGGGACGCCTCCGGATCGCCGGTCCGCGGCGGTCCGCCTGCCTCCTCGGCCGAAACGTATCGGCGCGGCTGTCCGAACGACCACGGTCCGCCCGTCGGCACATGGTGGAGCGGCGCGAACGTCCGGATCGCCCACCCCACCGGCTTGCCGGGTCTTGGCGCGAGTCGATCGTCGAGCCAGGCGTCGAGCTCCGCGCCCGTCCGCGGCCGGTCGGTGGATGCCAGGAGATCCGGGAGGAGAGCGTCCGTCTCGTCGATCGACACCCCCGCGACCGAGAAGCGCGAGTCATACAGGCGCGACGCGCGCAGGCTCGGCTGCATCGCCTCGTGGAAGGCCGGATAGTCGCGGGCGTCCACGGCGTGGATCGTGATCCGGACGACCGTGGCCTTGACGATCGTCCGGTCGATGAACGCTCGATCGAGATCGGCCGGGTCGAAGTCGGTGACGCGGTTCCACAGCGCGACGTACATCGACGCCGGTTCCTGACCCTGACCGCGACGATCCGATGGACGGCATCGACGACGTCGAGCGGTTCGCGACGGAGGAGCAGCTGGCGAGCGAGCGTGGCGCGGTTGAGTCGGCGGGCGGTGACAGTCACCCGATGCATGCTAGCGAGCCGCGACTTCGTCGGCGGCCAGGACGCAGACCTTCTTCGTCCCATGGCAGTCGTGGAGGTTGTGCGTCCGGAGATCGCGCCAGCGACGGAGCTGGTTCTCGGTCAAGCCCTTGAGGCCGAGGCCCTTTTCGAGTGCTTTGGCGACGATGCCGATCGTCTCGCGGGCTCGGCCCGGGCCGGCACCTACCGACACCTCGTACTTGATGAGCGCCAGATAGTCGGCGAGCTCGTTCGTCGGCGGTTTCTGGCGGTCGTGACAGGCATTGCGCCAATACTCCGCGACCGCTCGGGCGTTCACGAAGCGCGCTTCGAAGCGGGCGAGGTGCTGCGGGCAGTGGGTCCGGACGCCCTTGAGCTCATGCTCGGTCCAGGCGACGATCAGGCGGTCCTTGGCCTCGGCGCGCTGGAGGATCCGCTCGACGGCGTCGGGAAGCGGCAGGAGCTCGATGTCGTCGTCGGCCGTGGTCAGCGGCTCGAAGAGCGGGTCGGTGACGGCCTGCCAGACCCACGGGGTCGCGCTGCGGCCGGCCCGATGGGCGCAGCCGAGCAGCACCGGGGCCTGGTCCTTGCGGCCCTCGAAGTCGATGTAGAGGGCACGCCGCGCTTCCTCGGGGGTGATGCGGTTCTTGCGTGATGCTTTTGCCATGTCAGTCGTAGTGGTAGCTTGGGATGGTCGGGTCCACGTCCCACATCTCGGCAGTCGACCGGCAGGTCGGGCAGCGGGCAGGCGCGTCGTAGCGGAACCGACCGCCACACGGACAGGGGACGAGCGTCGCCTCGGCGGCCGTGTGGTACTCGTCACGATTCAGGGGCTCGCCCGGATATTCGGCCTGGATCCGCCGGTCCATCTCGGCACGAGCAATGGCATACGGGTAGCCGAGGCCCTTGACGAACCGCAGGTGGATGTCGCCGAGCTCCCGGTGCGAGACGCTCTTCGCGTCGCCGCAGGCATCGCAATGCAGCAGGTCGAAGAAGAACCCGCCGCCCTGCTGCAGCTGGAATGTGGTGCCGCAGACCTTGCAGATCAGTCCGGTTGAGGAACCCATGACGCCTCCCTTGAGGTTCGACTCCGGGCCAGGCATCAATCGCTCAGTTCGCCGTGTCGGCATCACCGTGGACGAGGGGGTCAAGAGGGTGGCTCCTACGGAGCCGCGCGCGAGATACGCGCGTACGCGCGAGGAATTGGCACAGTCAGCCGATAATCGGATCGACGGGTCTCGCCGCAACTCGCGCCCGGACAGCTCGCTCAAGCTCGTCCACGGTCTCGATCCAGCCGGAGAGTTCCCACGACGTCGGCGCGAGCTCGTATGCATGTTGATGGCACGCCTGGCTGAGCGCCGACCAGGTGTAGGCGGCTCGGCCGGCGAGGTCGGGCTGGACCCATTGGCGGAGGCACAGCAGCTTGGCACCACCGCTCGATGCGCACACTGTGACACGGTCGTGCCACCTGTCTGTCACGGGTGTGGCGCGGGCGCACCACATGGTTGATGCCGTCCACAGGCATCAGGCCCGACGCCGGTCTCGGACCGCCGAAGATCAAGCATCAACGGCTGGTGGGCATTGTCGAATCATCTGGTGCTCGTTCGTCGTAAGACTAGGATGGCGCTAGCCACCTGCGGCCGACCGGCCGCGAAGACGGCACGCGGAGGATCGACCCATGGCAACGTTCCTGCTCACATTCCACGGTGGCTCGATGCCCGAGAGCCCGGAAGAGGGCGCCAAGGTCATGCAGGCGTGGACCGAGTGGTTCGGCGAACTCGGCGACAAGCTCGTCGATGGTGGCAATCCGATCTCCAACGTCAAGACGATCGCGCCTGACGGCTCGGTGACCGACGGCGCCACCGCAGCCCCATCCGGTTACAGCATCATCAAGGCCGACAGCCTCGATGAGGCGGTCGCGCTCGCCAAGGGCTGCCCTGTCCTCCACGGTGGAGCGAGCCTCGTCGTCGGGGAGACGTTCCCGGTCATGTAGTCACCGGCCGGAGCGGCCACTCTTCTCAGGTCCGTCGTTCCAGCCTCCGGATGACTGCCACCGGCGTGATGACCACCAGGTGCTGCCGCGCCCTCGATGCCCCGACGTAGAGCAGGCGATCCAGTCGTTCTGGATCGTCCCGTGGGATCTCCAGCAGCACGATGACCGGCCGCTCCAGGCCCTTGAACCGGCGGATCGACTCGCACAGGACGACATCCGGGGGCGGCTCTGGGACGTCGCCGGCGGGGATGCCCAGGAGCCGTCCATCGTCCCCGACAGCGCCGTTCCAGAGGACCTGGTTGCCATAGCGGCGCTGTTTCCAGACGGCAGAGTGTTCGAGACCGAAGCCGCTGAGGACGGCGATGGAGCCGGGCGCCACGCCCTCCTCCTCGACCAGCCGATGGAGGACCTTGCGCAGCGCTTCTATGGTGTCCTTGTCGACGTCGGCGGCGATGAGCTCGACCGGTCGACCATCCTGGCGGCGCGCCATCGATTGCAGGCCGCCCATGGCGAAGGGTTCGATGAGCTCGTGGATCGGCAGGGCGTTGCGGCAGTTGACGTCGAGCGGGAAGTCGGTCAGCCCCAGCTCCCCGGTCTGGTCGGCACGGAAGATCGCCTGCGCCGGATCGTGGAAGACGTACAGGACGTCTTCCTTCCCCCCGTGGAGCAGCCCCTCGAGCGATGCGAGCCAGCCACCGTCGAAATCCTGACCCTCGTCGACCACGATCGCATGGAACCGAGGCCCGACCTTCCCGATGGCAACATCGAGGGCGCTCGGCAACGTGTCGGCGAACCACGCGGGCGTCACCGGCTCGGGCTTCGAGGGCAGGACGTCCGCCTCGCCTGCGAGGTCCTCGCAGAGTTGGTGGAACGTGCTCACCTGAAGATGTCCGGTCCGCTCGGCCACGTCGTGGGTCTCCTCAGCGAGAGCCCGGGCCAACGGTGAGTTGAAGCAGACGAGGAGGGTCTCGAACCCTTCGTTGGCGAGCTGTTTCGCCTTGGCCACGGCCAGCATCGTCTTGCCGGTCCCGGCACCGCCGACGACTGCCGCTCGGCGGACGCCACGCAACGTATTCAGGATGTGAAGCTGTTCGTCCGTTGCCGTCACCACATCGCGGTTCCCGTCCGCGATCTCGGACCGGAGGAGCGTCCTGAGCTCGAGCGGGGAGGTGACGGTCGCCTGGAGGAGCTCGACCCCCGTTGCCCGTGGTGGGAGCCTGGCACCGCCCGACCAGAGCTCGAAGCAGCGGTCGACCCAGGCGCGGATGCGCGCGTTGCGCGGGCCCTCCGGATCCAGGATCGTCTTGTCGAGGATGAGGTCGGGATCGGCGCTCATGCCCAGGTCGAACACCCTGGTCCCCAGGCTCTCGATCTGGACGCTTGGAAACGCGACCGCATGGCCGGCGATCGGGTCAAGTCCGGCCGGCCACTGCGGCAGCTCGCGCAACTTGGCGACGAGGCTGTGATGGCTGTCCGCCGCCTGCTCGAACGGCGTGCGCTCGAGCCGGCGATTGCCGGTCCACCACCGTCCGTAGCTGTCGCGGACGATCGTACCGGCCTTGACCTCGATGGTCAGGAAGCCCTTGTCCGGGTGCGCGATGACGAGGTCCGCCTCGCCCTCGCGGTCGAAACCCCCGCGCGTCCGAACGATCCAGGCGACGTTCGCGAGAAGGACATAGTCGCTGGAGAGGGCGTCCCGCAGGCGTTCGTAAACGTGGCGTTCGGCGCGCTGGCCGAGGCTCTCGGCGGACCCGCTCATCGCGGAGATGCTACTCCCAGCCACTCCCCGGGATTTTGGTACGCTTCGCAACGAAAATGAAGGTCGGCCTGCAGATCAACTCGTTCACCTGGCCCGGTGGCCCTCAGGCCATCGGGCCGACACTTGCGCGGATCGCCCGTCAGGCCGACGACGTGGGCTTCGATTCGATCTGGGTCATGGACCACTTCTTCCAGATCCGCGGTGTCGGCAAGCCCGAGGAGCCGATGCTCGAAGGTTGGACGACGCTCGGGTTCCTCGCCGCGCATACGACCCGGGCGCGCCTCGGCCTGATGGTCGGCGGCGTCCATTACCGCTATCCCGGGCTGTGGGTCAAGGCCGCGACGACCCTCGACGTCCTGTCTGGCGGCCGCGCGTGGCTCGGCATCGGGGCCGCCTGGAACGAGGATGAGTCGCGCTCTCTCGGCTTTCCCTTTCCGCCCCTTGGCGAGCGCTTCGAGATGCTCGAGGAGACGCTCGCGATCGCCCACGGCATGTGGGAGGGCGAGCGCGGGTCGGAGGCCGAGTTCAACGGGCGGACGTTCCATGCCGCACGGCTTCTCAACTCCCCGCAGTCGCTGTCACGCCCCCGGGTGCCGATCATGATCGGGGGCGGTGGTGAGAAGAAGACCCTGCGCCTCGTCGCTCGCTATGCCGACGCCACCAACGTCTTCGGCACGCCCGAAGGCGTCGCCCGCAAGTACGCGATCCTCGCCGACCACTGCGCGGACATCGGCCGCGACCCCGACGAGATCGAGCGTTCGACCCTCCAGGGTGTCCGCATCTCGCGCGACGGCGACGGCGCCACCGAAACGCCCGACGAGGTCGTCGATCGGTTGGGCGAGTACTCAGACGCGGGCGCCCAGCACGTCATCGTGAGCATGCGCCAGCTGCCCGACCTCGATGTGCTCGAGATCATGGGCCGCGATGTGATCCCCCATCTCCATGCTCTGCCGTAGGATTGCCACGTGACCAGTAATCCATTCGGTGGTTTCTCGATCTCGATCGTCGACACCGCCACCCAGCAGCCGGCCGGCCCGTCGACCGTTCGCAGCGCCGAAGGCCGCGTCGACGCCAAGGTCGTCATCGTCGGATCCGGCCCGGCCGGACTGACCGCCGCGATCTATGCGGCACGCGCGAACCTCGAGCCTGTGGTCCTGGCTGGGTCCGCCCCGGGCGGCCAGCTGATGCTGACGAGCGACGTCGAGAACTACCCGGGCTTCGAGGACGGTATCCAGGGGCCCGAACTGATGGCCGCGATGCGCGCCCAGGCCGAACGGTTCGGCTCACGCCTCATCGACGTCGATATCGATCGCGTGGACCTCTCCGCCAGGCCGTTCCGCATCTGGGCCCGCGGCACCGAATATCGTGCCCAGGCCGTGATCGTCGCGACTGGCGCGTCGGCTTTGTGGCTTGGCCTCGACAGCGAGACGCGATTGCGTGGCCGCGGCGTATCCGCCTGCGCCACCTGCGACGGCTTCTTCTTCAAGGATCGCGAGATCGCCGTCGTCGGCGGCGGCGACACCGCGTTCGAGGAGGCGACCTACCTCACACGCTTTGCGACGAAGGTGCACCTGCTCCACCGACGCGACACCTTCCGTGCGTCGAAGATCATGGTCGACCGCGCGAACGAGCACCCGAAGATCGAGATCCACCCCAATACGGCGGTGGAAGAGGTCCTTGGCGAGTCGAAGGTCGACGGGCTGCTCCTGTCCGACACCCGAACCGGCGACGAGAGCCGGCTGGATGTGGATGGCGTCTTCATCGCCATCGGCTATCGCCCGAACACCGAGGCCTTCCGCGACTGGCTCGACATCGACGAGAAGGGCTACCTCGTCGTTCATGACGAGACCGGTTCGAAGATCGACGGAATCTTCATCGCCGGCGACGTCCACGACCACCGCTATCGCCAGGCCGTCACCGCAGCCGCCGACGGCTGCAAGGCCGCCATCGACGCCGAACGCTGGCTCGAAGCCGAAGGAATCACCGAAGCGGCGACAACCACAGCCTGGTAGACCGGCGGGCCGGGGCTCGAGTCTTCTGGGCCGTGTCCGCGCCCGGTTCCCGACCTGATGCTTGATTTCGGGCGCCCAGGGCACCCCGTCCCGTCCGATGCCTGTGGACGGCATCGGGCACGAGGCCGCCAAATCCCATGCCTTTCGCCGATGCCTCGCATGGCATCAGAGGGCGGCCACGGTCAAGTCGCTCTGGGACCGCACTGATGCCTGCGCAGGCATCAGGCACGGGACGTGAGATACAGGTCGTCGTCCAGGTCATCGTCCAAGTCGTCGTCGATGTTCGCGCCGGCGGTGAGATCGATCCGGGGCGAACCCGGAGCGCCGCGGGCGTAGCCCGGCGGCTCCGGAGCTCCAGGTCCGACCTCGAGACCACCGAGCGCATCGATCAACTCCGCAAGGCGCGACCAACGAAGGCCGTATTGCTTCCCGTTCTCGAGACGACAGATCACGGCCTGATCGATGCCGGAGTACGCCTCAAGCTGTCTCTGGGTCCAACCGAGCCAAAGGCGTCGACGCTTCAGGGTCTGGCCGAAGAGTTCGAAGCCGTGCTGTCGCTGGGGGTCGCGAGACCGATTCGAGAACCAAGCCATGCGTAGACCTTATCGAGTCGGGCTTACGCGCTGGTTATTCGAGCAGCTTGATGCCGTCTACAGTCATCAACGGGGACGACGCCGCCGAGGCGCCCGAAAATCAGGCATCAGCCAACGTGGAACGACCGCCCCGAGATTCCGTGGTAGCGTCGAGCGATGGCTTTTCCACGAGGACAGACACGGACGGCGACGGGGGGCGCCGGGAGCGGCGGCGGCCGGATGGGCGGCGGCGGAGGCAGGGGCGGCGGACCGTTCGGCACGACCGCACGTGACTTCACCCCGGTCCCGAAGGAGCGTCGAGCCCGCACCCTTCGAAGGATCCTCGTCTTCTTCGAGCCCTACCGGATCCAGGTGGTCATCGTCCTGTCAGCGATCCTGGCGACGAGCATCATCGGGCTCATCAATCCGCTGCTCCTCGGGCTGCTGCTCGACCAGGTCATCATCGGCGGCGACTACGCCAAGCTGAACCTGTATGTCGGCCTGATGATCGTCCTGCCGATCATCACGGGCCTGATCGGCGTCGGCCAGAGCTACCTCAACAACGTCATCGGCCAGAACGTCATGCAGGACCTGCGCGGCGCCCTGTATGCCCACCTGCAGTCGATGCCGCTGCGCTTCTTCACCGAAACCCGAACGGGCGAGATCCAGAGCCGGCTCGCCAACGACGTCGGCGGGGTCCAGGCGGTCGTCACCGACACGGCCAGTTCCCTCACCAGCAACCTGGCCATCGCGATCAGCACGACGATCGCGATGTTCCTGCTCGACTGGCGACTGGCGTTGATGTCGCTGGCGCTCACCCCATTCTTCCTGTACCTCACCTACCGGGTCGGCAAGGTCAGGCGCGAGGTATCGGGCGAAACGCAGAGATCCCTCGCCGAGATGACCGCCACGACCGAAGAGACGCTGAGCGTGTCCGGCATCCTCCTGTCGAAGACCTTCGGGCAGCAGGCCACCGCCATCGAGAAATTCCGCGGCCAGAACCGGCGTCTGGCGAGGCTCCAGATCCGCCAGGCGATGGTCGGGCGCTGGTTCTTCATGATCATCGGCTCGATCTTCGCGATCATGCCGGCGTTCGTGTACTGGCTGGCGGGCACGCTGGCCGCGAACGGCAGCCCGGACGCCCCATCGGCCGGCACCATCGTGGCCTTCACGACGCTCCAGAGCCGGCTGTTCTTCCCGCTCGGCCAGCTTCTCAACATCCAGGTCGAGCTCCAGGGCTCGCTCGCGCTGTTCGACCGGATCTTCGAATACCTCGAGATGGACCCCGAGATCGTGGACGCACCCGATGCGGTCGCGATGCACCCGGCGACGACCCGTGGCAAGGTCCGTTTCCGCGACGTGTCGTTCCAGTACCCGACCGTCGCGGTGCCGTCGCAGCGTGCGCATGACGCGGTCGCGCGGGGGCTCGACTCCGAGCCGGAACTGGAACTCGAGGTGGCCGCGGCCGTGGACGTCGACGCGGAACCCGCGGCCGAACCTCAACCACTGGTCGCCTTCAACCTCGAGCACATCGACTTCGAGGCCCAGCCCGGTCAACTCGTTGCGCTCGTCGGGCCATCAGGCGCCGGCAAGACGACGACCACGTACCTCGTATCACGGCTGTACGACGTCGATTCGGGCTCGGTCGAGATCGACGACATCGACGTTCGCCGGATCAAGCTCGCTTCCCTCGGCGAGATCATCGGGGCGGTCACCCAGGAGACCTATCTGTTCCACGCGTCGGTCCGCGACAACCTGCGCTACGCCCGACCAGACGCCACCGAGGACGAACTGATCACCGCGGCGACGGCCGCCTCGATCCACGAGCGGGTCGTGGAGCTCCCCGAGGGTTACGACACCATCGTCGGCGAGCGTGGCTACAAGCTGTCGGGTGGCGAGAAGCAGCGGCTGGCGATCGCGCGTGTCCTCCTCAAGGACCCGCGGATCCTCATCCTCGACGAAGCCACGTCGGCGCTCGACACCGTCTCCGAGCGGCTCATCCAGCGCGCCTTCGAGCGCCTGATGGAGGGCCGGACGACCATCGCCATCGCCCACCGGCTGTCGACGATCCTGCGCGCAGACCAGATCATCGTGTACGACCGAGGTGTGGTCGCGGAACGTGGCACGCACGCCGAACTGCTCGCGCTCGACGGCCTGTACGCGCGTCTCTACCAAGAGCAGTTCCTGCCCGAGGCGACGACCGAGCACGACGGCGAGGAACCGGAACTCATCGCACTGGCGGGGGTCTGAGGTCGATGCCCACGTTGAAGTCGGTCGTGCTGGAGCACAACGGCGGGATGCGGTTCGCGGCGAGTCCGAGTTCCGGGCATCCATATGCATTCGACGACCGACTGTCGGACCAGGGCGGTAGTCCGGTCGAGACGATCCTCGCCGCACTCGGGGCGTGCACCGCGATGGACGTGGTGTCGATCGCGGCCAAGAAGCGCCTCGCCATCGAAGGGTATCGGGTCGACGTGCGTGGCAGCCAGCGCGACGAGTACCCCCAGGTCTTCACGGAGATCGTGGTCACCCACGAGGTCGTCGGGCGCGACATCCCCGAGGCTGCCGTGCGGCGCTGCATCGAGCTGTCGGCCGCGAAGTACTGCCCGGTCAACGCGATGATCTCGGCCGGTGCCACAGTGGTCCACCACCGCTACCGGATCGTGTCCTCCGGGTCGAAGACATATGAGGCCGAAGGCGAGGTCATGGCGACGGGGCCGTACGCCCGGCCCGACATCCTCGCCGATCAGAGCTAGCGGTAGCGGATCGGTTCCCGGGCGAGCGTCCGGTTCGGGCCACCAGACCGGCCGCGGGTCCAGATCCGGGTCACGGCATCCGGCACCCACCAGCGCAGGAAGTAGAGCCTGCAGCCGAGGCAGTAACCGGTCGTCGCCAGGAGCGTCTGGAGCCCGGCGACCGCGAGGGCGAAGCCCCAGGCCAAAGTGGTCGCGCCGACCGCGAATGCCACCAGCGACAGGATGAGCGCCACGCTGCCAAGCACCTGCGCGAAGCGCGGCGGGTACTCGTGCTCCGGCTCGACCCGGGGGAGGGCCAGGATCTTCGCGATGCGCCTCCACGCGACGCCATAGATCGAGTACCTGAGCCCGAACGCCGCGCTGACGCCGATCGACAGCAGGACCAGCGCAACGAGCAGCGTGGTCCCCGTGAAGAAGGCCAAGATCAGAAGGATCGCCGAGACGCCGGCCCCGAACCGATGACCGCGCGGATCGATCATCCGTGCCCTCGGGAGGCGGGCGGCGGCATCGGCTGGGACGGCGTTCGGCATCGGGCAGGCTCCTGTCTGTCGAGTGGGTCCTGGGAATTCGCAGATGATAGCAGAGAATTCCTAGCGGCTACGTAGGATATCTGGCCCGGCCGGGCTCCTTGATGCCTGGATCCAGGCGGGAGGGACTTCAACGAACTCTTGATGCCCGTGGACGGCATCAACGGGGCCCGAGGTCGGAACTCCAGGCGACGCCCAGGTTGCCCTGATGCCGCCTACAGGCATCGAGGGAACGAGCAGACGACCCCGGCCGGAAAGCAGGCATCATCGGGCGACCGGCTCGGTTGCGGGCTGGTTGCATGACTATGCAAGACGTGTGTATAGTCATGCGTCTGATGACAGCCGTCGACGCTCCCGGTGCCGCCCACACCTCGCTCCCCTACCCTCGGTCTGCGCGCGGCGTGGACCCGGCCGGTGGTCCGCGGCGCGTGCGCGTCGGGATCGTCGGGGCGACGGGGTATGTCGGTGGCGAACTCGTCCGGCTGCTGGCGCGGCACCCGAACGTCGAGCTCGTCGGCCTCGTCGGACGTGGCCGCGATCACGACCCGATCGACGGGATCCATCGGCATCTGGCCACGCTCGATCTCGATGTCCATTCCGAGCTGCCGCCCGCGGACGCGGTCTTCCTCGCCCTCCCGCACGGCGCCGCGGCGGAGTTGGTCCCCGACCTCATCGCCACCGGCACGGCCATCATCGACCAGGGTCCCGACTTCCGCCTGCGCAACCCGGCCGACTATCCGCGCTGGTACGGCTTCGACCACCCGCGGCCGGACCTCCTCGACCAGGCGGTCTACGGCCTGCCCGAACTCCATCGCGACGAACTGGTCGCGCTCGTCGACGCCCCGGTCGCGATCGTCGGGGCGCCAGGCTGCTACCCGACTGCGACGATCCTCGCGCTGACCCCGTTGGCCCGTGAGGGCCTGATCGAGGACCTCGTCGTCGATGCCAAGAGCGGTGTGTCCGGAGCCGGGCGCGAGGCCAAGGCGCACCTGATGTTCGGCGCGGTCAACGAGAGCGTCAGCGCGTACGGCATCGGTGGCCACCGTCATGTCGCCGAGATCGAACAGGAACTCGCCTGGGTCGCCGGCGTCGAAGGGCTCGACCTGAGCGCCAATCCGGGGATCGTCGCGGTGGACTTCCTCCCCCACCTCATCCCGATGACGCGCGGCATCCTGTCGGCCTGTCACGTCCGCCCGAGCCGGCCGATCAGCCAGGCCGAGCTCGACGAACTGTTCGCGGCGACCTTTGCGGACGAGCCGTTCGTCACGGTGGTGAAGGATCCGCCGGCGACCAAGGACGTGATCGGCTCCAACCACGTTCGCATCCACGTGACGCTCGACGAGCGGACGGGGCGGATCCTGGTCATCGGCGTCGAGGACAATCTCGTGAAGGGCGCGGCTGGCCAGGCGATCCAGGCCTTCAACCTCGTCCACGGTCTGCCCGAGACGGCCGGCCTGGACCAGCTGCCGCTCGCACCATGACCACCTTGTCGGAACGCCCCATCCCGGCATCCTCACCGGACCTCCCACCGGTCGAGCGACGCGCCGCCATCCCGCCCGGCTTTCGAGCCGGTGGACTGGCCGCCGGGATCAAGGCCTCGGGCCGGCCGGATCTTGCTGTCGTGGTCTCGACGACGGGTCCGGCCGCCGCGGCCGCCGTCTTCACCCCGAATACGTTCGCGGCTGCGCCGGTCCGCCTGTCGAAGGCCCACCTCGCGGCGACATCCGGCGATTCGCGCGGTGGGTTCGGCTGGGCCGAGGCGATCATCTCGACGAGTGGCTCGGCGAACGCGGCGACGGGCGCGGCCGGTGACGCCGATCAGGTCGAGGTCGCGTCGATGCTGGCTGAGGCGACGGGTGTCGCCATCGAGCGGACGCTCCTCCTGTCGACCGGGATCATCGGCACCCGGCTGCCGCTCGACAAGGTCCGCGCCGGGTTGGCCGCCCTGGTCCCGACGCTGGGCGACGAGGATAACGGGCTGCTGGCCGCTGCCCAGGCACTGCGCACCACCGATTCGGTCGTGAAGGTCGCGACGACGCCGGTCGACCTGCCGGACGGTGCCGGGCGCCCGGTCCGGGTCACCGTCAGTGGGATCTGCAAGGGCGTCGGGATGATCCACCCGCGGATGGCGACCATGCTTTCGATCGTGCTGACCGACGCGACCGTGGCACCGGATCTCCTGTGGGGGATGCTGCGAGCCGCCGCGGCGCGCACCTGGGACCAGCTGTCCGTGGACGGCGACACGAGCACGAACGACACGGTCTTCGTCCTGGCGTCGGGGGCGTCGGGGGCGGCCCAGATCGAAGCCGGTTCCGAGGATGCCGGCGTCCTCGCGGGCGCGATCGAGGCGATCGCCCGGGACCTGGCTCGACAGCAGGCGGCCGACGGCGAAGGGGCGAGCACGCTCATCACGGCCGCCGTCACGGGGGCACGGGACGATGCCGAGGCACGGGCCGTGGCGCGCTCGATCGTGTCGTCCAGCCTGGTCAAGGCGGCGGCCCATGGCCGCGACCCGAACTGGGGGCGACTCGCGGGCGCGGCCGGGAACGCGCGACTGGCCGATGCTGCCGTGCTCGAGGCGGGCGGTTTCCCGGCCGCCGAGGCCACGGTCCGTGCCGGCACCCCGGCCGTACTCGACCCCGACCGATTGCGGATCTCGATCGCCGGTCATCTCGTGTTCGATGGCCGGGCGGGCGGTCCGGTGGCATTCGATCGTGCCGCGGCGCGCGAGGCGATGAACGAGCCGGAAGTCGTCTTCGGGCTGGACCTCGGTCTCGGCAGCGGCCGCGGCGAGGCCTTCGGCTGCGATCTGACAGAGGCCTACGTGATCGAGAACTCGGAATACACGACATGAGCGAGATCCTCGTCGTCAAATTGGGCGGTACGACCATCGCGGACCAGTCGCAGGTCCTGGCGGAAGTGGCCGCGGTCGCGCGTCGCCGTCCCGTGGTCCTGGTGCATGGCGGCGGCAAGCGCATCACGGAGTGGCTCGAGCGCCTCGGCGTCCCATCCAAGTTCGAGGGCGGCCTTCGCGTCACCGACGCGCAGTCGCTCGAAGTGGCCGCCGCGGTTCTCCGGGGAGTGGTCAACTCCGAACTCGTCGCCGGCCTGCGCGACCTCGGAGTCGACGCCGTCGGCCTGTCGGGCGTTGACGGCGGCCTCCTCATCGCGGAGCGCATCCCCCACCTCGGTCTGGTCGCGTCGGTCGTCGGACTCCGTCGCGACCTGCTGGACGCGATCCTCGTCGGCGGGCAGGTGCCGGTCGTGGCGCCGCTCGCCCGTGACGCGGACGGAATCGTCTGCAACGTCAACGCCGACGACGCGGCCGCCGGGATCGCGGCGGGTCTCGGTGCCCGCCAGCTCGTGCTGCTGACCGACGTGGACGGTGTCCGCGACGCCGATGGCCGCCGGCTCGACGCCCTCACCACGGGCGAGGCCGAGACCCTCATCGAATCCGGCGTCATCGCCGGCGGGATGGTGCCCAAGGTCCGGGCCGCGCTCGGGGCCCTCGGCTGGGACGGCGCCGAGGCGATCATCGCCGACTCGTCCGCGCCCGAGGCGCTCGAGCGCGCCCTCACCGACCCGACGTTCGGCACGCGAATCACCGCGAGCCGGGCCGCCCACGCGGGCGCGGCGTGATCGTGTCGATGAACGGGCGCGGCCAGACGGGCAACGACCCCAAGACGCAACGTCAGCGCGCCATCCGCGACCTCGTCATGACCCGACCGATCGGCAGCCAGCGCGAGGTCGTCGATGCGCTGAGCGCGCAGGGCTTCGAGGTCACCCAGGCTACCGTTTCGCGCGACATCACCGAACTGGGCCTGGTGAAGGCGCCCGGCGCCGACGGCCACGTCTATGTCACGCCGGAACGGATGTCGTCGAACGGCAGTGGGGCCCCGTCCGACGCTCGGCTCGAGCGGATCCTCGGCGATATCCCCGTCCGGATCGGCCGGAGCGGGCTCACGGTCGTGCTGACCGGGACGCCTGGCACGGCCAGTGTCATCGCCCAGGCGATCGACGAATCCAGCCTGCAGGAGCAGGAAGGAACGCTGGCGGGCGACAATACGCTCCTCGTCCTGTTCCGCGACGATATCCGCCTCGAGCGATGGCTCGAGCGCTTCCAGGCCATCCAGGCACGCTCCGGAGGTTCGAAGGTCCCGTGAACAAGGTCGTCCTCGCGTATTCCGGTGGACTCGACACTTCGGTCGCCGTCGCCTGGCTCAGGGAACAGTTCGGCGTCGAGGTCGTGACCCTGACGGTCGATCTCGGCGGCGGGTCGCTGCGCAAGGGCGTCGAGGCACGGGCGATCTCCGCGGGCGCCTCGCGCGCGTACGTGGTGGACGCGCGCGAGCGGTTCGTCACCGACTTCGTCTGGCCGCACCTCCAGGCCAATGCGCTGTACCAGGGTGCGTATCCGCTCGCCACCGCGCTCGCCCGGCCGCTCATCGCCCAGCTCCTCGTCGAAGTCGCCAAGGCCGAAGGCGCGGACGCTGTCGCACACGGCTGCACCGGCAAGGGCAACGACCAGGTCCGCTTCGATGTCGCCACCCACGCACTCGATCCGGGGCTCGAGGTCATCGCCCCGATGCGCGTCGGGATGGGCCTGACCCGCGACCAGGAAATCGACTATGCCGCCGAGCGCGGCATCGAGATCCCGATCACGAAGGCTTCGCCGTACTCGATCGACGTCAACCTGTGGGGCCGCTCGTGCGAGACGGGCGTGCTCGAGGACCCGTGGGTCACGCCGCCGCCCGACGCCTACGAGTGGACAGTCGCACCGGGCGACGCGCCGACGCCCGTCGAGCTCGTCATCGACTTCGAGGGAGGCGTCCCGGTCGCGCTCGACGGCGAGCGGCTGGGGTCGGTCGAACTGGTCGAGCGCGTCCACACGCTCGGTGGCGCCCACGGCGTCGGGCGGATCGACCACGTCGAGGATCGGCTGGTCGGCATCAAGAGCCGTGAGATCTACGAGACGCCCGCGGCGACCATCCTGCACTCGGCGCATCGGGCTCTCGAGGGGCTCACGCTGTCGCGCGACACGTTGCGCTTCAACCGCTTCGTGGCCGACGAGCTGGCCCGGCTCATCTACGACGGGCTGTGGTTCAGCGCCCTGTCACGCGACCTGCGCGCGTACATCGCGTCGTCGCAGCGGGTCGTGTCCGGCGAGGTCCGTGTGCGGCTGGACCATGGGTCGGCCGTCGTCGTCGGCCGGCGGTCGCCGATGTCGCTGTACGACAAGAGCCTGGCCACGTACGACGAGGGCGACGCCTTCGACCATGCCTCGGCGGTCGGATTCATCGAGATCTTCGGGCTGCCCCTGCGGGTCGAGGCCGCGCGGCATGGGGCCGTGGGAAAGCACCATGGTGCGGCCTGGACGTGGACGGATCCGTTGCTGGCGGACCTGCCGACGTCGATCACGGACCCGGAGGGGGCCGCAGTCTAGCGGCGGGGTGCGTCGCGGGCTGCGTAGCTGGCGGGGGCGCGCGAAACGGGCCGCTACCATGGCGCCATGACCGACACCGACCTGCGCACCGGCCTGATCGACAGCCTGCGTGCCTGCCGCGACGCGGAGCGCGAGATCTTCGGCGCACTCGACTCGGCGAGGCGTGACGCGCCCGGCCCCGACGGCGGCTGGTCCGCCAAGGACAGCCTCGCCCACCTCTCGGCCTGGCGCCGCCGCCAGGCGAGCAAGATGGCCGCCGCCCGCGAAGGGCGCGACGACCCGGGCCTGCCCGCAGACGAGATCGACGAGACCAACGCGATCTTCCACGCGGAGCGAGCCGACTGGAGCTGGGACGAGGTCGACGTCGACGCCGACGCGACCACAGACGCGTTCATCGCCGAGATCGCCGCCGCGACCGACGAGGCGTTGCACGACCAGAAGGTCCTCGGCTCGATCCTGGGCGACGGCCCGGAGCACGATCTGGGCCACCTCGGCGCGATCGCGGCCGGCGTCGGGATGTCGGACCGGGTTCGCGCGCTGGCTGACAGGATGATGGCGATGCTGGACAGCGGAGACTGGCCGAACCGCGCCGCCGCGTACGCTCGCTACAACCTGGCCTGCTACCACGCGGTGAACGGTGACCTCGACGAGGCCCGGGCGCTCCTGCGCACGGCCCTCCCGGCCGATGCGGAGCTCCGGTCCTTCGCCCCGAACGATGACGACCTCATCGCCCTCCGCGCCGAGATCCCGGCACTCGCCGAGGGTGGCTGACCTCCGCGTGGGCGACCTCGACGAACTCGCGTTCCTCAACGAGATCGCCCAGCTTGCAACCCAGGCACGCGACTGGGACGAGCTGATGCGCTCCATCGTGGACGGCACGACAGCGGCTATGAAGGTCGAGGTCTGCTCGTTCTACCTCGCCGACCACGACCGCGACCGACTGACGTTGGCTGCCACCAACGGCCTCGACCGAGCGCAGGTCGGAAAGGTGAGTCTCGACTGGGGCCAGGGCATCACCGGGCGGGTCGCCGCCACACGAACGCCGATCGCGGTCGAGGACGTCACTCGCGACGACCGCTTCTCGTGGGTCCGTGGCTTCGACATGGAAGGGCTGGCGGGAATGCTGTCGGTGCCGCTGATCTGGCACGACGACGTCGTCGGCGTGCTCAATGTCCAGGCCCGGGGTTCCCGCCGGTTCGAGGCCGACGAGATCGAGTTCCTCGGCACGATCGCCGCGCTGCTGTCGGGCATCGTCGAGAAGGGTCGGCTGACGGCCGAGGTCGAGGCGCGGCTGGCCGAGTTGACCGCGCTGGACGCCGCCCGCTCCGAGCTCATGAGCGTGGTGACCCATGAGCTTCGGACGCCGCTATCGATCGTCCGGGTCTACGTCGACCTGCTGGCCGAGGCGGCCGGACCCGAACCGCCCGAGGCGGCCGATCCGGACGCATGGCGGCTGGCCGCGACCGAGCAGCTCGGTCGGCTCGATCGCCTGGTCGATTCGATCCTGGCGTCCGTCCGCGGCGAAGGACTGACCGGCCTGTCGCGCGCCCCGTTCGACGCGGTGACGGCCGTCGACGAGACGGTCGAGACCCTGCGCCTCCTCCTTCGCCCGCGACCGATCCGCTGGGAGCGGCCGGCCGGGTCGTTGACCGCGATCGGCGACGAGACGCGGTTCCGCCAGGTCCTCGAACAGCTGCTGGAGAACGAATCGAAGTACGCGCCGTCGGCCGAAGGCGTCAGCATCGGCGTCTGGCGGATCGGCGACGAGATCCAGGTCTACGTCACCGACGACGGGCCGGGCGTGCCGATCGAGGACTGGGAGAGCGTGTTCGAGCCGTTCGTCCGGATCCAGGGCCGCGGCCGGTCGCGCGGCTCCGGCATCGGCCTGTTCGCCGCGCGCCGGCTGATGGCCGCGATGGGCGGCCGGATCTACCTCGAGCCGAACGGCTACGCGAGCAGCCGCTTCGTGGTGGCCCTGCCCGCCGACTGAGGGACCGCCGGCGCGAAAGTGATGGCGCGTGCGCGTCGCCATTCGGGGGCGACGCGCACGCATGATCGAGGCGGGGACCTCACACGGGCGCCGGCAGTGAATCCGGGATGTAGCCGGCGATGCCCATCTCCGGGATGTCGAGACCGGCCAGCTCGACCTCGGGGCTCACTCGGAGCCTGGAGACCCGATCGAGCGCCTTGAAGAAGGCGAACGACAGGCCGAATGCCCACGCGAAGGCGACCGCGGTCCCGACGACCTGGGCCCCGAATTGGCCGACGTTGCCATACAGCAGTCCGGTGACCTGGAAGCCGCCACAGTTCGCCGTCCCATCGGCGAAGATGCCCACCGCCAGGACGCCCCACAGGCCGTTCACACCGTGCACGGAGATCGCCCCGACAGGGTCGTCGATATGGACGCGGTCGAAGAATGCGACCGACAGGCAGACAAGCAGACCTGCGATGAGGCCGATCACGGCCGCCACGATCGGCCCGACGAAACCCGACGGCGCCGTGATCGCCAACGTCTCGTGCCCGGAACAGTCGCACGCGGTGAAGGCCGCGTTGCCGGTCGGTAGCGCCGTATGTGACGATTCGGTCGCGACGGCAACCAGGGCGACCCACGACGTGCGAACGTCGACGCTCGGCTCGGGCTATCTGGCAGTACGTGCACCCGAGGATCGTTGTGGCCGATCCGGGCGTGTCGCTGGCCTGACGGGTGCGATCTCGAGCGGCCGTGCATCGCGCGCGAGCGTCCGTGCATCGCGCGCGAGCGTCCGCGTCGACCGACGACGAGCTTGAGGGCCGTCGGTCGCCGGTCCGTCGGCCATTGCGGTCCGTGGGCGCACGGTACGTCGATTCGGTGGCGGACGACGGGAGCCCGGACGCCCACAGCCTGCCTGGTCGACGCGTGCCGAGCACACCGGTCCACGACGAAGGCGTCGAATCACTCGGCGGGCTCGTCGTCGATGATCCCGCGACCGACGGATCTAGCGTGAGTGCGCCCCACTCCGCGCTGACGAGCGGTCCGTCAGAGCGATACCGCCGCGCCCCGATGAACCGCTCGAAGTCGTCGAGCGCGCAGGCGCGGTCCGTCCATGTCAGCCGAGGGGCTCCAGGATCACCTTCGGGGCGAGCTGCGGGCCCGGCGGCCAGCGCTGCTCGTCAGGCGGTGACGACCCGCGACTCCTCCGCCCGGAGACGTGCGTAGCCGGGTTTGACGATCTCGTTGATGAGTCGAAGACGCTCGTCGAACGGCGCGAAGGCGCTCTTCATGGCGTTGATCGTCAGCCACTCCATCTCGCCGAGGCCGATCCCGAACGCCTCGTCGAGCGCCGCGAACTCGCTCGACAGCGAGACCCCGCTCATCAGGCGGTTGTCGGTGTTGACGGTCACCCGATAGCGGAGGCGGCGGAGCAGGTCGATCGGGTGGTCGCGGATGGACGCCGCCGCGCCGGTGTGGACATTGGAACTCGGGCACATCTCGAGCGGGACGCGCCGGTCGCGGACGAAAGCCGCCAGCCGCCCGAGCTCGACCGAGCCGTCGTCGCGAACCGTGATGTCATCGACGATCCGCACGCCATGCCCGAGCCGCTCTGCTCCGGCGAACTGGAGCGCTTCCCAGATCGACGGCAGCCCGAACGATTCGCCGGCATGGATGGTGATGTGGAAGTTCGCCCGGCGGATGGTCTCGAAGGCGTCGAGGTAGCGTGTCGGTGGATAGCCTTTCTCCGGGCCGGCCACATCGAACCCGACGACGCCGGCGTCGCGCCAGCGGATCGCGCATTCCGCGACCTCGACCGAGCGAGCCGCCTGGCGCATGGCGGTCACGAGCAGCTTCATGGTGATCGGTTGGCCGGCTTCGGCCGCTCGGGCCGACCCGATCCGAAACCCGTCGAGGATCGCCGCGGTCGCCTCGTCGAGGGTCAGCCCCTGCTCGGTGCACAGTTCCGGCGCCATCCGGACCTCGGCATAGACGACGCCATCGACCGCCAGGTCCTCGGCGCACTCGGCGGCCACGCGCCGGATCGCGTCGGGCCATTGCATGACCCCGAAGGTGTGGGCGAACGTCTCGAGGTAGAGCTCGAGGCTCTTGCGGTCGGCGCCGCGACGGAACCAGGCGGCGAGGCCGTCGACGTCCGTGGTCGGGAGATCCGTGTAGCCGTACTCGGCCGCGAGGTCGATGACCGTAGCGGGACGCAGCCCACCGTCGAGATGGTCGTGGAGCAGTGCCTTGGGCGCGTTGACGATGGTGGCAAGATCCGGCATCACCCGATGGTACTCGGCCGGTGGGACCGCCACGCGGGTCCCTCCCTCAGCCCTCGGTGTCGAGCCTCGCGCGGGCGGCCTTGAGAGCGGCGGCCACGCGTGTCGGTGCGGTCCCGCCGATGACGTCGCACGAGGCCAGTGCGCCGTCGATGGAAGCGGCGGCACGGAGAGCGTCGCCGATGTCCGGCTCAGCGGCCAGGCTGGCGGCCGTCGCGTCCCCAGCTGCACCGAGCGCGAGGCCGATCATGGCGTCCGTGACGTCGTCGAGCGGGACGCCGGCGTCTTCGGCTTCGGCTACGAGCGACCCGACGATGTGGTGCGCGGTCCTGAACGCGACCCCACGTCGGACGAGCGCGTCGGCGACGGCCGTGGCGGTCGTGTAGCCCTCCGTGGCAGCCTGGCTCATGCGCGCGGCGTCGACGGTGATCGAGTCGATCAGGCCGGCCATGACCTCGAGCGACGTCTCGTACACGGCCACTGCGTCGAACAACGGGGCGACCCCGTCCTGGAGGTCGCGCTGGTATGCGAGTGGGAGTCCCTTGAGCAAGGTGAGGGTACCGGTCAGCTCCCCGATGACGCGGGCGGCGCGGCCGCGGACCAGCTCCGCCGGGTCGGGATTCTTCTTGTTCGGCATCATCGAGCTGCCGGTCGAGAATGCGTCGGCGACGCGGATGAACCCGAAGCGCGGATTCGACCACCAGGTGATCTCCTCGGCCAGCCGGCTGAGGTGGACCATCCCGAGGGCGATCGCGGCCATCGTTTCGGCGGCGAAGTCACGGTCCGAGACGGCGTCGAGCGAGTTGGCTGTGACACCATCGAACCCGAGTTCGGCCGCCGTCGCCTCGCGATCGAGCGGGTACCCGGCCCCGGCGAGCGCGCCGGCCCCGAGTGGCGAAACGTTCAGTCGTCCACGGGCGTCGCGTAACCGGCTGCGGTCGCGTTCGGCCATCTCGACGTACGCCAGCAGGTGATGGGCGAGCAGGACCGGTTGGGCCGGCTGGATGTGCGTCGTCCCGGGCAACACGGCGGTGCCGTCGCGTTCGGCGAGGGCGACGAGCGCGCGTTCGAACGTGGTGAGCGCACGATCGAGTGTGTCGATCGATCGGCGCGTCCACAGCCGCAGGTCCGTCGCGACCTGGTCGTTCCGCGACCGGCCGGTATGCAGGCGTCCGGCGAGCGGACCGATCCTGCTCGCGAGGGCGGCCTCGACGTTCATGTGGACGTCCTCGAGTGCGGGGTCCCATTCGAGGCCGCCAGCCGCGATCTCGTCGGCCAGCCCGACCAGCCCGTCCACCAGCATGGCGACCTCGTCATCGGCCAGGATGCCGGCCCGCCCACGTCCGCGGTCTTGGGCGGGCCGAGCCGAGCGCCCGAGCCGAGCGCCCGAGCGGGCCGAGTTCCTGTCAGCCGCTCATCAGGCGAGCACCCGTCAGCGGCCCATCCGGCGGCGGGTCGAGTTCCGCGCTCATGGGATCGACCCGAACCGGTCAGGGATCGTCATCTGCCCGTGGGGCGAGCGGATGGCAGGAATCCGGTGACCAACGCTCGTGACACGAGCGTCCGTCAGGAACGGGACTCGGCCGCGGGTGCCTCGGTCGGCACCATCGCCTCGGCGGGCACGACCGCCCCGGGCAGCACGACCGTCCGCAGCCTACCCGCCGCGTCCTCGGCGGTCAGGTCCCGCTGCGTCTCGGCGAGCAACTCGTAGCCGACCATGAACTTGCGGACGTTGGCGCGCAGGAGCGGTGGGTAGAAGTGGGCGTGGACCTGCCAGTGGTCGGTCGATTCGTCGCCGAACGGTGCCTGGTGCCAGCCCATCGAATACGGGAACGGCCGCTTGAACAACCCGTCGTACCGGCCGATCAACTGGTGCAGCACGACCGCGAGATCGTCGCGCGCCGCATCGTCCAGGTCGGTCAGACGCGCCGCCGGTCGCTTCGGGATCACCAGCGTCTCGAACGGCCAGGAGGCCCAGAACGGAACGACGGTCAGCCACTCGTCGGTCTCGACGATCGTTCGAGGCCCAGCCGTCTCGTGATCGATGTAGTCGAGCAGGAGTCGGTGCCCATTCGCCGCCAGGTACGCCCGCTGCGAGGCGTCCTCGCGCTCACCCGCCCCCGGGAGCGCCGTGCCGGCCCAGACCTGGCCGTGTGGGTGCGGGTTCGAGGCGCCCATCGCCTCGCCTCGATTCTCGAATACCTGGACCCACCGATACTCGGCGCCGAGCTCGGCCGTCTGCTCGGCCCAGACGTCGATCACCCGGCGCACGGCCGCCCGTTCCATGCGACCGAGCGTCAGGTCGTGCTGGGGGGCGAAACACACCACCCGGCACGACCCGCGCTCACCCTCGGCGCGGAGGAGGCCGTCGTCGAACGCCGCGGTCGACGTATCGGGACGAAGCGCCGAGAAGTCATTGGTGAAGACGAAGGTCTCCGCATATGCGGGATTGACGTTGCCGTTCGCTCGGGTATTGCCCGGGCAGAGATAGCAGTCCGGGTCATATGTCAGCCCGGGTGGCTCGAGCAAGCGTTCCTCGGCGCCAAGCCACGGACGGCGGGTCCGGCCGGCCGACACGAGGACCCACTCGTCGGTGAGCGGGTCGTAGCGTCGGTGCGGTTCGCCGGCGAGGCGAGCGATGGCCGATCGCGTGGACGCGGGGTCAGTGGACATCGACGCCCACGGGAGCGAGCGCAGTCAGCCGGAGATCCGGCACTTGTTCCTCGGCCCCACCCTCGATCGACCGGCCGCCCGATAACGGGTCGACGATGATCAGTTCGCGAACGGCTCCGGTCAGGATGATCCGGGCCTCCGGCGCAAGGCCGGCGTCGGTCACCAGCGTGTCGGCCTGGTCGAGACGTGCGATCGAGCTGATCCCGATGACACCCCACTTCGAATGGTCGGTCACGACCACCAATCGCCGGCCGGCCTCGATGAGCGCCCGGTCGGTGTCTGCCTCGAGCAGGTTCGGGCAGGTGAAGCCGGATCGCGGATCCATGCCGTGGACGCCGACGAAGACGAGGTCCACGTGGACCGTCCGCAGGGCCGACACGGCGAACGGACCGACCAGCGCATCCGACGGCGTCCGCACCCCGCCGGTCAGGATGATGGTCTGGTCCGAGCGTCCAGCTCGATACAGGACGTCCGCGACCTGGATCGAGTTGGTCACGACGGTGATGCCGGGCACGTTCGCGAGGCGCTGGGCGAGGGCATATGTCGTCGTGCCCGCGGAGACCGCGACCGCCATCCCGGGCTCGGCAAGCCCGACGGCGGCGTCCGCGATCGCGTCCTTCTCCGCCTGTTGGAGCGACGACTTGACGGCGAATCCGGGCTCGAAGATCGCCGAGCCGGCGACCGCCGTGGCGCCCCCGTGGACCTTCTCGAGCAGGCCGCGCTCGTCGAGGATCTCGAGGTCGCGCCGGACGGTCATGTCCGACACGCCGAGTTCCCGGACGAGGTCGGCGACACGCACGGCCCCGTCCTCGCGCACGCGCTCGAGGATGAAAGCCTGACGCTGGCGCGCGAGCATCAGGGACGCCTCTTCATGCCGGCTCGATCGGTCGAGATGGACACCGGTCCTCACCCCTTCTGATCGAAAGATTGCAGCCGAAAGCATCGAAAGTCAACGCGTTCGAACAAATGACGGACAAAAGGCATTGCGGCACCTTGACATCAACGTTGCGGGTAGGGACAATCCGGTTGATCCTGTCGGATTTTGTCGGGCAGCGTCAGAGGAGGAGTCAACACAATGGCAGATCCCACCCTAGCGACGCCGGTCACTCGCCGGACAATCCTCAAGGGCATGGTCGGCGCGGTCGGCCTCGTGTCCATCCCTGCGATCATCGCCGCCTGCAGCTCCTCGGCGGCGTCCACCGCCCCGAGCGCCGCTGCAAGCGCGGCCCCGAGCGCTGCCGCCCCGAGCACCGCGCCGAGCGCCGCCGCGAGCGTCGCCACCGGCACGATCCACATGGGCAGCAACCATTCCGACCCCGGTGAGAAGGGCGCGATGGCGGCGATCAATGCCGCCTTCACGGCCGCGACCGGGATCGCCACGGTCCTCAACACCGTCGACCACGGCACCTTCCAGGACCAGATCACCAACTATCTCGGTGGCACACCGGACACGGCCTACACGTGGTTCTCCGGCTTCCGGCTCAAGTTCTTCGCCGACCAGGGCTTCAACATCCCGATCGACGACGTCTGGGCCAAGGTCAAGTCGAACTTCACCGATGGCTTCGCCCAGAGCGTCGTCGGCAACGACGGCAAGGTCTACGGCATCCCCGTCGACTACTACCCATGGGCGGTCTTCTACCGCAAGGATGTCTTCGCTTCCAAGGGTTACACCGTCCCCACGACATGGGACGCGTTCATCACCCTGTGCCAGAAGATGAAGACGGACGGCCTGACCCCGATCGCCTTCGGCGACAAGGACGGCTGGCCGGCCATGGGGACGTTCGACATCCTCAACCTGCGCCTCAACGGATACGACTTCCACACCCAGCTGCTGGCCGGCAAACTGAAGTGGACCGACCCGAAGGTCACGACGGTCTTCCAGCAGTGGGCCAAGATGATCCCGTACCAGGCCAAGGACTACGCCGGCCTTACCTGGCAGCAGGCAGCCGACACCCTGGTCCAGAAGAAGTCCGGGATGTACCTCCTCGGCCTCTTCGTCTCGTCGCAATTCGCGGCCACGAAGGACCCTGCCGACATCGCCGCCCTCGACTTCTTCCCGTTCCCGAACCTTGGGACGGCCTACGACGCCGAGAAGGCGCTCGACGCCCCGATCGACACGTGGCAGCTCTCGGCCAAGTCGCCCAACCTGGCGACCGAGACCGATACGGGCAAGGCTTACCTCGAGTTCTGGGCCAAGGGCTCCACGCAGCAGCTCATGTTCAAGGGCCAGCCGGGCCTCATCCCGACGGCCAGCGACGCGGATACAAGCTCCTACACCGATCTGCAGAAGAAGGCCGTCCAGGTCGTCTCGGCAGCCCAACGGATCACACAGTTCCTCGATCGCGACACCCGGTCGGACTTCGCCGGCTCGAACGGCATGCAGAGCTTCCTCCAGAAGTTCCTTGCCGACCCGTCGCAGGACCTCCCGAAGTACCAGGCCAGCATCCAGGCCTTCTGGGATGGCCTGCCGCCACTTTCGTAAGAATCGCGACTGGAACAGCCAGTCTCAGGGCGCTAGGCTGACTTCATGTCAGTAGCCTCGACGCCAAACGACACAGCCGCCCCGTCCGGTCCCCCCGCCGGTGGGGCGGCTGCCACTTCGCGTCCTCCGAAGCGTCGCAGGTTCTCCATGTTGACCCGGCGTGACCGGGTGATGATGGCCCTGATGGTCGGTATCCCGAGCGTACTGTTCATCACGTTCGTCTGGTTGCCGGCAATCGCCTCGATCTTCCTGTCGTTCACCAACTGGCGGGGCATCACTGCCCTCACCGCGAACAACTTCGTCGGCCTCAAGAACTATGAACAGCTGTTCACGACCTACCCGTTCTTCTGGCCGGCCGTGTGGCACAACATCCTGTGGTTGTTGACCTTCGTGTTCATCGCCACGCCGATCGGCATCTTCATCGCTGTCCTGCTCGATCGGGAGATGCGGGGGACCCGGGTCTACCAAAGTGCGTTCTTCATCCCGGTCGTGCTGTCGCTGGCCATCGTCGGGTTCATCTGGGAGCAGATGTACACGTCCCAGGGTTTCATCAACAGCGTCCTGGGCCACACGAGTTCGGACACGGCGATCGACTTCCTGGGTGATCCGTCGATCAACATCTGGGCTGTCCTGGTGGCCGCAGGCTGGCGCCACGTCGGCTATGTCATGGTCCTCTACCTGGCAGGTCTCAAGAGCGTCGACCCCACCCTCCGCGAGGCTGCGTCGATCGACGGAGCGAACGCTCGGCAGACGTTCTTCCGCGTCGTCTTCCCGGTGATGAAGCCCATCAACATCGTGGTGGTCGTCATCACGGTGATCGAATCGCTCCGCGCGTTCGACATCGCCTACATCATCAATCGCGGGAAGAATGGCCTCGAACTGCTGTCGATCCTCATCACCAACAACAGCATCAGCGAGGCGAGTCTCATCGGCTTCGGGTCGGCCATCGCGGTCGTCCTGCTGGTCATCTCGCTCGTTCCGATCGTGATCTTCCTGACCCGAACGATGCGCGAGGAGACGACATGACCGCGGAGACGGCGTCGGCGGCCCCGGTCGCGGCGGCGGTGCAGCTCAAGCACCACAGCCGGTTCCGCTGGCAGCGGCTGATCCTGCACGTCTTCCTGATCGGCCTGGCCCTGGTCTGGATGTTCCCGATCCTGTGGACGCTCTACACTGCGTTGCGCCCGTACGGCGACACGATCAAGGACGGTGCGGTCTCGTTCCCGCAGCACCTGAACTTCGACAACTTCGTGACCGCATGGACCGTCGGCGACTTGCCCCGGTACTTCTTCAACACGTTCGTCATCGCCGTCCCCGCGGTCATCCTGACCCTGTGGATCTCGTCGATGCTGGGATTCATCTTCGCGCGGTTCAGCTTCCGGGCGAACCTGCTGCTGCTGATGATGTTCACGGCCGGCAACCTGCTGCCTCCGCAGGTCATCATCGTGCCGCTCTATCGGATGTACCTGGCCCTGCCGCTGCCGATTCCGCTCAGCGACCACGGAGTGCTGTACGACTCGTACTTCGGGGTGATCCTGATCCACGTCATCTTCCAGACGGGTTTCTGCACGTTCGTGCTGAGCAATTACATGAAGACCATCTCGCGCGAACTGACGGAGGCGGCGCTGGTCGACGGAGCCTCGATCTGGACGATCTATCGGAGGGTCATCCTGCCGCTCTGCCGACCGGCCCTGGCGGCCCTGGCGGTCCTCGAGTTCACGTTCATCTACAACGACTTCTTCTGGGCCCTGATCCTGATGGTGACCGGCGGCAAACGGCCGATCACGTCTGCCCTCAACAACTTCCAGGGCTCGTTCTTCACGGATCAGAACGTTCTTGCCGCGATGTCGTTCATCGTGGCCGTACCGACCATCGTGGTGTACCTGGTGCTTTCGAAGCAGTTCGTGCGCGGTCTGACCCTGGGCTCGACCAAGGGGTAGTCGCCCGGCTGGGGCCGGGGAGCGCTCGGAGTCGAGTCCGAGATGGTTTCGCTTGGAGAGAACCACCTCGAACATCGCCTCGTTCGCGCATTGCTTCGTCGTGTCGCGCTACCCGCGCGTGAGACGCCACTACAGGCGTTCGAGGACGAACAGCCAGGCGCGGAAGTCGCCCCAATGGGCCGCCTCGTGGCGCTCGGCGCCGAGCGACAGGCCGATGCGCATCAGTTCGTCGCCACCACGCTCGCCGAGGTTGTCGCGGAACAGCGGATCGGCGACGTCCGGCCAACCGGTCACCCGGTAGGTTCGTGCGGCGTCGAGACCGCGGAGGCGCAGGTGGTCGGCCGTCGGCACCGGTCGATTGAGCACCTGGTAGTAGCCGACCACGGCGCGTGAGCCGTCCGGTTCGACGGCCATCCAGGCCGTCCCCTGCCCCGCCTCGAACGGGCTGCGGAGCCGGATGAAGCGGCCACGCTGGAACGTCTGGCGGTGGGTCTTGTAGAAGGCGATCTGGGCCGCGACGGACGCCCGGTCCGCGTCATCCAGTTCAGTCGGGTCCAGTTCGTAGCCGAACACGCCGAAGAACGCCACGGCGGCCCGCGTGTCGATCGGCGTGATCCGGCCGGTCTGGTGATTCGGGACCGCCGCGACGTGCGCCGCCATCGAGCTCAGCGGATACGCCATCGACGTCCCCCACTGGATCTCCAGGCGCTCGATCGCGTCGGTGTCGTCGCTCGTCCAGGCCTGTGGCGCGAAGGCGAGCATCCCGGCGTCGAACCGGCCGCCACCACCGGCGCACGACTCGAACAGGACGTTCGGGAACGCGGCGGTCAATCGCGCGTAGAGGTCGTAGGTGCCCAGGACGAATCGGTGGAAGAACTCACCCTGCCGGTCGGCCGGCAATCCGGCGCCGTATGGCTCGGTGATCGTCCGATTGAAGTCCCACTTGATGTACGAGATCGGGGCGCTCGAGAGGACGTCGGACAGGACACCGAACAGGTGGTCCACGACCTCCGGACGCGACATGTCGAGAACGAACTGCTGGCGACTCTCGGTCCGCGGCCGGCCGGGGATGCCGACGGCCCAGTCCGGGTGCGACTCGAACAGCCGGCTGCGTTCGCTGATCATCTCGGGTTCGATCCAGAGCCCGAACCTGATGCCCAGCGCCTCCACCTTTGCGGCGACCCCGTCGAGCCCGTTGGGCAGCTTCCGTCGGTCGACGAACCAGTCGCCCAGCGACGAATCGTCCGAGTCGCGCTGGCCGAACCAGCCATCGTCGAGGACAAACAGTTCGACCCCGAGGTCGCGTGCCGACGTCGCGATCTCGACCAGCTTCGATTCGTCGAAGCCGTAGTAGGTGGCTTCCCAGTTGTTGATGAGGATCGGCCGGGGTGCGTCACGCCACGTCCCGCGCGCCAGTCGCTCCCGGTACAGGCCATGGAGGGCGTCACTCATCGCGCCGAGCCCCGTGTCGGCATAGACGAGGATAGCCTCGGGTGTCTGGAAGGTCTCGCCCGGTTCGAGCGTCCAGGTGAAGGTATTCGGGCTGATGCCGATCCGGACGCGGGTCGTCTCGAAAGGGTCGACCTCCGCCTCGGCGACGAAGCTGCCCGAGTAGACGAGGCTGAAACCGTAGACCTCGCCAGACTCCTCGGTCGTCGTCGCACGCTGGAGGGCGAGGAACGGGTTGTGCTGGTGGCTCGACGCGCCGCGGTCGCTGCCGACCGACTGGCGGCCGGGTCGCAGGGGGGTCGCGACGAAGTGGTTCTCGCGCGCCCACGTGCCACTCGACTGGACGAAGTCCCAGCGGGCGTCCGGCAGGTCGAGGGTCGCGCTCATCGCCCCGGTGAGGCGGACCGTGGTCGTGCCGCCGTTGTGGATCCGGGAGCTTCGAGCGATGACCGGCCGATCGCGGAAGATCGTGTAGGCGAGCTCGACGGTGACGCCGCTGACGGCGTCGGAGACCGTGACGATCAGGGTCTCGGCCTCGTCGTCGGCCTCGACGTAGGTCGCTGGGAGGCCGCTCCCCTGCCAGGCGGGCTTGCCCGGCACGATCGTGTGCTGGACATAGGCGAGCGTCAGCACCGTCGAGCCGTCAGTGTGCTCGATGGTCAGGCCAGGGATCCGGTAGTCGCCCCCACCGGTCGTCGGGTATTCGAGCGCGATTGGATCACCGACGCGGTTCGAGAAGCCTTCGAAGCCGGCCGGTTCGACGTGCGCCAGCGGCCTGTCCGTCGCGAGCGACGCCCCGAAGTAGAGGTGGCCGAGCGACCCATCCTGGTGGACGCGCATCACGTAGCTGACATGGTCGTTGCGGAGGTGCAGCTCGCGCGCCGCGGCGGATTCGGTGATCGACATCGATCAGTCGGGCGCGATGTCGCGGAGGGTCCAGGCCCACGTGTAGCGACCCGTCCCGAGCAGGTAGTCGGAGGTGGTGTCCGGCCCGCAGCTCGCCGTGCCGACACCGCGATGCGCAGCGTCCAGGTGGACCAGGCTGTTGGCGACCGGAACGAGGTCCACATCATGAGTCGCAGCCGCAAGGTCGGCGTCGCGGTGGTGCGTCACGGAGACCTGGCTCGGCGTCGCAAGGTCGATCCGCACACCGGTGCCGGCCGCATCGCGGAGTTCGAGCCAGCGGACATCGGCGTGACCACCGTTCTCCTGTGGACGGATGTACGGGACGTACTGATCCGCGACAGTCGACTCCCAGATACCGACGATCCCGCCTCGTTTCCGATCTGGATACGTCTCGTGCGGGCCCGAACCGAACCAGCGCAACGCTTCCGGGCCGACGGCGACCTCCAGGACGGTCCCGATCCGCGGCAGGTCGGCGAGCTCCTCGGGGATCTCGACCGTCTCGACGACGTCGATGCCACCATCGAGGCGAGCCGTGTAGGCGGCCTCGTGGGCGATCGGGACGCCCGCCGCCGTGCGGTATTCGGCGCGGACGACGGTCGCGGCACCGAACCGTTCGATGCCGACCAGACGGCGTTCGAGATCGTCCACTCCGAGCTCTTCCCAGCGCTCGGCCATACCCCCAATCCGGTCGTTGTCGGTCGGGGCTCGCCAGAGCGAGAGGGTCGGCGCTGCCGCGAGGCGCGGATGGACGAGGCGACCGTCCCCATCGAGCGTGACCGTTCCGTGAACGAGCACCTCGTCGGCGTGCACGATGTTCGGGTCATCGTCGATCTGCAGTTGGATTGTGCAGACCTCGAAACCGGCCGGCGCCCAGGACAGATCGTCGGCGGTGGTGACCACCACGATCAGGAACGCATCGCCCGCACCGCGGGTTGGACGAACCCAACCTGGCAGATCGACCTGGGCTCGCGCGCCCGGGCCGATCGCGGGCAGTTCGACCGGCCCGCCGGCGCTCTCCTTGCCATCGACGGCCAGCGAGTAGTGCGCCCGGAGCCAGCCGAGGTCCGTGAAATGCTGGTGGTTCGAGATCTCGATGCGGCCAGCCGCGATATCCGCCGCGGATCCTCCGACCCGGACCGGCGCGGCAAGCCGCTTGTGCTCCCACATGGCCGGCTTCGGCCGGCGATCAGGCCAGACCATGCCGTCGCAGACGAACGTGCCGTCGTGTGGCTGCTCGCCGAAGTCGCCGCCGTACGCCCAGCGGGTCCGACCATCGGGCAGCTTCTGGACGAGCCCGTGGTCGCGGAACTCCCAGATGAAGCCGCCCTGGAGTCCTGGCGTCGATTCGATGGCGTCCCAGTACTCGGCCAGGGTCCCGTTGCTGTTGCCCATCGCGTGCGAGTACTCGCACATGATGAGCGGGTGGCGCTGCAACCCGGACCGGGCATGTCCGACGATCGCGGAGATCGGTGGATACATCGGGCAGGTCACGTCGCTGACCGCCTGGTCGCTCGTCCAGTCGTAGCGGATCGCGCCCTCGTAATGGAGTGGACGGCTCGGGTCGTACCCGCGCAGCCAGGCGGCGGCAGCGTCGTGATTGAGGCCGTGGCCCGACTCGTTGCCGAGCGACCAGAGGATGACCGACGCGTGGTTCTTGTCGCGCTGCGCCATCCGCGAGACGCGATCCACCCATTGCGAGAGATAGCGATGGTCGTCGCACAGCGTGCTCTGGAAGGCGTGCGTTTCGATGTCGGCCTCGTCGATGACGTACATCCCGAGCCCGTCGGTCAGCTCGAGGAAGGCCGGGTCGTTCGGATAGTGCGAGGTCCGGATCGCGTTGAACCCGAACTGCTTCAGGAGGACGATGTCGGCGCGCATGTCCTCGCGACGGATAACACGCCCGGTGTGCTGGTCGAAGTCATGGCGGTTCATCCCGCGGACGTAGACGCGCTGGCCGTTGACGAGAAGGTCGACGCCGCGGATCTCGACCCGACGGAAGCCGACCTCGATCGTCACCGCCTCGGCGACCGAGCCGTCGGGCGCACGGAGGGTCACATGGAGCGGGTACAGGTTCGGCTGCTCGGCGGACCAGCGGCGAACGCCCGGCACGTCGACGTGCCACGTCACGAGGCCGTCGAGGGGCGGCGCCATGCCCTCGTGGATCCGCAGCCAAAGGTCCCCCTCCTCGGCCGGGAGGAGGCCGGCCGCATGCGTGTACATGACGTTCTGGATCTGGCGGGTCCAGCCCTGAAGCGTCGTGCGATCGACCATCTGGGCCGGGGCGGCCTGTGCCGCGCCGGTGCCGTCGAGCGTGGTCTCGATCGTCCAACCGGGCGCAAGCGAGCGGCCCGGGAAGCCGACGGTGACGGTCAGCTCGAGCGTGCCGGTCGAAAGATCCTCGCCGGTCAGGCCGGCATCAGCGCGGATGTCGGCGAGGTGGACGTCGCGGGTCGAGTACAGGAACACGGAACGGGAGATGCCGCCGTGCCACCACTGGTCCTGGTCCTCGACGTAGGTCGCGTCGGACCACTTCACGACCCTCAGTCGGAGCGTGTTGGTGCCGGCGTGGACCAGGCCCGTCAGGTCGAATTCAGACGCGAGATGGGAGTCCTTGCCGACGCCGATCTCGACGCCATCCAGGTCCGCGATGAGCACGCTCTCGGCGGCACCGACGTGGAGGACGACGCGGCGGCCCGGCTCCAGCCAGTCCGCCGGGACCTCGAACTCGCGCTCGTAGACGCCCGTCGGGTTCAGCTCCGGGATCTCGGGTGGAAGCCCGGGGAACGGCATCTGCACATTGGTGTAGTGCGGCTTGTCCCACGTATCGGCCATCGTCCAGAGGCCCGGGACGGTCGCCTCCGACCAGTCCGTGCCAGGCGCGTCGTCCGGCGATCGGAGGAGCTGGAAGCGCCAACGTCCGTCGAGCGGAACGCGTTCGTGATGCTCGACGCTGTGCATGGGAAGACGGCCGATCCCCGTCACCTCGGGGAGGATCCACGGTCGAGTCACAAGAACGATTGTCCCATGCTCGGTCAGACTGGGCAGGATGACCACGCCCGATGCCGTCATGATCCGCGCAACCTGCCTGGGGCGGTCGTTCGGACCGCTGTGGGCGATCCGCGACATGGATCTCGAGGTGTTCCGCGGAGAGGTCCTCGGCCTCCTCGGTCCCAACGGCGCGGGCAAGACGACGACCGTTCGCCTGCTGACTGCGCTCATCGGACCGTCCGAGGGCAAGGCGACCGTCGACGGCCTCGACGTCACCGAACACCCGGAGGCCATCCGCGCCCGGGTCGGCATCCTGACCGAGACGCCCGGGCTGTACGACAGACTGTCGGCGACTGCGAACCTCGAATTCTTCGGGCGGCTGTACGGCCTGGACGCCGCGACGCGTGCGGCGCGGATCGAACGGTACCTGCGGTTGTTCTCGCTGTGGGAGCGGCGCGACGACATCGCGGGCACGTTCAGCAAGGGGATGAAGCAGAAACTCGCGATCGCGCGGGCGCTGCTCCACGAACCGACGGTCGTCTTCCTCGACGAACCGACGGCGGCGCTCGACCCGGAGGCGGCATACGTCGTCCGCGAGGCGATCGAGTCGATGCGGCGTTCGGGACGGACGATCGTCCTCGCCACGCACAACCTCGACGAGGCGGACCGGCTGTGCGATCGAGTGGCGTTCGTCCGCGGCGGGCTGTTGCGGATCGATTCGCCGGCCGGCCTCCGGGGATCGCTCGGGGCGCGTGGCATCGAAATCGGTCTGGCGGGCGCCCCAACCGAGGCGGTCATCGCGGCGGCACGATCCGTGCCCGGCATCACGAGGGTTGAGGTGTCGGACGCGCGCCTGGTCGTCTCCGCCGAGCATCCCGCCGCGGTCACGCCCGCGCTCGTCCGCGCACTCGTCGTCGCCGGCGCGGACATCACCGCGGTCCACGAACACGCCACGACGCTCGAGCAGGTCTATTTCGAGGTCATGGGCGCTCGCCCGGACCGCGGCGAGGCGACCTGATGCGCCTCGCGATCGTGACGACGGTCCTCCGCCGGGAGTGGGCGGAGACCGTTCGCAACCGCCTGCTGATGTCGACCATCCTCATCCCGCCGATGGTCCTGACGATCGTGCCGCTGGTTCTGGCGGGCGTCGTCGGCGACCGTGCGCTACCGCCGGCACTGGCCAGCTCGGTCATCGCCCAGCGACCGGAATGGGCGACATTCACGGTGGCGGAATTGGCCGGTGCGTTCGCGGTGCAGCAGTTCCTCGCCTTCTTCCTGCTGATGCCGGCCTACATCCCGTTGTCGATCGCGACGTTCTCGATCATCGGCGAGAAGCAGGCACGGACGCTGGAACCGGTCCTCGCCACGCCGATCCGGACAGTCGAACTGCTGAGCGGCAAGGCGATCGCGGCGCTCGTGCCTGGCGTCCTGGCCGGGTGGGTGACATACGTCGTGTTCGTGACGCTTGCGTCGATCGTATATGGGCCCGCCTTGTTTGGTGTCGTCACCGATGCGAGCTGGCTGGTCGGCGTGTTCGTGCTCGGCCCGGCGGTCGGCCTGTCGTCGGTCGTCGCCGGGGTCATCGTCAGCTCGCGAGTCAACGATCCGCGCGTCGCGCAGCAGATCGGCGGCATCATCGTCGTGCCGATCATCGCCGTCACCCTGCTCCAGGCCACGGGGACGCTGCTCGTCGGGGCCGCCGGGTATTTCATCCTTGCGGTCATCGTGCTGGTCATCAGCCTGTTCGGGCTGCGAACGGGCGTCGCGATGTTCGATCGGGAGGCGATCCTGACGCGCTGGCGGTGAGCCTGCAACGGATCGGTCGCGTATCAGGTTCTGGGGCATGTGACGACGGAGTCGCTCCCGGCGGTCCTGTTGGCCTATCCGTGTAGGCCAACGGTCGGTATGATGCCCCGATGAGCGTCCGAACCAACCGTATCGACTGGCTGGTCTTCCTCACCCTCGGTTTCATCTGGGGGTCGAGCTACCTATTCATCAAGCTCGCGGTCGGCACGTTCGGGACGTTCACGCTGGTCTCGTTCCGTCTGCTGATCGGAGCGACGCTGCTGTGGGTCGTGATCCGGTTGGCGCACCAGCGGCTGCCCCGTGAGCGCCGGATGTACGGGCACCTGATGGTGATGGCGGTCGTCAACATCATGATCCCGTTCATCCTGATCACCTGGGCAGAGCAGTCGGTCGATTCCTCGCTGGCGGCCATCCTGACCTCGCCGGTCCCGTTGTTCGCCATCCTCCTGTCGGCGCTGTTCCTGCCCGACGAGCCGATGCGCGTCAACGGCGTCGCGGGACTCATCGTCGGGTTCATCGGGGTCATCATCATCACCAGCCCGGGTCTGACGGGCTCGGGCGGGTCGGTCACCGGCGAGCTCGCGCTGCTCGGCGCGGCATTCAGCTACGGAGTCGGTGCCGTTTACGCGCGGCGCAACGTCCGCGGTCTTCCACCCATGGTCCCGGCCGTCTTCCAGGTGTCGTTCGCGGCGATCATGGCGACGACCCTGGCCGTCCTCTTCGAGCACCCCTGGACGGTCACCCCGGATTGGGAGGCGATCTTCTCGATCCTGTGGCTGGGACTCCTCGGTTCGGGCGTGGCGTACCTGCTCGTCTTCCGGCTATTCCAGCGCTGGGGGGCCACGCGCACGACACTCATCGCGTACGTCATCCCGGTCGTCGGCATCACTCTCGGGTTCCTCGTGCTGGCCGAGCCGATCGACGCCCGGATCATCTTCGGGACCGCGCTCGTCGTGGCGGGCGTCGGCCTGGTCAACAGCCGGTTCGGGCGGCGGCGGGTGTTCGGGAGGGTCCCGCCGATCGAGGCGGTCTAGTTTCCGATCGCCAGCAGCAGCGCCCCGCCGACGATGAGCACGGACGCCCCGATCCGGCGGACCGCTTCCGAGCGGTCGGTCGCCTCGCCCAAACGATAGGAGCCCCACGCCGCCGCGAAGACCGTCGCGGACTCACGCAGCGGCGCGACCCCTGACAGCGGCGCGACGCTCAGGGCGACGAGGATGCACAGATACGCGATCAGGGTCAGCCAGCCGCCGACGGCCGCGCGCCGGGCCGCCGCTGACCCGTAGCGGAGCAGGTCCCCGCCGGCCACGAACGCGACCCACAGCACCAGGACGACGGAGCAGGTCGCCCACAGGATCGCGGCGTAGACGAGGACGTCGATCAGCCGTGTCCCGACCCGGTCGATGGCGGTGTAGGTCGCGATCATCACCCCGGTCGCGAGCGCGTACAGGATCGCGCTGTCCGCGGCAGCCTTGCGCGCTCCGGCTCCGCCCGTCCGGGCCAGGGCGATGGCGCGCCACGGCCGTTGCAGCCAGAGGAACCCGGCCAGCAGCGCGGCGACCCCGACCGATCCGGCGACCCCGAGCCGCTCGCCGAGGATGACCACGCCGATGAACACCGCGAGCAGCGGCGCGGTCCCGCGGGCCAGCGGATAGACGACCGACAGGTCGCCACGCCGGTACGCCGCCGAGAGGAAGACGAAGTACGCCGCCTCGACCACGCCCGACGCGAGGCCCAGGGCGACGCCTTCGGGCGGCAGGGCCGGACGACGACCCTGCGACAACCACACGGCGATCCCGAGCGGCACGACCCCGACCGATGCCGCGAGCATCCCGATGGTCGCCGCCCGGAGCGGGTCGCCGGCCGTCTTGAGCCGGACGTTCCAGGCGAGATGCAGGACGGCCGAGACGGCGACGAGGGCGATGACCCAGGGTTCCACCCCCGGACGTTACCTGCCGATGTCCCGCCGCGTCAGACCCCACGTGCAGATCACCAGCCCACCGACCGTCATGATCGCGGCGACCACGAGCCCGACCGGATCGAAGCTGCCCGCCATCGGCTGGCCGAGATGCTTGTAGAGCGACAGGTCAAGGATCCACTGCGGCAGCTTCAGGGCCGCGCCCAGCGTATCGAGGAGGAGCGTCGCTACGATCAGGACGCCGGTCACGCCGGCCGCCAGCGACGATCGCACGAGGCCGCCGACGGCGAGCCCGACGCCGGTGAATGCCGCAGCGGCCAGTCCCAGGATCCCGATGCCCACGACCGGGTCGACGACGTCGCCGCCCTGGGTCACGACCGCGATCCCGATGATCAGGGCGATGACGAGCGTCACGACCCCGATCGCGCCCATCACCCCGAGCCCGCTGCGCATCGCCCACGACGCCCGCGAGCGCGGCGTCGACAGCACGACCTCGAGGCGTCGACGGCCCTCGTCGCTCGCCCAGCCGGCGAGGAACGACGCGCCGGACAGCCCGATGATGAACGAGCCGAACGCGAAGAAGGTCAGCTGGAGCACGGCCGATGGCTGGGTCAGGTCGAGACCCGGGTAGATCGTCTCGATCAGCGCCGCGATCTGCGGCAGCTTGCCGATCATGTCGCTGAACGCCTGCGCGGAGGCGACGATGAGAGCCCCGTACAACCCGATCCCGAGACCCCACGCCAGCGCGATGCCCGTCCGGTCGGCCAGCTGGCGCGTGAATGGGCCGGTGATGCCGGCCGGCAACGACGGCGGCCGGAGCCAGCCGACGTTCGCCATACTCCCGAGATCTCTCCGGACGAACCCCACCACGCCGATCGCGAACATGACGACCGTGATGACGGCCAGTGCCACGACCGACGGCCAGTCGCTGACGCCGGCCATCGGCCGATGGCCGGCG
>Ga0075021_10000070_pt1 | contig 54376 bp, 49 predicted proteins | sample ColStrG_CSR_2012_FD_72749 | JGI IMG/M metagenome (GOLD analysis project Ga0075021, IMG submission 72749) | Freshwater sediment microbial communities in response to fracking from Pennsylvania, USA - Cold Stream Run_MetaG_CSR_2012 | ecosystem: Environmental > Aquatic > Freshwater > Creek >...
GTGAGGAAAGGAGGTCGCGGAGAATCGCCAGAGCCATTGTCCGGTCGCGGCCAATACGTACAACTGCGGAACTTGCAGCTGTGGTATCGGCCGCGGCCCGGCCAATGAATTCGGCGGAAAGAAGAATTCATCCCGCGACGCGAACTTTCCAGGCACTCCGAATCTTCGTAAACCATGAACTGGACGATCTGCGGGAGTTGCTGAAAGCGGCTCCGCAAGTGCTGAAACCGGGCGGAAGGTTAGTGATCATCAGTTTCCACTCGCTGGAGGACCGGATCGTGAAAGATGCCTTCCGCGAAGGAGCGAAGCAGGGTCACTACAAGTTGCTGACAAAAAAGCCAGTGACCGCCGGGGAAGAAGAAATTGATCGCAATCCGCGGGCACGCAGCGCCAAGATGCGAGCCGCGGAAAAGATCTAAGCGAGGCGGGTCTTTGACCCGCCCGGACGGGTCAGAGACCAGTCCCCACATGGTTCGTGGCGCCACAAAGTTTAACCCTGGAAAACCAGCCAGGGACCCGGCCACAGCCGTTGACGGATGGGCCGGGATAAAAGTTCCGGGACGGCATCGTCCTCTCACAAACAAGGGCGAAACACAACTCTCTACCTTCTCTCGATGCCGTCCCGGAGAGACGGAAGGTAGAACGGAGGCCACGGATGCACAGAGAAACGACGTATACAGGAACCTTGATCGACGAATTGATTGCCACGGTGGAGCGAACGGAAGCCCGCGCCGATGCGCGCTTACAGGCCCACGAACGTTCGCAGGAAGAGAAGCTTGCCTACTGGTACGCGGTGGCGCAGCAAGAAGTTGCGCACCTCGACTCCAGTCTGGCCGGGGTGGCATAAATGGCGGCGGCGCAGAGCGTGTCTCCGGTCATGCGGCCTAAGGCTACCTGGACAGGAACTCCGGAAATTTATTTTTCCAGGCCAATCGATAATTCCCGCCTGGTGAAGGTCGAAGATCCTCAGCGTAGCCGCGAGATGAAGCAGTTTGGAGTTGCTCTGGCCTGCCTGTTTTTACTGGTAATGACCTTCGCCTGGCAACACTTCAAAGCCATCGAATACGGCTACAAGATCGAGACCCTGCGGGTACAGCGCGATGGCCTGATCGAAGTGAATCGCGCCCTGCGACTGGAAGAAGCCTCGCTGCGCGATCCGGAGCGGATCGACACGCTGGCCCGGAAGCTGGGACTGCAGTCCCCGCAAGCCGGCCAGGTGATGCATATGGATAGCGTTGCGCCGGACTCGGCAACACCAGTTCTGGCGAGCGTGACCAACCTCGCGCTTGATTCGGCGCGATAAGTAGAGCCGGCAACGCTACAGTCCGTCTGCGTCTGCACATGAACTTTATCTGGCGGCTCCCCGCATGGTGGGCCGCCGTGCTTGTCTAAGGGGCCAAACGGTGGCGGCGAGCGCACCCCGTAACAGCGCGAACAAACGGCTTTACCTGCTGGGCGCAGTGCTTGTGCTCTGGGCCGGCGCCATTTGCCTGCGCCTGGTCTACCTGCAGATCTTTCGTTACGGCGACTTCGAGCAGAGGGCCCTGCACCAGCAGCAGCGGACCACGGAAGTCGCCGCCAAACGCGGGATCATCTATGACCGCGCCGGCCGCGAACTGGCCATGTCGGTCGCCGTGGATTCTGTATTCGCGGTTCCGGCCGATATGCCCGATCTTGCCGGAACCATCTCCCTGGTCGCACGCATCACCCAGGCCGACCCTCGCGAACTGCTGGCCAAATGCAAAGCGGCGCGCACCTTCTGCTGGGTCGCCCGCAAGGCGGACGCCGAAACCGCCGACCGTATCCGGTCCATGAACTTGCGTGGCATCTATTTTCAGAAAGAATCCAAACGCTTCTATCCCAAGCGCGACCTGGCAGCACAGGTGCTGGGTTACGTAGGCATGGACGACGAAGGCTTGAGCGGGATCGAGCGTGCCAATGATGACCAACTACGCGGCAAACCCGGCCGCATGCTGATCTCGGTGGACGCTCGCCGCAAGTGGTTTGGCAGCGTCGAGAAACAACCGGATCCGGGAGAGAACGTTGTACTGACGATCGATGAAAAAATACAGTACATCGCGGAGCGTGAGCTCGAAGCCGCGATGCAGCAGACCCACGCCGAGTCAGGCACGATCGTGGTACAGAATCCGCATACCGGAGAAATCCTGGCCCTGGCCAACCGGCCTACGTTCAATCCCAACCTCGCTCGCGAGATCACCCCGCAAAAATTGAAGGACCACGCGGTGAGTGATGTATACGAGCCCGGCTCGACTTTCAAGCTGGTCACAATCGCGGCAGCGCTGGAAGAAAAGCTGACTCGCCCCGACGAACTTTTTGATTGTCAGATGGGATCGATCGTCATCAACGGCATGCGGATTCGCGACAGCAAGCCTCACGGTGTGCTCTCGGTGGCAGGCGTGCTCGCTGAATCGAGCGACGTGGGAGCCATCAAGATTGCCTTGCGCCTGGGAGAAGAGCGGTTTTACAGGTACATTCGGGCCTTTGGATTCGGCCAGCAGACGGGAATCGAATTGCCGGGTGAAACCCGCGGCTTGTCCAAGCCGTTAAATCGCTGGTCAAAAGTTTCGATCGGCGCGATCTCGATGGGACAGGAGATCGGAGTCACTCCGCTGCAACTGACAGCCCTGGTTTCCACCATCGCCAACGACGGGGTCTGGGTGGCGCCGAGAATCATCGCGGGAACCACCGAGCCGCAGGGCACCCCGCAGACGGTCGCCTTTCGTCCCGGCGTTCAGCGGCGGGTGATTTCGCCGCTGACGGCCGCGCAGATGAAGCAGATGATGCAAGGCGTAGTGCTGCACGGCACGGGAAAAAAAGCAATTCTTGAGGGCTACAGCTCTGCGGGGAAAACCGGCACCGCCCAAAAAGTCGACCCCGCCACCAGAACGTATTCGCGGACCAAGTACGTAGCCTCGTTTGCAGGATTCGCCCCGATCAACGACCCCGCTGTCACCGTGGCTGTGATTCTCGATTCCGCGGTGGGTTTGCATCAGGGTGGACAAGTTTCTGCGCCCGTGTTCCAGCGGGTCACACAGCAGGTGCTGGAATATCTGCACACGCCGCACGATGTCGATCTGCCGCCCAGCCGCCAGGTGCTTCTGGCCGAGCGCCGGGTGAAGGAGCAGGACGCAGAAGAGGGCTCGCCAGACCGTCTGGGAGACAGCCTTGAGGCAGCCGATTTTTCACCGCCGGACACGACTCCGCCGGCGGCTTCGGGGAAGTCCTCGCCCGACGTAACCGCCAGCGTGGTCGTGCCGGCGGCGATGCGCGAGCGGGATCCGTCGGCGCCGTCGGTTCCTGAGCAAAAGCTGAGCGGAACCTCTCCCCCCGCTGAGGCCACGCAATTGGGTGCGACAGCACTTCCGGCTCGCCTTCCATCCAGCGGCACCGTCGTATTGGAGGTCGAGCAGGGCGGAATCGTTGTCCCATCATTTCTGGGCAAGAGTGTGAGGGCTGCCATAGAAACGGCCCAGGAGAGCGGACTGGACCTGGACGCGATTGGCAGCGGCCTGGCTCGAGAGCAATCTCCAGCGCCCGGATCACATGTAGCCTCGGGATCGCAGATTACGGTGAAATTTGGACGTTGAGGGCGCTACCGATGCCAAATGTCACCTTGCTCTTCTGATGACACTTGTCTAGGTAACGCGGTGCACTAGAATCCAATCAATGACCTTCCTTGAACTCCTGTACGGCGCCGAAGTACTTGCCCAAAACGGCAACCCGGGCATCATTGGACTGGAATACGACTCACGCCGGATCAAGCCGGGCGACGTGTTCGTCGCCATGCAGGGCGAATCGAGTGACGGAAACAGATTCATTGATCAGGCCATCTCCGCAGGCGCCGTCGCCATCGTTACCGATTCGGCGACTGAGAAGCCCCGCCGCAATGTTGCCTGGGCGCAAGTGCCTCACGGACGCCGGGCGCTGGCCCGGCTAAGCGCAAACTTCCATAAAAAGCCTGCCGAGAGGCTGGCCGTTACCGGCATTACCGGTACCAATGGGAAAAGCACGACAGCATTCCTGATCGAATCTATTCTCGCTGCCGCTGGCCGCAAGAGCGCACTGATCGGGACTATTGAATATCACGTTGCGGGAAAGATTTTGCCCGCGCCGCACACGACGCCCGAAGCTCTGGAACTGAATCGCATTCTGAACCAGGCCCTCGGCCAGGGCGCGACGGAAGCGGTAATGGAAGTTTCCTCGCACGCGCTCGAGCAGCAGCGAGTGTATGGAATTCCGTTCGACGTTGCTGTCTTCACCAACCTGACCCGCGACCATCTCGATTATCACCGCACCATGGAGGAGTACTTTGCCTCCAAGCAGATATTGTTCGAAGGCTGCGGGACCGAGCCGCCGCGGGTGGCGGTGCTCAACACGGACGACGAATTTGGCCAGAAGCTGGTGAAAATCAGCCAGAAGCGCGGCTCCGAAGTCTTGACCTATGGACTGGTCAAAGGCGATTTTCACGCCGGGAAAGTGGAGATCACACCGCGAGGAACCAGATTCGATCTCGTCACACCCAAAGAAACTATTCCGCTATTTTCTCCCCTGATCGGGAAGGTGAATGTGTACAACGTGCTGGCGGCGGCGGGTGCGGCTTACGCGCGAAACTGCTCGAATGAAGTTATTGCGAAGGGAGTGGCGGCTCTCCCGCGCGTGCCGGGACGGTTCGAACGCGTGGATTGCGGTCAACCATTCACAGTTGTGGTCGACTATGCACACACCGACGACGCATTGCGGAACTTGACGGCCCTGGCGCGGGAGTTCGTGCATCAGGCCGGCCAAAAGGGCAGAGTAATTACCGTTTTCGGTTGTGGTGGCGACCGTGATCGCGCCAAGCGCCCGCTGATGGGCGAAGCTGCCGGCCGCGGCAGCGATTTTGTGGTCTTGACCTCAGACAATCCGCGCAGCGAAGATCCGCTGGCCATCATCAATGACGCCATGGTGGGGCTACAACGCGCGGGGGCAAAGTACAAGACCGAGCCCGACCGGAAAGCCGCCATCACAGTGGCGGTCCGCGAGGCCAGGCCAGGCGATATTGTGCTCATCGCCGGTAAAGGTCACGAAAAACTTCAGATCACGCGGGATGGATCGATCCCATTTGACGATGTGGAAGTCGCCCAGAAGGTCTTGCGGCAAGCCGGTTATGAGTGCAAGTCCGCCAACGCCGCCGCCGGAACCAATTCATGAAGCTTCCGCTTTCCAGAGTCGCAGAGTTCCTTTCAGCGACTGGCGAGTTCGATCACAAAGCGATCGCCCAGGCCTATTCCATCGACTCGCGTACCGTGCAGCCCGGAGAGCTTTTTTTCGCAGTGAAGGGCGAGCGCATGGATGGGCACGACTTCGTCCAGCAGGCGCTGGAGAAAGAGGCAGTCGCCGCAGTCGTGCGCAAGGATCAGTTGGCGCGTTATCCGGTGAAGACCCGGCTGCTGGCAGTGGATGACACTCTGATTGCCCTCCAGACTCTGGCTGCCGCGGTTCGCCGTCTGTGGGGAAAGACGCTGGTAGGGGTGACCGGATCCACAGGAAAGACCACAACCAAGGAAGCCATCGCCCACGTGCTCGCTTCGCGCTTTCGCGTGCTCAAGTCTGAAGGCAACTTCAACAATCATTTTGGCCTGCCTCTCATGCTGCTGAAAATCGAGCCGGAGCACCAGGCTGCCGTCATCGAAATGGGCATGTCGCACCGCGGGGAAATTGCCGCGCTGGCCAAAATCGCGCAGCCCGAGATCGGCGTGGTCACTAACGTGGCTCCGGTCCACCTGGAGTTTTTCAATTCGGTGGCTGAAATTGCCCGGGCAAAGTACGAACTGATCGAGTCCCTGCCCGCAGGCGGAACCGCCGTACTTAACGCTGACGATGAATACGTTTCGCAGTTCGGCCGCGACTTTCACGGCAAGGTAGTGATGTATGGCCTTCACGCGACCGCCGATATCCGGGCGGAGAACATCCAGCATCGCGGCGCTGAGGGCTCGTTGTTCGATGTGGTGGTGGATGGTCACCGCGAACCAGTCACCCTGCACATGGTCGGCACGCACAACATCTATAACGCACTGGCCGCGGTGGCGGTAGGACTGCAACAAGGATTGAGCCCTGCGGAAGCGGCGGGAGCGCTGGCCACCCTGTCCCCCGCGGACAAACGGGGGGCGGTCGTCCAACTGGGCAACATCACAATCATCAACGATTGCTACAATTCCAATCCAACGGCTTTGGATGCGATGGTGGACGCACTGGCTGCCATGCCGGCAAGACGCCGCATCGTGGTGGCTGGAGAGATGCTGGAACTCGGTCCGGCGGGAGAAGAACTGCATCGCCGCGTTGGCCGGCACATGGCCGAAAGGAAGATTGACGTGCTGGTGGGAGTGCGTGGCCTGGCGCAGCAAATGGTTGAAGCGGCAGGCCAGGCTGGCATGCAGGCAGAGTTTGTGGCTACGCCGGAAGAAGCCGGTGAATGGCTGGCGCGGGAAACTCGCGACGGTGACGTGGTGCTGCTGAAAGCATCGCGCGGCGTAAAACTGGAACGGGCTTTGGAAGCAGTCGTCGGTCGTCAGTCTTCAATCGTCGGGAAGTCAAAAACCGCGGACGGCTAGTGCCGACGACTGAAGACCGACGACTGACGACTAGACGGAGGCGCATTGCTCTATTGGCTGCTGTACCTGAAACTGTTTCACTACTTTCCGCCATTCCGTATTTTTCGGTACCTGACTTTTCGTACAGCGTTCGCCAGCCTCACCGCTCTGTTCACCGCGCTCATCATCGGCCCCCTCGTCATCAACCGCCTGCGCGAATTTCAAATCGGCCAGTTCATCCGCGAGGAAGGCCCCAAAGCCCATCAAAAAAAGGCAGGCACTCCCACCATGGGCGGTCTGCTGATAGCGATTTCAATTGTGATTCCAACCCTCCTGTGGGCCGACCTGAGCAACCGCTTCATCTGGATCGCAGTGTTCTCGACCTGTGCTTTTGCCGCCATCGGTTTTGCTGACGACTACATAAAGGTCGTGAACCGCAGGAACCTCGGCCTTACTTCGAAAGCCAAACTGGGCTTGCAAGTTGCAAGCAGCATCCTGATCGCGGTAGCGCTGATCGCCATGCAGACCCGCGAGCTGTACTCGACCCGCCTGATGGTTCCTTTTATCAAACAGTTTCACCCGGATCTCGTCATCGAACGGCTGGTGAACAATCCCGCTCTTTGGCCTCTTGCGTTTCTTCCGTTTATCGCTTTTGTGGTGCTGGTAATCGTGGGTTCAAGCAACGCCGTTAATCTGACCGACGGCCTGGACGGGCTGGCCATCGGTTGCACCGTAATCGCCGCCGGTGCGCTGGCGGTTCTGACTTACGTCAGCGGCCACGCTACTTTTTCCACCTACCTCGGGCTGGAGCACATGCCCTTGACCGGCGAACTCACGATTTTCTGCGGCGCCATGGTCGGATCCGCGATCGGATTCCTGTGGTACAACGCCCATCCTGCCGAGGTCTTCATGGGGGACGTTGGCTCCCTGGCCCTCGGCGGCGCCATCGGCACGGTTGCGGTGATGATAAAGCAGGAGCTGCTGCTGCCGTTCATCGGCGGCATCTTCGTGATTGAGGCCGTCTCGGTGATCCTGCAGGTGACCTCCTACAAGATTCGCAAGAAGCGTATTTTCAAGATGGCCCCCCTGCATCATCACTTCGAGCTGTTGGGATGGTCGGAGTCCAAGATCATCGTGCGCTTCTGGATCGCGTCTCTGGTATTTGCCCTGTTCGCCCTGACCACGCTGAAGCTGCGATAATCTCAAGAGAAGCTCCTAGCTCCTGGCTCATAGCCAGACGCTAGCAGCCAGAAGCTTTCCTGCAAGAGCTGTCATCCCAAGCAATCTTTCTTTGCGCGGAGCGCGAAGAAAGATTGTCGAGGGACCTGGGTTCTTGCCGCCAGGGCGCGCAGAACCCTGATCCCTCCGCTTGCCCTCACCGCGCAAGCGCGGCTCGGGACGGCGCTCGGGATGACAATGAGTGGATGGCTCTAGGTCTCTGGCCAGAAGCTAGCAGCCAGGAGCTAGCAGCGAGAAGCTGCCCTTTTATGGACCTCAAGAACAAACGCGTGCTCGTCGTCGGCTTGGGCAAGTCGGGGGTGGCGTCAGCTCTGTTCTTGCAAGCCCGGGGCGCCCACGTTACCGTCTCAGACGCGAAGCCGCAGGATCAGCTCGGCGAAGACATCCCGACCCTGCTCGATCATGGCATCGCCGTCGAGACGGGCGGACACGGCGAACGCACCTTCCGGGGGCAAGACCTCATCGTGGTCAGTCCCGGGGTTCCGGTAGACTCCCCGCCGCTGGTGCAGGCCCGCGCTTTGGGCGAACCGGTAATCGGCGAGATCGAACTGGCCTCCCAATTCCTGCCGAAGAATATTGTTGCCATCACTGGTTCCAACGGGAAGACCACGACCACGACTCTGGCGGGCGAAATCGTGACCGCGGGCGGGTTTCCGACAGTAGTCGGCGGAAACATCGGTACGCCGGCAATCTCGCTGGTAGAGCAAGCGAGGCCCGACACCGTCGTGGTGCTCGAAGTATCGAGCTTTCAGCTGGAGACCATCGAGACTTTCCGTCCGAAGATTGCCGTCGTACTCAACATCACACCCGATCACCTTGACCGCCACCGCACCTTCACCGCCTACACCGATGCCAAGGCACGCATCTTTGAGAATCAGCAGGCGGAGGACTTCGCAGTGCTGAACGCCGATGACGCCGCCAGTGCAGGACTGGCAGCCCGCACGCGATCCCAGGTCTTCTGGTTCAGCCGCAGGCAAGAGGTCAAACAAGGCGCGTATGTTCACGCTGGCCGCGTGCTGTTTCGTGACCAGGCCGGACAGCGCGAGGTCATGCTGGTTTCCGAGATTCCGCTCAAGGGTGCTCATAACGTCGAAAACACGCTGGCCGCGGTCTGTGTCGGCGCGCTCATGCGTTGCGAGACCGGACGCATCCGCCAAGCCGTCCGCAACTTCCAGGCAGTGGAACACCGGTTGGAATACGTGGCTACGATTCGCGGCGTCGAATACTACAACGACTCCAAGGCCACGAACGTCGACGCCACCATCAAGGCGCTGGAGTCCTTCCCGGCCAATGTCCACCTTATTCTTGGCGGCAAAGACAAAGACAGCGACTACACGCTGCTCAACGATTTATTGCGGCAACGGGTCAAGCGCGTCTATACCATCGGGGCTGCTGCAGGGAAGATCGAATCGCAGATCAAAGATGTCGAGGTCGATCACGCGGAAACCCTGGAAACGGCGCTCAGACACGCCGCGGGTACGGCCGACGCCGGCGATATTGTGCTGCTGGCCCCGGCGTGCGCCAGCTTCGACCAGTTCCAGAATTACGAGCACCGCGGCCGGGTATTCAAGGAAGTGGTGCGGGCGCTGGCCGCAGAAGCGAAGCACGAACCAAGGTAGTTACAGCCGTTCCTCAGAATTCACAGACATTGTTCTCCGCGTCCCTTCGTCTCCGTGGTGAAATAAACCTCCCGTGGCAAAGCGCGTCAGTGTCGATGGCTGGCTGTTTACCGTCACTCTGATCCTGGTATTTCTGGGATTGGTGATGGTCTTCAGCGCCTCCGCGGTCATGGCCAAAGAGCGCTATGGATCCGGCTACTTCTTCCTGCTGCGACAGGTGGGATGGGCGGCCGCAGGGCTCGTGGCCATGGTCGTGGCCATGAAGGTCGACTACCGGCGCTACAAGCATCCCGGGATTGTGTTCTCGGTGCTGGGCGTCACCACGTTGCTGCTGATTTCAGTCTTTTTCCTGGACCGCGCGCACAACACGCACCGCTGGATTCACTTTGGAGGATTTTCCTTTCAACCTTCGGAAGTGGCCAAGGTCGCAGTGATCCTGTTTCTCGCATATTTTCTGGAGAATCGCATCAGCTCGATGAATGACTGGCGGAATACTTTGCTGCCCGCGATTCTGCCAACCTTGATGTTTCTGGCTCTGATTGTCCTTCAGCCAGATCTGGGCACCGCGATCGCGTGCGCTGCGATCACCGCCTGCATCATGTTCGTCGCCGGCCTCCAGGTGCGCTACCTGGGATACGCCTCCGTGGCCGCCATGCTTCCGCTGTATTTCCTGATTTTTCGCGTTGCCTGGCGCTGGGACCGGATCAAGGCATTCCTCAATCCCTATTCAGATCCTCAGGGGAAGGGCTTTCACATCATTCAGTCGCTCATTGCGGTGAGCACGGGAGGAATCACCGGCCTGGGTTTTATGGAAGGGAAGCAGAAGCTCTTTTACCTGCCCGAGCCCCACACTGATTTCATCTTCGCCGTGACCGCTGAGGAGCTGGGCCTGCTCGGTTCCCTGGTGGTCCTGCTGCTGTTCGGAATTTTCCTGTGGCGCGGAGTCCGTACCGCGCTGCGCACGCAGGACACGTTTGGCCGCCTGCTGGCCGTGGGCATTACCTGCATGGTGGTCGTGCAGGCCTTCATCAACATCAGCGTAGTGCTGGGACTCATGCCGACCAAGGGCATTCCGCTTCCATTCGTATCCTATGGAGGCTCGTCAATGTTCATGACGCTGGCCTGCGTAGGAGTGCTGCTGAACATTACCAAGCAGACCGACTAGCAATGCACGCGTGGGGACAGCCGCCCTCGGCTGTCCAGCCGAGCGAAGCTAGGCAGGGCTTTTCTCCACCAGCGACCGAGCGATTGGGCCCATCGTTGTTCAGAATTCAGAATCCTGGACGACGGTTCCCTGATGAAACACAATCTTCCAGCCGGTCGGGGTGTTTTGCCAGATGGTTGCTCGACGCGTTTTACGTTCGCCCTGGAGAAGAGTGTAGGTCAGCAGGTAAACATCTTCGGCTAGCCTTCGGCAGTGGAAAGCCCTCGTTTCCCACTTGTCCACGTATGGTCCGGCATAGCGCTTCTGCAGTTCGGACAGCACATAGTCCCGGCTATACCGGCGGCCGGAAACGCCGACTTCCCAAAAGTCAGCCGCCATCATCTTCTCGAAATCAGCCCTGGTGGTGCCCAGTTCGGGGCGATGGAAGATCGGTTCGCGGCTTTGTAGCTGCTCAAGCACACGCGTCAGCTTGGGATCGGTAACCAGAGCGGGTTCCATGTCATGGCTCATGACGTGATTGTAAGCTCCCGGTTGTCATGTTCTCATTGGCTGAGTGGCGAGCAGGTGAGTTCGCCCGACGCTCCCAAAACGTCAACCCACCGAGAGTCTTTCACCGCAACTTCCGGTTTATAGTCACAGCATGCGTGCAATTCTTGCGGGCGGGGGGACCGGCGGGCATGTGATCCCGGCACTCGCCATCGCTCAGGAACTGCAAAAGCAATATGGCGCTGAAGTATTGTTCATCGGCACGGCGCGCGGTATCGAGAACCGTCTGGTTCCAGCCGCAGGATTTCCGCTCCGCCTGGTCCAGGTGGGGGCGCTGAACAAAGTGAGCCTGAAGACGCGACTGAAAACTATTTTCGATCTGCCTCGCGCCGTCTGGGACGCTCGCCGCATCCTGGCTGAATTTCGTCCCGATATCGTGATCGGCGTGGGCGGATACGCTTCCGGGCCGGCCATGCTGGCCGCAATCCTGAAGCGGATTCCCACGCTGGCATTCGAACCTAACGTCGTCCCAGGATTTGCCAACCGCATCGTTGCCAGAATGGTTTCAGGCGCGGCAGTACATTTTGAAGAGACGGCACAATATTTTCCCCGCGCTGAAGTCACAGGTGTGCCGGTTCGCGAGGCTTTCTTCAAGATTGCAGGCAAGGCCACCAACAGTGTTCCTAACAACGACAAGCGCACCCTGCTCGTTTTCGGCGGAAGTCAGGGCGCGAATGCCATCAACCGGGCCATGATTCAATGTTTGCCCGAACTGCTGAAGCAGGTGCCGAACATCCACATCATCCATCAGACCGGAGAGCGCGACTATAATGACGCGCAGGCCGCATACCGCCAGGCTGGTTCGTCTGCCGAGGTGTATCCCTTTATCACGGACATGCCGGCTTTCTTCGCGCGTGCCGACCTGGTGCTGTGCCGGTCGGGCGCGAGCACCGTCGCGGAAATCACTGCCGCCGGCAAGCCGGCAGTGTTTGTTCCTTTCCCGCGCGCCGCCGACGATCATCAGCGGGTCAACGCCCAGGCGTTGGAGCGGGCAGGAGCCGCCGTCGTGGTGGAGGAGACCAGGCTGGAACGGGTGTGGCTGGCCGACACCATCGCCGCTCTGCTGGGCGATCCCGGAAGATTGCAACGGATGAGCGAAGCCGCGCGAAAGCTAGCGCATCCCGACGCGGCCCGCGACATTACTGCAATGGCAGCGCGACTGGCCGGAGTGGAAGAATCGGCCACGGATTTGCACGGATAAACACGGATCTCATTTTTTTCCTTGAATCAGCGTTGGATCGAGTTTTCGAATCCGTGTTGATCCGTGCGAATCCGTGGGAATCCGTGGCCAGGATTGTGAACTATGTTTGCCAAGATTCAGCGCATTCATTTCGTGGGTATCGGTGGTATCGGCATGAGTGGCATTGCCGAAGTGCTGCTGAATCTCGGCTACAGGATTTCTGGTTCCGACCTGAAGAGTTCATCTGTCACCCAGCGGTTGGCCGCCCTGGGTGCGACTATTTTTGAAGGGCACGCGCCGGAGAACATCACTGGCGCTGAAGTTGTCGTGACTACTTCCGCTGCTACTCCGGATAATCCCGAGGTCATCGAGGCCCACAAGCTCCACATCCCAGTGATCCCGCGGGCTGAGATGCTGGCGGAACTGATGCGGCTGAAGTACGGCATTGCCATCGCGGGCATGCATGGCAAGACGACAACAACATCGATGGTGGCGGCGGTTCTGGCTGCCGGCGGCCTTGACCCGACTGTGGTAGTCGGTGGTCGCGTGGATGCCCTGGGTTCGAATGCCCGCCTGGGCCGCTCGGAGTACATGGTGGCCGAAGCCGATGAAAGTGACCGCTCGTTCCTCAAGCTCTCGCCCGTACTCGCGGTGGTGACCAACATCGACCGCGAACACATGGATTGCTATCGCAACATGCGCGACGTCAAGCGCGCTTTTCTCGACTTTATGGATCGCGTGCCCTTTTACGGCGTGGTCGTGGTCTGCAACGATGATCCTCTGCTTCGCCGTCTCTTTCCGCAGATTCGCCGCCGGACCGTAAGCTACGGCACCCGGCGAGGTTCAGATTTTCACATCAAGCTGGGCCAGTCCGGGCTCGAGTCTCATGGTGAATCCCCCCTCGAACCCGCCCCCGGATTCAGTGACCAGCGGCCGGTCAACCATTTTCACGTCACCTACGGGGAACGCGACCTGGGCGAGTTCCGCCTGCACGTGCCCGGCACGCACAACGTTCTGAACGCGACCGCGGCCATTGCGGTAGGGATCGGCCTCGATATCCAGGCGGACGACATCCGCATGGCCCTGGAAAAATTTCGCGGTGTGGACAGGCGTTTCCAGTTGCGCGGCAAAGCCGCCGGGGTCAGCGTAATCGACGACTACGGCCACCACCCCACCGAGATTCGCGCCACCCTGGCGGCTGCACGGCAATGCGGCTTCGGCAAGATCCACGTGATCTTTCAGCCGCACCGCTACACTCGCACCCGCGACCTTCTGGAGCAGTTCGCCACCGCGTTCAAGGATTGCGACTCGCTGTTCGTCCTCGACATCTACGCCGCCAGCGAGCCGCCGATTGAAGGCATCACAGGCGAGCTGCTGGCGCGCCAGATCTCCGAAGAAGGGAAGCGGCCTGCCAGGTATGTCGCCTCCTTCGCCGAAGCAGTCGCCTCGGCAGTGGCCACAGCGCAGCCCGGGGACATGATTCTGACCTTGGGTGCGGGAAGCGTGTCCCAGCTGGGTCCTGTGATCCTGGAAAAACTGCAGGCAAAGACGCCTGACTGTCCGGCATAACTACCCAGCACAAAAACACTGGCACGCTGATAACGACTTGTCCCTTCGACCGTCAAATTCAGGAAGAGGCAAATTATGGCTTCCGAAAAAGCGGTCTATTGGATGGCACTTAGTATCCTGGCCCTGGCAGGGGCGAACGGATTCGTGACCGAGTACCGAGGGTGGGCTGGTCGCCTCGCGGACAGGTCGATCGCGATGGTGGAGCAAGCTTCTGAAATGGCAACCGGTCATGCAGACCGGGCGACGCCGGGTCGAATGAATGTGGTTCGAATGAATGACGATATCGGCCGATTAGTCTGTGCCCAGGTCCGCCTGGCACAGGTCCAGACCAATCTGCCGCGCCATCAAGCCGAAATGATTCGCGCGCAGGTGGACGCCATTCGTGTCCGGATGCTGAACCAGACGATGCTGAACCAGAGCATGCTGGATCAGAGCATGTTGGACCAGAGCATCAGCGCAGCCATCGCCGCCCGCCCGCGCCCGAACATTGTCATCGATGTGCCTGAGCCGCCAGAGCCTGCTCAAATTATCGAACATGCCACGTTCTAGCCGGAAGAACCGATCGGCTGCAGTGCCCGAGTGAGCGGCCCACCTGTGCAAAACTCACCAATTTTTTCTATCTCTCTTGCCCAAAAGCAGTTATAGTATTTTTGCTCGGCGGTTCCCTGACGACAATTGACCTGAGTTGATGGCGCGGAAAAACGGCCCCACCATCTCGCAGGAAGAATTGTACCCACTGGCCGACGAGCCAGGCCGCGAAGAAGTGCACGACGCGCGCCTGCTCGACCTGGACGTGGAGCAGGAACCTCCTTTCCTGCGGGTGCAAAAGCGCGTATCCGTCCGCCGTAGCTCCCTGCCCAAAAAAACCGTCACGCGCCTGACCTGGGCCGCAGTCGCTCTCGCGGTCATCTTCCTTTGCGGCATTACGGTTGCCGCCATCTATCACTACGGCGAGCGCTCCTGGCGCTTCCGCGTGGAATCCAGCGACGACATCGAAGTCAGCGGTCTGCAGAACGTCACCCGTGCGCAAGTGATGGAAGTCATGGGCGGCGACATTGGCCGCAACATTTTTTTCGTGCCTCTGGGGCAACGGAAAACGCAGTTGGGGCAGATTCCGTGGGTCGAATCCGCCAGCGTCATGAGATTTACTCCCAACCGCCTCAAAGTGGAAATTCACGAGCGCACACCCGTCGCTTTCGCTCGGGTGGGTTCCAGAATCCTGCTGACCGATGACGTCGGTACGCTGATGGAATTACCGGGCAAGAAAAAATATTCCTTTCCTGTAGTTGTGGGCATGAGTACGGGTGAGCCGCCCTCAACGCGCGCCGCGCGGATGAAGATTTACAACGACGTGGTCCGACAGCTCGATTCTGGCGGCGCACACTACGCGCAAGAGCTCAGCGAAATCGATCTCTCTGATCCGGACGACGTGAAGGTTCTGGCCAACAATCGCACCGGCGAAGTCCTGGTCCACCTGGGATCTTCCAACTACCTCGAACGCTACAAAATCTACGTGACGCACGTGCAGGACTGGCAGCAGCAATTCGACAAGCTGGAATCGGTGGATTTGCGCTACGACCGGCAGATCATCGTCAATCCGGATTTGCAGGGCACCGCGAAGCAGCCGCCGCTTTCACCCGACGCCGCCAAAAAAGCAATGGCCGCCGGGGTAAAGCCCGCTGCCCTGATCACGCGCATCACTGCCGCGCCCAAGCCGTCTCCATCGCTGGTGGCAAGAACAGCCGTGACTTCGCCCGCCAAACCGACTCCGCTAAAACCAGTTGTAACCAGGAAGCTTTCTGCCGCGGGACATCGCAAAGCGCACATCCGGCAGGCCAGGCTCAGGGCCAAAGCGAAAGCGAGAACGAAAACCGTTGCCGCCTCCGGCGGACAAAAATCCGCAGCGCCGGGGCTGGGCGGAAGCGCGAATCCGAATTCTTCGCGGGCCGCCGCCAAACCGGCCAAACCAAGCCCGGCAATTGCCAAAGGAGAGGACCCTCAATAGGAATGGCGAACCAGCATGAGCACCTTCTGACCGCGATCGATGTAGGTAGCGCCAAGACGTGCGCCCTGGTGGCGGAGATTGCCGACAACGGGTTGCGCTATCGTGGTCACGGCGTGGCGGAATCGCGCGGTTCGCGCAAGGGTGTCATCGTCGACCTCGACAAGGCCGGGAGTTCGATTCAGAAGGCAGTGGAACAGGCCGAAGACGTCGCCGGAGCGCCTATTGAACATGCCTTGCTGGGCATGGCCGGGGCGCACGCGCGCGGCGTCAACAGCCACGGTGGTTTGAGCTTCGGGACCCGGGCGCGCGAGATTGGCCGCGAAGAACTCCGCGCTGCGGTGGAGAAGGCTCGCGCGATTCCTCTCCCGGCCGATCGCGAGATTCTGCACCTGCTGCCTCAGGAATTCATTCTCGATGACCAGACAGGCGTCCACGATCCCCTGGGCATGATGGCCGCCCGGCTGGAAGTGCGCGTGCACATGGTGACGGTTTCTTCGAGCGCCATGCAGAACGTGATCACCGCCGTCAATCGCGCTGGCGTACACGTGGACGACACCGTATTCGAGCCCCTCGCCTGTGCCGATGCCGTGTTACGCGCTGACGAGCGCGAACTGGGCGCATGCCTCGCCGATCTGGGCGCCGGATCTACCAGCCTGATCGTTTTTCAGGAAGGCGCGGTGGCCCACACCGGCGTGATTCCAGTCGGGGGCGATCACTTCACCAGCGATCTTTCGGTTGGACTCTGCACACCGGTGGCTGAGGCGGAAAAAATCAAGCGGCTCTACGGCAATGCCATCGTGACCCTGATCCCGGAAGGTAATGAAGTCGAGGTTCCTTCGGTCGGAGATCGCCCGTCCCGGCTGATTTCCCAACGCATGGTGGGCGAAATCCTCGAGCCCCGGGCGCGGGAGCTTTTTGAGATGCTGCGTGACAATCTTCGTCACGCTGGAATGCTCGAGCTGTGCGGCGGCGGCGTGGTGCTCTCCGGCGGCGGCTGCCGTCTGCCCGGCATTCTGGAAATTGCGGAGTCCGTGCTTCACCGTCCGCTGCGCCTGGGCTGGCCGGCCCCGCTGGCGAAAATGCCGTCCACGCTGGCGGAGCCGGAGTACGCGACTGTTCTGGGCATGGTGTTTTACGGACACCGGGCCCGCATCGCGCGCGGTTTCCAGGACGAGCGCTGGAGCTCAAGGTTGAAAGCCATGTTCGTGGGAAAGGGTGCGTAGGGCTTTGTAGCGCGGCGCTAAGGTTGAGAGCTCGGACAGAGGGTAAGCAAGAGATAACTGGCAAGCAAATTTCACTGAAGGCGGCGGACATGAAAAAAGAAAACGATATTCGCATCAGCTTTAACGAAGACACCCGCAACGACGCAAAAATCAAGGTCATCGGCGTCGGTGGAGGCGGTAACAACGCGGTCAACCGTATGATCGACTCCGGCATGGAGGGGATCGAATTCGTAGTCGCCAACACTGACCTGCAAGCGCTGCGGATGTCGCGCGCGCCCATGAAGATCCAACTCGGGGTGAAGCTTACCAACGGCCTGGGCGCCGGCGCCAACCCTGAAGTCGGACGCAAAGCCGCGCTCGAGGATTCCGATAAGATTATCGAGGCCCTCGAAGGCGCCGACATGGTATTCGTCACTGCCGGTCTGGGTGGCGGCACCGGCACCGGAGCTGCGCCCATCATTGCATCTCTGGCCAGCGAGATGGGGGCACTGACGGTAGCCGTGGTTACCAAGCCGTTCGCTTTTGAAGGCAAACGCCGCATGCAGCAGGCGGAGCGCGGCATTTCCGAGCTGATGGATTCGGTGGACACCACCATCGTCATCCCCAACGAAAAGCTGCTCGCGGTCGCTCAGGACGCGGGGTTCTTCGAATCATTCCGCGTCGCCGATGACATTCTGCGTCAAGGCGTACAGGGCATCTCCGACATCATCACAATTCCGGGGATCATCAACCGTGACTTCGCCGACGTAAAAGCGATTATGGCGGGTATGGGCTATGCCGTTATGGGCACGGCCACAGCCAGCGGCGCGCGACGAGCTGTAGACGCCGCACAAAAAGCTATTGCGTCCCCTCTCCTCGAAGCGGGCGCAATCGACGGTGCGCGCGGGATCCTCATCAACATCACCGGATCCACGTCGCTCAAACTGGCGGAGGTGCAGGAGGCTTGCAGCATCATCCAGGGGGCGGCGCACGAAGATGCCAACATCATCTTCGGAGCCGTGCTGGACGAAAAAGCCAAGGATGCGGTGAAGATCACCGTCATCGCAACCGGTTTCAAAGATTCCGACATTCGCCGCCGGCAGGCAGAGATGCGTTCAGGATTTGTGGTTTCGTCGGAACTGCGCGAGCCGGAACCTGATCCGGACTTCGAACCGAAGGCTCCGCCCATGGTAATGGAGCAACACGAACCCGTCCGGCATGAGGCCCCGCCCATTCAGGCAGTTGCAGTCGACACTTTGCGAGATGCCATGATCGCCAACTTCGAGAAAGAAGACCTGGACGTTCCGGCGTTCCTTCGCAAGCGCACCGAAATAAGCTGAGCAGCGTGACAACCGGCAGCCCCACTTCTCGCAAAGTACGCGAGAAATGGGGCACCCGCTTCCACGTCTACTGACAACTGGCAACTGAGTACTGGCAACTGATACTCCTGCTGTCCTTTTGACCTCGCCTGTCGTCTAATCGAATACTGAACGGGAGGAACCAGATGAAACGAACACTGCTGTCCTGCCTAACAATTGTTGGATGTCTAGGGTTCCTGTTGGCTGCAGCCCCTGACGCTGGTTCGGGCGAGCCACAATACACAAGTGATCACCATTTGCTCCGCCCGGAAAACTACCGGGACTGGATCTATCTGTCCTCCGGCTTGGGTATGAACTACAGCCCGGTGAGTTCGGACCACGTCATGTTCACCAATGTTTTCGTTCCGCCGTGGGCCTACGCCGAATTCCTCAAGAGCGGGAAGTGGCCGGAAAAGACCGTCTTCGTGGTCGAGGAGCGGGCTTCGGAGAGCAAAGGCTCCATCGTCAAGGGAGGCCACTTCCAGGGCGATCTCATGGGGATCGGGGTGGAGGTAAAGGACGCCAGCTTCCCGGACAAGTGGGCTTATTTCAACTTTGACGAGGAATCAAAGTCAGCCCAGGCCAACCCCAAGTCGGCCTGCTGGCAGTGCCATGAAGACCACGCGGCCGTCGAGCACAGTTTTGTGCAGTTCTATCCCACACTGAAGCCGGTAGCAAAAAAGTTCGGGACCTACAGACAATCGGCCGAGAATCCAACGAATTGATTGGCGATCGTGTGAGGTCGCGGGCGACTCGCCCGCGCAAGGGGAACAGCGGTTGCAAAGGAAGGTCGAGTAGAACAGAACGCCAGACCTAGAAGACCAACGACGAACAACCAAGGACGGCGTCAGTCCAGCCTGACCAGAAATACTTTCCCTTCAACCGTCTGGGTATCGCGAGCGACCTCCTCCGCGCGCTTGCGGTCGTCCTGCAACACTCGAACACGCACCCACCAGTCGCCTACCGGACTGCCGAAGCTCAGCACCTTGGCCGTCTTGTACCGCCGCGACAGCCGGTTAGCCAGGGACCGGGCGGCAGCCTCACCTTCGAATGAGCCGATTTGCACCGCCCATCGTCCTCCGTGATCGAACGGGACTGGTGTGCTCAGCACCTCAAGCCGGACCGGCGCCACGCCAGCCTGCCATACATCGGCCTGCTTGGCCGCGGCCAGGGAGAGGTCAACGATTCGTCCCTCTATGAATGGTCCGCGGTCGGTGATCCGGACGATTGTGGAATGACCGGTCTTGATGTTCGTGACCCGGACGGTGGAGCCCAGCGGAAGAGTGCGGTGAGCCGCGGTCAGTTCATGCATGTCATAGATTTCGCCATTCGAGCTGCGCCGGTTGTGATAGGGCGCCCCGTACCAGCTGGCCTTGCCGGTCTCTACGGAAAGCGGTCTTGTTCCCTCGGGAACCGGGATCGCGCTGGGAGACTCGCTGACCTTGCCTTCCTTGCTGCCCGCGCCTCTGGTCGCCGATTCACGCCCCGGCGGCGTAGGCGGGGCTGGTGCGGGAAGTCTGGCAACCGATGGCTCGGTCATCGGCGGAGGCGGTGGGGTGACAACTTGGGCCTGCTTTTTCCCGCCGCACCCACTCACAGTGATCACGGCGAGTGCCAGCAGGATACAACTCCAAGGCGGCCGGATTACCGGCGTGGAGACTTGACCTCGTCCAGGTAGTCGGCGAGCTTCGCCATCTTCTCTGCCGCCACCCGCAAGGCTTTGGTGGAGTGTTGGCGGACCGCCGGCACTACTTCGTCGTTGAGATAGGCGATGAATTCCGCGGTCTCCTTCTCGATGCGTTCCGTGGCCTCGGCTACCGACTTGTTCACTCGTGCCGAAGCGTCCTCCACCTTGCGGTTGAAGTCGTTCATACTTACAGTTTAGCGGTCAAAGCACAAAAATCCATCCCCACCCCTGGCGGGAGGCAGACTCGCCCATTATTTCCCGCATCCGGCCAGTGGTCAATCGGGGGGATTGCAAGTGACAACCCGGGGCAGTCGCTGGTCTTTGGTCGTTGGTCACCAGTCAGGAATCATCGATAGAGCTGTTGCTGAGGTCCGAGGTCCGACGTCCGAGACTAACGACCAATACCCAGCGACTGATAAAATCTCGCCATGCAAAATCGCCTGCCGGTCTTCGTGCTATCCGCGATCATGCTGCTCAGCGGCTGTACCATGTGGCGCGAGCACGAAGTCAACAAGTGGGAGGATGCGACCGGCGGCGAAGGCCTGGAGCGCAGCTTTTGGAAGGGAGTGAGGGCGAAGCACTGGAGCGAGGTGGAACAGCATCTCGCCAGCAACTACGTTTTGGTCACCCCTGAAGAAGGCCGGCTCGACCGGACGGCCGCGCTCGCCCATCTCGAGCAGGTACGTCTGGACGAATTTGCCCTCGGCGACCTGCAGACCGAGTTGAGCACTGACACCCTGGTCGTGACCTATGCCATCACCCTGCGAGGCACGCTCTCAGGGCAGCCGTTGCCCTCCTACCCGGTGCGCATGATGACCGTATGGCAGAAGGAAAAGGCGGGCTGGTTGCAGATTGCCCATTCCGTGATGGGACCGGACAAAAAGGCCGACCAAAAATAATCGCGTCTTCTTTCTTTGAGAGCCACGGATCGCCAACGATGAATTTGATGGCAACCGGTGATCACCACCTCGATGCCCATGTCCGACGCCGTTGGCGGCGGCGATTGCTGACGTGGTATGACCGCAACCGGCGCGATCTCCCCTGGCGCCAGAATCGCGATCCCTACCGGGTATGGCTCTCCGAGATCATGTTGCAGCAGACCCGCGTGGCGGCCGTGCTGGAGCACTATCGCCATTTTCTGCGGCGTTTTCCCACGTTGCAGAAACTGGCGGCAGCTCGGGAATCGTCAGTGCTCGCGGCCTGGAGTGGACTGGGATACTACCGCCGTGCGCGCATGCTGCATGCCGCAGCGAAGACCATCGTCAAAGAGCATAAGGGCAGGTTTCCCGGCAGCGTCACCGAACTGCGCGCTCTTCCGGGTATCGGCCGCTACACCGCGGCCGCAATCGCCAGCATTGTATTCAACACGCCCGCCGCGGTAGTGGATGGAAATGTTGAGCGCGTGCTGGAGCGTGTGTTCGCGAAGCATTTTTCAGAAAAAGATCTCTGGCAGGCGGCGGAAAGACTGCTCAGCCGCACCCGGCCCGGCGACTGCAACCAGGCCATGATGGAACTGGGCGCTACCGTATGCCTGCCCCACCAGCCCCGATGTTCCGTCTGTCCGGTGTTTGCCTTGTGTGGGACGCGGGGAAATCTCGAGCCCCGGAAGCGGGGCGTCCGGGCCAAACGGCGGATGATCTGCTACGGACTCAATCACCGTGACAGTTCAATTTTCCTGGTGCAGCGCCCAGACCATGCCGCGCTCATGCCCGGCATGTGGGAGTTGCCCGAAGTAAGTGGAGATGGCGCCCAGGGCCAGCCAAGCCTCACTCTGCGCCACTCCATCACGGTGACGAACTACATTGTCCACGTAGTTACCTGCCCGGCCCAGAAGGAAAGTGTGGGGCAGTGGATGGAAAAAAAGCGTCTTCCGCAACTACCCTTGACCGGCCTGACACGAAAAATCCTTCGGCAAGCACAAGTCATCTAACAAGACGTGGGTTTTGTTTGAGGTGGTGCCATTTGTTCGCCGGTTCCAAGCAACTGGAAACCGGGAACTGGAAACTGACTACTGGATTTACCCATCTGAATGGCTGAGACGTAACCTTGTAGACACAAAGGAGGAAGCTCGAATGGCTGCTTTGAACCCGGGAACCACGGCTCCGGACTTCACACTGCAAACTCTGGATGGGAAACAATTTTCACTCCGCGAAGCCCTTCTCCGAGGGCCACTGCTGGCAGCATTTTTCAAGATTTCCTGCCCCACCTGCCAATACGCGTTCCCCTTCCTGCAGCGGATTCATGCGGCACACGGGAACAAGAACGTCACCATCATCGGTGTTTCGCAGAATGAAAAGAGAGATACAGCCGCATTTGTTAAAGAATACGGAGTGAACTTCCCGGTCCTGCTGGACGATACGCGGACCTACCCCGTGTCCAACGCCTACGGATTGACCAATGTCCCCACTCTCTTCTGGATCGCGCCCGACGGCGAAATCGAGGTCTCAAGCGTAGGCTGGGTGCGAAAAGATATCGAAGAATTGAACCAGCGCGCTGCACAGGCCTCAGCCGACGCCACTAAACCGCTGTTTCGTGGGGACGAAGAGGTCGCAGACTTTCGCGCCGGTTGAGGATCGAAAAACTAGCCCGCGGTCGCGGGCGCAAATCAGACCTCGGACCTCAGACCCTTTCGCATTGTCATCCTGAGCACGGAGTCGAAGGACCTCTACCTTACCGAGTCCGGTCCTGCTGAGCGCTACCGCTTCGCGAAGCGACGCAGCAACCCCGCTCGGGATTACACTTCCGGTTCGTGCCGCCGCGCTCCTAGCCATTCCTTCCCGTACAATACAAAGTTCTCTGCCAGTGAGGAGCCGCGACGCATGCGCAAGCGCCTGATCTTCTTGACTTTGATTCTCCTGATCTGCAATTTCTGGGTCTGCGGTGTCTGGGCCCAGAATTCTTCCCGGCGGCCGATGTCTGAGGCCGTCTCGATCCATTTTCCACCTGCGGCCATTGCGGCATTTCAGAAAATTGATGCCGAGCGCATCCGTGCGCATGTGCGTTTCTTATCTCACGATCTGCTCGAAGGCCGGGGCACCGGACAGCGCGGCGGCGACATTGCGGCTGAGTACATCGCCACCCAGTTCGCCCTCGATGGCTTGAAGCCCGCAGGCAACAACGGCACATACATGCAAAAGGTGCCCATGGTCGGCATCACGACCGCGGCCGAGACCACATTTTCGTTCGTTGCCGCCAACGGCTCCGCAAAGGTATTGAAGCCGCTCACCGACTACGTTGCCACCGATGAAACTCAGCAGCCGGATTCCACCGTGAACGCAGACATCGTATTCGTGGGCTATGGTATCGAGGCGCCCGAGTACCAGTGGGACGACTTCAAAGGCACGGATGTGAAAGGCAAAGTCCTGCTGATGCTGCTGAACGAGCCCAGCTCCGACGATCCCAATTTCTTCAAAGGCAAATCGCTGACCTACTACGGCCGCTGGACCTACAAGTTCGAACAGGCAGCCCGCAAGGGCGCGGTGGGTGCAATCCTGATCCACAAGACCGATATGGCCAGTTATCCGTGGGAAGTGGTGCGCAACTCGGATTCGGGAGAGAAATCCTATCTCAAACTTGAGGGAGCGCCCAAATTAAAAGTCACTTCCTGGATTCATCTCGACGCCGCCCGGGAACTGGCTGCCAGCGCGGGCATGGACCTGGACAAGATGATGTCCGATGCCCGTTCCCGAGACTTTCATCCCATGACGCTTGGGGTAAAGTTGCAAGCCCACATGGTGAGCAAAGTCCGGCCTTTCGAATCGAATAATGTGATCGCCATGCTGCCAGGCTCCGACCCGATCCTGAAAAATGAAGCGGTCATGTACACCGCGCACTACGATCACCTGGGCATTCGTCCCGACATGCCGGGCGACAATATCTACAATGGCGCGAACGACAACGCCACCGGTTGTGGCATTGTGCTCGAACTGGCGCGCGCCTTCGCTACGGCCGCGCAACAGCCGCGGCGGTCGATTCTGTTTGCGTTAGTGACGGCGGAGGAGCAGGGGCTGCTGGGCTCCGAGTACCTGGGCAAACATCCCCCGATTCCCGCGGGAAAAATCACCCTCGATCTGAACTATGACGACGTCCCGCCTCTCGGCTCCCCGGAAGAAGTGGAAGTTTCAGGCTCCGAGCGAACAACGTTCTATCCCACTGTGCAAGCATTGGCACAGGAGTTCCGGCTCACCATTCGGCCGGACGCGCATCCGGAAGCGGGTCACTACTATCGCTCCGATCACTTCAGTCTGGCGCGCGTTGGGATTCCGGCGTTTTCCGTCAATGAAGGGGTCAAGTTCAAGGGACACGATGCGGAGTGGGGCCTGCAGCAGGCCAATGAATACACCGAGAAGCATTACCACCAGCCCAGCGATGAATACCGTCCCGGCATGGACTTCACCGGAGATGCGGTCATGGCGCGTTTCGGCTTCGCTCTGGGATGGCAGGCGGCCAGCGCACCCAAGCTCGTCGGCTGGCAGAAAGGCGACGAGTTCGAGCCGGCAAGGCTGAAGAGCGGAACGAACTAGCGTTTAGAGTCAGAGGTTCCACGCTAAACTGTCATCCCAACCGGAGCGGAGCGGAGTGAGCGGAGTGGAGGGACCTGCTTTTGCGCGCGGCTGAGAGTGCTCACGACCGGTGGTTATTTGTGTGATCTTCCGTATCAGCAAGCTCAGGAAGTGTCACCCCAAGACTCAAGCCTCCATGAGCCTAAGCCCTGGGCTCAGAATGAGCGTGGGCTCAGTCACCTGTTGCACATCATCCGCCGTCAATCCCGCCGCGATCTCTTCCAGCACCAATCCCGTGGGCGTCACCTGAATCACGGCCATCTCGGTGACGATCGTGTTGACCACCTTCACCCCGGTCAGCGGCAGGGTGCATTTTTTCAGGATCTTGGGCTGAGAATCTTTGGTCGTGTGTTCCATGGCAATGATTACTCGGCGAGCGCCTGCCACCAGGTCCATGGCTCCGCCCATACCCTTCACCATTTTGCCGGGAATCATCCAGTTGGCCAGGTTGCCTTCCTCATCGACCTCCATGGCGCCGAGCACGCTCAGGTCGATATGGCCGCCGCGAATCATGGCAAACGATTCAGCGCTGGAAAAATACGCTGTTCCTTTCATTTCGCTGACCGTTTCCTTGCCCGCATTGATCAGGTCGCAATCCACTTCGCCCTCGAGCGGATAAGGACCGATACCGAGCATGCCATTCTCTGATTGCAAAATGACATCCATGCCCGCAGGCACTTGGTTGGCCACCAGTGTAGGCATGCCGATGCCAAGGTTTACGTAGAACCCGTCACGCAGTTCGCGCGCAATGCGCCGCACGATGCGCTCGCGTTTGTCGATATCTTTCATAAAACCGGGTCGTTGGTCCTTGGCCCTTGGTCGTTGGCTTCAACAATCGCAGCGTCGCATTGGCCAACGACTAACGGCCAACGACCAACGACTGCCTTACCGTCCGCCTCTCAATCCGCTTCTCAAACAGCTCGCCTCGAAAGATACGATTCACGTAGACACTTGGAGTGTGGACCAGGTCAGGCTCCAGTTCGCCCACCTCGACCAAATGCTCAACCTCTGCGATCGTTACCTTGGCGGCGGTGGCCATCATGGGATTAAAATTCCGCGCGGTCTTGCGATACACCAGGTTTCCCCACTTGTCGCCCTTCCAGGCCTTCACGAAGGCGAAGTCTGCCGTGAGAGCGCGTTCCATGATGTATTGCCGCCCATCGAAATCGCGCGTTTCTTTTTTCTCAGCGACAATGGTTCCAACCCCGGTAGGGGTGAAGAATGCCGGGATGCCGGCGCCCCCGGCGCGTATCCGCTCGGAAAAAGTTCCCTGTGGCACCAGGTCCAGTTCCACTTTGCCCTGCAAGACCATCTGTTCGAGAAGTTTGTTTTCGCCAACATAAGTTCCGATGTGTTTGCGAATTTGCCCCGCCGCCAGCAGCAGCCCATTGCCCAGACCGTCCACCCCAACATTGTTGCTGATCGTGGTCAGGTTCTTCACGCCTTTGCGAACCAGGGCGCGAACCAGGTTTTCCGGGATTCCGCACAGCCCGAATCCGCCGATCATGATGGTGGCGCCATCGAGAATATCCTTGATGGCTTCGTCCGCGCTGGCCACAACCTTGTTCATAAGGAAGAAATTCTAAATGAAAACTGTGGCATTGGCAGGACACGCACCGAATCGGAAGACGCCTTCGAGAGAGCACGACTTCAGTCGTGCCACAATCGCCAGAAGCTGCCCGGCTTCAGCCGCTGCGGTTTGCCCTTCAACCCGCAGCACACCCGCCAAGATCATTTCCTTCGCGCCTTCTGACCTCCGACACCGATTTTCCTCAAATGATGCGCGCGCTCGAATTCCAGCGCCAATTCCCGTGTATCCAGATTCTCCCGGATATGCGCCAGCCGCTGCTCCAGCTTCAGCAAAGCATGCCGGATATTTTTCTTGTTGGTGAGCGCCACGTCTCGCCACATGGAGTAAGGACTGGCCGAAATACGTGTCATCTCTCGCAGGGCGCGACCTCCCGTCGCCAGCAGCGGAGCGTCCTCGCCATATTCTTCCACCAATGTCGCGGCCAGGGCGGTCGAAACGAACTGCGGCAGATGGCTGATCCAGGCACAGAGTTGATCGTGGGCATCGGCGTCCATGCTGGCGACCCCAGCGCCTGCCTTTTCCACCCACTCCAGAAATTCTCCACTCACGCCGGCAAACACGTTCTGTCCCGGAACCGGCGTCACAAACCACACCGCTCCCTGGAACAGATCAGCGTCTGCCTCCTCCACGCCCGCATCTTCCTTACCTGCCATGGGATGTCCAGCTAGAAAATGACGGCCCGTGTTTTTCCCAAAAGTCTCTGTCGCCCGCGCCAGCACTTCGCTTTTGGTGCTACCCACATCAGTCAGAAGAGCTTTCGGTGGAAGCTCAGTCCCAAGAAGCCCGATCAGTTCGATGATCGTGCCGACGGGTGTCGCTAAGAGCACCACCTGGCTGCCGCGCACCGATTCGGCCGGGTCTGTGCAGGCATCGTCAATGGCGCCCTTCTGCCGCGCCCGCTTCAGCACCGGCGCACGGTCGCAACCGACAATGCGGCCGGTAAAGCCGTGCTTCTTCAATGCCAGCCCGAAGGAGCCGCCGATAAGCCCGGTTCCGATGATGGTGATTTGGCGGATCGGCATGGGGAATCCAGTCTTCAGTCGGCAGTCTTCGGTCGTCAGTTCAGGAGCAAATATTCTGAAGACTGAAGACTGACGACTGAGGTTAGGCCACTTTCCGTCCTACCGCCGGCGCGATCATGCGCAACTCATCCATCAATTTCGCGAACTGCTCGGGGAAGAGCGACTGGGCGCCATCCGACAGCGCCTTGTCCGGATTGTGGTGGACTTCGATCAGCAGCGCGTCCGCACCCGCAGCCAGCGAGGCGCGCGCCATGGGCGGGACTTTGTCGCGCAGGCCGGTGCCGTGCGAGGGATCCGAAGTCATGGGCAGGTGGGAAAGTTTCTTGATGATCGGAATCGCGGAAACATCCAGCGTGTTGCGGGTATAAGTTTCAAAAGTGCGGATGCCGCGCTCGCACAAAATCACGTCGTAATTTCCGCCCGCCATGATGTACTCGGCGGAGAGCAACAACTCCTCCAGCGTGGCCGCAATGCCGCGCTTGAGCAGCACCGGCTTCTTGACTTTGCCTAGTTCGCGCAGCAGATTGAAATTCTGCATGTTACGCGCGCCCACCTGGAAGATGTCGATGTAGGGCAGCATGACCTCGATCTGCGCGATCTCCATGACCTCACTGATCACCAGCATCTTGAAGCGGTCGCCGGCCTCGCGCAGCAGCTTGAGCCCTTCCACGCCCATCCCCTGAAATGAATAGGGGGAGGACCGGGGTTTGAAGGCCCCGCCACGCAGCACGCGCGCGCCCGCCTTGGCCACTAGTTCAGCCACGGTGAAAAGCTGTTCCCGCGATTCCACCGAGCAGGGCCCGGCCATGACCACAACCTGGTCGCCGCCAATCTGCAGTCCGTTGGCAAACGCGACGATCGTCCCTTGCGGACGGAAACTGCGCCCCGCCAGCTTGTAGGGAGCGCTGATGCGGTGAACGTGTTCCACTCCCGACAGCACTTCAAGGTTCCGGGTATCGAAATCCACCCGCGCGCCCACGGCGGCCAGCACCGTCTGCCGCTCCCCAGTCGTGCGGTGCACAGAAAAGCCCATCCGGATCAGGTGTTCCACCACCTGCTGGATCTGCTCGTCGGTCGCTGTTTCCTGCATGGCAACAATCATAATTAGTCGTCGGTCGTCAGCTGTCAGCTATCAGCTTGTCTCGAAAGACTGATGGCTGATAGCTGACGGCTGAAAGCTGCCCCTCAATCATTCACATCATTATCCAATTCTGTCTCGCCCCCAGCGACATCGGCCGCAGCTCGGGGAGCAATCTCTTCCTGCTGGATCTGGCGCATGATATCCATGATCCGCTCGAAAATCCGCAGCAGGTCGCGATCCGCCAGCGGCCCGGGGTTGACGCTCCGCACATTGCTGAACACCATACGCTCCCGGTCGGGCTCGTAAATCGGCATGCCCACGCCACGTTTCAGTTTGCCGATTTCATGGGCGGCCTGCGCGCGCTGGCTCAACAACTCCACCAACTTGCGGTCCAGTTCGTCAATTGTCTTGCGCCAGTCGGAAATATCCATAGCCCTCAGCTCTCAGCCGTCAGCTAGATCGCCGTATGGTGATTCCTGCGGATGGCAACAGAAAACGGCTCCCTTGCCAAACTCGCAACTGCTATCTTGTGGCTGAAGGCTGACGGCTGACGGCTGAAAGCTGCCTCACAAATTGTGCCACACTCTCCGCTTCTTTGCCCGGATTGCGCTCGATGATCTCGACGATCGCGCTGCCCACTACCGCTGCATCGGCGAATTTTCCCACCGCCTCAAACTGTGCTGAGCTGGAGATGCCAAAGCCCACCGCGACCGGCAGGCTAGTATACCTGCGCAGGCGGCGCACCAGCTTGGGAGCATCTTTCGGCATCTGTTGCCGGGCGCCGGTCACCCCGGTTCGCGAAACCGCATACACAAAACCACTCGAAGCCCGGGCAATCTGTTTCAGCCTCTCGTCCGTGCTGGTGGGGGCCGCCAGAAATACAGTCGCCAGGTTTTTCTTTTGCATCTCGGCCAGGTAGTCGTGTGATTCTTCTACCGGCAAGTCGGTGATCAATGCTCCATCGATGCCGGCATCATGGGCGGCGGCGCTGAACTTCATCAACCCCATGCGCATGACCGGGTTCAGATATGTAAAGATGATGAGCCCCGCCGTTGAGCGTTGCCGGATTTCCTTGCCAACTTCCAGTACCCGATGCAGAGTGGTTCCGCAGCGCAACGCCCGCTCGCTGGCGCGCTGGATCACCGGCCCATCGGCGACCGGGTCGGAGAAGGGAACCCCCAGTTCGATCACGTCTGCGCCGGCGTCAATCGCTGCCAAAGCGATATCGCGCGAGGTCGCGAGATCAGGATCGCCGCAGGTGAGGTAGGCGACCAGAGACGGACGGGATGGGAAGCGAAGTGGCATGTTGGGCTGATTGAATCATTGAGTCATTGAGAGATTGAATCATTGGCGATCGATTCAAATGATTCAATGGCCGATGATTCAATGGATCAATGATTCAGTGATTCAATCTCTCAATGATTCAATTTCCCTCCAGCTTCAGGTTCTCCCGCAAAATCCCGATATCTTTGTCGCCGCGCCCGGAAATATTGACCATGAGCACATCCGACTTCTTCATTCTAGGCGCGCGCTTGATCGCCTCCGCGACAGCGTGGGCAGATTCCAGGGCCGGAATGATGCCTTCCGTTCGCGCCAGCAAAGTGCAAGCATCGAGTGCCTCAACATCCGACGCCGAGACATATTCCGCGCGGCCCGTATCCTTCAGCCAGGCATGCTCGGGACCGATCGAAGGATAATCAAGGCCGGCTGAGATGGAATGGGTAGTCGAAATCTGACCGGCCTCATCCTGCAATACATAGGAGTAGGTCCCCTGCATCACACCCGGCGACCCTCCAGAAAAACGTGCCGCGTGTTCACCCAGGCGAATGCCACGCCCACCGGCCTCCACGCCGATCAGTCGCACTTTCTTGTCTTTGATAAATTCGTAAAAAATTCCAATGGAGTTCGATCCACCGCCGACACAGGCGATGATCGCCTTGGGCAGCTTGCCTTCGGCCCGAAGAATCTGCGCGCGCGCTTCTCGCCCGGTAACCTTGTGAAAGTCGCGCACCATGGTCGGATAAGGATGGGCGCCAAGCACGCTGCCCAGCAGGTAGTGCGTGGTGCGCACGTTGGTCACCCAGTCGCGCATGGCCTCATTGATCGCGTCTTTCAAGGTGCGGGAGCCGGAATCCACGCCGCGAACCTCCGCGCCGAGCAACCGCATGCGAAAGACGTTTAACTCCTGGCGCCGCATGTCTTCCGTTCCCATGTAGACGACACACTCAAAGCCCAGCAGCGCGCATACCGTCGCCGTGGCTACGCCGTGCTGCCCCGCGCCAGTCTCGGCGATCACGCGATGCTTGCCCATGCGCTCGACCAGCAGCGCCTGTCCCAGGCAGTTATTAATTTTGTGCGCGCCGGTGTGGAGCAAGTCTTCGCGCTTGAGATAGATTTTGGCGCCACCGAGTTTTTTAGTCAGTCGCCGCGCAAAGAAGAGGGCCGTGGGACGCCCGGCATACGTGCGCAGCAGTTCATCCAGACGGCGCTGGAAACTGCGGTCGCGCTTGGCTTTCTCATAGTGGCGCTCCAGTTCTTCGAGCGCGGCCATCAGAGTTTCAGGGACGTAGCGTCCGCCGTAGACGCCAAAGCGGCCCGCCGACGTCGTTTTCGAGGCTTTATCCCTTTTCGCTACGGTCGCGGTTGACATTTCTACTTGTCCTGCTCGCTTTCACGAACTGCCCTGACAAAGTCTCGGACTTTCTCCGGGTCTTTTTTCCCCGGACTAGCTTCTACTCCTGAGGCGACATCCACTCCCCATGGCTTGAGGATACGAATTGCATCCGACACATTCGCAGGAGTAAGGCCACCGGCGACGATTACGTTGATGCCTCGACTCATTTGTTCGAACCGGGGTGCGGCTTTTTCCCAATCAAACGTCTTGCCGGTGCCGCCAGGTTGGTCCGGCGTGCCCGAGTCCAGCAGAATGCGGTCGAACGGGCGTTCCGGCCTCTTTTCGATAAAAGAAGACAGGTTCGCTGTCACCGGACCCTCGCCGAGAAACCATGCTGCCGGCATCGCCAGATAGAATTTTCGAGGCTTTGCCGCAGCCACCGCAACTAATTCGCGACTCTGATTCGGTTCCACACCAAGTGGCAATCGAACATGAATCTGCAGACTGGTCAAACCGGCATGCTCGGCAATTTGCGATGCCGGTTCAGAATCCTGCAGCACAAAGACCCCTACCTTTTCCACGTGCACGGGCAGTGTCGCTACGATTCGTTTCGCTGTCTCCGCATCGATCTTCCGCGGGCTCTTCTCATAGAAGATGAAACCCAGTGCGTCGGCACCCGCGTCGACTGCCGTCAATGCGTCTTCGTGATTGGTGATTCCACAAATCTTGATCCAGGTCATGAACCCAGTTCCCAGTTCCTGGTTGAAAGTTCTTAGAAGACGGGTTTCTAGTTTTGCGCACTTAGTTGAGAGCGCTCACGTTCCGCCTCCGCCAACAGCGTCCGCAGCGCTTGGCTGGGCGACTCCGCCTTCATTAGAGACTCGCCGATCAGGAAGGCGCGATATCCAGCGCCGCGCAACCGGGCAATATCGGCGCCGTTGGAGATGCCGCTTTCCGCCACGCCCACCACATTTGTCGGAATCGCTTGCGCCAGCCGAAAAGCAGTTTGCGGATTCACTTTGAAGGTTCGCAAATTGCGGTTGTTCACTCCGATTAGGTCGCAACCTGCATCCACCGCGCCGCGTAGTTCTTCTTCGTCGTGAGCTTCGCAGAGTACGTCCAGCCCCAGGGCACGGGCTTGGGCATTCAGCGCGATCAATTCCGCTTGCGACAGCACGGCCACAATCAGCAGGATCGCGTCGGCACAGTTGGCTCGCGCTTCCAGCAACTGGAACTCGTCGACGATGAAGTCTTTCCGCAGACAGGGCAGCTTCGTGGCGGCAGACGCACGTTGCAAATTATCCAGCGAACCCTGAAAGAATTCCTCGTCGGTTAACACCGACAACGCCGCCGCTCCCGCCGTCTCCAATTGTCCAGCCAGATCCTCGGCGTCGAAGTTGGCGCGGATCAGTCCGCGCGACGGGGAAGCCTTCTTGAGTTCGGCGATGACGGCGATTCCGGTTTGATTCTTTGCGGCCAGCGCCCGCCGAAAGCCGCGAGGGGCATGCTCTTCCGCCCGGCGCTCCATCTGCCGAAGGTCCGCCGAGCGCTTGGCGTCAGCGACTCTGCCACGCGTGGCGGCAACGATCTGGTCCAGAGTGGCAACCATAAAAGGAATCTGAAGATTATACGGGAACAAAGGAGATTGGCGCCGCTAGGCTCAGCGGCGCCACAAGCCCGAATGCGAGGCTGGCATCGTCATTCCGCAGAAAACTTGAAGACGGTTTGCGAGTGGAACGTCGCACCCGGCCTCAGAATCGTCGACGGAAAATCAGGATGGTTGGGCGAGTCCGGGTAATGCTGGGTCTCCAGGCAAAAACCGTTGCGCTGTTTGTAGACATGGCCGTGCTTCCCGGTAATCGTTCCATCCAGAAAATTTCCCGAGTAGAACTGTACGGCAGGCTCGGTGGTGAAAACTTCCAGCACCCGCCCGCTGGTCGGTTCGTGGACTCGTGCAGCCAGGATCAGGCCATCCTCTTTTCGGTTGATCACGAAGTTGTGGTCGTACCCGCGTCCCACCACCAGCTGTTCGTAATTATCGTTGATACGAGCGCCGATCGCAGTGGGCGTGGTGAAGTCCAAAGGAGTCCCCTGCACTGGGCGAATCTCGCCGGTGGGGATCAGCGTCTTGTCCACAGGAGTGAAGCGGTCTGCGTTGAGCATCAGATGATGCCCAAGAATGTCACCGCTGCCTTCCCCGGCCAGGTTGAAATAACTATGCTGCGAAAGATTGAGTGGCGTGGCTTTGTCAGTGGTGGCTTCGTAGTCGATGACCAACTGGTTTTCATCGGTCAGCACGTAACTGACCTTGACCTTCAGGTTGCCGGGATAGCCCTCCTCGCCGTCCTTGCTCAGATAGCTGAACGCGACTCCAACTCCGGTGGCGTCCTTGAACGACGTCGCCTCCCAGACTTGCTTGTTGAAGCCATTTACCCCGCCATGCAACGAATTCGGCCCGTCGTTCTTGGCCAGCGTATATTTCACGCCGTCGAGGCTGAAGGTGGCATTGCCGATCCGGTTGGCATAGCGTCCGACGATGACGCCAAAATAGGGAGGGTTGACAAGATATCCGTCGAGGGTGTCGTGGCCGAGAACCACGTCGTCGAATTTACCCGTCTTATCCGGCACGCGCAGCGAGACAATGATGCCGCCATACGTCATGGCGCGCACTTCCATGCCTTGTGAGTTGGTTAGGGTATACAGATCGACCGGCCTCCCGTCCCCGGTTTTTCCAAAGGACTGCTTGCGCACATCGCGCTTGCCTTTTGCGGGCGCGGCTTCCGGCCGCAACGCTAGGGAAACCGCGAGCAACAGAAGAAAGATTTGAAAAATAACCGCTTTTTGAGTCATCGTATTTCCTGGTAAAGAGAGGATACTTGCTCACAGCCCACAATACCAGCAGGCTCAATCAGAGTGCTGGTGCCATCGAAGGGACTCGAACCCCCACACCCTTGCGGGTACATGGACCTGAACCATGCGCGTCTGCCAATTCCGCCACGATGGCAAAATAATGACTGGGATGCGGCAATCTTTTTGGGGCCGCCTTCCAGGAAAGAACTACGAGTAATATTCTACAGGGGGAGCGTGGGCTGTCAAACCTGCAGGACGAGTGGGTAGCCGGTCGAGCGCGAAACTTCAAATGGAACATTCACGCAAAACGCCACCCGATCTCGTCGAACATCTGGGCATGCTGTCCCATGATCTCAGCAACTCCCTTGAGACCATTCTGCAAGCTGCCTATCTCCTGCAAGAAGCGAAACTGGAGGGAACCCACAAGAAGTGGGCTCGGATGATTGACACCGCCGCACGTGAGGCAACCCACACCAACCGTGAGATCAGGAAAATACTGGAGAAACAGTCGACAGTCGTCGGTCAGTCGCCAGCCCTGTCGGACGCCAAAGACTGACAACTGAAAACTAATAGCCGACAACTGGGTTTCTGAACTCAGTCGTCAGTCACCGGTCCTCATTCGTCAGCAAAAACAGAAGACTGACGGGTAATTCCCTAACCCTCCAGCTTTGCCGCCATCGTGATATTTGCCTTCAGCAGTTTGGACACCGGGCAACCGCTCTTGGCATTTTCCGCCGCCTTCTGGAACGCCGCGTTGTCCGCGCCCGGAACTCGCCCCACGACGTCCAGGTGGACGGTGGTGATGGTCCAGCCCGAGTCAAGTTTTTCCAGAGTCAGCGTCGCCGTGGTCTCGATGCTAGAGGCCGTCAGATTCGCGCCACCCAATTGCCCCGAAAGCGCCATGGAAAAACAGGCCGCATGTGCCGCTGCGATCAGTTCTTCGGGATTGGTCCCGGGTGTGTTCTCAAAACGTGTGACGAATGAATAGGGAGTGTTGGACAACACGCCGCTCGATGCAGACACCGCTCCCTTGCCGTCCTTGAGCCCGCCCTTCCATATCGCGCTTGCCTTGCGTTGCATGAACCTCTCCTGATCTCGTGAAGTTGATTGCGTTCACTATTGTAGACGCACGCGAGGCTCGATGTCAGGCAACGCCCGTCGCACTTCCCGAACCGGTTGAAAGGCTATGCCGGGTTCACGCCCGCGGCCGCAGATTCAAGAGTCAGGAATCGAGAAAGTCAGTGCTGGAACAACATTCAGGTTGTCGCGGGCAGTTCGCTGCTCCAGCAATCCACCGTCATCAGCCAGGCGCCGAGGCGGCGCCAGGTCTGCACAAACTTGCCGCGATCGGCAACCGTGGTACCGTTCGCCTGCTGAATGGCAACCGTGTAGCGGCCAACCTCGACTGCCATATCGCCCGAGTAGTCGACGCGAATCGTTTCCAGGCGCAGGTTCTGGAACCCGGTTTCGCCATATCCACGAAGCATCAGTTCGATCGGTTTTTGCCCCTGCACCGCTTCACGGTGCGGTGTCAGAAAATATGCGTCCGATGCGAACAGAGCCGCTGCCTGATCGTAATTTGCGGTATTGAAAGCGGTGGCAAAATCCTGGGTCAAACCGCGGATCGTGGACTGAACATCCATCCATGAACCGGCGCCAGGCACACTACTGACTGCGGATTGATGCACGAGCTACCTCCGGGGGAAGGACTAGCAGACGGCGCTTCTGTTCCGGCCGGTGGAAAGTTACGCTGCCACTGGCCGCGATTCTAACCCAGAGCGATGTGGAAAAGTGCTAATGTTTCGTCGCACACTGAATTCTGTTTTGCCATCGGCCTCCTGATCTTTGGTCTTTATCTTTCTCATGATTTGATTTTCGTTAGACTGGATCTCTGGAGTGCCACGCGAGGGGTTATGTACTTCGAACAGTTTTATCTCGGCTGTCTGGCCCATGCTTCTTACCTGCTCGGATCGGAAGGCGAAGCGGTGGTGGTCGATCCGCAGCGCGATGTGGACCTGTATCTGAAGGCGGCCGCGGACCATGGGCTGACCATCCGTCATATTTTTGAAACCCACCTGCACGCTGATTTTGTTTCCGGCCACCGGGAACTAGCCGCCCGCACCGGAGCGCAGATTTATTTTGGCGAGAAAGCAGGAGTAACATTCCCGCACGTGCCGGTTCACGATGGTTCCGAAGTGCGCTTTGGCAGGGCGCGAATCACTGTTTTGGAGACTCCCGGGCACACGCCGGAGAGCATCTGCCTGCTGGTCACGGACAATGACACGCCGAAACCCTGGGCCGTACTCACCGGCGATACGCTGTTCCTCGGCGACGTGGGCCGTCCCGACCTCTCCCGCACACATAGCCCGGAGCAGTTGGCTGGCATGCTCTATGACAGCCTGCACAACAAGCTCCTGAAGCTGCCAGACGACGTGCTCGTCTATCCCGCGCATGGCGCTGGTTCGCTGTGCGGCCGCAACATGCGGGCCGAGCGCTCCTCTACGATTGGCACCGAGCGCCTTACCAACTATGCCCTCCAAATTCAACGCCGCGAAGAGTTCGTGAAACAGTTGACCAGCAACCTGCCCGTGCGTCCGGACTATTTTTTGCAGGATGCCGAAATCAATCGTGAAGGCGCTCCCGCGCTGTCTGACCTCCCGGATTTAAAAGCAATTTCACCCGCAGCGTTGAAAGCATTGATGGAGGAGGGAGTGATCGCGCTCGATATCCGGTCAGGAGACCAGTTCGCCGCCGGCCACGTGCCCGGCTCCGTCAACATTGCGCTCTCGGGACAGTTCGCCACCTGGGCAGGAACGATTCTGGGTTTGTCGTCGCGGCCGATCTTGATCACGGATACGCCGGAGCAACTGGCTGAAGCTCGCCTTCGCCTGGCTCGGGTTGGTATCGAAGCGGAGCGCGGCTATCTGGATGGCGGCACCGCGGGATGGAAGCAGGCCGGGTTTGATCTGGCCCGGTTGCCGGAGATTACAGTGCAGGAGTTGCATCAGCGGCTATCGGAAAGCAGGATACGCGTGCTCGACGTCCGCCGCGAACCGGAATTTATGGCAGGGCATCTGGAGGATGCAGCATGGTGGCCACTGGATCGCTTCCGGCTCTCCGCCCCCGAAGTTGATCTCGACATTCCGCTGGCGGTGTATTGCCAGAGCGGCTATCGCAGCATGATCGCCTGCAGTCTTCTGCAACGAGCCGGTTTTCAGAACGTGCTCAACGTCAGCGGTGGATTCGGCGCATGGCAGAAAGCGGAATTGCCGGTTTCGACCGGTGCCCCCGTAGAAGCCTAGAGGATGTTCGTGTGGCGCGGGCGCCCTCGCCCGCGGCTCTTCACTTCCACTGGCAGCCAACGCTCGCGGGGGCGTCCGCGCCACACCTGCACCAAACCCGCATCTCCCTGTAGAATGCCCTAACTAAATCTAATGATCACTCTCGCAGACGTCAAAGCTGCCCACGAACGCATTCGCCAGTCGATCTACCTTTCGCCGTGCACTCTTTCCGCAACTTTTTCCCAGCTCACTGGCAATTCTATTTACCTGAAGCTCGACAATCTGCAGAGAACCGGCGCCTTCAAAGAGCGCGGCGCGCTGAACAAGCTTTTGACCATGACCGCGGAAGAGCGCGGTCACGGAGTAATTGCGGCGTCAGCCGGAAATCATGCCCAGGGACTGGCGTATCACGCGGGCAGGCTTGGAATCAGCGCGCAGATTTGCATGCCGCTGGTCACCCCGTTGATCAAGGTGTCGGCCACTAAAGCCTACGGCGCGGACGTTATTCTCTACGGCGCCAATTATGACGATACTTGTGAAGAGGCCATTCGTCGCAGCCAGCAGCAACATCTCACTTTCATCCACCCTTTTGATGACGACGCGGTCATCGCCGGCCAGGGAACCCTCGGCCTGGAAATGCTGCAGCAGCATCCTGAAATTGAAGCGGTCGTCGTCCCCATCGGAGGCGGGGGATTGATCGGCGGAATTGCCTGTGCCATCAAGGAAACAAATCCCAAAGTCCAGGTGGTCGGAGTGCAAACCACCCGCCTTCCATCCATGAAAGCTGCGGTAAGCGAGGGCAAGCCCGTCACCCTTCCTCCCGCTGCAACCATCGCGGACGGCATCGCAGTGCGGCGCGCCGGCGACCGCACTCTGCCCCTGGTTCAGAAGTATGTGGACGAAATTGTCACGGTCGACGAAGAAGAAATTGCCAACGCGGTTTTGCTCCTGTTGGAGCGCGAGAAGACCATGGCCGAAGGCGCCGGGGCAGCGGCGATCGCTGCCATGATCAATCGCAAGATAGAAATATCCGGGAAGAAAATTGCCGTCCTGGTCGGTGGCGGCAACATGGACGTAACCCTGCTGTCGCGCATCATCCAGCGCGGTCTGGTCAAAGACGGGCGTCTCCTGCGCTTGCGGATCCACCTTCCCGACTACCCCGGGGCCCTGCACCGGCTCACGGGAATCCTGGCGGATCATCGAGCGAATATCGTGGAAACATCCTACGACCGCACCTACTATGGCGTGAATCTCGGAGAAACCGCCATCGACATCACCATGGAGACCAGAGGCCCAGAACAAATCGCCGAATTGCTCTCCGCTCTGGAGGCCGCCGGCTATTTGCACGAACGAGTCCTATGAACCAGCTGGCAAGCCCCCCACCCCTCAGCGCTGGGGTAATGGCGATTTCCAGCAGCGCATTACAGAGCAAGCCCGCGAGGCCAGATCGAGTGAGAGTCTGCATCAGAGCTCTTGCCTGCGAAACCAGGTTCACAGCTCGCGCCGAATGCAGTGAAGCTTGTTTCTCGTTGTTGCTAGTGCTTTGCTGAAGCCAAAATATAGTCTCTCAGAATCCTTTCCGTCTGCGCATCCATGGCGGGTGGCCCACCTGGCGAGATTACCCCGGGTGACATACCTGCTGCCCGTTTCGTCTTGATTCCGATGTAGACCGCGTTGTAGGCGGTATCCCCCAGGTTCTCGACCTCGTGTTTGAACGGCGGGAACCACCTGGACTCACCGGGTTTGGCGTACACCTCTTGTGTTTTTCCATTCTGGTCGGTGAACCTGAGGTGTCCGCCGGTGAGAATGACTACGACGCCCCCGGGATGGTCGTGCATAGCTGACCTCTCGTGCGGGCCATAGTGGACGTCTACTACCTGAACCCAATCATTTTCGAAGGCTAACTTGTAGTGCTTCGACTCGACCTTGGTCGGATCCTGTGCCAAAGAAGTGAGGACCGCAAGAAAAACAAACACCACCCCGATTCGCTTGGAAAGCATGCTTTCCTCCTGATGCGCCCGGCAACAGCCTAAATTGCAGTTTGATGGATCTTTGCCTCTCCCTACCAGAAGTTTAGCCGACACAGTCGGTTGGGCGGAATCCTGAGTCAGATTCGACAGAATGTCAATCCAAAAGCTTCGCGTGACCACTCCGGTAAGGGATTAACTTCCGATGCAACTCCCGCTTCAAAATGGAGCGCCCTCTCAAACACTGGCGCGACTCGGGCCATGGGCAGGCGACGTTGAAAGTCGGTTGTCACGATAGCTTAAATACTCGCCGAAGCATGTCGGGTTGTTCTCGAAAGGATCACAAGTGCTGGTAACATCAGGCAAGAATCGTGGTGGTGACCTGTGGTTTCGCACGAGGATGGAGTCGAAGTGGGAGTGGACCTGGACAGTTGGCTGTTGCGCAAGGCGAGGTGAACATGGCGGAGGTGGAGGCTACGGTTTTTCCTGTCGCAACTCTGCGCGAATTCAGCACTCGCGTTTTCCTCCACTTGGGGGTGCCCAGGAATGATGCGAATCAGGCTGCAGATGTACTCGCCTGTGCGGACCTGCGCGGCATCGACTCGCATGGCATAGCTCGGCTGCACAGTTACTACGACATGCTCAGCCTGGGGCGGATTAATCCCAGGCCCCAAATCAAGGTGGTGTGCTCCACGTTGAGCACGGCAACAGTCGATGGCGACAACGGCCTCGGGTTAGTGGTTGGGCCACAAGCCAATCGGATCGCAATGGATATGGCGGAGAAATCCGGCTCTGGTTGGGTCAGTGTGCGGAATACCAACCATTTCGGCATCGCCGGTTACTATGTGCTGCAGGCCCTTGAGCGCGATCTGATTGGCTGGGCGATGACCAACTCAAGCAAGATGGTTACCCCTTTGTGGGGCGCGGAGCGCATGCTCGGCACCAACCCCATCGCAATCTGCTTCCCCGCCAGGGAAGAGCCACCCATCGTGGTGGACATGGCTACCTGCGCCGCCGCGTACGGAAAAATAGAGATGGCCCGGCGGAGGGGAGAATCCGTTCCTCACGGCTGGGGCATCGGCAGCGACGGTCATGCCACGACAAACCCGGACGACATCGTGGCAGGGGGAGCCCTCTTGCCACTCGGCTCTGATCGCGACCGCGGAGGACATAAAGGCTACGCCTTGGCCATGATGGTGGACATTCTGAGCTCCGTGCTCAGTGGGGCGAATTGGGGGCCCTTTGCGCCATCGTTCGCGGTTAATAACGAAAAGCCACTGCGCAGTGTTGGCAAGGGAATCGGTCATTTCTTCGGAGCGATCAGGATCGACGGTTTCATTGAGCTTGATTCCTTCAAGAATCAGGTTGACGACTACATTCGAGTCATTCGGGCCACGAAACCAGCACCCGGCACAGATGGTCCGCTGATTCCGGGAGATCCTGAACGGCAAGCGGAACAATGGCGGCGTAAGAATGGTATACCCGTGATCTTGCCCATTGTTGAGGATCTCCGCGACATCTCCGCGAAAACAGGCATACCTCTCGGCTGACGCCTGGAGTGGATAACTTTGCCGCGGCAAGAGATTGGCGCAGCCCGTACCGCATCACGTGGGTGTGGTTTGGCATGGACAGCCACGCTGCATCTACGCAAATCTGGCAGGAATCCGTCTACTGCAATTGCGGGTTGCCAATCGCTTCTGCGACATCCCGAAGAAATTCGGCGGCCCGAGCTCCATCCACCACGCGATGGTCGCTCGAAAGTGTCAAGGTCATCATTGGACGAATTCCAGGACTGCCGTTCACGGGCACGACCCGGTCTGCGATCCGTCCGACCGCAAGAATCGCAGCCTGGGGGGGCACAATAATCGCGGTGAATGCGTCCACGCCGAACATGCCGAGATTGCTGACGGTGAACGTCGCGCCCGCGACATCGTGCGGGCGAAGTTTGCCGGCGCGTGCCCGCTCCGTGAGATCGCGACGCTGTACCGCAATTTCGCCGAGATCAGCTTTGTGGGCATTGTGAATCACCGGCGCCACTACACCGTCGTTGACGGCCATGGCTATGCCCAGATTTACCTCCGCATGCCTCCGTACCCCTTCGGCAGTCCAACTGGCATTCATTCGTGGGTGTTTCAACAGCACTCGCGCGACCAGCGCTACCAGCAGATCGGTGAGCGTGAGTTTCACGGCTCGTGACTTTTCAAGCGCGGGCGCGAGTTTCTGGCGCGCATCGTTTAGAGCTCCGGCATCCACTTCGCGAACAACGAAGAAATGCGGAACCGTCGTCCAACTCTGCGTTGTCCTCTCCGCCATCAACCGGGAAATCGGACTGCTGCCTTCAACTACCGGTGCGGCGCTGGCTTTGGATTCAGCAGCGGCCAGAATGTCGGCAGCGAGAATCTCTCCTCCGGGCCCCGATCCGCGCACCTGGGCAAGATCCACGCCGCGCTCGGCGGCGAGGCGGCGCGCTTTCGGAGAGGTCCGGATGTCCGCTGCTACTGGCTGAGTTGATGGTGCCGCAGACGCTGCCGCAGAGGAAGAAGCCGCCGCAGAGGTCTTTCTTCCCGAAGCAACCAGAGTCTCGTCGGCCGGTGGGATCTCTCCTGGACGTACGATCCAGGCGATGGTCTGACCTACCGGCACTTCGGCGCCGGCCTGAACTTTGACCGCAGCGAGAATACCCTCAGCGGGCGATTCGATTTCCATTACCGCTTTGTCGGTTTCGATCTCGAGCAGAGGCTCGCCCTTGGCGACGGTCTCACCTTCTTGTTTCAGCCAGGAGATCAACTTGCCAGTCTCCTGGGCCATTTCGAGAGCGGGCATGACAACACTGATCGCCATAGTCTGATTCGGGGGAAGCCGACCCGCGATCTAGTCGCCCACTCCAACTCGTTCTTGCTTGGAACTGGCCTCGATCATCTCGCGCACGCGCCGGCTCGGTGCCGATTCACTCTCCCGCACAGCGGGCAATGGCCCGTCAACCGTGAAGTAGTGCCTTCCTGCAACCAGCAATTCCTCCGCCGGAAAACGCGTGATGACCTCGTGGCCGGTTTCGGTGACAACGATTTCTTCTTCGATGCGCGCTGCGCTCCAGCCGTCGGTCGAGGGCCAGAAGGTCTCGAGCGCGAACACCATTCCAGGCTTGATCACGGTCGGGTGCTCCAACGATACCAGGCGGCTGATTACGGGTTTCTCCCAGATCGCCAGGCCAATACCATGTCCATACTGCAGAGCGAAGGCCGCTTCTTCGTCAGGGAAGCCGAATTCCGGTGCCTTGGGCCATACCGCAGCGATCTCCGCCGTGGTTCGTCCCGGACGCACCAGTTCGATGGCCGCATCGAGATACTCACGGCATCGCTTGTATGCATCGTTCATCGCGTGCGAGGCGTAGCCGATGGTGAAGCAGCGGTAGTAACAGGTGCGGTATCCCATGTAGGAATGGAGAATGTCGTAGTACACCGGATCGCCCGGACGCAACACACGATCAGAAAAGACATGCGGATGTGGACTGCACCGCTCTCCGGAAATCGCGTTTACCGCTTCCACGTACTCTGAACCGAGATCGTAGAGCACCTTGCTCACCAGTCCAACGGCCTGGTTCTCACTCATTCCAGGCTTCATGGCGCGATAGAGTTCGTCGTAGGCAGCGTCGACCATCATGGCCGAGGTATTCAGGAGAGTGATCTCGTCCCGGGTCTTGATGAGCCGCGCCTCGGACATAAGAGCCTGCCCATCCACCACCTTGATGCCTTCTTTCTGTAGAGCAAACAGAACAGGCAATTCGACAATGTCAATCCCAACCGGCTCTTTGTGCAGTCCGTGCAACTCGAGTTCGATGCGGATCTTTTTTGCGACATCTTCGGCACGCCCCATCTCCGGTGTCATGGCGCCCCGCAGCATGGAGATCCCGGGACGCGAGCGCTCCCCCAGCCACGGACAGTGCAGTTGATGATGCCGGGCTGCCGACCCGAAGTCCCACAATAGAGGTTCGCCGTTTTGCGGCAGGAGCGTAAACCGGTTGGCCTTGTCCTGCGCCCAGGTACCGATGTGGGTAGCCGTCAGGTACCTCACATTGTTCATGTCGAAGCAAAGCAGCGCCCCCATCTCCGACTTGGCGAGAAGATCTTTGGCGCGGGCGAGGCGTTCCCGCCGCAGGCGGTCGAAGTCCACGCGGTTTTCCCAATCCACCGCCATCGTTCCGTAGGTGGGCAGAGCCATAAATTTCTCCTTTAAATCTGATTCTCCGGCTGGCCGGACTATGATCGGCCACAGAGCGCCCGGGCAGCCTCGAACACGGTCTGCTCGGTCGGCACGGTCACGTCTTCCAGCGGGGGCGAGAAAGGGATCGGAACATGCATCGCCCCCATACGCTTCACCGGCGCGTCCAAATTGTAGAACGCGCCCGTGGCAATCACCGAGGCAAGTTCTGCCGTGACGCCATACCTTTCATAGCCTTCATCGAGCACGATGGCTCGCGATGTTTTCTTCACCGAGTCGATCAGAGTCTTCTCGTCCAGTGGCCACATGGTTCGCGGATCCACGACTTCCGCGCTGAGGCCGATCCCTTCCAGCATGGTCGCCGCGCCCAACGCCACCTGAACCATACTGCTGGTGGCGACCAGTGTGATGTCCTCACCCATCCTCTTCACATCAGCCACACCCAAAGGGAGCGTATAGTCCTCCGCCGGCACCGGGCCTTTGAGTTTGTACATCATCTTGTCTTCGAAAAAGACGACTGGGTTCTCGTCGCGAATCGCGGCTTTGAGCAGCCCTTTGGCGTCGTAGGGCGTTGCAGGCAGCACAACCTTCAGTCCCGGTACATGGCAGAACCAGGCGTGCAGCGATTGTGAGTGCTGGGCCGCAGAACGGCGCGTCGCTCCCAAAGTCGTGCGCATGACCATGGGTACTTTCCACTTTCCGCCGGACATGTAGTGGACCTTGGCAGCCTGATTCACCATCTGGTCCATGGTCAAGGTAATGAAGTCGCCGAACATGATGTCAACGATGGGACGCAACCCCGTCATCGCTGCTCCCACGGCGAGTCCCGTGAATCCCGCCTCCGAGATCGGCGTATCCAGCACCCGGTCTTTGCCGAACTCCTCCACCAGACCGGAGAGCACTTTGAAGGGAGTACCGGCTTCGGCTACGTCTTCGCCCAGAATGCAGACGGTTGGATCGCGGCGCATCTCCTCTGCCAGGGCTTCGCGGATCGCCTGCCCGAAAGTCAGCTCGCGTTCTGTGGTTTCAGGCATAGACGTCCTGCTCCACTTGATCGATACCCGGATAGGGCGCTGCGATCGCGAACTCCATGGATTTCTTCATTTCGGACTCAAGTTCACTGAGCCAGCGATCGAGCGTCGCGGCATCGGCCAGCTTCTGCTCGATCAACCAGTTCCGCAGATTGAGGATTGGATCCCGCTGAGTCTTCCAGATCTGTTCTTCGTCCTTCGAGCGATAGTATTCTCGGTTGATATCACCGACGTGATGCCCGTGGTGACGGTATGTATTGCAGAGCAGGAACGCGGGGCCGTCACCGCGGCGGGCACTCTCAACCAACCGCTGTGCGATGCCATAGACAGCGCGCACGTCCTGACCGTCCACGCAGGCGGCTTCCAGGCCGAAAGCAGTCGCCCGCGTCAGGATGTCGCCCGCCGTCGTTTCGGTGTAGTGGGTGTATTCCGTGTAAAGGTTGTTCTCGCAAACGTAGACCACGGGAAGTTTGAAAAGTTCAGCGAGGTTCATGACCTCATACAACACACCCTGCCCCAGAGCACCTTCGCCGAAGAAGCAGACCGCCACCTGGCCCGTGCCCAGACGCTTGGCGGAAAACGCTGCTCCGGTCGCAATGCCGGCACTGCCGCACACAATCGCGTTGGCTCCCAGGTTGCCGGTCGCCGGGTCTGCAATGTGCATGGAGCCACCCTTGCCCCTGCAGTATCCGGCTTCTTTTCCCAGTAGTTCGGCGAACATTCGGTCGGGGGAGGCGCCTTTCGCCAAACAATGTCCATGGCCACGATGCGTGCTGGTGATGTAGTCGGTCCGATGCAGCGCCTCGCAGACACCGACCGCGACGGCCTCCTCCCCAATGTAAAGGTGCGCCAGACCAGGCATCAGGGCGCGGGTGTAGAGTTCGTTGACCTGGGTTTCAAACAGACGGATGGCCAGCATCTGGCGGTACATCCGAAGCCATAGGTCAACCTTTTCAGAAACTTCATTGGGCTGCGCTGCGGTTGTCATTTCTGGACTCCTGCCATGCGCGCCAGAACGTCGAACACCACCGCAAAATCCAGCTTCTCCCAGCCCATACCCCGCGCGGCGGTCAAGAATTCATTGGTAACCGCAGTGGTAGGAACGGGCACATTCAGCTTGCGGCCCAGGTCCATGGCGAGCAGCATGTCTTTCTGCATCATGTTGACGTCGAACCAGGCCTCTTCCGGCTGTTGCAGAACGAACGGACCCCGGTACTGAATCATGGGCGAAGCGACGGCGCTGTGGACCATAACGTCCACAGCGACTTCGCGCGCAATGCCGCTCTTTTCTGCCAGCAACACGCCTTCCGAGAAAGCCAGCATCTGCACCGCCAGGCTCAGGTTCACGGCGATTTTCATGGCCAGGGCCACGCCATTGCCTCCGACGTACGTCACTTTGGGCCCGATATCCAGAAGCAGCGGCTTCAGGCGCTCGAAAGTCTCCTTGCGGCCGCCCACCATTACTGAGAGCTTGCCCTGCTGTAGGGTGATGACGCTGCCAGAAACCGGCGCGTCGATCATGTCGGCGCCTTTTTCACGAACCTTCGCGGCAAGTGCGCGGCTCACTTCCGGACTCACGGTGCTCATGTCGATGTGGAACTTGCCGGGGGAAATTCCTGCGAGCAACCCGTCGGGCCCATCGGTGACCGCCGAAAGCGCAGCAGCATTGGTCACCATCGTGAAGGTGACATCGGACGCTTCTGCTACCGCCCTGGGTGATTCCGCAAACCGCATGCCGCGGTCGATCAATCCCTGAGCTTTGGAGCGGGTCCGGTTGTATCCGGTGACCGTGTGGCCCTTTTCGAGCAGCCGGCTAACCATGTTGCCGCCCATCACACCGAGACCGACGAATCCAAGCTTCACCATCAATCGCTCCGTTCGATTTTAGAAGTCCGCTTGGACCGCGCGGCAGTCGCTGCCGAGGAAGACGAGTCCTCACGGACCTGCTCGAGATGAACCCGCATGGCTTCGCGGGCGGCATCCCGATCGTGCCGCTCGATCGCCTTCAATATCTGCTTATGATGGTGCTGGCCTCGCTCCGGGCCGCCATCGACCGCGAAGATTCGGCTGCGCTGTTCACGCAACAGACCAACGATTGAGTCGAGCAAGGAAAGAATCAGGGGGTTTTCGACGGCTTCGGCAAGAGCCAGGTGAAAGTCGAGGTCGGCCTCTATGTAGGCGTCAGGATCATGGAGGCTGCGGTCCATTACGGCGACCGCTTCTCGCATTGTCGCAAGCAGTTGTTCATCAATGCATAAGGCAGCAAAGGCGGCGATCTCCGGCTCGAGGATCTGGCGCAATCCAGCCAGATGCGTGGAGCCCTCCTGCTGACTGAATCGGATCATCAAATCGAGGGATTGCCGCATGGTGGGTGAAGTCCTCTTGGTCACGAAGGTCCCGCGCCCCGAGTAGGCCTCCACCAAGCCTTTTTCGCACAGGGTCTTCACCGCTTCCCGAACCGCCGTGCGGCTCACCCCGAAACTCTGGGCCAAGTCACGCTCCGCTGGCAATTGGTCTCCGGGTTTCAGTTGACCCTTTAGAATGGACTCTTCCACCTGCTGGACGATCTGCTCATAGAGACGCGAAACTCTTACCGCGCGATAAACCGGCTTTGCCCCTACTGAATCCACGCTTCCATCAGTCATGAAGTCCTCACAAACACCGTGCTATTCGGCAGATGTTTGTCAGTGGTCTGACCACTGTACCACAAGCAAAAAAGAATGCTGCTTTTCGTCCGACGCACCCAACTCCTCGACGCGGAAACTTCGAGGAGTCCTGCAGTTCTTACTCCAGCCACACGGTTTTTATGTTCACGAATTCACGAATTCCATTCGCCGCCAGTTCTCTCCCGTGGCCGGAATGTTTCACTCCGCCGAACGGCATTCGTGGGTCGGAGACCACCATCTTGTTCACGAAAACCATTCCTGCCTCGAGTTCGTTGATGAAGCGTTCGGCTTCCGCGGGATCGTTCGTCCATGCACTGGCTCCCAGTCCGAAACGGCTGTCATTCGCAATCTGTATTGCCTGGTCCGCTCCCTTTACGCGGAAAATCGACGCGACCGGTCCGAAAAATTCCTCCCGATACGCCGGTGAGTCCTTGGGAATATCGGTCAGCACGGTGGGAGCATAGAAATTGCCCGGACGCTCCAGGGGGTGACCGCCCGTTAGCACACGCGCCCCGGCCGCCACGGTCTTTTTTACGTCGGCATCAAGCGAATTGACCGCATCTGCGTTAGCCAGTGGTCCCAGTTGCGTGCTCTCGTCGACAGGATCGCCTACTCGCAGTTCCTGCATGCGCTTCACGAACTTGCTCTCGAATTCGTCGGCGATGGACTCGGCCACGATGAAGCGTTTCGCGGCAATGCAAGACTGCCCGTTGTTCTGGATTCTGGCTTCCACTGCGGTTGCAACCGCCGCCTCCAGATCCGCGCTGGGCATCACGATAAACGGATCGCTGCCTCCGAGTTCCAGCACCACCTTCTTGATTCGCTTGGCCGCGGAAACCCCAACTTCGATACCCGCCTGCTCGCTGCCGGTCAGCGTCGCCGCCGCAATGCGCGAGTCATTCAGGATCGCGTCAACTTGCGCCGAGCCGATCAGGAGTGTCTGAAACACGCCTTCTGCAAATCCTGCGCGACGCAGAATCTCTTCAATCTTCAGAGCGCACTGCGGAACGTTCGAGGCGTGTTTTAGAAGGCCGACATTCCCCGACATCAGGGCCGGAGCCGCAAAGCGAAAGACCTGCCAGAACGGAAAGTTCCAGGGCATGACAGCGAGGACGGGCCCCAGCGGCAGATAGCGGATGAAGCTGCGCTTGGCTCCGGTCACGACCACTTCGTCTGCCAGGAAACGCTCCGCATTCTCGGCATAGTAGCGGCAACCTGTCGCGCATTTCGCCGCCTCCGCGGCGGCCGACCGCAAAGTTTTTCCCATCTCCAGGGTCATCAGGCGCGCGCATTCGTTTTTTTCTTTTTCGAGGATTTCGGCGGCAGCGAGCATCATGCGGGCACGGTCGGCGAACCGCGTTCGGCGGTGAATCTGAAAGGCTGACATGGCCAGCTGTAGCTTTTGTTCAATCTGCTGCGCAGAGAGCGCTTCGAAGCTCTTCACCAATTTCCCGGTTGCGGGATTCGTAGTTGCGATCGCCATCGCGGCCAAGTTTCCTTTCCGCCTTGCCTCTTCAACAAATCACTTGCATCATCAAATCTGGAACCCTGTGCCCAGACTGGTCGGACCACAATACCACTTTGCTGGTGGTCCCGGTCAAATGTACCAAGTTTGGGTATTGACATGGCCATCGATACGGTGGTACAGCTGTCAGACCAATAGTTCCATCCTGCCTGGAGGTTCGTGAATGCGTTCCTGGACGAAAGGCATTCCGCTCTTGAGCTTCGTCTGCCTGTTATTGGCAACCAGCACACCTTTATATTCCCAAACCACCACTGGCCGTATTCTGGGAACCATCCACGACCAATCAGGCGCGGCGCTCGCGGGCGCCACTGTGACTGTCACCGACGTCCAGAGGGCCATCAGGAGAACGGTCACTACCGACGATTCAGGGGCCTACGTTGTCCCCAGCCTTATTCCGAGTGTCTATGTCGTGCGCGCTGAAGCCAGCGGTTTTAAAGCGGTGGAACGACCGAACGTCCAGGTCGAAGTTGCCATGGATGTGACCGTCGACGTGCAGCTACCACCGGGCAGTGTGAAGGAGACCGTGGTGGTTACCGAAGAGGTTCCACTTATTAACACGACTTCGTCAACTCTCGGGGGCACTCTCAGCAATAAGGAGATAAACGATCTCCCGCTGAACGGCCGCAACTACGAGAACCTGCTGCAACTGCGCCCCGGAATCGTTCGCTATCCCGGGGGCGGATTCTCGACCACCAGCGCCAACGGCCTTCGTGCTGAAGACAATGCCTATCTGGTGGACGGTTTGTTCAACAGCGAGCCCTTTTCCGGCCAAAGCATCATTAACGGAGCAGGTATCGCTGGAGACTCGGCGACGATTCTTCCAGTGGACTCCATCCAGGAATTCAATCTGCAACAGAATCCGCCGGCGGAATACGGCTGGAAACCCGGGGCCATCGTTAATGTGGGCTTGAAGGCGGGCACCAACCAGACTCATGGTACGGCATACGCCTTCGGACGTGACACGCCGTTCGACGCCCGCAACTACTTTAATCCGGTCACGCAGCCAAAAAACCCCCGTAATCTCGAGCAATTCGGCGGCACCGCCGGGGGCGCAATCATAAAGAACAAGCTTTTCTACTTTGGCGGCTACGAGGGCCAGCGCTACACCGTAGGAAACACCCTCCAGCTCAATACGTGGACGACAGTTCCACTTCCAGATGCTGGGAATTGTGCGTTCACAGGAACGGGCGATTGCGGCAACAGCATCCCCGATGCCATTGCCGATGTGCACGCCGCCTTCCTGGCTGGCGCGATTCCCGGCGACGTGAGCGCGGTCAGCTTGCAGGTTGCGGGATGCACCTTCACTCCGCCCAATGCGGTTACCTGCAACGGCAAAGGGTTTCCCACCAATGACGGTACAAACCCCGCTGGTCCGACGGCAATTAATTACGGGCTGCCCAACACCGTGAGTGCCGACAATGCGGTCGCCAAAGTTGACTACCGCTTCAGTGAGCGCCACACCTTCAGCACCATGTATTTCTTCGGCAACAACTCTGGCACCGTGGCCGATGCAACCCAGGTGCAGCCGCAATGGCTTACCCAGATTCACACTCGCGCTCAGGTGTTTGGCGAAAACTGGACCTGGATCCCAGGCGCTCGATGGGTGAACGAAGCCCGCTTCGGCTACAACCGCCTCTACCAGCCCACTTTTACGAGTGACCACAACATTCCCGCGTCGCAATATGGACTGAACACAGGCGTAACTAACCCGCTCTATGGCGGACTTCCCCGCATTAACATTGCTCCCTTCTACGTCTTTCCGCAGGAACTGGGGGGCTTTAACTGGCCCAAGGTGCAAGGGCCTGACACTCGTTTGCAATTCGTCGATCACGTCTCGTACATACGAGGCAGTCATGCCATCAAGTTTGGCGGAGAACTCCATCGCGACGCCTTCACCGGCGCGGGGTACGGCGGCGCCCGGGGCAGAATCAAGTTTGGATTGGGCGGCGGAACATTGGCCAATGGCATCGAAGACTTTTTCGCGGGCCTTTCGTCGCATGCCAGCATTCTGATTGGCGATCCCACTCGGCACATCCATAACTGGGGTTTTGCCGGTTTTGTCCAGGATGACTGGCGGGTCACCAGAACCCTTACGTTAAACCTCGGCCTGCGTTACGAGGTGAATACCATCATCAAGGAGGATCACAACCTTCTCGGCAACTTCGATCCGGCTCGAGGACTGGTTCAGGTCGGCAACGGGCTCAGCGCTCCCTACAACGGAGACCACAAGGACTTTGCTCCACGCTTCGGCTTCGCCTGGGACATCAGCGGCAACGGTCGTACGGTTGTCAGGGGAGGCGGCGGCCTGACGTACGAGACCCTCAACTGGGAATCGTATCTCGCCTTGAACAATTCCCTGGGCCTGGCCACTGTTCCTACCGGAGCCATCATTGACGCTGGCACTGGCACCGCCGGCGGCTCCATCGCGGTCGGTACAGAGACTTTTTCAGGCGCCGATCCCGCGAATGGCGGGATCAACTGGGACCCGGCTGTGACCGGTGTCCAGGGAACGGTCTTTCCCACCACGCCACTCAATTGTTTCAACAATCCGTGCAGCATTCTGGGCGTGGATCCCAAGTTGAAAACTCCCTACGTCTGGAACTGGACGCTGAACCTGCAGCACGCGTTAACTCCAAATCTTTCTCTCGAAGTAGCCTACGTTGGCAACCACGGCTCAAAGCTGGCTGGCATTCGGGACATCAACCAGGTAGACCCGAATTCCCAAGCCGAAATCAACTGCGGCCACTGCGAACAGAACGGCCGACCGTTCTTCAATCAGTTCCCCTATCTCGGGCAGATCTTTCAGATGGGCAATATCTACCGTTCCAACTACAACGGCCTGCAGATCACTTTGAACGGTCGCAACTACCACGGTCTGAGTATGGTTGCCGGCTACACCTACGCCCATGCCCTCGATCAGGTCGGGGCAAATTGGGACTTCGGCGCGGGATTGGGACTGCCAACTGACAGCACGCACCCGGGGCGCGAATACGCCAGCAGCGACTTCGATATGCGGAATCGCTTCACACTCTCCCTCACCTACCTGTTTCCCGGGAGGAAGAGCTTCGCCCAGTTGCTTGAAGGTTGGCAGATCAACTCCATCATCAGTCTCTATGGCGCGCAGCCCTGGGGCGTGATGGACGCCGGAACCGACGTAAGCCTGACCGGCGAGCTGAACGATCGCTGGGATTTTACCGGCAAACCCGGAGACTTCAAGTCCACGCGCACCGGCATTCCGTTCGTCGATCCCTCGACCTTCCCAGTTGACGCCCAGGGCCATGTGACCGGCGGCGATCCTAGCTGCCTGGCCGCCGCGGATGCCCATGGGGCTCGCGATCAGCTAGCTGCCTTCGGGTGCTTCGTTTCCGGCAATAGTGCGTTGACCCCACCTGCCCCGGGCACGTTCGGCACCATGGGCCGTAACATTTTCCGTGACACTGGCTTCCGCAACGTGGATTTCTCACTGGCCAAGAATTGGAAGTTCGGCGAGAGGTTTGCGGCGCAGTTTCGGGCGGAATTCTTCAACATTTTCAACCATCCCAACTTCGCCAATCCTTTTGGCGGGCAGAATGGCTGGGCACACAACGATCCTTCGGGCGGCGGGAATTTCTTCGGATGTTCGTGTGCAACTCCAGATGTGGCAGCCGCGAACCCGGTGATCGGTTCTGGCGGCAGCCGCGCCGTCCAGTTCGGCTTGAAGCTCACTTTCTAGGGCCCGTTTGAGAAGTTCCACCACGAGGCCGGACCTCAATCCGGCCTCAGTTTTCCAGGGTTCATGTTTCGTGCCTGCTGCTCTCAACATCGCAAGCGACTGCCATCACAGGCTGAAATCCAAGACAAACCTCATGCAAACCACGAAGGAAAAATCTGTGGCGACCTCTTTGAAATGTCACGATCGAGTCCAGCTATGCACCGTATTCGCGCTTCTCCTCGCCCTCAGCATCCCGGCGTTCTCGCAGGAGAAGCGGGAACGGACGCTCGATGAAATCAAGGCCGAAGCCATTCATCGCGCGGAGAACGGAATGTATCCGCTTGTCGGGCTGGACCCGTCGGACGTGTGCGAAGCCTTCACTTCGATCCACACCAGCGACCGGGATGAGTGGGCCTTTGCCTTCATGGCGGTGGCAGATCGTTATATGAACGAGGCAAAGTCACTGGAGAAAACCGATCCGGCAAAAGCGAATGCCGATTACGTTCGCGCCTGGCGGCTCTACTCCTTCGGACGTTGGCCGATCCCGGCATCGCCGGGCAAGCAGCGGTCTTACCAGAAAGCGATCGAAGCGTTTCTGGACCACGCCCGCTTCTGGGACCCACCCCTCGAAATCGTTCACATTCCGTTTGAAGGTAACGAGATCATCGGCTACATGCGCCTGCCGAAGAATCGGAAGGGGCCGGTGCCTCTCGTGATTGCTGTAAACGGATTGGACAGCCGGAAGGAGGATCTGACCGAGAGCTTTGCGGCGATTCTTCCTTATGGCATCGGCTACCTCGCCGTGGACGGTCCCGGCACTGGCCAGTCTCCCATCAAAGTCAGTGAAACCGCGGAGCGCAGTTTGTCCCGGGTGCTCGACTATCTCCAGACCAGACCAGAAGTAGATAACACCCGGATTGCTATGCACGGCGTGAGTTGGGGTGCGTACTGGGCGACAAAAATGGCCATCGTCGAGCGTTCTCGCCTGAAAGGTGCCAGCGCTCAGTCGCCGCCGGTAGATACCTTCTTCCAAAAAGATTTCCTGATGAACTCGCTCTTGGGCAACCGTGAATATCTATTCGACCAGGTACCGGCGCTCATGGCAATTTTCGACAATGTGAAAACTGTGGACGAAATGGCGGAAGCTCTGCCGAAGATGTCGCTGGTCAAACAGGGCGTGCTGGGAAAGCCGATGGCACCCATGCTCATCTTGGCCGGAGTGCTCGACACCCAGGTTCCGATCTCCGACATTTACCTGCTCCTCAGCGAAGGAGACGTTCCGAAGACAGCCTGGATCAATCCGCAGGGAGGTCATCTCGGGCGGCAGGTGAAGGTTTGGCCGGATCCCGTCATATTCAAGCAAGTGATTGTCCCGTGGCTGGTACGCACGCTTGAGCCCGAGCCGGAAAAAGATGCGCACTAGATTCTGAGTCTGATTTGGCGTCCGGAACTCCGTGTCACACGCAAGTTGCCAAGGGCAGAATCATCAATTAAGCTTGCTTTCTCCACAGCGTACGACCTAAGCCGGGATGGCGGAACTGGCAGACGCAGCGGACTCAAAATCCTTTCTAGCCACGCGCACACTTCTGCACGAAGATGCACCCGACTACAACTAGCCTCTGTTGATGGCGCGTTGCCCTCTTGGCGTCTGCACGTGGATGCAAAATCACGCACCGACCTACGAACTGAACAGCCACCAGAACAGCCACCAGCAAAGCTGCTGAACAGTGAACAATCCTAACCTCAACCCAGATGCACACTGTGCGCGCGGTTCTGGAGAGGCCATCGCAGTGATTTCTCTATGGCCTTGTACCGATCTAGCGCCGGAACTCCTGTGCTTGCATCAACTTTACGAAATGCATGGCGAATGCAAAGCGAATAAACGGGGCATATCTGTAACAGTCGTAGCGATGTAACTGCAATCTATTCATGTAGTTGAAGTCAATGGTGGGCGCGGAACGTATATAGAGACACGCGGTGGTGAGCAGATCGGATTAGCATTCTTACGGAATGCGTATACAGTTCGGCCTTTCTTCATACGCAGTTCCCTAGCCACCCAGAATATCCGGTGGTGGAAGGCTGGGGATTTAATCGCCGCCAGCATCCTCGCGGCACGG
>Ga0075021_10000071_pt1 | contig 54219 bp, 40 predicted proteins | sample ColStrG_CSR_2012_FD_72749 | JGI IMG/M metagenome (GOLD analysis project Ga0075021, IMG submission 72749) | Freshwater sediment microbial communities in response to fracking from Pennsylvania, USA - Cold Stream Run_MetaG_CSR_2012 | ecosystem: Environmental > Aquatic > Freshwater > Creek >...
TTGGCGACGGCGCGGTGCGGAAGGATGGTCTTGCCGCCCGGTCCGGTGTAGCCGCCTACCAGGCCTTCGATATTCACCGTCGGCCTTGACTGCAACAGCTCCAGCGCCTGCTGGTAGTTCACGTCGTGCACCCAGTGGTCGACACTGAGCTGTTTCATGGCGACCTTCTCATCGAGGCGGCGCGCGGCCTCGGCGATCATTTTCTTTTCCGCGTCTGATATGGGGCGGGCTTTGTCGGCGAAGCCCTCGATCGCGGGTGTGTTGCCGTCAGGCGAGACCAGAGTGACGAGCGCTTCCACCAGATGCCACGCCGGGCTATCCAGCATGGCCTTGGTGCTGGAATGGACATCTTTGCGCGGGCCTCGTCCCCATTTTTCGCCGCTGGAAACCAGTTCGAGCTCGACCACGCCTTTCGCGCCCAGCGTCATCGTCACTTTGCCGTCGAGATCCTGCTCGGCAGACGGCATGTAAACTCCATTGCATTTCCGTAACGCAGCCAGCACTTCGGGCCGGCGCACAATCTGCGGAAAGTGCGGCGATCCGATTTCCTCTTCTCCTTCGGCCACCAGCACCAGGTTCACCGGCAGCCTGCGACCGGCGCCGCGGAAGGCATGCAGTGCGGCGAGGAAAGAAGCTTCCGGCCCCTTCTGATTCACTGCGCCTCGGCCGACCACGCACTTTCCCAGCCCGGGCTTGTCGATGATTGCAGCCTCGAACGGTGGCGACGACCATTCCGCGGGATCGGCTTGCTTCACGTCGTACATGAAATAGAGGCCGATGGTGCGAGGGGCGCCGGCGTCGAGCGTGGCGAAGATGCCGGGCTGGCCGTCGGTGGGAATTTTCGTGACGTCGGCAAATCCCGCGTCGCGCAGCATGCGCATGGTGAGTTCGCAGCCTTCGTCCACGCCTCGTTTCTCGGCGGCAATCGAGGGCTGGCGAATCCACTGCTGCAGCCGCTGCACGGATTCGTCATGGCGCTTTTCGATTTCTTTCTGGATAGCCGCCAGGTCGGGATTGTCAGTGGCGAAAGAGTTGCGCGAGAAAGCGAGGGTGGCGGCACTGGCAGCGGTGGCTTGGAGGAAGTTTCGGCGGTTCATGGGCCGGAGGATAATTGGACAGAGTGCGAGGTGTCCAGAACGAAGGCTGATATCTCCCGCTACCCAGCGGCCACATGCTCAAGTCGTTCGAGCGTATCTGGGTATTTGCGGACCAGCAAAACCAGCGCTGCGGCCTGCGGATTAGGTTTGGCTCGACCCTGTTCCCACTTTTCCAGGGTTCTCTCATTGATGCGTAACTTCCGGGCAAAAACCGCGCGTGAGCAGCGCAACCTCTTGCGCGTGTCCCGAATCAACTTCGAGTCAACCTTTGGGAGCGGAGCTGGCTCAGTCTTGTAGCTTCGAAGGGTAAGTTTGCCCTCACGGCGGCTCTTCATGGCAGCCACCCCTTCCATCACCTCGCCAAAAACATCTCGTTTCGCCATTACTTTCTCCTTCGGGCTGTGGCTGTCTGCTTTTTCTGCCGTGATTTCAGTTCGGCGTTAATCGCTTTCTGGACTGCCTTCTTTTTCTTTGGCGGTTAGGTTCGAGCATTCATTCTTGTCATACAGAGTCATCAGCCAAATCTGCTGATCGGTAGCGAAAAAGTAGTGGATAATGCGCAGCCACCGCGGCGTCCCTTGCCGCGCCTCTTGTCAGGCCAGCGCAGTTTTCGAAACCCGCCGGTACCGGGCATCACGTCGCCTAGTTCCGGGTTATTCGATATCTCATATGCAACCGTCGATAGGCATCGTCATCGAGGTAGGCGGAAACATAGCGCGTAAACGCCGGGGCTTCGATGAGTTCCATGCGCTCTATACGCCAGTGGCGTACATAACATAAGTGTACGCCATCAGCGTACGAAGGTCAAAGCGCCCTGCTGCCACGTCAGCGTGGAGATTGCCGAGCTGCGCTCGGCCCGGACGGGTCCCTTCGGCTTCGCTCAGGGCAGGCTTCGACCCGTCCCTACACGGGCATTCCAGGAGCATCGAGAATCATCTGAGTCCGTGCTTCCCCGCACTCTGGTATCATTGCAAGCACCGCCCCCCTATGTTAGCGTCAACAAACAGCAGAGGTTAGCTTGCAAGCGACAATTCCTGCCGGGCTGGATCGCAAGGAAGCGGAAGTTTATCATCGGCTTGATCCGGCGCGGCTCCCAAGACACATCGCCATCATCATGGACGGCAACGGCCGCTGGGCTCGCCGCCGCCACCTGCCACGCGTGGCCGGACATCGTGCCGGAGTCGCCTCGGTACGGTCGACGGTAGAAACCGCGGCACGTATCGGCATTCCCTCGCTCACTCTGTACGCCTTCTCCGAAGAAAACTGGAAAAAGCGTCCCCGCAGCGAAGTGGATTTCCTGATGGGTCTTCTGTGCCGCTATCTCAAGGCCGAAGTGCCGACGCTGAATAAGAACAACATTCAACTGCAGTACATCGGACGCCAGCACGAGCTCCCGCCATCGGTGCAGGAAAAGATGGAATGGGCGCGCCAAGCCACCGAGCATAACACCGGCATGGTGTTGACTCTGGCGCTCAACTACAGCGCGCGCACCGAACTCGTGGACGCGTTTCGATCCATTGTGGACGCAGCATCGCAGAACGGCGGCCTCGAACATCTGGAGATCGACGAGGACGCGGTCTCGCAGCACCTGTATACCCGGCACCTCCCGGACCCCGACCTGGTGATTCGCACCAGCGGAGAGATGCGGCTCAGCAACTTCCTGCTGTGGCAACTGGCCTACGCCGAAATCTACGTCACCCCTACCTTGTGGCCTGAGTTCCGCGGAGCGCATCTTCTGGAAGGCATCGCCGAATATCAGAAGCGGGAACGGCGCTACGGCGGCCTGTCGGGCGACGCCGCTCACGCTCGCGGTTCCCATCTCCATCACGCCAAACCGGGCCGGAGTTAAGACGGGCTTGCAGCTACTGAAACGAATCCTCACCGCGGTGGTCCTGATTCCGATTGTGCTGGTGCTGGTGTTGCGGGCGCCGGTGCCGGCGCTGGCGCTGGTAGCAGCGCTGGTTGCACTGCTGGCGGTGCAGGAACTGCTCAAGCTGGCGGAGGCCTACGGGATCAGGCCCTTTCACTGGCCGACTTATATTTTCGTAGGCTTGTTTTTTCTTTGTCTGGCGCTGAGTTCCGGACATGCCACGCCTTTGTTGTCGACGGTCATGTTCTCAGGCAGCGTGGCTTTCGCAGCCGCAATGGCGCCGTTTGTCTTTCTCGTGATCGGGATGCGAAGGGCCGACCTCAGCACTGCCTTTTCCGCCGCCATGACTTCTGCGTTTGCCTTCGTCTATATCGCACTGCCCCTGGGATTCCTGGTGCAGATTCGGGAACAGTGGTCGGGAGCGTTCCTGATCCTTTACCTGCTCCTGCTGGTGTGGGCAGGCGACATCTTCGCCTATTTTGTCGGACGCTCGCTGGGACGCCACCTGATGTCGCCACGCATCAGTCCGCGAAAGACGTGGGAAGGAGCCCTGGCATCTCTGATTGCGAGTCTGGCGGTTGGGATGTTGCTCTATGAATATGCCCTTCCGATCAGCTCCATGCTGCTGAACCTGCATCTCATCGAGAAGAAGGACGGTTTGTTTGCCCTGGAGAAGGCGGCATTGTGGCCGACGTTGCTGCTCTCCGCCGCGATTAATGTCGCGGCGCAACTGGGCGATCTGGTGGAATCGCTAATCAAGCGAGGCGCGGGGGTAAAGGATTCCGGGACGCTTCTTCCCGGCCACGGCGGCATGCTTGACCGAATTGATGCCCTGCTCTTTGCCGCTCCTGTGCTGTGGTACTATGCGGCTTGGCGCGTGATGCAATAAGTGGCATGACGAATCGGCACCCGTATCCGCCACTCAGACCGCTCCACCCTAATACTTCTCTTAGCCCAGCCAAGCTGGCGGAATTAGACCGGCTCCCCACGGACACTCTTAGGCTCTCGCTGGCGCCCGGCCGGAGGGATTGTCTGAAAACGAGGCCGGAGGGAACTATAATTGACGGGCATCATCGCATCCATGTGCTTCGCCAACGAGGGGTAGATGTCGATGCATTGCCGCGGCAGATCGTGGTGAAGACGGATTCATGAAGAATGGGGAATAAACTCTATTGGATCGACGGCCCTTGGCCTGGAAAACTGGCCTTGGCCTCACGCCCCCGCGGAGGCGACTGGCTGGAAGATGAAATCGCTAGCTGGCAGCGAGCCGGCATCGCGCGAGTGTTTTCTTTGCTGACAGCAGATGAAGAACAGGACCTCGACCTCACCAGGGAAGCGGCTGAGGTCAAAGCCCGAGGCATGAAATTTACCTCGCTCCCCATTCCTGATCGCGGAGTCCCGAACTCGGAGAGTGAATTGACGGCAGCCTTGGACGAAGTCGACGCCGACCTCCTCTCTGCGAGGAATGTGGTCGTCCATTGCCGACAGGGAATCGGCCGCAGCGGTCTGCTGGCCGCATGCTTGCTCGTCAGCAAAGGTTCAGATCCGAAAAGCGCGGTGGAAAAGATTAGCGCCGCACGCGGGGTTCCGGTTCCGGAGACCGCCGAACAACGTCGCTGGATCGATCACTATGCCGCAGTTCTTGCGAGTCCCCGAATGATTTCTGCAGCCGAAAACCACGGAGGACGGTCCCGTTCATGAGACGTATCGCCATTCTTGGTTCCACCGGCTCCATCGGGCGCAGCACGTTGAGCGTGGTCGAAACCTATCCGGAACGCTTTCAGGTGGTTTCCCTGGCCGCGGGGCACAATGTGGAGACCGCGTTCGAGCAGGCCCGGCGCTGGAAGCCAAGGCTTATCTCGCTTTCTACCGCGGTGGATGCGGAAATTCTGCGATCTCATTTGCGGACCGCTGGCGTGGAAGGGGTCGAGGTAGTGCATGGCCGGGCCGGGGCTGTTCAGGTCGCGACTCATCCCGATGTGGATTTTGTGGTCAGCGCGATCGTGGGCGTGGCCGGACTGGAAGCCACGTACGAAGCAGTGAAGGCAGGCAAGACCGTCGGCCTGGCCAACAAGGAATGCCTGGTTGCCGCCGGAGAATTGATTACTGCTGAAGCGCGCCGGCAAGGCAAGCCTCTGTTGCCCATCGACAGCGAGCACAACGCAGTTCATCAATGCCTGCGTGCGGGGCGGATGGAGGAGGTTGAGCGCATCTGGCTGACCGCCTCCGGCGGGCCATTTCTTTACACACCGAGATCACAATTTTCTGCAATCACGGTTGCACAGGCGCTGAACCATCCCACGTGGAAAATGGGGCAGCGGATCACGATCGACTCCGCAACTCTCATGAACAAGGGGTTCGAGGTCATTGAGGCCTGCCGTTTGTTCAACTTGCCGCCAAGCCGGGTGCAGGTAGTCGTGCATCCCCAGTCCACCATTCATTCCATGGTCGAGTTCGTGGATGGCAGCATACTTGCTCAGTTTTCAGTGACCGATATGCGCCTCCCGATCCTCTACGCTTTGACCTATCCGGATCGCGTTGCATCCGCTATGCATTTCCCGGTCATGGACTTACGACACCTCGAATTCCTCCCGCCGGATATGGAAAAATTCCAGTGTCTGAGTCTGGCCTATGAAGCGGCGGAGGCTGGGGGCGCGAAAACCGTTGCACTCAACGCCGCCGATGAAGTGGCGGTTGCCGCGTTCCTGCAAGGGCGCATCGGATTTGACAGCATCCCTACAATCATTGGAGAGGTTCTGTCTGCAACGGAAGTGGGCAAGTTGGAATCTATTAGTCAGGTGCTTACAGCGGACTCCGAAGCGAGGGCCCTGGCTCAGGAACGAATCGAGCAGTTGGGTGGGAGATCGGCAGGTTTAAGACCTGTTTCTACCGCAAGCCAAGTGGAGTAAAACTACTTTTTATGTCTGGATTCTTTACTGCTGTGCTCGCCGTCGGCGTGATTCTGGGATTCATGATCCTGATTCACGAATTCGGCCATTATGCCGCCGCCAAGCTGCTGGGAGTACGGGTCGAGGTCTTCTCCATTGGTTTCGGAAAGCGTCTTTTTGGCTTCCGCCGTGGAGACACGGACTACCGCATCGCTGCCATCCCGCTGGGTGGATACGTCAAGATGAGCGGCGAAAACCCCATGGACGAGCGCACCGACGATCCCGGTGAGTTCATGTCGCACCCGCGCTGGCACCGTTTCATCATCGCCATTGCCGGCCCGGCCATGAATATTCTGTTCGCCGTGGGCTTGTTGACCTGCGTCTACATGGTTCGGTATGAATACCCCGCGGTGCTGGATGAGCCCGCCGTAATTGGGTGGGTAGTGCAGGACACTCCGGCAGCCGAAGCCGGAATCCAGGTGGGAGACCGCATTGTCCGCATCGATGGCATCGACAACCCGACCTGGGAACAGGTAATTCCGCGAGAGGCATTGAACCCCAACCAGCCGCTCGAAGTCACCCTCCAGCGCGGAACACAGACCTTAACCAAGACCATCGTGCCGGAGCCGTACGGTCCCAACCAGATGGGTTCAGCGGGATGGGCGCCCAAGGAACCGAGCTTCCCTATTACCGATCTGGAACCGGGCATGCCCGCCGAAAAGGCTGGAATGAAGTTGGGCGACGAAATCATCAGCGTGGACGGCCAACCCATTGCCGGCCTCGAGGCCATGATTGAGAGTTTGAAGCGCACCAAGGATAAACCGATCCAGATTACGGTGATGCGTGAAGGCAAGCCCCTCACCTTCACGGTCCAGCCGGTCTTGTCCAACATCAAGGGAGACGAGCGCTATCGCGTGGGCGTGGCCAGTGCGCCTATGAAAGTTTCGTCACTTCCCCTGGCAGCAGCCTTTCGCCGATCCCTGGAGCAGAACAAGCAGGGCTCGCTTCTGATCCTGGAGCTGGTCCAGAAGATGGTCCAGCGCAAGATCTCCATCCGCTCCATCGAAGGCCCCATCGGCATCGGCCGGGCCGCCGGACAGGCAGCCAGCAGAAAGGGTTGGACACCGCTGCTGGAACTGACCGCAGGCATCAGCTTGAATCTTGGAATATTTAACCTGCTGCCCATTCCCATTATGGATGGCGGGGTAATCCTGCTGCTCTTCGTCGAGAGTATCATCCGTCGGGACATCAACCTGCGGATCAAAGAACGGATCTACCAGGCCGCCTTTGTGTTCCTGGTGTTGTTCGCGGTGATGGTGATCTACAACGACGTGGTCAAGATGCTGCCCAGCGTGATGGGGAGAATGCCTTAAAGCGGCTATCAGCTATCAGCCGTCAGCTATCAGTTTCGGCAAGTGTGGGGCGGGCGCCCCCGCCCGCCGCGGTTGCCTTTGACCTTCGGACGTAAGAGCGAGTTCCAGGTCTTCACGTCAAACCGCCGTAAGATGCCAAACAAAATCAAATTCAAAGGCGGCGGACGAGGGCGTCCGCCCACACAGTAGCGTACCAAACGCGACATCTCCGGTAACCTAATCATTCTGCGCCTCTTACATACTGAGGAATGAGAGCTGACAGCTGACAGCTCCCCTTTCCTGATAAACTAGAGCTTCCCCATGGCTGACATTCACCGTAGAAAATCCGTGACCGGCTCGATTGGCGGGGTGCGAGTGGGCAGTGATGCACCAGTTGTGGTGCAGTCGATGACCAACACCGATACCGCCGACATCCCATCCACCGTCAAGCAGGTAGCGGCGCTGGCCCGGGCTGGATCTGAACTGGTCCGGGTCACCGTTAACAACGAAGCAGCCGCGGCTGCCGTCGCGCCGATCGTCGATCAGCTCGAGCAGCAGGGCGTGCGCGTACCCATCATCGGCGACTTCCACTACAACGGACACATTCTTCTGAAGAAGTATCCCGAGTGTGCGCGGGCGCTGGCCAAGTATCGGATCAATCCCGGCAACGTCGGCATCGGGCGCAAGGACGATAACAATTTCCGCACCATGATCGAGGTCGCGGTCGAAAATCAGAAGCCGGTGCGCATCGGCGTGAACTGGGGATCGCTTGACCAGGCACTGCTCACCCGCATGATGGACGAGAATTCACTCCTGCCCGAGCCGAAAGACGCGCGCGAGGTCACCATGGAAGCCATGGTGGTGAGCGCGCTGAACTCCGCGAGTTTGGCAGAAAAATACGGATTGCGGCCTGATCAGATTATTTTGAGCGCAAAAGTGAGCGGCGTGCAGGATTTGATCGACGTTTACCGCTCGCTGGCGGCGCGCTGCAATTATCCTTTGCATCTCGGACTCACCGAAGCCGGCATGGGCGCCAAGGGTATCGTCGCTTCGAGCGCCGCGCTGGGTGTGCTACTGCAGGAAGGCATTGGCGATACCATCCGGGTTTCGCTTACTCCCGCGCCCGGCGGCGACCGCACCGAAGAAGTGCGGGTGGCGCAGCAGATTCTGCAATCGCTGGGAATCCGCAGCTTCACACCACAGGTGACCGCGTGCCCAGGGTGTGGACGCACCACCAGCACCTTCTTCCAGGAAATGGCGCAGCAGATCCAATCCTACCTGCGCGACCAGATGCCCATATGGAAGGGACGCTACACCGGCGTCGAAGAAATGAAAGTCGCGGTGATGGGCTGTGTGGTCAACGGTCCCGGCGAATCGAAACACGCCAGCCTGGGAATTTCTCTGCCCGGAACCTTCGAGGAGCCGAAAGCGCCGGTCTATGTCGATGGGCGTTTGTTTACGACGCTGAAGGGTGACAAGATCGTCGCCGAGTTCATCCAGATCCTGGATGACTACGTGGAATCGCACTACGCCGCGAAAGAAGAACTCGCCGCCAAATAAGTCAGGGTGGAGCAGGCCCTTCAGGCCTGCATATGACTCCTTCTTGTGATGGAGGACGGGCGTCCTCGCCCCGTCTTGGAGAGAGCACCGCCGACGGGCGGGGACGCCCGTCCTCCATCAAGCCCGTGGAGCAGATCCATCCCTTGCGCCTTCCTTGGTGGCGATGCGCGCTACCATTCCTTCCCTTTCATCGGATGTGGGTTTAGAATGCGTACCGCTTGAGCGCTCTGCCGAGCGCTGTCGCGTCGGCTGCTCTAGAGGAGGATCCAGATGAGCCACTTCAAGGTTACAGCCAATGTCGTGCTTTGCGTTCTGGTTGTTTTCTTGGTTAGCTGTGGAAGCGCGCACGATCAGGATGAGAAGTATTACCTGGTTTCCACCAACGTCAAAATTCCTTACTGGCAGACGGGGTCGGCCGGTTTCTTCCAGGCGGCCTCGCAACTCAAGGTGCGTTCTGAATTCTCCGGCCCGGACAGCTATGACCCCAAAGCCGAACAGAAGTCGTTCCAGGAGGCAGTGCAGGGCAAGGCCACCGGAATTCTGGTCTCGGTCGCCGATCCCACCCTGCTGAAAGATGACATCGATCGCGCCGTGGCCGCCGGTATTCCGGTGATCACAGTGGACTCTGACGCGCCCTCCAGCAAGCGGCTTTTCTTTATCGGGACTGACAACTACCACGCCGGCCGGATCGGAGGCGAGCGTTTGGCCAAAGAATTGAACGGCAAGGGCAATGTAGCGATTTTTACTATCCCGGAGCAGGCCAACCTGAAGGAACGCCTGCGCGGTTATCGCGATGCGCTGGAAGCTTTTCCTCAGATCAAGATCACCCGCGTGGTGGATATGAAGGGCGACTCGCGCATCGCCTTCGACACGGCCACGGAGATTCTCGGCCAGGACAAGAAAGAACATACTGAGGCGTTCGTCTGCCTGGAAGCGCTGGCCGGCAAGGAAGTCGCGACGGTCTTAAGCCAGCATGGGGTCAAGGACAAAGTGATACTGGCGATGGACACCGATGACGACACTCTGAGTTGGATCCAGAAAGGCGTGATCGCCGCCACCATCTCGCAGAAGCCTTACACCATGGCCTATTTCGGATTAAAAGTGCTGGACGATCTTTACCATCACAAGCTGAACAACCTGAGCGCGGATTGGGCGAGAGACAGCTTCGCTCCCATACCCGCCTTTGTAGACACCGGATCATCCCTGGTCGACAAGACCAACGTGGATGCGCTGATCGCGGCGAGCAAGACCGTCACCAGCGGAGGAAAATAGGCTGGAACCACGAACCGGGGGAGTCTGGATGCGCAAGGCGTTACTGTTTTCTTTGCTTTTCGTTTTTCTTTTTTTGCAGTTTATCTGTTTGCAGTTTAGCTGGGCTCTCGACCGTCAACCCAACTCCGATTACCACATGCGCCGCCAGGCCCTGGCCAGCAAAGCCAGCGGCGGCTTTGTGCTTCTCTTTGCCTCCGACGAAGCTGAAGGTCCGAACGACTTATACGGCTACAGGCCTGACGATAATTTTTTCTATCTGTCAGGATGGGCCGAGCCCGGAGCGGCTTTGCTGGTGATGGGGGAAACGACCGATCATCCCTACACAGAAATTCTATTTCTTCCCAACCACAATCCATCGCAGGAAAAATGGACGGGACCGAAGCTGGGCGCCGACAATCCTGACGCTGGCAAGATTACCGGATTCGATCACGTCGAGGTCCTCGATAATCTGCGCTCGGAGCTCGTCCGCCTCCTGCCGGCGAAACGGGTAAGCATTTACACGGATATTCTCGCCGAGGGTGAAATATCGAACTCCACCGCACCACTGGATTGGTTGAAGCGCGCCAATGCGTTCCCCGTGGGCGTTTCTTTCCAGGATGTCCGGCCGCTACTGGCCTCGCTTCGAACCTACAAGGACGCGGGAGAGATCGAGCGCATCCGTCACGCCACCGACGCCTCAATCGCCGCGCACCTTACCTCCATGCATGCGGTGAAGCCGGGCATCACGGAGCGCGAAATTTCAGCCCTGATGCAGTACGAGTGGGGAAAGCGCGGCTGTGAGCGTCCGGCGTACTCTCCCATCGTAGGATCGGGCTTCAACTCCACCGTGCTGCACTATTCCTCCGATTCGGGCACCATGCAGGCCGGGGACGTGGTTGTGATCGATGCCGCGGGCGAATATTCCATGTACGCCTCCGACATCACTCGCACCCTGCCCGTATCCGGCAAGTTCACCGCCCGCCAGCGGGAGATTTACAACATCGTTCTGGGAGCGCAACAGGCTGCCATCGACGCATTCCGCTCCGGCAAGTCGCGTCTGCGGCGCGATCAACCGGACTCTCTCCATGACGTGGCTTACAATTACATCAACTCTCACGGCAAGGATCTGCACGGCGAGCCCCTGGGCAAATATTTCATTCACGGCCTCAGTCACTACGTTGGCTTGAATGTCCACGACCCCAATGATTACGACATTCCTCTGGGGCCAGGCATGGTCTTCACCATTGAGCCCGGCATTTACATTCCTGAGGAAAAACTGGGCGTTCGGATTGAAGATACCCTTTACGTAGACCAGGACGGCAAATTGATCGACCTGACTGCCGCCCTGCCGCACACCGCCGACGACGTGGAACGCGCCATGGCCGGGTCAGTACCCAGTCGCCAGTAGCAAGTACCCAGTGGCTGGCCAATTCTGGGTACTCGGTACTGGCAACTCTTTGATATCCTAGGACATCGTGCGGATGATCTGGATGTTTCTGATCCTGGCCCTGAGCACCGTGGCGGTGTCCCTGGTCGGATTGGCGGCGTATCTTCGGGTCCGACAGCATATGAAGGATGCCGCTTCCAGAGAGACCCCGGGTAAAGATTGACGGCAAAGACTGATTGACCGGTCTCAAGTTTCTCATTCGCGCCGGCACGCTTCAGATTCCCGATACCGGAGAACGTTCATGGCGAAGCCCGCTACTTTTGTCCTCGACCGCAGTGGTCGCCCCCTGCACTGGGCAGAACAGGTTGTGATCGTAGTCAGCGCCAGCCTGTTTGTCGCTGTGTGCGCCCGAGTCACGATTCCCCTGCCCTTCACCCCGGTGCCGCTGACGCTGCAGAATTTTGGGGTGCTGCTGGTGGGCCTGACGCTGGGAAGCCGTCGCGGTTTCGCGGCGCTGGCCCTCTACCTGGTCGAGGGGGCCGCCGGAATGCCAGTCTTTAACCCAACCGGACCGGGTGGCATCGCCCAACTGCTGGGAGCGACTGGCGGATTCCTGCTGGCCTATCCCTTCGTGGCCGGATTGGCAGGCTGGGTTGTGGAGCGTGGAAAAGCCAGTTTTGCTCGCGCCGCAGCAGCCGGAGTGCTGGCGGAGATTGTATTGTTTACACTCGGCCTGTCATGGCTGGCTGTGCTGACCCATTCTTTTGCGCAAGCACTGCGCTTCGGACTTTACTGGTTTGTGTTCGCGGAGGTCATCAAGGTGATGTTGGCGGCAGCCGTCTCAACTGGCTGGCAACGTACCCGCAAGGAGCAGGCATGAGTCCCGTGGAAACGCCTTCTGGAAATCCGGCGACTGAAGCGGTCGCGCCCGAAGTCAAAGATTCGCCGCATGGCAGTGCGTCGATCCGTGAAATCAGCATCGCTCACAGTCCCGACTCCGATGACGCTTTCATGTTCTATGCCCTCGCCACCAACAAGGTGCGGGTGCCCGGCCTGCGCTTCACCCACACGCTCTGCGACATTGAGACCCTGAACCAGAAGGCCCGCGAAGGCGACGGCGTGTATGACGTGACTGCCATCTCGTTCCACGCGTATCCGTATATTCAGGACAACTATGCTTTGCTGCCCAGCGGAGGCAGCGTCGGCGACGGCTACGGTCCCATGATCGTGGCCACCCACGGATTCTCGCCCAGCGAAATCAAAAAGAAAGTCATTGCCATTCCGGGCACTCTGACCACCGCCTATCTCGCGCTGAGGTTGTTCGCGCCCGGGATTGAGACCGAAGTCGTCCCTTTTGATCAGATCATTCCCCAGGTGCTGGAAGGCAAGTACGAAGCCGGCCTCATTATCCATGAAGGGCAGTTGACCTATTCGAAAGCCGGCCTGCAACGCATCGTGGATCTGGGCAAGTGGTGGCTGAAAGTAACCGGCCTTCCCCTGCCGCTGGGAGGAAATGCGATCCGGCGCAGCCTCGGGCCGGAGCTGACGGCGAGCGTAGCTGCGGCTCTGCGCGACAGCATCCAGTACGCGCTCGACCATCGGGACGAGGCATTGGCCTACGCCATGCAATTCGCCAGAGACGTCGATCCCCAGCTTGCCGACAAGTTCGTAGGCATGTACGTCAACGAGCGCACCCTCGATTATGGACCGGACGGACGTGAAGCAGTTCGCCGCCTCCTGGATATGGGCCACAAGGCAGGAATTATTCCGCGAGCAGCACGTGTAGATTTTGTGGGGTAGGAAGCTTCTAGCTTTTGGCTTCGGTCTCACTCAGCGGCTTCGATAGAAACTATTGCCATTAAGGAGCGCGAATGCACATGGAGTTAGTGCGCCGCCGGTTGGCAGTTGCTTTTGTTTTTTTCGTTTTTCTCACACTCATGACCTCCGCCCAAGAGCGCGACCGCAGCAAGGTCCCCGATCAGTACAAATGGGACCTCACCGCCATCTATCCGTCGGACCAGGCATGGCGCACGGCCAAGGACCAGTTCGTGGCCGAACTGCCCAAGGTTCGGGAACTGCAGGGCAGCCTGGCGTCGTCACCAAAGCACCTGGCGGACGTGCTGGAGTTGTCGTCTCATCTGGAAAAGGAACTGAACCGGCTCTTCGTGTATGCGGGCCTGATTTCGGATCAGGACACTCGCGTTAGCGCATATCAGGCAATGAAGCAGGAGATGCTGCAACTGGGTGCAAAATTCGGCGCTGAAACCGCATTTATCGAGCCGGAAATATTAAAGATCGACAAGGCCACGATCGACCGGTTCGTCGCTGAAGAGCCGCGGCTGAAGGTCTACCGGCAGTATCTCGACGACATCCAGCGGCGTCGCGCTCACACTCTCGACGATGCCGAGGAAAAGCTTCTCGCCGGCGCCGGGGTGATGGCGGGCGCGCCTGCCAGCATCTTCGGTATTTTCGCCGACGCCGACTTTCCCTATCCCACTGTCGTTTTGAGCGACGGAAAGTCAGTCAAGCTCGACAAGGCAGCATTCTCCCTGTACCGCGCGGGTTCGTCTCGTGAGGATCGCCAGAAAGTTATGGCGGCATTTTTTGGCGCCCTTGGCGCCTACAGCGGAACCTACGGGTCCTTGCTGAACGCGAAGGTGCAGGGCGCCGCCTTCTATGCCAGGTCCCACAAATATGGCAGCGTGCTGGAGGCCTCGCTCGACAGTGCAAACATCCCCACCTCGGTTTACATGCGGCTGATCGACGGCGTGAACAAGAACCTGCCTACGTTTCATCGCTACCTGAAACTCCGCAAACGGATGATGGGTTTGCAGGAGCTGCATTACTACGACCTCTATGCGCCACTGGTGCAGTCGGTGGAGTTGAAGTATTCGGTGGAAGAAGCGCAGCGCAACATTTTGACCGCGCTGGCGCCGCTCGGGCCGGAGTATGCCGCCGGGGCAAAGCGTGCGTTCACCGAGCGCTGGATTGATCTTTATCCCAACACCGGCAAGACTTCAGGCGCCTACTCGGCCGGGGATGCCTACGATGTACACCCTTACATGCTGCTGAACTACAACGGCAAGTACGATGACATGAGCACGCTGGCCCACGAACTGGGTCACACCATGCACAGCTACTTCTCGAATAAAACCCAGCCCTATCCGACTGCCTCGTACCCGATCTTTGTGGCGGAGGTGGCGTCCACGTTCAATGAAGCGCTGCTCATCGATTCCATGCTCAAGACCATCAAGGACGACGCGACCCGGATGTCCTTGCTGGGCAGCTACCTGGAAAATATCAAGGGCACCGTCTTCCGGCAGACGCAGTTTGCGGAGTTCGAGTTGCGGGCGCACGAAATGGTGGAGAAGGGTGAGCCTTTGACTGGCGAGGCTCTGACCAAGCTCTATGCAGAAATCGTAAAGAAGTATTACGGGCACGATCAGGGCGTATGCATCGTGGACGACTATGTGGCCAATGAGTGGTCATACATCCCGCATTTCTACAGCGATTACTATGTGTTTCAGTACGCCACGTCGTTCACCGCGTCGTCGGCCCTGTCAGAAAAGGTGTTGGCAGGAGAGCCGGGAGCTACGCAGCGGTATCTGACGTTCATTTCTTCCGGAAAATCGAAGTACCCCATTGACCTGCTGAAGGAAGCCGGAGTGGACATGACCACGGATGAGCCCCTCGAGCTGACGATAAAGAAGATGAACCATGTGATGGATGAGATGGAAAAGCTGCTGGAGCGCAAATCCGGCGCTGCGGGCCAGTAATGCAGGCTGGTTCCGGGTTCACGCGCAGTCCGAAAGCGACAAGCGAGGCTGGTTGCCAGGGTTTAAGCTAAAAGCTAAGAGCTAACAGCCAAAAGCTTCTCACTTCACCTTGTCGGCGAACGAGAACACCGGGTCCACATCCACCGGCACCTTCGAGGCCGCCTTCAACGACACCTGCAGCTCAGCCGGTATCACATCATATTTCCTGAACCAGTTTTCGGCGCGCTCGCGGTTGCCCGTGGCTTCGATATCGAGAAGCTCCTTGGCCAAATCAGCCAGCGAGTTCGGCATTGCGCCATAGTCGATGGCGTAACGTCCCGACGCCTGCCGCTTGATGGCGCCGCGCTCAGACAAATAGTTGAACTCCATCATCTGCGCCCGGCCGTGTGCTTCCCCGGTGCCAAAGCGCAGGGTGCGAAAAATTCCGGCAATATAAGACGCGTAATATTCTTCCAGCTTCTCTTTCGGCAACACGCCGCGGCCCACCAGCCATTGCAGCCCGAACATTCCCACCACATCGGCCTTGGCTTCCTCCAACCCACTATAGGCTGGGCCGATAGCCTCACGAATCATTACCTTGCCCGATGCCGTACGAGCGTAGGCCGGGCCCAGGCCGTGCGCCATCTCGTGCATGATCGTGCTCAGCAGGTATCCTTCGCCCGAGGCCCGGGACGCCTGTTCCGGCAGCATCATGTATTGCGCCAGCGGCAGAATCACGTAGTTCACCCGCGCGTCCATGAAGTTCTTGAAGAATATCTTCTTGCTGCCCTTCTGCTCGTGCACTCGCGGATCGTTGGGCAAATTGTCCGCGACCGCCTGGTAACCGTGGCGCAGGTCGGCGGCGCGATAAGGCGCGTCCATGACCTCCATGGGCGTTTCGAGGCCGCGCTTGGATGGCCGATCTTCGGGCGCGAGCGGCAGCGCATCCTGTATGTCCGCAACGTACTTCTGAAACATCGCCAGTTTGCGGCTCTCTTCTTCATTGCGCACCAGCACAGCGGCGCCATAGGTTGCCTTCACTCCCAGCAGACCGTCGTCGTAGGTTTCGTAGGGTGCGAAGATCACATCAAACTTCGGATCTTTAAGATCCAGCCACGCCAAGTCGCTCTTGAAGTAATCGTCGTTCAAAAGTGCGTCGGCGCGGAGGCGGAGAAAATCGGCGAATGCGGGATCGGTGCTCAGTTTGGCCGCATCCCGCAAATCCCTGGCAGCGGGCTCCAGGAAGGACCGGTAAGCTATGCGATAGGGCAGGCCTACGAGTTGATCTCCTTGCCAACGCACTACGGTGGTGGAACTATAAATCTCATCCCGCTTCTCAGGATGGTCTTTTACATATTGCTCAATCTGCGCACGAGTCAGCCCGTCCGGATAGAAACCTCGGCCCGGAGGAATAGGGGCGGTCCCAACAAAGGGCCGGTTCTCATCGAGCAGATCGAAACGCGAGGCGTTGATCCAAATATAGCGGCGTAATTGCTCATCTCTTGGATTTTTGCTGGCCGCCAAAGATTGGTACAGGGTCAAGGCCTCGGGATCGATCTGGCGCCAGAAAATATCTTCCAGATAGCGAGAGGCGTCCACCAGCTTCTCCACCATCTTCTTTTCGCGAACAGTGAGCCCGGCGGAATGAAACGGCATTTGCGCTCGGCGAAATCTCTCCAGCCGCTCCGCCAGGTCAGGTGCGACCTGTATGCCGCTGGAAGCCGCACCCCGGGCTGCAGATCCCGTCATGGACCTACTACGTCTTTGAGCTGATGCGGGAGCAACCATTAGAAAAATAAGCAGCGGCGGAATCAGGAGGACCGGTATCGTCATTGGTTCAATTTTAGCAGAGCAGCTTCAGCACCGAAGCGTCTCGCCAAGCGCCGGCATCCCCGCTATGATTGGTCGATGGCTGCGGAAGCAAATTCAAATGGCGCGCAGACCCTGCTGGTCGATGCCGACGATACGCTGTGGGAAAACAACATCTATTTTGAGCGGGCCATCGCCAACTTTATTTCGTTCCTGAATCATCACGAATATTCTCCGGAGCAGGTGCGCGAGGTGCTGAACCAGGTAGAGCGTGAATCCATCGTGACCCACGGCTATGGGCTGCACAGCTTCGCACATTCGCTGGTCGAGACCTTCGAGCGGCTGGCGGTCGAGCCGCTCACGCCCGCTCTGCACGAGACCATCAACGGATTTGCCCACACCATCGCCGGACACCCGGTTGAGATCCTTACCGGCGTCCCGGAAACCTTGCAATATCTGTCGGAGCGTCATCACCTGATCCTGATGACTAAAGGCGCGCTGGCGGAGCAGACCGGCAAGGTAGAGCGCTCGGGTCTGAAGGAATATTTTGCCGCAGTGGAGATTGTCTCCGAAAAAGACACTCCCACTTACCGCACCGTCATTTCAAAGTATGGCTTGCTTGCTGACGCAACCTGGATGATCGGCAACAGCCCCAAATCCGATATCAATCCCGCGCTGGCCGCAGGGCTCAATGCTGTGTTCGTTCCACATGGCGCCACCTGGATTCTTGAACACGAGGAAGTTGAATCCGCTGATCCGCCGCAACGGTTGCTGGTAGTGGAGAAGTTCTCGGAGCTGCGGGCACATTTCTAGTGCTGCATTGTGACAAGCGTGGAGTGCCGCAGGCTGTGCCCAAACCCAGGTCCCTCTCTTGCCCTCACCGCGCAAGCGCGGCTCGGAGCGGCGCTCGGGATGACATTGGCATTGGGAGCGGAAGGGCTGAGTGCTGACGCCCGACGCCCGACGCCCGACAGCCAAATGCTAGTTGCCAATTGCCAAATGCTCCTGCTAGCACCAAACTAACCAACAACCTCCATATCCTGCTGTTTCCGCGCATGTTACTCTTTTTCTGCTCTGGTTTTTTGCCCGCATCCCTGCGTGGCTGTGCAGAAAAACAATTTGCGGCGGCTGCTGCGAACCGTGGAGGCGCTCTCCGATCTCGGTCCCGAGATCACGGCGGAGCGCGAGTTTTCGCAGACAGCGCGGTCGATGGTATCGGCGTTGCTGCAAGCCGGCGGCGCTCGCGAAGCTGTTCTCTTTACCTTCAGCGACAAACCGGCCATGCTTACCTCGGTGGCATCCGAAGGCTTCGCGTTAATGCCCGAACCCGCCATCATGCCGCTGTTGCCGAAGCATGTTCATGCCATGCTTACCACCCGCGGACCGGTAGTACTGGATTCTGGCGCTTATGAAATTTTCCTGAGCGCGAATGGCAACGTCGCGCCCGAACTGTTCAAGTGCATCGTTCCACTCAAGGTCGGCGGAAGGCTTGTCGGGATGGTCGCGCTGGGCCGTCGCGAGGGCGATGCCCTGTTCGACGACGAGGAACTGGGCGCCCTCGAACTGCTGTGCAACTACGTCGCGGTCGCCATTCAGAATCATGTCCTGTCGCAGACCCTGGCGCAGCGCGTCTCGGAAAATCTGCGTGTACTCGCCTCCCTTCACGGTTTCTACGACACCGCACTGGAAGCATTCGCCACCGCTATCGACGTAAAGCACGTCAACATTCACGGCCACTCGCTGCGCGTGGGACGCTATGCCGCGGCCATCGGAGAGGTCATGGGGATGGAGCCCAATGATGTTGCCGCTCTGCGCTCCGCCGGCTATCTGCACGACATCGGCAAAGTCGCGGTGGATAAACGCCTCTTCGGAAAGCCCTCGTCTTTGGACGCCGAAGAGTTCCGCGAAATGGCGGACCACACCGTGGTCGGACATCAGATCGTGAGCGGCGTCCAGTTCCCCTGGCCGCGCATTCCCGAAATCGTACGTTCGCACCACGAGCGCAGTGACGGCTCGGGCTATCCCGACGGACTGTTGATGGAGGATGTAGCCATGCCGGTTCGAATCATCGGACTGGCCGACACATTTGACGCCATGACCAGCGAACGCCCGTATCGCGAACCGCTTTCAGTGGGCAGCACGCTCAGCGAGATTGTTCGCCTGTCTCCACAAAAGTTCGATCCCAACGCGGTTCACGGACTCCTTTTACAAGTCCGCCGCGATGCCGTGGGCAGTAACCGGGTACGTTTTCTCGAAGATCGAATGGCGGTCAACATCGCCGCCGGCGACATCGATCAACTCGCCGCTACCCTGCAACACAAAGTTACTCATGGGCGCTTGTACCTGACGTAATCGCTTGCCCACGACCTGAAGTCTTTATCCAGCAATGAGTTCGATGGAGCGACGGGTATCCTCGCCCGCCCTTCGGACTGCGCGGGACGGGCGGGGACGCCCGTCGCTCCATTGATTACTGGGGATTTGAGCTTCAGTAACCGCCTCTCAGCAACTTTTTCCCTGATTTGGGTTCATAATTCTTAAGGCGCTGTCCGCCTGACTAGAACTTGCCATGAAGCTGCTTCGACGGCCAATCGTTCCGTTCGCCGCGATCCTGATCATCGGAGCGACTTGCTCCGTCCAGCTTGCCATCGCCAATAAAAACAAAAAAGATTCGTCCACCGTCCAGATGGATGAGCAGAAACGCGCTCTGCACGCGCTCAACCGCCTGGCCTTCGGGCCGCGGCCCGGGGACGTCGAGCGGGTAACTGCAATGGGCGTCGACAAGTGGATCGATCAGCAATTGCATCCGGAGAAGATCGACGATCACGCGCTTGATGCCCGTCTCGCTCCCTTCCGTACGCTTCACATGGACACGCGCGAGATGGTCGAGAACTTTCCGCCGCCGCAGGTGATCAAGGCTATTGCAGAAGGCAAGCAGTCTCTTCCCTCCGATTCCGCCAAACGCGCCGTGTACGAGGCACAACTCGAGCGCTATCAGGAAAAGCAGGAGCGCAAGCAGGAAGCCACCAACGCCGATCCTGCAGCGGCCGGCGCGTCTGGTAAGCCCGCCGCAATGAGCGATGAGGAACAAGCCCGCCGCCGTGAAGACCGTCTGTATGCCGATCTCAAAACCGAAGACCTGCTGGATCTGCCGCCCGACCAGCGCATGAAGGCAATCCTCAAAATGTCGCCCGAAGATCAGCGCGCTATCGGCACTTCGCTCAAGGGCGACAAGCGCGACGAGTTCATGGAGGGGATGAAGCCGCAGCAGCGCGAGACGATCATGGCACTCAACAATCCTCAGCAGGTGGTAACCGAAGAGCTGGTCCAGAGCAAACTGTTGCGCGCCGTCTACAGCGACCGCCAGTTGGAAGAAGTGATGACTGATTTCTGGTTCAATCACTTCAATGTGTTTATCGGGAAGGGCGCCGATCGCTACATGCTCACCAGCTACGAGCGTGACGTCATCCGTCCCCGTGCGTTGGGTAAGTTCGAAGACCTGCTGGTGGCGACGGCTCACAGCCCTGCGATGTTGTTTTATCTCGATAACTGGTTGAGCGTGGGACCAAATTCCGATTTCGCCAACGGCATCCCCAAGCGGCCCAACAACTACAACTGGCGCAGGCCGCCGCGACAGCGGCGTCCGCCGCAAGTGAAGCAAGCCAAAAGCAAGCGTAGCGGACTGAATGAAAACTATGGCCGCGAACTCATGGAACTGCATACCCTGGGCGTGAACGGCGGCTACACCCAGAAAGATGTCACCGAGGTAGCGCGCGTCCTCACTGGCTGGACGCTGAAGCAGCCCAAGCAGGGCGGCGGTTTTACTTTCGAAGAACGCATGCACGAGCCGGGTGACAAAAACGTGCTGGGACATCGCATCAAGTCGAACGGTGAAAAAGAGGGTCGCGAGGTGCTGCACATTCTGGCGCGTCATCCCTCTACCGCAAAATTCATCTCCACGAAACTGGCGATGCGCTTCGTTTCCGACAATCCGCCGCCGGCTCTGGTGGACCGCATGGCGCAGACCTTCCTGAAGAAAGACGGTGACATTCGCGAAGTGCTCAAGACCATGCTCCGGTCGCCCGAATTCTGGGCGCCTGAGTCGTATCGGGCCAAAGTAAAAACTCCACTGGAGTTCGTAGTGTCAGCGGTTCGCGCCAGCGGCGCCGAGGTCAGCGACGCGCTGCCCCTGGCCCGTCAACTTCAAACCATGGGCATGCAGCTCTATGGAATGCAGCCACCGACGGGGTATTCGATGAAAGCCGATGCCTGGGTGAACTCCTCTGCCCTCCTGGGACGAATGAATTTCGCCCTGGCCCTGACCGCAGGAAAACTGAAAGGCGTGCAGGTAGACTCCGATCACATTCTCACTGCCGGCAGCGCGCCCGCTGATCCCCAAGCAACCCTGGCAGCGCTGGAAAATAGCTTGCTCGCAGGCGACGTATCCCGGCAGACGCACGATACGATTGCTGCGCAGATGCAGCCGCCGCCGATGAGTGATCCGAAGCCAGGGGTGACGAAAACCGGCCCGCCAGCCACAAGCGCGATCGCAGGCCTCCTGCTGGGATCGCCGGAATTTCAGAGAAGATAAGGAAAGGCGGTCGGCGGTTGTTAGTCGTTAGTCGTTGGCCGTTCGCCCTTGGTCGTTGGCCGTTGGGCTGGAAGGGGTCGAGCTTAGGGAAAGACACTCAAGAGCGATTAGTTTTGGGAAGGGCACGACTTTAGTCGTGCCGTATAACCACCGAATAAGGTTAGGGCTTTAGCCGCTGCGGTACGCTGTTTCGTCCGTAGCACGTTCTGTCGCTAGGTAGGAGTTGCTTTATGTCCATCTCTCGCCGAATATTCCTTCGCAACGGTGCTCTCGCGGTTGTGGGTACAGCCGCGATCCCAAGTTTCCTGACGCGCGCGGCATTCTCCGCGACTGGAACAGGCGCGAGCAACAAACGCCTCGTGGTCATCTTCCAGCGGGGCGCGGCCGACGGCCTCAATATCGTGGTCCCGCACGGCGAGCAGGCTTATTACGCCATGCGGCCGTCGATCAACATCCCACGCAACGCGGTGATTGATCTGGAGGGTTTTTTCGGACTCCATCCTGCAATGTCAGCACTGCAGCCCATCTGGAACCAGCGCCATCTGGCCATCGTGCATGCCGCCGGCTCGCCTGACCCGAGCCGATCCCACTTCGATGCGCAGGAATTCATGGAGTCGGGCACGCCCGGCATCAAAGCCACCGAAGACGGCTGGCTGAATCGGGCGCTACATTCCCTGCCGAGACCCGCTGATAAGTCGGCCTTCCGCGCCATCGGCCTGGGGCCATCCCTGCCCAGAATTCTTTCCGGACAGGAACCGGCAGTCGCGGTAAACAACATCAACGATTTTGGCGTCGGTGGCCGCAATCCGAACGCGGCGCCCGTCTCCAACACTTTCGAAGCCATGTACGCGAACTCTGCCGATTCCGTGATGCATGGCACCGGCCAGGAAACTTTCGAAGCGGTAAAGATGCTGAAGTCGGCCGATCCTTCCAAATACAAGCCGGCGCCGGGCGCGGACTATCCCAAGGGCCGTTTTGGGGACAGCCTGAAACAACTTTCGCAGCTCATCAAGGCCAACCTGGGCGTGCAGGTGGCATTTGCCGACATCGGCGGATGGGACCATCATGTCAATGAAGGCAGCACACAGGGCCAGATTGCCAACGTGCTGCGCGAATTCTCGCAATCTCTCGGCGCCTTCTGGATCGACCTCGGCGATCTCGCGGAAGATACCGTCGTGGTCACGATGTCGGAGTTCGGCCGCACCGCCCGCGAAAATGGCAACCATGGCACCGATCACGGCCATGCCAACGTAATGTTCGTGATGGGCGGCCCGGTTAAAGGCGGCAAGGTCTACGGACGCTGGCCCGGCCTCGACCAGTCCCAGCTTTATGAAGGTCGCGACCTCGCGGTCACCACAGACTTCCGCCGCGTGCTGGGCGAAGCGGTTGACCGCCACCTGGGCAATCACGCGCTCAATCAGGTATTCCCAGAGTTTGACAACCAGACGGGGAAATTTCTGAAGTACTTGGGATAAACGCAGAGGTTTCCGGGATTTTTAGCATCTGGCTAGAAGCTAGGAGCCAATAGCTAGAAGCTCACACCTCAATCATCACATCTCCGCCTTCCACCTTCAGCGGATAGACTGCAACTTTCGCAGCCGCATTGTGAGAAGCCTGGCCAGTCTTCGGGTCCCATTCCCAGCCGTGCCAGGGGCAAACCACTTTGTCGCCTTCGATCACGCCCTGGCCCAGCGGCCCGCCACGATGCAGGCAGACGTTGTCCATGGCAGAAATTGTCCCGTTCACGTTGGCCACGCAGATGACTTTGTCGCCCAGAGGAAATTCCCGGGCTTCGCCTTCGGGGGGAAGTTCAGATTGGGTTGTAAGCTTTACAAAGTTCGACATGGGGCCTTTCGAAGTTTTAATGTAAAATTGCCGAGCTTCGCTCGGCTGGGCAGGTGAGACATCCTTCGACTTCGCTCAGGACAGGCTCTGCCCCTACGTGGCTGTGGTGGTGCATGTGACTTTGCTGAAGGCTGACGGCTGAAAGCTGACAGCTATCTCGGTTGCAGCGTTTGCGCAATCATCACCTGGCGCTTGAAATTCTCCACCATATTCGGATCGAGGCGGACTTCGGTGGGACGCTTGGCCAGTGACATCTGATCGATCTTATCCTGCAGCTTCAGCAGCGCATAAAACAGATTCTCCGGACGCGGCGGGCAGCCAATTACATACACGTCCGTCGGGACAATCTTGTCCACGCCCTGCAGTACCGCATAGGTATTAAACGGGCCACCCACCGAGGAGCAGGCCCCCATAGAGATTACCCACTTGGGATCAGGCATCTGGTCGTAAATGCGCTTCACCACCGGCGCCATCTTTAACGTGACCGTGCCGGCCACAATCATTAAATCGCTTTGCCGTGGGCTGGGGCGAAACACTTCCGAACCAAACCGCGCGATATCGAATCGCGCTGTCGAAGAAGCGATCATCTCAATCGCGCAGCAAGCCAGCCCAAATGTCATCGGCCACACCGCTGACTTCCGCGCCCAGTTGAACACGTAGTCCACGGTGGTAATCATGAAATTCTTTTCGAATTTATTCTGCAGCCAACCCATGAAACGCCCTCGATCTCCGGACACAAATGCCCGAATACCACGTACCCACACTATAAGCGACCGCGCCAGGTCAGGCAAAGGTGAAGACGTTTCAGTCTAGGTGCGAGATCAATGGGTGTCAATCAGGCGCAGGGGAGGGTAGTGGGCCGCCACGAATTTAGAGCGACGGGCGCCCTCGCCCGTCCAACGCTGGAATTCGTCGTGGACGGGCGAGGACGCCCGTTGCTCCATCGAATCTGTTACCGTGGATCGGCGGTCGTGGGGTCGATCAGCTTGCGGATCTCCGAGACCTTGCTGGCAGGAAAGCCGCTGAGTTCTGCGTGGCGGTGGATGAGCGCTTCGTCTGTGGCCAGATACATGCAGTACATCTTGTTGGCAGCGACAAAGGATTCCAGCCACTGAATATCCGGTCCAAGCTGGCGCAGCACCTGGTTGGACTTGGCTGCGCCCTCCTGCAATTGTTCCCGCTCCAGACTCCCGATTTTTGGGATCTCCCGCTCGATCATATATTTCCTCATGATGCCCTCCTTCAGATTTTCCGCGAATCGGCTGCGGAAAGCAGTCGTCGGTCGTCAAAATCTTTCTCATCGCGACTAGCGACCGAGCCTGGGGGAATGGTTGACGACTGAAGACCGACGACTGACGACTTCCCCTTCAACCCTGCAAGATTAGTGGTAAAACACCCTTGCCACAAGATGGCAGATATGCCATTGTAGGTAGGTTATTCGGCCACAATCATTCCGATTCAGTCCCCGGAGGCTCACGATGAAAGAGGTCACAGTCCTGTTTCTGGACGCAACTTTCTCCTCCACCGCCACCGGCCCGATGGAGGTCTTCCGCCATGCCGGCACGCTGTGGAACGTTCTCACGGGAACGCGGCCAGTTCCCCGCTTTCGCGTGACCACGGCATCGACGGATGGACGCGCGGTCCGCTGTGATGGGGACATTCAAATTCAGCCCGACACAGCGCTCGCAAATATCCGCAGGACCGACCTTATCTTCATTCCAACCACTGGACTCAGCATTGACGACGTTGTCGAACGCAATGCGGCGGTTGTGCCCTGGCTACGGCGCTGGCACAAGCGGGGCGCGGCCATCGCCAGTGTGTGCTCGGGCGTGGGACTGGTGGCAGCCACCGGCTTGCTGGACGGCAAACGCGCCACTACACACTGGGCCCTGGCCGAACGCTTCCGGGAGAAATATCCCAAGGTGAAGTGGATGCCGGAATTGATGGTGACCGAAGACCACGGCTTCTACTGCGGCGGAGGAGTGCACGCCGCGCTCGACCTGAGCCTGTATCTCGTGGAGCAATTCTGCGGCCACGAGGTTGCCATGCAAAGCGCCAAAGCGATGCTCATCGAAACGCCCCGGGCATGGCAGGCCGGGTTCGCCATCGTCCCTTTAAAGACCGAGCATTCCGATGACAGCATTTCCAGCGCGCAGGAGTGGCTGCATCAGAATTTTCATCAAACTTTCCCGCTCGAGGCTCCGGCCCGGCGCGTCGGCATGAGCTTGCGCAATTTCGTTCGCCGCTTCAAGCAAGCCACCGGAGACAGCCCGTTGATCTACTTGCAGAAGCTAAGGGTGGCCGCCGCCAAGCGCCTGCTGGAAAGCGACCATCGCACCATGCAGGAGATCAGTGACGCCGTCGGCTATCAGGATGTCGCCTATTTCCGTCAGCTCTTCCAGCGGCACACAGGCGCCTCCCCCAGCGCGTACCGGCGGAGGTTCGGGTTGTAGCGTGCACACGGCTCTGAAACATGGACCAAAAAATCGCTAGGCCGTATTCCAAATAAAGCAGCCTCGGGCGGTACTTTCGGGCCGCCGAAAACCTGTGTATGTCGCTGATTTTGCGGTAAATCTCCCCAATCCGGTCTAAGAAATTCGCCCGCGGGGTGATCCACTACAGCCCAGATTGCCGGATGTAGGCGGTTTTTCCTGCTTTCCAAGTGGGCCGGGCGATGTAGACTGTCGACCGCGACGCTGTAGGCCGAAAACTCCTCCCCCGGCAACTGAAGATCGCGGCCGAATCCGGCCGGTCAGTTGAGCCCGAAACGTCTTCGAAACAGAGTGTGAATTCATGAACGAAATCTCCGGCCCAACCCACACCAACGACCCTCTTACGTCCACGGAACCCGCAGTATTGAAGCCATCTGGTCTGCCAATTCTTTCCGCAGATCTCCTGTTGATGCACGCGCCCGCATTTTTTGATTTTCGCAACCGGCGCGATATCTATTTTCCGTTTCTTGGTACCTCGGGAGATGTGCCGATTACGCCGCTGTACGAGTACTTCCCCATCGGCTTCAAAATGCTGCACCGGCATCTGACCGCCAGGGGCCACTCGGTCAAGATCATCAACCTCAGCACGGTGCTGCTGCGGTATCCGGCGATTGATGTCCACGCCCTGATTGAAGCGCTGGACGTGAGGCTTCTGGGAATCGACTTGCACTGGATGGTGCATGTGCAAGGCAGCCTGGAAGTGGCGAAGCTGGTCAAATCGCTGCGTCCGGATATCCTGACCATCTTTGGCGGAATCTCCTCCACATACTATGCCGATGAGTTGGTGCGCTATCCATTCGTGGACATGGTGATGAAGGGCTATGACACCCTGAAACCCATGGACGAGCTGCTGGTCGCCCTCAAACAAGGAACAGAGGATCTCTCCCAGATACCGAATCTGCTATGGAAATCCGGTGGCGGTGTGCGTCAGAACCGTTATGAGCACAAGCCGGCCAGCTACGGCATTGGGATCGACTGGACCGATTTGCGCCAGGAAGAAGTTTCGCAGAGCATGCCCATTCTCGAATTCCTCTCAACCCAGAATGCGGGGTGCGCCTACCATTGCGGCTGGTGCGGCGGATCGAGAGATGCCTTCAGGAGAGTATTCGAAACCAAACCTTCCATCCTGCGGAAGAGCAAGGAAGAGCTGGCTTACGAATTCAAATCTGTGCAGAGTGTGCCAGGCTGCGATAAGTTCCATTTCTACGCTGTCGGTTCGTACAACGAGCCGCGTTCCGGGATGGAAGGGTTCCTCGATCTGGTTGGCCAAACCAAGCTCAAGTCCATCAGTTACGAACAGTTCTTTCTGACCCCGGAGCCGATCCTCAAGCGGATGGCGGAAGCCAATAAGCACACGACGATTACCCTTTCCCCGGAAAGTCACGATATCAGGGTCTCAAAACTCTCCGGCCGCGGCACGTACACGAATGAAGAGATGGAACGCTGGCTGGTCAGAGCGCTGGAACTGGGCATCCGCAACATTGACGTCTGGTACTTCATCGGCATGCCCGAACAGGATGAGAAATCCGTCATGGAGACGGTTGACTACTGCATACGCCTGGTAAAGATGTTCAAGGGGAAAGGCGTGAATCCGATGCTTTGCCCCATGATTCCATTTCTCGATCCGGCTTCGAATTTTTTTGAGCATCCCGAGGAAAACGGCTACCACCTTTTCAGCCGCACGGCGGAGGAACACCGGCGCGGCATGGAACGCGCATCCATCATCAATCGGATCAACTATGAGACCAGGTGGCTGCGGCGCGAAGATCTGGTGTACGTGGGCTTCAAGGCGGTTCGGCGTTTGATGGAGGCAAAAGGCGAGATGCACGCGTTGCCGACCGGGGTAGTGAAGAACTACAACCGCAAGATTGATGACGCGCTCGACTTGATTCCAAAGGTTCACCAAGCCGATTGCCTGGAGAATGCCGCAGACAGAGCCCTGGCCTTAGCCGAGTTCGGTGAAGAAATTCTGCGCCGGAACCAGTTGATTTTCTTTTCTGGAGTTGCCAACCAGGCGTTTCCAATCAACCGTGGTATCGGCGGGCGGTGGTTTGATGAGATGGGATGGGCACCTGAAGTCCTGGAGAGAGCCGCCAGTCTTGGCAGGCTCGCAAATGGCTTGAATCGGGTAGCCGCTTAGAAATCAGTTTTGATCCGGAGGGCGTAGCGCAGACTGCGCCCGACAACCTTGACCTTGATGGCAACAGCTAAAAGGTTGGGGCTGGGCCGCTCATTTCCATGCGCTACGGAAAACGCACGTCCAAACTGTAAATCTCCTGCGTGCTCTTATCCCGCATCAGGAGGGGCGAGTCATCGGGGGTGAGGCCGATCCAGAATTCCCACGGGTCGAAGCCGCGGGGAACTTCCTTCAGGCCGAACACGCGTTCCACTTTGCCATTGGCCACATTCACGCGCACCAGGTCGTCGGTCTTGTCGGAATAGTCCTCGGCATAAAGATATTTTCCGTCGTGGGACCAGTTCTCGAAAGCGAACCGCGACTCCGCGAGCTGTGCCCAGGTTTTCTTTTCCATGTCGTAGAGCATCAGCTTGGTGGAGTCCGCAGAAAGGGCGGCGATGTAGCGGCCATCCTGCGAGGCGCGGGGGCTAAAAAGGTTTTCAGAACCCGGCACATCCGAAATTTGTGAAGTCTTCAGGTCGACGACGTGAATGTTCGGGCCTGATCTGGTTCCGTATTCCAGCCAGGGCATGCCGGCGAACACGATGGCACCGCCCTTGAGCGTCCAGGACGGGTCACCCTGATTGTGATCGCCCTGGTTGTGGTCTCCCGTGGTCACTTCCTGCGGCGTGCCGCCCTGGGATGGAACTACGAATATCTTCCAGGGTTTTCCCGGACGCGAGCCCATAAACGCGATCTGGGTTCCATCTGGCGACCAGCGCGGCATATGCGCCTGCATTGGCGAATATGTGAGTTGCACACGGGAGCTTCCATCCGGCTTGCTCCGCCACAGCGTAAGGTCCGGATGCGACACATAGGTAATCCATTCGCCATTGGGCTGGATATCCGCCTCGCCCGCCGAGAGGCCGGGAAGGTAAATGGAGAATCCCTGCGACTTACTATCCAGACGGACCAAATCGAACCGGCGCTGTTGGCCGATCACGAACAGCTTCTTGCCGTCCAGGCTCGGGGTCGGATTGCTGAACATGAGCGGTCCCACGGTGAGCCGCGTCGGTTCAGGATTGGCTTTGCGAAAGAAGGAAGCGCCTTCGCGAAGGGCCCAGATGTTCTGCGAGTGGTCGTGAGTCGATTCAAAGAGGAAGTATTCTCCATCGGGCGTCCAGGATCCGCCAAATTCCTGGGCGGGCATGTTCCAGTTCGGCAACACCGGGTGCAATCCCTTCCCGTCGGGCGAAACCTCCCACAGTGAAGAAGAGCGCTGGCTGGTGTCCCGGATGGTGAAGCGCAGGCGGCGGCCGTCGGGAGAAAATCGGGGCGCAAAGGGTACTCCTTGTACCGTGATGAGTTCCCGCGAATCGGTTCCGTCCGCATTGCAAACGTACAGACTGGACTTCCTGGCATACACGATGCGTTGGCCATCCGGCGCCCACGTGGCTGCGTGGGCGAGAATGTCTCCCACGGGCCGCAGCGATCCTGCCGGAACCGGCAAGACCCACACCGGCCACTCTGTCTCCGAACCCTCCGCCACGCCTTTCACCAGCAATTCAGAGCGGGCCGGGTAGAAATCGTAGATGTCGGCGCTGGCCAACGAGATAGGCACGGACGCGGTTTCTCCGCCCGAGGTCGAGACCTGCCGCAGGACGGAGTGGCCACCAAGGTTTTCGGAAAAGTAGAGCCGGCTCCCGTCGGTGACCAGGGAGCGCTTGGAGGTGCCGTCGTTGGTAATCTGCAGCGATGAAATCACCGCGGGCGGGGATTCCGGCGATCTCATGAACAGAATGACTGTCACCAATGCGGCGACAGCGACCATGCCCAGGGCCAGCCATTTCGCGATGCCTGGCCTGGAGGGTGGCGCGACTGCTGTCGTCGCTGAGGTAACGAAGATCGACCGGATTCTCTCCTTCGAATCCGGCGCCTTTGGCCCCGGGCCGGCAGTCACGACTTGCCCTGATTCAATGGCGCGGCGAAGGCGCTGCAAGTCATCCCGTATCTCTGCCGCGCTGGCATAGCGTTGTGCTGGATTCTTTTCCAGAGCCTTCCGCACGATGCGTTCCAGCTCGGGAGGGGTGGCAGGGTTAAACCTCAGAGGCCACTCCGGCACACTGTGAATGAGCGAGTCGAAAAACGCAGCCGTAGTTTGCCCCTGGAACGGCAGAACTCCTGTCGCCATCTCATAGAGCACGACCCCAAAAGAAAAAAGATCCGAACGGGAATCCAGGGCCTGGCCTAAAGCCTGCTCCGGCGACATGTAGGGGATGGTTCCCAGAGCGGAGCCGGGGCGAGCAATCTCATCATCGGCCTGCGTGACCCCTCCGAAGGTGTTGCCACTGACGCTGGCTTCATCCCCCAGGGCAAGCTTGGCCAGACCGAAGTCCAGAATCTTGGCGTGGCCGCGCAGGGTGACAAAAATGTTTGCTGGCTTGATATCGCGGTGAATGATACCGTGCGTGTGGGCGGCATCCAGGGCATCGGCGATCTCGATGCTCAGATCAAGCAACTCCGGCAAGGGCAGCGGACTCTTGGCGATACGCTGCCTCAGAGTCGTACCATCGAGATACTCCATGGCGATGAAGCGTCGCCGCTCCACTTCGCCGATTTCGTAGATCACGCAGATGTTGGGATGGTTCAGACCGGAAGCGGCCCGCGCCTCCCAGCGGAATCGTTCCAATACCACCGGGTTTTGGGCCACCAGCTCAGGCAGGAATTTCAGAGCGACGAGCCGGCCCAGCTCGGTGTCCTCAGCCTTGTAAACCACACCCATCCCGCCGCTTCCCAGTTCTTCGATGATGCGGTAATGCGAAATGGTCTGGCCAATCACGCGTTGAGAGAGATTCTACTGGCCTGCCATGTTAGGGTGCGCGTAAAGGCAAGTCAATGCGGGGGGAGAAGGGAAAGAGGTGGTCCCAGATACACCCCCCTCTGAAAATCATGTTGGACAGGGACTCTTCTCTACTCTGCCTCAGATCAAATCAGCGCAACTCAACTCAATTGCGTCCAGATCGGCGTCCATTTGTTGTCGGGCGCGGGGCGCTGAGTGGAGATGTGTGGATGTTGAGTTGGGGTGAGCGTGTGGGGCGTGCGTGCCGCGTGGGGCGCGCCCGTTCGCCTCCTCACGAGTCACAGTCCGTGTTACCATGTGCCCGAGTAAACTGCTGTGAGATACCAAGACATATTCGTGCCTGGGGGATTTCCCCTGCCATACCTACAATCCCCGAGCCGCCCTGCAACTTGAGGAAAAGCTCAGCGAAGCAAGAGACAACCTCTGCAAACTAGTTACAGTCACAGGGCATACAAAATCAGGAAAGACCGTACTCACCAAAAAGATCTTCCCACGAGAAGACGCCGTGTGGGTCGACGGTGGGGTCGTCTCAACTGAAGACAACTTCTGGGACATCATTATCGAACAGCTGGATTTATTCCAAGCAACGGAAAAGGAAGAAGGGAAAGAAGTCGAAGTAAAGGTTGAAGGCAAGGGGAGCGCAGAGGCCAACTTTCTGGTTGCAAAGGGGTCCGGCGAGGTTGGCGCTGGAATAGGACGCACGCGCAGTTCCGGACAAAAATTAGGCCAGACACTCTCATCGCGTGTAGTTGCCTTACGCGGCCTTGCACGAACCAAGATTCCTCTCATCGTCGATGATTTCCACTACATCCCAAGAGATATGCAGGGCAATATCATCCGAGCTCTCAAGCCACTGATCTTCGATGGCCTTCCAGTCATCATCATTGCTATACCGCACCGGCGATACGACGCAATAAAAGTGGAACGAGAGATGACGGGGCGAATCTCGGCGGTGGAAATACAACCTTGGTCAGAAGATGAGTTGCAGTTCATACCACGCACTGGGTTCAACTTGTTGACGTGTGCCGTTCCCCCGCGGTTGAGCGCTCTGCTAGCGACCGAGTCAATCGGTAGTCCGCACCTCATGCAAGATTTCTGTCGCGGGCTGTGCGGTCTTCTAGCTTTTAGAGAAGATGTCGTCATCAAAGAGCTGGTTGTCACCGACGAGCAATTACAATCGGTTTTTCGGAATGTAGCTGACACAATTGGTCGCCCGATGTTTGAGAAGCTTGCTAGAGGTCCCAGGCAACGAAGTGACCGACTTCCTCGACAACTAAAAGATGGACGCACGGTGGATATCTATGGGCTTGTTCTTCACGGATTAGCGCACATTCGCCCTGCGCTAGTCAGCATCGAATACGAGGAGCTTCGCGCCGCAGTTCGTGAGATTTCAAATGGCCAGATCCCTCAGCTACAGGAGATCGCTCGCGTCCTGAAGCACAAGTCGACAATTGCCGCGACGGATCAGAGTTCGACTCCTGTCTTGGATTTTGAAGAACAGGACAAGAAGCTTCATGTGACGGATCCCTTCTTCGCGTTCTACTTGCGCTGGGGTGAACTAGGCATCGCACCTAAAGAGGCGATATTGCCAGAGCAGCTTAAGCTTGTTACGTCCCTCCCAATAGCATGAACGCGCCACCCACCATAATGCCCACAACGTAGAGACTGTGGGCGGTTAGGCTCCTACTTCTTCGACTTCTTCCCGTTCTTCGCCTGCGTCGAACTGCTTGATGATGTCAGGCAATTTCTTTCAGGAATGCATCGCATTCCTTTCACTCGTAGCGTCCATCCTTGGCGCGCATCCCGGTCGAGCGCAGTATCACGCGCAACCAGCCCAATCAAACGAGCGGGAGATTTATAATTTTTCGGTAGGAGCATGAATATGCATAGGAGATCGACGCGTTGACGAAATAAGGACAATGAAAGCTGTGCTTGCAGGTGCGCAATCTCCAGAACAGCCACTTGATGCCGGCGGCTTTATACAAGAAATCGCGTGACATGACCAGGATGTTCTGCAAGCCGCAACCCGTGTTGCAGGTTTGTGACTCCAGTCACTGACTTTCGGGGCACGAACAAGGTAAAAATGGTTGGTCCCAGGACTAAAACTATGGAGCGACTCAACCATGTGGCGACCAGGCCAACTGTGAAACTGACGCATTATGGACGGAAGTCAGGCAAGCCCTACGAGGTCACGATCTGGTTTGTGGTGAACGGTGACGGCGTGATTCTGGGAACGGCCAACGTCAATCGGCAGTGGGTGCGCAACGTGCAGAAAACCCCAAGGGTCAGGTTGTCGATCGGAGGGGAGACGTTTGAGGGCGAGGCGCGCTTTCTTTCTGATCGCGCTGAGCATGAACGCGCCCAGGCGATGATACGGAAAAAGTACTGGATGTATCGGCCGATTCTTGCGGTAGCCGGGGTTCTCATGGCCATGGGATTGCTGCAGGACCGAACGGGATCGTTCGAAGTGACGTTGAAGGAATAGAGAGTTGAAAGAATAAGAGAGTGGAGGAGTCCGGCAAGCATCTGCTGCTTGCGAAGGAGGAATTATGGCAGCTCAAGGTTCGTCGTTGGAGACTATCGAGGATTTCCTGGCTGAGAAGCGGATTGCGATGGTGGGTATTTCGCGGGACCCTGCGAATTTCAGCGTGAAGCTGTTCGAAGAACTGTGTCGTCGCGGGTATGACGTTGTTCCCGTGAATCCCAACACGGCCGAGGTAGAGGGGCGACGATGTTTCGCTCGCGTACAGGACGTGCAGCCTCCCGTCAAAGGAGTGCTGCTGATGACTTCGCCCGCAGTTACCGAGACTGTGGTACGCGACTGTGCCGAGGTGGGCATACGAAAAGTCTGGATGTACCGGGCAGGAGGAAAAGGGGCAGTCAGCCGGAAAGCGGTTGCGTTCTGCGAGGAGCGGGGGATGCAGGTGGTTCCGGGAGAGTGTCCGTTCATGTTTCTGCCGGGCACTGCGGGCGTCCATCGCTTTCACGGGCTTTTCCGCAAGGTTACCGGACGGTATCCGCATCATGCTCACGCGTAAAACATAAGGCAGGTGCCATCCACAGCACGTAGGAGGCTGAACGCGACTGCTGATGCAGGCTCTTAAAGGGCACTTCAAACGAAATATCCATGGAGCAATAAATGTCTGGACAACAGCGTCTTCTGGCGATTTGTGTGTTTGCGATGTTCTCCACGGTCGCGCCTCTGGCGCAAATGACGACCCAAAGGCACGATATTCCCTTGAATTCCGGCTGGGAATTCCGGCAACTCAGCGCCGGGGATAACAGCGCGGAGTGGCGGCCGGCGCAAGTCCCCGGAGATGTCCACCTGGACCTGCTGCGCAACAAGCTGATCCCCGATCCTTACTACCGCGACAACGAGGCCAAACTGCAGTGGATAGAAAATGCGGACTGGGAATACCGCACGGGTATTCAGGCGACGCCCGACATGCTGAGCCACAAGAACATCGATCTTGTCTTCGAGGGACTTGATGCCTACGCCAAGGTCTACCTGAACGAGCAACTTGTGCTGACTGCAGACAACATGTTTCGCGAGTGGCGAGTGAACGTGAAGCCCGTGCTCAAGCCCGGGGCAAATCAACTACACATCGTTTTCCCATCGCCGATCAAAGCTGCCGCGGAGTTTGCGGCCACCGACAAGTGGCGGGAACAGACCCACACCGCCGAGAAGACCTACATCCGCAAAGCTGCCTACGAGTATGGATGGGATTGGGGTCCGCGCTTTGTCACCAGCGGTATCTGGAGGCCGGCGAAGCTGGAACTGTGGGACACGGCCAGAATCTCGAACCTGCACATTGCACAGCGCGATGTAACAGCGACCGTCGCCCACCTGGTAGCCCAGGTCGAAGTCACCGCGACCGAGGACGGCACCGGAAAAGTCACTCTGGACTACGCACATGCAGAACACAAAATAGAGGCTTCGCGAACGGTTGAACTGCATCCGGGCGTGAACCACATAGATTTCCCGGTGGACATCAAGAACCCGCGGCTGTGGTTTCCGGCTGGATACGGCGCTCAGGCCATCTACCAATTCAACGCGCAACTCAACTTTGGCAACCGTACAGAGGACCAGGCCTCGACGCGTACCGGTCTGCGTTCGATCGTCTTGCGGCGCGAACTGGACCAGTGGGGACGCTCGTTTGAATTCATCATCAACGGCATTCCTGTATTCGGGAAAGGAGCCGATGTAATCCCGTTTGACAGTTTCCCCAGCCGCGTCACCACGGAAGATTATCGCCGGGTTCTGCAATCGGCCCGCGACGCCAATATGAACATGATTCGCCATTGGGGCGGCGGCTATTACGAGACCGATGAGTTCTACAACCTGTGCGATGAACTGGGAATCATGGTCTGGCAAGACTTCATGTTCGGCAATGACTGGCAACCGGGCCCGTACGCCTGGAAGCAAAACGTGGAGAAGGAAGCGGAGTATCAGGTGCGGCGGCTGCGCGACCATCCCAGCATCATCATCTGGTGCGGCAACAACGAGACCGAAGAAGCATTCAAATGGGGCGGCCGGGAGCAAGTACCAGCGCAAGCCCGTCTGCAGATGTGGCAAGACTACCTCACCGTATTCAGCGGCATTCTGGACCGGGTGGTAAGCCGGCTGGTTCCGGAGACTCCGTATTGGCCGAGTTCGCCCAGCGCCGATTACGAGGAGATTTCACCTTCTTTTCAGTCCGGGGATTTTCACGATTGGAGCGTCTGGCACGGGCGGGTACCGTTTAGTGAATACGAGAAACACTTTCCTCGCTTCATGACCGAGTATGGATTCCAGTCGTTTCCCGAGATGCGCACGGTGGAGGCGTTTACCGTGGCCGAAGACCGGGCAAACATCTTCACTCCCGTCATGCTGGTACATCAGAAGAACAACGAGGGAAACTCGATCATCCACGACTACATGCTCCGGGACTATTCCGAACCGAAGGACTTCGCTTCGTTCCTTTACGCCAGCCAGGTACTGCAGGCGGAAGGAATCAAGATTGGCGCGGAGCATCTGCGCCGCAACCGTCCGCGGATCATGGGCTCCATTTTCTGGCAACTCAACGACTGCTGGCCGGTAGCTTCCTGGGCGAGCATTGACTATTTTGCTCGCTGGAAGGCTTTGCAGTATTATGCGCGGCGTTTCTACAACGATTTGCTAGTTTCTCCGCATGAGGAAAACGGCACTGTAACAGTCTATGTAGTGTCCGACCGCACCGCTCCCGTTTCTGGGACTTTGAAAGTCCGGCTGATGGCGTTTGACGGCACTGTGCTCACCGAGAAGACGCAGGCGATCGATGTGCCTGCGCTTTCCAGCAAGGTGTATATCCAGCTTCCGATCTCGGAGTTTCTGCAACTGAAAGGTTTTGACCCGGCTAAGACTTTCATCACGACCGAGCTGGCCGTGGGTAGTAAACCCGTATCGGGCAACCTGCTCTTTCTGGTGTCGCCAAAGGAGCTTCAGCTGCTGTCGCCGAAGATCACGAGTGAGTTAAGCCAATCGGGCAACTCCTATCGCCTGCGACTGACATCCGATGTGCTGGCGAGGAGTGTGTACGTGTCATTGAACAATCTCGATGCGGCGTACTCGGATAACTACTTCAACATATTGCCGGGGCAGACGGTCGAGATTGAGGTGAAAAGTCCGGGGAGCCTCGATCAACTAAGGTCTTCTTTGAAGATTGTATCGCTCACGGATGCTTTCACACCGGCTGCGCCGGCACCCGCGAATATGCCTTAAGTCAGCACCCACGGCTCGGCCCGCGGATCTTTCCCGTACTCCTTGCCGGGCAACCGCCTATTCCAGCACAAGAATATTTTTTCTCGCGCACATCACCTTGAGTATCTCCGGCCACACGGTGACGCTGACCTCCCCCAGATGGGCTTTGCGGAGCAGCAGCATCATGGTGCGCGACTGCCCAATGCCGCCACCGACCGAAAGCGGAATCTGATGGTTGAGAATGGCTTGATGATATGGCAAACGCAGGAAGTCGGACTGACCAGCCATCTGCAATTGTTTTTTTAGCGTCTCCGCAGTAACACGAATGCCCATGGAAGTCAGTTCATGGCGTCGCTTCGTGACCGGGTTCCATACCAGGATGTCACCGTTCAGCCCGTGCGTGGGTTTGCCAGTCTGGTCCTGCGTGTCGGTCACCCAATCGTCGTAGTCGGCGGCGCGCATCTCGTGCGGGTAGCCATCTCGCAAGGGGTGCCCGATACCGATGATGAAAATCGCAGGATGTTTCCTGAGTACCTCGGTCTCCCGCTGTTTGCGTGGCAGATCGGGATACATCTCAAGCAGTTCTTCGGCATGCAGGAAGGTGAGTTGGTCGGGCAGATTGGGATAGCGGGGATCTTTCAATTGTGGGAACATGACTTGAGCATACTTTTCAGCTCCCACCAGCACTTTCCAGATCTTCGCCACCACAGTCCTTAGAAAGGCAAGATTGCGTTGCCTGGGCGTTAGCGCGCGCTCCCAGTCCCACTGGTCGACGTATGCGGAATGGTCGTGATCCAGGAAATAATCCTTTCTCACGGCGCGCATGTCGGTGCAGATGCCTTCACCCGCATTGCAATCGAATTGCCTCAGGGCAACGCGTTTCCACTTGGTGGCGGCCTGCACCACCTGTGCCTCGATGGGGTGAAGATTGTGATCATTTGAGATGTGGAACTGGACCGGCGTGCGCGAACCGTCACGATCCAGCATGTCGTTGACGCCGCTGTCCGCGTCCACGATAAGCGGCACTTCGACCATCATCAGGTTAAGTTCGCGGCACAGGTTGTCTTCGATGTAGCGCTTGACGTGGAAAACGGCCTGCTGCGTCTCTTTTGGAGTCAGCAGAGACTGGTAGTCTAACGGCAGGATTTTTTCGAGCTCGCTGTAATCGCCGATACCCGGTCCAGCCAGGTCGGCGGTCTTGTCCATGACAAAAGTGTTCATAGATTTCTCCCTTTCCATTGCTCACGCAGTTACCGCACGGAGAGATTCTCGATCACCCTTCTGATGCGCTCGAAGGCCCAGTCAATCTCGTCACGTGTGATCACCAGCGGTGGTGCAATCCGTAGAACCCGGTCGTGGGTTTCCTTGCACAGGATGTGCTCTTCCTTCAAGGCCTCACAGTACGGCCGTGCCGGGCTGCGGAGTTCGATCCCGATCCATAGTCCTTTGCCCCGAACCTCCTTCACATCTCGACTGCGGAGGGTCTGTAGCAAGCCCAGGAAGTAAGCCCCCAGTTCGGCGGAGCGCTCGACCAGCTTCTCCTGGGTCAATACTCGCAGGGCAGCACGGGCCACGGCACATGCAAGCGGATTGCCGCCGAATGTGCTGCCGTGATCGCCCGGCTCATACAGCCGCATGATTTCCCATGAAGAAAGCACTGCCGAGACCGGATAGAAGCCGCCGGACAGGGCTTTACCGACAATCAACACGTCAGGCCTGATGCCTTCGTGCATATATGCGAACAGTTTGCCGGTCCTGCCCAAGCCCGACTGAATCTCGTCCGCTACCAGCAGAACGCGGTTCTCGCGGCAGACTTCAGCGGCACGCTTCAGGAATCCCTGCGGAGGAAGAATGATTCCCGCCTCGCCCTGAATCGGTTCGACCAGAAACGCACAGGTGTGCGGCGTGATTGCATCCTCCAGCGCTTGGGCGTCTCCGAAGGGGATGGCTTTAAAGCCCGGCGTGAAGGGACCAAAGCCATCGCGGTATTGAGCATCCGTCGAGAAGCTCACTTCTGTGATGGTTCGCCCATGGAAATTGTTGAAGCACACGATCACTTCTGCTTTGTCTTCGGGGATGCCCTTTACTTTGTAGCCCCACCTGCGTACGGTTTTGATGGCCGTTTCCACAGCTTCGGCCCCTGTGTTCATGGGCAGGACCATGTCATAGCCGGTTAGCTCATGAAGTTCTTTGTAGAGCAGCGCGAGCTGGCCATTGTGGAAGGCCCGCGAAGTCAAGGTCACCTTACGCGCCTGCTCGATCATGGCCTTCAGAATTTTGGGATGGCAATGCCCCTGGTTGACCGCCGAATATGCAGCCAGACAGTCCAGATAGCGGTTGCCCTCAATGTCATGGACCCAGACCCCTTCCGCACGCTCGATCACGACGTCGAGAGGATTGTAGGTGTGCGCTCCGTACTGATTTTCGAGTTCAATAAAATCGCGTGTAAGCAGACTCTCTTCGGTCATCAATGCGCTATGCATAGGTGCCTCTCTCTATTTCAATTTTTCTCCAGCGCCGCCGCTGCCAAGCATCCGCCCCCAAGAATCACCGGCTCCCCACCGGAAGCTCGACTCGCCCATGCACGTCCAGGGCAATGGAACTCTGCTCGAATACGATGTGAGTGCCGGCGGATCCCGCCACTGCACGGCACAGGTTTTCAGGGGAGCTGATGATCGCTTCCCGCCCCTCCCGCGTCACAAACCGCAAGACAGATTCGACTTTTGGCCCCATATTGCCTGGCGGGAAGTGGCCGGCGTCGACATATCGCTGCAGTGCGCGGGGACTCACTAAGTGAAGTGGTCTTTGCGTTGGTTTCTGGTAGTCGAGATACACGCAATCTACATCGGTCGAGATGAGGAAGAGATCCACGTCAAGGCGTGAGGCCAGCAGAGCGGAAGCCCGGTCTTTATCAATGACCGCCTCAACACCCTGCAGTTTTCCGTCTTGCCAGGCCACCGGGATGCCACCGCCTCCACAGGCAATGACCAGCACCCCCTTGGCAAGCAGATCGCGAATTACTTCCAGTTCCAGAATTTCCAGCGGTTCGGGTGAGGGCACGACACGACGATAGCCACGTGCAGCATCTTCGACGATCGTCCAGTCAAACAGTGACCGGCGCTCCACCGCATCGGCGCGCGAGTAGAAGGGGCCGATCGGTTTCGTGGGTAACTGCATTGCCGGATCATCCAGAGCGACAACCACCTGGGTAAGTACCGTTACGACGGGCACGCGCAGGCCAGCCCGCCGGAGCTCGGTATCAAGAGACTGCTGCAACAGGTAGCCGACCTCACCCTGGGTGGAGGCGTCACAGACGTCAAGCGGTTGTCCTGGGACCTGGCTTGCTCCTCGTTCTGAGCGCAGGAGGGCCGCGCCTACCTGGGGCCCGTTGCCATGCGTGAGCACGATGCGATAGCCGTCACGAACCAGCTTGGCGACCTCAGCCGCGGTGCGCCGGGCGTTCGCCAGCTGCTCGGCGGTGGTTCCCTTCTCGCCTGCGCGAATCAGGGAGTTTCCTCCCACCGCCAGCAGCATGGTTTTCATCGTTGTTCCTCGTTATGCGTGCGCAAGTTCCGGTATTTCCAGCCGACGCGTCACGCCAACAGGCACGTTCTTCATCAATTCCAGCATGATCGCTTTCTCAACGTGCAGCCGGTTCTCTGCTTGCTGGAAAACGACCGAGCATGGCGAATCAATCACTTCATCGGTAACTTCCTCACCGCGATGCGCGGGCAGGCAGTGCATGAAAATGGCGTCGCCTTTGGCACGGGCAAAGAGCGCGGAGTTGACCTGGTAGGACCTGAAAACATCACGTCGCCTTCCTGCTTCAGCTTCCTGGCCCATGCTGGCCCACACGTCGGTGTAGATCACATCTGCCCCTGCAACCGCTTCTTTAGCATCATTCGTGATCCGACAACTGCCGCCTGTCTCTCTGGCCCGCTCCGAGGCCCATCGAATCGCGTCTGCCCGGGGTTCATAACCTGGAGGCGTTGCCACCCAAACCTCTGCGCCCAGCTGTGCCCCCGCGAACATGAGTGAGTGGGCTACGTTGTTGCCGTCGCCGACGTATGCGATCTTCAGCCTTTCGACATTGCCTTTTATCTCCCACATGGTGAGGTAGTCGGCCATGGCCTGGCAGGGATGGCTGTAATCGGTCAAACCGTTGATCACGGGCACTCCGGCGTAACGCGCCATTTCTTCCACGGTCTCGTGCGCAAATGTCCGGACCATGATGCCCTGCACCAACCGCTCAAGGTTCTTGGCCACGTCATATACCGATTCGCGCTTGCCGAGGCTGATCTCTGAAGGAGAGAGATACAGCGAAAATCCACCCAGTTGCTGGATGCCGACGTCGAAACTCACTCTGGTTCGTAGCGATGGTTTCTCGAAGATCATTGCCAGGGTCTTACCCTTAAGCGCATCGAAGTAGGCGCCAGGGTGGGCCTTCATCCGCCGTCCCAGCACCAGCAAGTCTTCGATCTCCGCCGCTGAACAGTCTCTGATCGAGATGAAATCTTCCGTATTCATTGTTGCACCCCCGCCGGCACCTGAAACTGAGCGAGAATCTCAACCAGGCCGGGATGAGTGAGTTCTGCCACCTTGTAGGTGACGCGCAGACAAGGCTTGTCGATCCGAATGACTCGCGCCAGGTCGACCGGAGTAGCGATCAGGACCAGGTCGCAGGGCACGCGGTTGATGGTCTCCTCCAGTTCATGACGCTGCATAACGCTGTAGCCCATAGCCGGCAGAAGATTGGTGAGGTGAGGATACTTGTCGTAGGTGCCGCGAATGGACCCAACCGCGAAGGGCTTCGGATACACCAACTCCGCAGCTTCAAACTGCCGAGCGGCTACGACTCCGGCGCCGTACGGCATTTCGCCGTGGGTAAGGGTCGGGCCGTCCTCGACCACCAGGACGCGCCGTCCTTTCACCAGTTCGGGAGTGGGCACCGAAACCCGGCAGGCGGTTTCAATGATCCTTGCTTTGGGATTGCTTACGTGGATGTTATGCCGAACGGTCTCGATGTCTTGTTGCGACGCGGTATCCACCTTGTTGATCACGACCACATCGGCGCGCCGAAGATTCACTTCTCCCGGGAAGTACAACAGCTCGTGTCCGGGACGGTGCGGGTCGGCCACTACGATTTCAAGATCGGACACGTAGAACGGCGTGTCATTATTCCCCCCATCCCAGAGAATGATGTCCCCTTCTTTCTCTGCGCGACGCAGGATCCGCTCATAATCCACGCCCGCGTATACGACGGTCCCGTCATGAATGTGCGGTTCGTACTCCTCGCGCTCTTCGATGGTGCACTGCTGGAAGTCCAGATCCTCCACAGTGGCGAAGCGCTGTACGGCCTGTGACGCCAAATCCCCGTAAGGCATGGGATGACGGACCACGACCGGATTCCAGCCTTGCTGCCGCAGTTCAAAGGCCACCAGCCGCGACACCGGACTCTTGCCACAGCCAGTGCGCACGGCGCAAACGGACACCACGGGGACCGAGGACTTCAGCTGGGTATGCTCGGTTCCCAGAAGCCAGAAATCGGCGCCGGCAGCCACGGCGCGCGATGCCAGGTGCATCAGGTTCTGGTGCGAGATGTCGCTGTAGGAGAACACAACCGCATCCACACGCTCTGTGGCAATCAGCCTCTCCAAATCCTTCTCTTCGAAGATTGGAATCCCGTCGGGATACTGCAGAGCATCAGCCAATTCCGCCGGATATCGGCGATTCGCAATGTCGGGAATTTGGGTGGCGGTGAAAGCCACTACCTGGTACTCAGGATTACCGCGAAAGACCACGTTGAAATTGTGAAAGTCCCTGCCAGCCGCGCCTGCAATGAGGATCCTTTTCATGAGATCACCTCAGGACTGCCCCTATTTTCCCGCCAGGCGGGAAGGGGCGGCTGTGCGGGTTGTCACCCGGGGGTGTGACCACAAACACAGCGGCGCAGCCGCACCGAAAGAGCGGCCAGGTGTTGCGGCCCATCGGCGATTTTCTTGGAAGGATTACCTAAGTCCCATTACGAAGGTTACTTTCGCCCGGTCCTCATCAGCCTAGACAATAGAGTTCGATGCGGGGTCGTTGTAGCGCCCAACGCATTGATGGCAAAAGTCTTACACGCCGCCTGGCGCCACAGGGATGGGTTAAACCGAAGCACTACAACCATCCCAACGGTTAGGACAATCTTAAGAGGCTGGTTTCGAAATTCGAAGCTCGCAGAAGACAAGGAGACGGTTTGTTGTTTCGTAATTCATCGCCATATCCGACGCCAGCGAGGGCAGCATCGGCCAGAGTCTGGTTCGAACCGCTCCGACTCAGACTTGTGTCTTCATTCGCACTTGCGATCCTTCTTGTCTGCCTGACCGGTCCGCGGGCTTACGGCGACGTAGGAGTCATTCTCAACGAGTCGCTGGACACCAGCGTGGCCAGGATCACCGGTTCGGGACACAGTGCCGTGTATTTTTCTCACATCTGCCCCGAGTCACCTGTGAAGCTCCGCCTGTGCCGCTCCGGTGAGCAGGGTTCGGTCATGAGCAACTACACGACGCTGGGCGAAGATCAACCGTTCGAGTGGAACATCGTGCCGCTCAATGTGTACCTGTACGGCGTGGAGAACGCACACTACCAGCCCCTGGTCGGGTCGGCGCAAATCAAGCGTGCGCTGGAAGAGCGATATCGCGAGAAGTACCTCTCGGCTTACTGCGAGAGCGAATCCTGCCGGACCAGCAACAAAGCGGAGTGGCGGGAACTGGTGGGCGCCACTCTGGAGCGCAGCATGTACATGTTCGTGGTCGAAACCACGGTCGACCAGGACCGCAACCTGATCGAACAGTTCAATTCGCTCCCCAATGAAAATCATTTCAATGGCGTGACCCGTAACTGTGCGGATTTCACCCGGCGGGTGATTAACGCCTATTTTCCGGGCGCGGTCGGGCCCGACTACGTTAACGACTTCGGAATAACCAGCCCGAAAGCCATTGCGCGATCCCTCACCCGCTATGCGCATCGCCATCCGGAAACGCATTTCCGGGTTTTGCATTTTGCGCAGGTGCCGGGCACGATCAAACGCAGCAGCGAGTGCCGTGACGGAACCGAGCAGCTCTATCACTCGAAGAAGCTGGTGGTCCCCATGATTCTGCTGGCGCACTACGTATTGCCGGCGGTGGCGGCATCCTACGTGCTGACTGGGCGATTCAACCCGCAGCGCGAATTGGAGAAGCATCCGAGTGTCGAGGCGACCGAAGCCGAGCATCAAATACAGCTTGTAAAATTCCGGGAGACAAAAGGCGATGATGCGAAGTCCGAGGAAGACGACGCACGCGCCGAGCAGCTCGAGTCGGTGAGGAATCAGGAACGCGCGAAAATCGTCGGCACTCCCGAGGAGTGGAAGAGGTATCGTGCCGCGTTCAATTCTGTGGTGGCGGAAGCTGCCCGCGAGGACAGCATCCCGGAGCCGCGCCGCCTGAGTCATTTTTTCCAGCGCCTCGATGAATCCGGGACCCCGATCACCGACCACGACGGAGCGTTGTGGATGGAATTCTCGGATGGCGGCAACTTAACCCAGGTGGGCCTGAGCGCGAACAATGTCTTTAGCGCGGGTTCGGACCCGGAACTGGCCTATCAACTGGTTCTGGCACGCATCGGGCGGGTTTTGACTAGTCCGAAACACAGCCGAGAGAGCATCGTGGACTTCAAGAGTGATTGGGATCTTCTACAGCGAGTCCCCTCGTACAGCGCAGTCTCTGCGGAAAACTCGGATACGCTTACCGCTGGCACCGGCAGTATTTCTCTGAATCGCAAGTAGCGAATCCCCAAACGGGCAGCCAGCACGGCACCCTGGGGGGCCCGGTCCTACTGCAAAACATTTCTCATGTAGCGCAAATAATTCGCCATGCGATCGCGTTCCGGTTGCGCAATTTCGTCCGCCCGGCGGCTACTTTCTTTGCTATCATTCCTCTCCTGTCATGCGTTGTATCCGGATTTCACTCCTCGTTGTCTCGTTCTTCCTGTCCTTAGCCTTTGTCTTTGGAGAGGCCGGGTCACCGGGCCCGGTAACAACCACTGCGACAACGGCGGCGCCGACAGCCATTGTCATCGGATTCGTGGGCGGGTTCGTTAAGCACGACAATCGCGCGCACAGTACGGTGCAGGTAGTGGAGCATCTTCGCAACGAGCATCCTGCCGGCGTGTACGTGCAGGCCTTCGAGAATCGTCATCGGGAAAAGGCCCACAAGGAGATTCTGCAGCGGCTGGATCTGAACCACGACGGCGTGCTTTCGACCGAAGAGAAACGCAAGGCTCGAATCATCTTGTTCGGCCATAGCTGGGGAGCTTCGGCAGGCGTAAGTCTGGCCCGGAAACTCGAGAAGGAGGGCATCCCGGTTCTGCTGACCATCCAGGTCGATAGCGTTTCCAAAGTCGGACAGGACGATGCGGTCATTCCTGCCAACGTTTGCCAGGCGGTAAATTTCTACCAGCTCGACGGAATTGTTCACGGCCAGCCGCAGATTCGCGCCGCTGATCCGGATCGAACCGAAATCGTGGGAAATTTTCGTTATGACTACAAGGCGAATCCAGTTCACTGTGAAGGGTATCCCTGGTTCGACCGCGTCGTGGTAAAGACTCACACAGAAATTGAATGCGATCCAAAAGTATGGAACCAGGTGGAAGCCCTGATCTATTCGAAACTGTCGCCGGAAGCGCCCAACGCTGCGGCACGATGAGCGATTCTGGTTCCTCCCGCCCCTTAGGATTATCAGCATTCACTTCTTGTCACTCTGCGTTCGGCTGAATCTGACTCTGCTGTTGCTGGTCTCGGAAGGATCAGCTACAAATGGAACTGTCTCGGAGTCTCACCGGGAGCCCATGGCCGATGCTGTCACCAATCCCTCTGCCGCAAACGCTTCCTGGGGCCCCTTCCGCCGATGGTGGGTCGAGGCTCGCACGTCACCATTCTGGATAGCGTTTCTCGCTTTCTTGCTGCGTGTGATTTGGATCTTGGCCGCCCACACCTACCGGTTCAAGACTCTGGATGACAACTTTAGCTTTGGCTGGGAAATGGGCCGCATCGGGCGTTCGCTGGCGCTGGGCCAGGGCTTCAGCAATCCATTTAATCAAACCACGGGACCAACCGCCTGGGAGCCGCCGCTCTATCCGTTTCTCATTGCCGGAGTGTTCAAGCTCTTTGGAATCTACACCCACGCGTCCGCCCTGGTCCTGTTGTGCATCAACAGTTTATTTTCCGCGCTTACCTGTGTCCCGATTTTCCTGATCGCCAAACGATGTTTCGACAGGAAAGTGGCGATCTGGACAGCCTGGATCTGGGCGGTATTGCCGTCGGTGATGTTCTGGTGCACGCGCTGGGTGTGGGAGACAAGTCTGGCAGCGCTGCTGCTAACGCTCATTTTCTGCCTGGCGCTCGACCTGGAAGAAACAGATGGGCTGAAGCCGTGGCTCGCGTTCGGGCTACTCTGGGGAATCGCGGCGCTTACCAATACTTCCCTACTGGCGTTTCTCCCTTTCTCCGGCTTGTGGGCGTGGCACCAGCGCAGGAAACGCGGTAAACCTTCGCTGGCAGGAGTGCTGCTGGCTTCTTTGCTATCCATCGCCTGCATCGCACCATGGACAGCAAGAAACTACCGGACTTTTGGACGATTGATTTTTCTGCGCTCGAACTTCGGCGCCGAACTGCGCATCGGGAATGGTCCCGGCGCCGATGGCACCTGGCGAGAATACCTTCACCCCACGCAGAACGTTTACCAGATGCGCCTCTACCAGCAGTTGGGCGAGATCGCCTACGTTGACCAACGTAAGCAGGAGGCGCTGGCCTTCATTCGCGAGGACTATCCCCGCTTCATGAGTCTCTGCGTAAAGCGCTTTATTTACTATTGGGGAGGAGTTCCGCGAGCGTCTGAGACCCCGGCTCTGGTTCTGATAAAAAATTCAGTCTTCCTGGCTTCGTCAGTGCTTGCCCTCTGGGGCCTGGGACGCGCCCTCAGAAAGCGGCGACCGGGAGCGTGGCTGTTTTTCTGGTTAATTCTCTGCTATCCGGCCATCTATTATGCCGTCTTCCCTCATCCACGCTATCGTCATCCTATCGAGCCGGAGCTTGGAATCCTGATCGTATACGTGATTTCGGAGGCGGAGAAAAAAGCGGCCTGAGATCGGGCTAAGGAACGTAGAGTGAACTTATTCGGTCGCTTCGATCTCCAACAGGGCTTTGGGGAAGGGCACGACTTCGAGTCGTGTCGTAAGTCGTGGAGAACAAATTCGGCTTTAGCCGCTGAGGTTCGCTCTTACATCGAGGATCGGGTTTCTTCGGCCTGTGCGTTCAGCTCTGTCAGCTTCCCTCGGGCCATATAAGGAGCGTCCCCCAGCGGCTGAAGCCGCCCGGAATTCGCGCTTTTGCGGCACGGCTGAAGCCGTGCCCTTCCCGATGATCCTCCTGGCACGGCTTGAGCTTTGTCCCTCCCGAACCCCGGGGCCACGGCTGAAGCCGCGCCCTTCCCGGATTCCCGCGCGACCGACCGGTCGCGGGCGAGTCGCCCGCGACCACACATGCTTTGTGATTTCGAAAACTACACGTGCGCGGGCTGAGCAACATCTTGCAGAGCTGCGGCAAAGGCATCGATCGCCCGATCAATCTGCGGCCGGGAGATGATCAGCGGCGGCTGGAACCGGATGACGTTGCCGTACACCCCGCCGACACCTACCAGCACACGTTGACGAAGCAATCCATCACGAATGGCTTCGGCCTCAGAGGTTGCCGGCGTGAGCTTTTCATCCTTCACCAGTTCGACACCGATCATGAGTCCCAAACCACGAACTTCCCCGATGAGGGGATTGTGCTTCTGCAAGTCGCGCAATCTCGCCATGGCGTAGTTGCCGGTCTCCGTGGCGCGAGCCGCGAGATCCTGCTTCTCAATAAACTCAATGTTGGCCAGCGCGGCCGCACACGACACTGGATTTCCGCCAAAGGTAGAAAGATGATCGCCGGGCTTGAAGGAGTCAGCGATTTCCGGCCGCGAGGTAAATGCGCTCAGTGGGAAGCCGTCCGCGATCCCTTTCGCGGTCACCAGAATATCGGGCTCGACACCGTAGTGTTCAATGGCAAACATTCGGCCGGTGCGGGCAAAGCCTGACTGGACTTCATCGGCGATAAAAAGGATGCCGTGCCGGTCGAGAACCTTCTTCACTTCCTTGAAATAATTGCCTGGCGGCACGATGATTCCACCTTCACCCATGACCGGCTCCGCGATGAATGCAGCTACGTCGCCGGAAGTTGTGAAGCGGATCACATCTTCGATAGCCTGCGCGCACTGGCGTCCGCACTCCTCCGGATTGTTTCGCCATTGCGAACGATAGGCGTAGGGAGCCGGCGCAAAGCTCACCCCCGCAGCATAGGGGCCTCCGCGCTTTTTGCGTCCCATGTTTCCGGTCACGCTGAGCGCTCCCCAACTGCGTCCGTGAAAGCTGGCGTGGAGCGCGATGAACTCATGCTTGCCGGTGTAGAGCCGGGCCAGCTTCATAGCGCCTTCGATCGCCTCGGCGCCGCCGTTACCGAAGAAGGTCTTGGTCAGGCCCCGGGGCGCGATGTGGGCCATCTTTTCCGCCAGGTCGGCTACCGGCTGCACGTGGTAGATGTAGGAAGAACAGTGGACCAGTTTCTCCATCTGCGCTTTCGCCGCCGCGATGACATGCGGGTTGCAGTGGCCCGCGTTGACCACGGAGATGCCCGCAAAGCAGTCGAGATATTCGCGGCCATTGATGTCAGTGACAACCGCCCCGCTCGCTTTGTCGATCACGATAGGCACAACTGACTTCATGAAGCCAGTCATCACGTAGTCTTCGTACTTCTGGATGGTATCGGACATAGATGCCTCTTTGAGGTTTGCGGAGCCCCAGACGTCCCCGTCTCGGCGGGCCAAGTAAGGCTCGCCAGTGTTCTCGTCAGGCCAAAACTTCGCCGGGGTTAGCCCGGCCGGGCAGGCGGGAAACCTGTTCCTGCGTGGTTCTCGCTAACTCTAGAATTTCCGCGAGTGCTCTTTCGCCCAGCGTTCGACCACGATTTTCTTTTCGGTGTAGAACTCGACTGCGTCGCGGCCCTGAGCGTGCATGATGCCGAAAAAGCTATCCTTCCATCCGCTGAACGGGAAGTACGCCATAGGCGCGGCGACGCCGATGTTGATGCCGATGTTTCCCGCGGGCGCCTCGTAGCGGAACCGCCGGGCCGCCGACCCGCTTGACGTGAACAGCGACGCCTGATTGCCATAGGCACTGCGCTCTAGAAAAGCCAGCGCTTCGTCCATGTCATTGGCATGGACAAGGCTCAATACCGGACCGAAGATTTCGGTTTCGGTCAGCTCGCTGGTGGCGGGAACGCCGTCGAGAATCGTAGGCTTCACGAAGTTTCCCGCTTCGTGCTTCGGAATTCGCGAGTTGCGACCGTCGAGCAGAACTTTCGCACCTTGCTTTTCGCCGGTAGCAATCAGCGACTCGACCCGTGCCTTGCTCTGCGGCGTGATTACCGGCCCCATCTGAACGCCTTCGTCCAGACCATTCCCCACTCGCAGTGATGCCGCCGCCTCGGCAATGGAATCGCGGAAAGTTTTTTGCGCTTCCCCAATCGTAACCGCCACGGAAACGGCCAGGCAGCGTTGCCCGGCACAGCCGAACGCGCTGTCACCGATGATCTGCGTAGTCATCTTCATGTCCGCATCAGGCAGGACGATGACGTGATTCTTGGCCCCGCCCTGGCACTGGGCCCGCTTGCCATGTTCACCCGCGCGGGCGTACACGTACCTGGCCACCGGCGTGGAACCGACAAAACTGATGGCCCGAACCTTGGGATGATCGAGCAGCGCGTTGACCACAGTCTTGCCGCCGTTGATCAGGTTCACCACACCGTTGGGCAGTCCGATGTGCTCCATCAGTTCAAACGCCCGCCGCATGGTGAGCGGCACGCGCTCCGACGGCTTCAGCACGAACGTATTTCCCGTCGCAATGGCGTAGGGCAGAAACCAGAACGGAATCATCCCGGGAAAATTAAACGGAACGATCGCAGCCACCACGCCCAGCGGCTGCCGGATCATCATCTCGTCAATGCCACGGGCCACGTCTTCGAGGTTGTAACCCTGCATCATCATCGGAATGCCGCACGCAACCTCGACGTTCTCGATGGCGCGTCGCCATTCCGCTTTGGCTTCGGTAAAGGTCTTGCCATTCTCCTGCGTGAGGATACGGCTGAGTTCGTCAACGTGTTCTTCAAGAAGCTGCTTCAGCTTAAACAGCGGCTGGATGCGGTCTTCCGGCGGCGTACGGCGCCAAGCGGGGAAAGCGGCGGCGGCGGACTCAATCGCAGCGGCAGTCTCGGCAGCATCCGCCAACGGGGTCTGAGCGATAACTTCGCCGGTGGCCGGGTTCGTAACGTCGATCCACTCGGTTGCGCTCGAGTCAACCCACTGGCCGTTGATGAAGTTTGACACTTTGGTGAGAGTCGCGGTAGCAACAGTCATAAATTTATCTCGCAAGATATTGTAGCGGTTTCCGATTTTCGTAGCGCCGGCGTCCCGCCGGCTGTCCGGAGGGCGAGTCGCCCGCGACCACACAAAACGCAACCCTAGACCGGTTGGGCTATGGCACCCTTTTTTTCATACACCATCTGCAGGGCCGATTCCAGGACGTCCAGGCCCTCGTCCATCTGGGCGTCGGTGATCACCAAAGGAACCAGCACACGCACCACGTTGGAATACGAGCCTGCGGTAATCGTGATCAAACCATGCTCATAACAGTATTGTGTGATCTGTTTGGTTTCAGCGGCGGCGGGTTCCCGTTTCTCCGATGACTGCACCAACTCGATCGCCTGCATCCCGCCCAGGCCGCGAATGTCTCCGACGATCGGCCACTGCTTTTGCCACTGCCGTGCACGCCTCTGGAACTGTTCTCCCAATTCGTTGGCACGGGCGAGCAGGTTTTCGCGCTCGAAGATATCGAGCACAGCCAAAGCAGCGGCACAGGAAAGCGGATTGCCGGCAAACGTTCCGCCCAGGCCGCCGGGGCCGGGCGCGTCCATGATTTCCGCGCGGCCCGTGATGGCCGCCAGCGGAAGGCCGCCGCCGAGCGACTTCGCCGTCACCACGATATCCGGCTCGATGCCATAGTATTCACTGGCAAACATCCGACCGGTGCGGCCGAACCCGCTCTGCACCTCGTCGGCGATAAACAGCACCCCATGCTTGTGACAAATCTCGATCAGCACCCGAAAGAAGTCTCTAGGCGGAACGACAAATCCGCCCTCTCCCAGAACCGGCTCCGCAATGACTGCCGCCACATCTTCCGATGCGACCACGCGCTTGAATGTGTCCTCCAGGTGACGGGCGCAGAACAGATCGCAGGACGGATACTTGAGGGAATACGAGCAGCGATAGCAGTAAGCATAAGGGATGCGATACACATCGCCCGGAAATGGGGCGAAGCCCGCTTTGTAGGGATGAGTCTTGCTGGTCAGCGCCAGCGTCATCATGGTGCGTCCGTGGAAAGCGTCTTCGAAGGCGATGATGCCCGACCGGCCGGTGTGTGCACGCGCGATCTTGACTGCATTCTCCACCGCTTCGGCGCCGCTGTTCACAAATAAAGTCTTCTTTGGGAACTTGCCCGGCGTGGCCTGATTCATGCGCTCCGCGAGACGGATGTAGCCCTCATAAGGCGTGACCTGGACACAGGTGTGCAGGAAGCGATCGAGCTGGGCCTTCACTGCATTAACCACCGGCTCGCGCCGATGGCCCACGTTGAGGCAGCCGATGCCGCCGGCGAAATCCAGATAGCGGTTGCCGTCGACGTCTTCAAGCCAGGCATCTTCGGCCTTGGCCACGTATACGGGCGTGCCGATCGAGAGCCCGCGCGGTACGGCGTTGGCGCGGCGCTCGGCCAGCGCTTTTGATTTAGGGCCAGGAATCGCAGTTTTCAGTTGAATCGTTGCCATGTTGATTCTCAGTTGCTGGTCGTTGGCCTGGTCCTTTGTCGTCGGGGCGTCTTACCAACTTGACGCTAACGACCCAATGACCAACCACGGTATAAACAGCCCAGTTTCCAGTCTTCAGTTCCCGGTTCTCAGTACCAGCCTATGGGCGCTTCGTTCAGATTGATGTGCACTTGTTTGGTCTCGAGATACTCTTCGATGCCCCACGGCCCCAGCTCGCGCCCGAAGCCGGATTGCTTGTATCCGCCCCACGGCGCTTCGACATACGTCGGTTGCATATGGTTGACCCACACGATGCCGGCCCGCAATGCTTTTACCGCCCGGAAGGCTTTGAAGATATCGCGCGTCCACACCGCCGCGGCCAGCCCGTAGGGAGAGTCGTTGGCGATTCGCACTGCATCTTTTTCGTCTTCAAATGGGATCACGGCAGCCACCGGACCAAAAATTTCCTCACGTGCGATACGGGCGCTGTTATCCAGATCGTAGAAAATGGTGGGCTCTACGTAATAGCCCTTGGCGAACTTCTCGGCGCGTCCGCCGCCGGTGGCGAGCTTTGCTTCTTTCTTTCCCACTTCCTGATACGAGCGCACGCGATCGTACTGCTCTTTGCTGACCAGCGGGCCCATCTTGGTGTCGCGATCAAGCGGCGCCCCCAGCTTGATGTTCTTTGCCTTGGCGACCATGGCGTCGACAAATTTCTTGTAGATCGTCTTTTGCACCAGGATGCGGCTTCCGGCAGAGCAGACCTCGCCTTGATTGATGAAAACGCCGAAGAGCGCGCCGTCGATGGCGGATTCGAAATCCGCGTCGGCGAAGAAAATATTGGGCGATTTGCCTCCGAGTTCGAGAGTCACTCGCTTGACCGTATCGGCCGCCTGCTTGACGATGATTTTTCCGACAGCAGCGCTGCCGGTGAAGGCGATCTTATTGACGTCAGGATGCTGTACCAGCGGCGCACCACACGTTTCTCCAAAACCGGTGATGATGTTGACGACGCCTGGTGGCAGGCCTACCTCCGTCAGCCAGTTCGCCATTTCCAGCGCGGTGATCGGGGTCTGCTCGGCTGGCTTCAACACGCAGGTACAACCCGCAGCCAGCGCCGGCGCCAGCTTCCAGGCTGCCATCAGCAGGGGATAATTCCACGGAATGATCTGCCCTGCGACCCCGACTGGTTCCTTAAGGGTGAGGCTCACGGCGTTGTCGGGAACCGGATTTACGTATCCGAGAACCTTTGTCGCCAGCCCGCCGTAATACTCAAAACAAGTGGCAACGTCGTTGATATCGTATTCCGCCTCCACAATGGGCTTGCCGGTGTTGCGGCATTCCAGTTCCGCCAGCATGCCCGCGTTTTGCCGAATTTTGTCGGCGAGGCGGAAGAGCACGCGGCCACGTTCCTGCGCGGTTGTGGTTGCCCACGGACCATCTTCAAAAGCGGCTTTGGCGGCGGCAACGGCGCGGTTGACATCTTCAGCATTCGCGTCTGGAGCCAGCGCGATAACCTCTTCACTGGCGGGATCGTAGACCGGAAAAGTCTTGCTCGACTTGCCCGTGACCCACTCGCCGTTTATGTAAAGCTGATAAGTTCGTACGTCGGTTTTCACTCCGCCCGGCATGCGACCTCCTGTCTGAATCACGCTACTGTAAAGGCGAGACGCCCGCGCCCACTTCGTTTACCTTGTTTCGCGCTTTTCGGCCACCATACACGTAGAAGAAAAATGCGGCCAGACCGATAAAGAACAACGTGCCCCCAAACATCCACAATTCGTATGACCACAACGAACTGATCTGTTGCGCCGGGAAGAACACCAGCACAATTCCAAGAATTGTTGTAATCAGGCCGCTGATCCCAGCCAGGATCAGGGTTGTCTTGCTGTAATGTCCCTGTCCGGCGGAATCATTCAACGCCAGCTTCAGCAGCGCTCCGAACATATAAAGAAACGGTATCAACTGCAGTACCACCGCCAGCGACAACATTTTTTGAAACGTTTCCTGCACTCCGGCACCGGCAAAATTCATCACGATCAGGATCATCGAAACCGCGGCGTGGACGATCAGGGCGGCATAAGGAGTCGCGTATCGCGGATGCACCTTCGCCATCCATGCCGGCATGTAGGAATCGAGTCCAGCGACGAAGGGAATACGCGCGGAGCCGCCCAGCCATGCCGATCCGATTCCGGCGATAGAGAAACTAAGCAGCAGGGCGAACGGCGCCACGATCCATCCCACTCCTACGCGCTCTGCCATATGGCCCACCGCCTGCACGATTCCTTGCAGCACGCTGATCTCGTCTTTGCTCACCGCGATTAGCAGGGTGAGCGTGGCTCCAATGTAGAGCAAACCGGAAAGCACGCCTCCCCAGGCAACCGCGCCGGGCAAAGTGCGCTGCGGATCGCGGATCTCATCTCCCATGACCGAGGCCAGTTCCAGGCCGACCAGTCCAAAGCAGATCACACCAAAAGAATTCAGCACAAAACGGGGATTGGCCGGAATCCGGAAGTCGGCCACACTCACCGTCGTGCCGAAGCGAAACCAGATGACGAGTCCCAGACCAATCAGAGTCGCGGCAGCAACTCCGGTGCCAATACCGCCAAGATTATTGACCCACTTCCCTACTCCCAGGCCCACGATGTTGAGCACGACCAGCACGATC
>Ga0075021_10000073_pt1 | contig 52761 bp, 50 predicted proteins | sample ColStrG_CSR_2012_FD_72749 | JGI IMG/M metagenome (GOLD analysis project Ga0075021, IMG submission 72749) | Freshwater sediment microbial communities in response to fracking from Pennsylvania, USA - Cold Stream Run_MetaG_CSR_2012 | ecosystem: Environmental > Aquatic > Freshwater > Creek >...
AGCAACGGCCTGATCGTACGGCCGGAGTATAGGCATGATATCTCGGACCAGAAGTCTTTCGATAACAGCACAAAGAAATCACAGGACACTCTCGCCCTCGGCGTGATGTATAACTGGTAATAACACGGCAACAAAAAAGGGAGGATTACAATGAAAGCATCATTAATGAAATGGGTTGTACTGGCAGTTGTGTTTGTGGCCATGGCGGCGTTCGTATCGCCGGCTCTGGTTATGGCGGACGAGGCCACGGCGCCCGCGGTTGCAGCGGCGGCAGCACCTGCGGCTCCGCTCAAGATTGACACCGGCGACACCGCGTGGATGATCGTCGCAACGGCGTTGGTCATGCTGATGACCATTCCCGGCCTGGCCCTGTTCTACGGAGGCCTGGCAAAGAACAAAGACTCGCTCAACACCATGGCTATGAGTTTTGTGGCGTTCTGCATCGTGAGCGTTCTCTGGGTCCTGTACGGATACACGTTCGCGTTCGGCACGGATGTCCACGGTTGGTTAGGAAAGGCAGACAAGCTGTTCTTGAAGGGCGTGGGCCCGAACAGCATTTCCGACCTTGCAAAGACCATTCCTGAGTACATCTTTATCGCCTATCAGCTCACGTTTGCGGCGATCACCGTTGCACTCGCAAGCGGCGCGTACATCGAGAGAATGAAGTTCTCCGCTTGGCTGCTCTTTTGCGTGCTTTGGCTGACTGTTGTGTATGTGCCGATCGCCCACTGGGTATGGGGAAACGGGTTTCTCGCGCAGATGGGCGCCTTGGACTTCGCAGGCGGCACCGTCGTGCATATTAACGCCGGTATTGCGGCTCTCGTAGGCGCGCTTGTCCTCGGCAAGAGGAAAGTGAAGGCGATCCTTCCCAGCAACCTGACCCTGGTCGTAACAGGCTGCGGTCTGTTGTGGTTCGGCTGGTTCGGGTTCAACGCAGGTTCCGCGCTGGCTGCAAGCGGCCTCGCGGGAGCGGCGTTCATCAATACCAACACGGCAACAGCCATGGCAGCCTTAGCCTGGATGTTCGTGGAATGGAAACACTCCGGGAAACCTACGGTCCTGGGCCTTGCTTCGGGCGCGGTGGGCGGCCTGGTGGCAATCACTCCCGCAGCGGGTTTCGTGAACATAGGCGGAGCCCTCATCATCGGCCTCGCGGCCGGCATTATTCCGTTCTATGCAGTGGCAGTCATGAAACAAAAACTCGGCTATGACGACACGCTCGACGCGTTCGGCATTCACGGCATCGGCGGTACCATCGGCGCGCTCCTGACCGGGTTCCTTGCGGATCCGGCGATCAACGAAGCGGGTAAAGGACTCTTCTACGGGAATCCGATTCAGGTCTGGATACAGATCAAGGCCATTCTCGTGACCCTGGTATACAGCGGCGTCATGACGTTCATCATCTTCATGATCATCAAGGCCACGGTCGGCATACGGGTCGATGCTGAAGAAGAAGCAGTCGGTCTTGACGAAAGCCAGCACGGCGAGCACGCGTATAATTCATAGCGCGCGGAAATTGAGGTTTCAGGCCGGATCACGGGATCGACAGGATGAACGGAGGGTATCATCGGCTTTTGTCCTGTCATCCCGTCAAATAAGACTTTACGAGGAGGGACCATGAAAAAGATAGAAGCGGTCATTAAACCGTTTAAACTTGATGAAGTGAAAGACGCACTCAACGCGCTCGGCGTGCAGGGCATGACCGTGACCGAGGTGAAGGGGTTCGGCAGGCAGAAAGGCCATGTGGAACTCTACCGCGGCGCGGAATATGATGTGGCCTTCATTCCCAAAGTGAAGATCGACATCGTGGTGGCGGACAGCCTTGCGGACAAGGTAGTCGCGACCATTCTGGAAAAGGCAAAGACCGGAAAGATCGGAGACGGAAAGATCTTCGTCTCGAAGATCGAAGAGATCATCAGAATCAGAACTGGAGAAAAAGGCGAGACGGCGATCTAGCAGGTCGCTGTTTTTCCTCCCTGGGGGTTGGCATGGATTTCATGCCAACCCTTTTTTTGCGTCCTCCACGGGTAATAACTCTTGACAAAGAACAGATAGGAAAATAAACTGTTTTGGCGAGCAAGGAGCGATATCGGTATGGTTGATTCGTCAGCGCCAAAGCCTGCGGACCATGCAGGAGTGAAGGTCCCTCCCCCGTTGATCTATGCTGGAGTGTTCGGTGTTGGTATGCTCCTGCAGCAGTTCTTTCCCGTTGAGCTGCTTCACATCCCGATGGGTCGTATTGTGGCATTCGTGTGCATAAGCATCGCGGCTATTCTGGGCGTCTGGGGCCTTGTAAGCTTTTGGCTCGCCCGTACCAATCCGCTGCCGGATAAGCCAAGTACCGTTCTCGTTATGGTTGGTCCCTACCGGCTCACCCGGAACCCTATGTATATGAGTCTTATCTTCCTATATGTAGGACTGGCTATCTGGTTTGATATTTTCTGGGCACTAGTCCTCTTGCCACTTTGCATCGCAATCATTCGGTACTATGTCATTGCGAAGGAAGAAGGCTATCTGGAAAGAAAGTTCGGGCAGGAGTACCTTGACTACAAGGCGCGCGTGCGGCGGTGGCTTTGAATCGAGACTGTTCTTGTTTCGGCTGTGGCGAGTGGCACGAACGCAATAAAGAAGAGTAAGAAGGTTTGCAGGGTTCTACTGTTCACAGGCACCTCCTCTGTCTGCCATTATTCTACGATAGAAAACACCCCATTTTTTTCTTGCCACATTGAGCGGTCTATTGTACTCTTGCTGAGTATTGTAAAAAAGTGAAGAATAGAAAGGATCACAATGAAAAAAATAATCGTTTTGGCGTTGATCGCAGCAGTCGCATACTGGGGCTACACAAACTATGGCTCGACCCTGTTCAAGTCAGGGGCTTTCGATAAACGGGGAAAACCATTGGTGCTGCTGTTTACGATCGACGGGTGCGGCCAACCGTGTACAGATGTGGCAGCGGACCTGAGAAACAGGAACGTCATATTCGAGGAAGTCAATGTCGCGACCGATGAAGGCCGAAGCCGCATTCAAAAGTACGGCGTAATGCAAGTCCCGCTCACGGTCATCGGCAGCAAGACGGTCATCGGCAGCGACCTCCTCGCGCTCGAAGCCGCCCTGGCCGAAGCCAAGGGCGCGGATGCGCTCACACCGAGTGTGCAGCAGGTAATGAGGAACCATTTCGACGAGCGAGGCAAACCGCGAATAGTTCTGTACGGGACGGAGACTTGCCCTTACTGCAAACGCATGAGGACCTATCTGGACGGACGTAAGATTCCCTACCTCTTTGTGGATGTGTTTGGCGGCAGTGGAAGGGTTGACTTCGACACCTTGCGCGGGCGGGGATATCCGCTCATCTTCGTCGGGTATCGAAGGATCGACGGCTATAACGAGAACGCAGTCGATCAGGCGGTGAAGGAATTGCTGTAAAAAAATAGCTGGGTCGTGAGGTACATGAAAATTTATCAAAGAGGTAATTATGAAAAAATCTTTGGGTGCAAAAACACTCGCACAACCGTCGCCTGTCTGGCTTGTCGGAACCTATGACGCCCAAGGCAAACCGAATATCGCGACAATCGCCTGGGGCGGGATCTGCTGCTCGCAACCGCCGTGTGTGACTATTTCGCTGCGCAAGGCAACGTATACCCATGGATGTATCGTGGAGCGCAAGGCGTATACCATCAGCATTCCTTCCGTTGCGCTGGCAAAAGAGGTGGACTATGTGGGCATTGTCTCGGGGAAAGATGTCGATAAATTTGCGATGACTAAGCTTACTCCTGTTCGGAGCGAGCTGGTTGACGCCCCGTACGTACAAGAATGCCCTGTTGTGATCGAATGCAAACTGCTCCATACGTTGGAAATCGGCCTCCACACGCAATTCATCGGAGAGATCATGGACGTCAAAGCCGAGGACACGGTGCTCAACGAACAGGGACTGACGGACATCGCGAAGGTCAAACCGCTTATTTTTGATACCGGGCAGCGCGCCTACTACGGCATCGGCGAGCGAATCGGCAAGGCATTTTCCATGGGCAAAAGAGAGTAGGGGTTTTGTAATCAATACCTGGTAGTAAAAAAGGAAAGAACATGAACCGGAAGATCGCAAATCGTCAAATGTGCTTATACCTGATCAGCGCTATTGTCCTGCTGGTTGGTTTGGGCAGCGCCATCTTGATTTACCAATCAGCTCTGGATGATTCGGAAAGCGGTTCGGCGTATGAAATCACGGGTGGACGTATTTATCCGGGTTCCGGATATGACAAGAAGTACGTACATGACCTGCAACTCTACGGCGGGCAGTCCGCTGTGCTTGCGGACCGGTTCATGCGCTGGTTTGACGGATTATGGCATGGAGAGTCACTCGCTTACACAATAGCCGTGATTACCTTATGTATATCGTTGGGTTTTTTCGTTGCTGCAAGAAAATCGCCGCTCGGCTCGGCATCTGATAAGCATAATGAAAATTATCGGACAAAGTCAAACACTAGGTAAACCACGGAACACACGGAGTACACGGAAATGACAGAACTAATATTCAAAGAGGAGAGTTATCGAATACGAGGGGCCGTCTTCGAGGTGTATCGCGAGATGGGCTGCGGGTTTCTGGAGGCGGTTTATCAGGAATGCCTGGAGAAGGAATTTGGCAAACAGGGGATTCCCTTTGTGGCCCAACGGGAACTGGTTCTGCATTATAAGGGTGATCAGTTGGAACAGACTTACACACCCGACTTCATCTGCTTCGACTGTATTATCGTAGAGATCAAGGCGGTCAAGGAACTGGCTAATGAGCACCGAGCTCAAGTTTACAACTATCTGAAAGCGACCAGGATGAAATTGGGCTTTCTGGTCAATTTTGGTCATTACCCGAAGGTAGAAATTGAAAGAATTGTTTTATGAAAACATTTAACCACGGAATAAACGGACCACACGGAAAAATTAAAGTTTTCGTGTGACCTCTTCCGTGTATTCAGTGTGTTCCGTGGTAATAAAAAAAGTTTCATGTTTGATACTACTTGCGATGTACTCGCCGGTAAAGGGCCTGACCCCTTTGGGGTGATTCCGCGTATCCGGGATGCAAAGGAATACGTGGTTTATTAGCTGATGCGGAGTCACAGAACAAACCTTCGCATAAGCTTGAGGAATCTCACCAAAAGGAGAGTAAAGAGGCATTATGACCGCACAATTAATCCGAACAAAACTCCAAAAACTCGCCAACAAAGACAAGGCGAAAATCCTCCAGGGTTTTTTTAAGACCGGACCGGGTGAGTACGGGGAAGGGGACATTTTTCTCGGCATCAATGTGCCCGTGCTTAGGAAACTCTCGAAGGAGCATGATGGTATCTCGTTGCCGGAAGTGGTGAAGCTGCTTAAAGCCCCGATCCATGAAGAACGCCTGCTCGCTCTCCTGATACTTGTCTGCGCTTTTTCAAAAGGCGATGATGCCCTGCAAGAGAAAATCTATGATCTTTACCTTAAGCACACCAAGTATATCAACAACTGGGACCTCGTTGACCTGACTGCGCCGAACATTGTTGGGGCGTACCTCCTGGACAAGAGCAGAAAGCCGCTTTACGAGCTGGCGAAATCGAATGATCTCTGGAAGCGCAGAATCTCGATCCTGGCAACGTTCGCTTTTATCAAGCAGAATGATTTCTACGATTCACTCAAGATTGCAAGCGCGCTCTTGTCTGACGAGCATGATTTGATCCACAAGGCAGTGGGCTGGATGCTGCGCGAGATCGGAAAGCGTGATCTTTTCGCCGAGGAACAATTCCTCAAGTCCCGCTACAAAACAATGCCGCGCACCATGCTGCGGTATGCGATTGAGCGGTTCCCGGAAGCGAAGAGAAAGAAATATCTAAACGGCGCACTGTAATGCAAGAAAAGTATCGCATGCAATTATCTTTTTATGATATAGTTTCCTGGCGCAGGTTTTTCCTGCAGTTGTAGTTCAAGGTCACAGGGTAATATAACTTCGCTTGCATGGGTGAACCCTTAAGGTTAAGTTCCGTCAGCCAGGGGCATGTTTCAAATGAACGAAAAGAAAGGACACGAAAATGCAAAAGGTACTCTTGAACGCAACAATGTATTCACTCGCTGTTGCTCTGTGTGTCATCTCCCTCGGCCGGCCTTCTTTTGCCGACATCGAGTGGACAGAGAAAAAAAAGCTCATACTCGAAGCTTCGCCTATAGACGTAACAACATCGCCCGATGGAAAATGGGCGATCATACTGACACCTGGTGAACTACTGGTGTATTCCATGCCCGAAGACAAGATTGTGAACCGGATGACCGTGGACAAGAGCTTTGATAAGATCTCCTACTCCGAGGCAGACGGCACGGTCATTATTTCAAGCAGCAGCGGAAAACTGATCAGGTTTATTCAGATGGATGTGGTTCACAAGTTTGAGCTTGAGGGGATGCCTTTCAAGGGCGCGGAAAAAGCTTCCGTCACTGTTGTGGTATTCAGCGATTATCAGTGTCCCTACTGCGTACAGCTCCAGCCGCTTCTCCAGCAGCTGCTGGTTAAATATCCAAAAGACCTCAAACTTGTTCTCAGGCACTTCCCCCTTCCGATGCACCCTTTCGCGCGAAAGGCCGCGGCCGCGTCGCTTGCGGCAAATAACCAGGGGAAATACTGGGAGTTCAGCCAGAAACTTTTTGAACAGTCCTCGAATCTAAACGATGCTAGGATCCAGAACATCGCCGCACAACTGGGTTTGAACCTGAATAAGTTTAACGACGATATCAATTCCGCGTCGATCCAAGCCCTTATTGAAAAAGATATACGCGATGCCTCGCGAGCATCCGTTGAGGGGACCCCTTCTGTATTTATAAATGGAAAAGCCCTGAGAAACGGCGGTGATAATGAGCTTATCCAGACGATAGAACGCAATTTGAAAAGAAAATAAATTCTACCAACTCAAGGCGCATATTGATAGAAGAATCACGAATTCCGGCCGTACTGTTCAGCGTTGCTTTTTTTCCGGCACAATGCACATAATCCATCAGCAGGCGGCGCCTATTATGGTGGCAGTTCAAAGTTCTCATAACATAGCAGACAAAAAATATCGTCGTCGTATTTTCTCGTGGGCTTTGTATGATTGGGCCAACCATGCCTATATAACGACCACGGCGACGACCTATTTTCCACCCTATTTCCTCGCGATCGCAGCGCCCGTGTTCATAAAGACCGGGACCGGGCTGACCAATGAGACGGTGCAGTCCCTTGCCCGGGACACGGCGTCCAATGTTTTTGCGTTCACGGTCGCCCTTGCCCTTTTCGTCGCCGCCATCCTTGCTCCGATCATCGGGACCTACGCCGACATAACGGACGAGCGGAAGAGGATCCTCGTCCGAATAACCGTTCTCGGAGGGATACTCGCTTCCTCGATGTTCTGGCTTACTACCGGCATGTGGATCTTGGCGCTCGCTTTATATTTTTTGACCCAGGTCATCGTGAATATCGCTCTGGGATTGAACAGCAGTCTCCTGCCGCACACGGCGTTTCCCACGGACATGAACCGCGTATCCAGCCTGGGTTACGCAATGGGGTATATCGGTGGTGGCATTTTGCTCGCAGTCAATACGGCGATCTTTTTTTTCGCCGCTCGCCTGGAGATCAGCAGTGACCTCGCCGTACGCATAGCCTTTCTTTCCGTCGGGATCTGGTGGATCGGGTTCACGATCCCCTTTGCGATCAATGTCCCGGAACCGAAAATATTGTCGTTGTCCAGGAACAGAAGCAGAGCGCCGCTGCGCGACTCATTCATCCAGATCGCCAGGACCATTCGCGACATCAGGAGGTACGGCGAGCTTTTTAAAATGCTGATTGCCTTCTGGTTCTACATGGAGGGGGTCGGTGCGATCATTCTCCTTGCAACCGTGTATGGCGCGGCCCTCGGCCTTCCTATGACGGTGCTGATCGGGACTCTGCTCATGACGCAAATCGTGGCGTTTCCGTATGCCATCATATTCGGGCGCATCCCCGATCCGGGAAACGGATGGCGGGGCGCATACCTGTCCATGGTCCTCTGGACCGCGCTCACCCTGCCCGTTTTAGGGATGTACGCAAAGACAACCAATACGATCAGCATCCCTTCTACCTTTCTCATGCTTGTGGCTGACCAGATCGCAGGGATCATTTTCTCGCTGGCCCTGGGCCGCTTTCTGTTGGCCGGTCTCGTAAAGAAAATCGATACGCAACGAGCCGTGCTGCTGGGGCTGGCAATCTATATCATCATTCCGGTCTGGGGTTTTTTTCTCACGACAAAAGCGGAGTTCTTCATGCTGGGATGGCTGGTCGGCACGGTGCAGGGCGGCACCCAGGCCCTCAGCAGAACGATCTATGCAAGGCTTTCTCCTCCCGCGAAATCAGGAGAGTTCTTCGGCCTCTATGGTTTAAGCGAAAAGTTCGCGGGGATACTGGGACCGTTTCTCTACGGCGTGGTCGGCCAGATGACCCACAGCCCGAAATCAAGCATCCTGTCCATCGGCGTGTTTTTTATTATCGGCATCATCCTGCTGCGACGGGTTGATATTGAAAAGGGTTCTCGGATTGCGGCTGAGGAAGAGCGGGAAGTCGAGTCCGAACTTGTGCTGTGACAGGTATCCATCCAGTTGACAGGCTTGACCTTGTTCCTCAAAAAACTACAGGAGCACAATAAATAAGGGGAAGCGCTTGATTGCGCTTCCCCTTGTTTTGATGGATTGCCTATCTCAGCTTCCCGGGTATAATAAAGGCGGGTTACTGTGATACGTTGGCTTTCTGCTCATTATGTTTTTTTCTGTAGATGTTCTTGCTGGCCCTGTTCTGCTCTCTCGTGAGTTTGCGCCGTTCCTTTTTGGTGAGTTTGCCGTCGGATTTCATCCGCGCTTCGTCCTGCTTGATCTTGGTCTGCTGTTTCTCAAGCTTGTCTGCTTCGCCGGGGGTGAGCTCGCCGCTCTTGACGCCCTGGTCGATCCGCTGCTGCTGGTTTTGCTCCCGTTGCTGAATCCGGGGATCATCCGTGCCCGCATAGAGTGCGGAGGCCATCAGAACTGTTGCTGCGCTGATACCCAGTGCTATTTTTGTAATGCGTTTCATACGATATCTCCTTTTACTGCGATAGAATTTAACAACCATCACTACACTGTGAACAATTGTATCGCTCCAATCACGTCATGTCAATCACTTCCTTTCCAATGCAACCGCGTTCGTTGTTAATTTAGACCGCCGTTATTGACTAAGGTTTAACGGTCTGCAAAAATAATTAATGGTGATCTCGCAAAGAGCCCCAGTGCTGTCATTACGAGGAGCGGAGCGACGCGGCAATCTTGTTTTTCCCAACAGTGATGAACTGCGAGATTGCGGAGTTTATCCCAAGTCCTGATACGAGATTGCTTCGCCTTCGGCTCGCAATGACGGCGAGGGACCTCTCGAAAAGACGGCATTCCAAACTTATTGCGAATTGATCAATTATTAACGATTGAACATTCTCCTGAAATGTGCTGTAATGAGGCTATTCGGATGACGCAGGAGGCAGCCCTTATGACCATTACCATTATCGCAGCCATGGACGAGAACCGTGTGATCGGCCGGGACAACCAAATGCCCTGGGACCTTCCTTCGGACCGGAAGAGGTTCCACGCAATCACGCGGGGCCACCCGATCATCCTGGGCCGCAAAACTTTTGAAAGCATCGGCAAACCCCTTTCGGCCAGAACGAACATTGTGCTCACCAGGCAGCAGGACTATCGCGCCGAAGGATGCGTTATCGTTCATGATCTGGAATCGGCATTCGCGGCCTGCGCAGGAGCGGACGAAGTTTTTATTTGCGGCGGCGAAGAGGTCTTCCAAGAGACGATTTCTTTGGCGGACCGGATCTATCTCACAATCGTTCACGAGGAATTCGAGGGGGACGCCTTTTTCCCGGAGATCCCGTTGTCCTTTGAAGAAGCCGGGAGGAGAACGGTGGAGGACCTTATAACGTACGATGTGGTCTCCTTTAGAAGGAAAGAGCAATAGACAATCGTTGGACCGTGCAGAGCGGCCATTTTCATCTTGCCTTTTGGGGTGAATTGGATTATTTTTGAAATCACCGTGGATTTTTTTTGCCACGAATTTTCACGAATGGACACGAATTTGTACGTATTTATCCGTGGTTGCTCTTGTTTTCATTTTTTATTCGGGGCAGGCTGAAAGGTATTCCTGATGAAATCAAAATCCAAAACCGTCTACGTCTGCCAATCCTGCGGGACCCAGTCGCCGCGATGGATGGGCAAGTGTCCGGATTGCGGCCAGTGGAACACCATGGTCGAGGAGCGGATAGAGAAGCCGAAGGACGTGGGGAGCGCAAAGCGGCGCGACGGGGCAGAACCGGTTCTGTTGGGAGAGATCCAGACCCGCGACGAAGACCGGTTCGTGACGAAGATCGGCGAACTCGACCGGGTGCTCGGCGGCGGCATCGTGTCCGGGTCCGTGGTGCTGATCGGCGGAGATCCCGGCATCGGAAAATCAACGCTCGTGCTCCAGATGCTCCGGCAGGTGTCGGAACTCCGGGGCAAGGCGTTGTATGTTTCGGGCGAGGAGTCTCCCGCGCAGATCAAGATGCGCGCGCTCCGCTTAGGCGTCAAGACCGACAACCTTTACGTGCTTGCGGAGACACAGCTCGAGGAAATCATTCACGCGGCGGACGGGCTCCAGCCGCAGGTCCTGGTCGTCGATTCGGTCCAGACGGTGTTCACCTCCGAGCTTCCGTCCGCGCCGGGCAGTGTGGGCCAGGTGCGCGAGGTGTCGGGAAGGCTCATGCTGCACGCCAAGCGCACGGGCATGCCCACCTTTCTCATCGGCCACGTGACCAAGGACGGCGCCATTGCGGGCCCGCGCGTGCTCGAGCATATAGTGGACACGGTGCTCTACTTCGAAGGCGACAAAGGACATTCCTTCCGTATTTTACGCGCGGTTAAGAACCGCTTCGGCTCAACGAATGAGATCGGCGTGTTCGAGATGAAAGAGAGCGGCCTCGCCGAGGTCGCCAACCCGTCTGAAATATTCCTTGCCGAACGGCCTGCGGACGCCACGGGCTCGGTCGTGGTCTCATCCCTCGAAGGCACGCGGCCCATCCTTGCCGAGCTCCAGGCGTTGGTCGCCCCGTCAAAGCTGACCATGCCGCGCAGGACCTGTATCGGCGTGGATTTTAACCGCGTCTCGCTCCTTCTCGCGGTTCTCGAAAAACGCGTGGGCATGCACCTCATGGGCATGGACGTGTTCGTGAACGTTGTGGGAGGCCTCACGATCGATGAGCCTGCCGTGGACCTCGGCGTGATCGCCGCGGTCGCGTCGAGTTTCCGCGAGAGGGCGATTAACGCGCAGACTGTGGTCATGGGCGAGGTCGGCCTCGCCGGTGAAGTGCGCGCCATCAGCCAGGCAGAGGCGAGGCTCAAAGACGCGGCCAAACTCGGGTTTACCCGCTGCATTCTTCCGGCGTTGAACGTCGAGAAGATGGAGAAATCCCCCGCCATTAAAAAAATGGAGCTCATTGGCGTGCGCACGGTGGATGAGGCGATGGAGAGACTTTTTTAAAACAATCTCTAAATTTCAAATCACAAATATCAAATAATATCCAAGCACCAAAACTTCAATTTCCAATGGTTTAGAAATTGGTGCTTATTTGTGATTTGGTGCTTGTAATTTGGTGCTTGAGTAACCTATGGCAATCGGAAAACTTTGGAACTGGTTCGGCAGCAGGACGGGGATGGCAATCCTTCTTACGCAACTTGTCCTCGTGGTCGTTTGCGCCTATTTCTACTCGGGCTATCAATCGAGCGACAAATGTATGGCGTGCCACGCAGATGCAAAGAAGATGACCGCGCTCGGATATCCGCAGTTCGTAATGACGCGCGAACAGGTGCAGAAGGAAGCGCGCCACCCGAACACGGAATGCCGCGATTGCCATCTCGGCAACGGCTTGTCCGACGACCCGGCTAAGGCCCACAAGGGCATACTCAAGCTCATCGTGCTTGATAACAACTTCAACGTCATGCCCCGCAAGGATTACGTGAAGCAACTGCTTCCCTCAGGCAACGACCGGCAGCGGGCCATGCTGCCCCGGCTTCCTGACGGCTCCCTGGTGTATGAAGTCGGCACCATCCTCTACCACGACCGGAACACGACCACGCTCGGGTACGATCCTGCGATTGCCGAGAAAACCTGCGGCAAGGCCGCGTGCCATCCCGAAGAGGTAAAACAGTTTTCTTCGAGCATCATGGGCTCGAACTTCCGGCAACGCTCCATGCGCACGTGGAACGATATGCACGGCCCGAATAACTGAGGACCGTCCTTTGCGGACACCCAGCCGGTCGGTTGGGCAAGAGGCGACAAGTTCTCGTTTGAAAATACGGAAAAGATCAGGCAGCAGATCAACCTTCCGCTTACGAACAACCAGGCGATAGCCAAGCAGAAGGCGTGCAACATCTGCCACGCAGGCTGTCTCGACTGTCACTACGCGCCTACACGTGAGCGCGGCGCCCATGCGTTCAGCCGCACGCCGCCGTCGCCGAACTGCACCGGTGGCGGCAGAAGCACCTTTGTCTGCCACGCGGGTTCGATGGAGAGAAGAAGAGGCGATAGCTATTTGGGAAAGGAATTGTCCGAACCTCCGGGCCTTCCCGAGGACGTACACGTCTCGAAGAAGATCGAGTGCGTGGACTGCCACCAGACCGGCCAGGGCGGCATGGGGCATCTCGATCGAAAGGCCGGGTGTCAGGACTGCCATCTCGAGGTTGAGCAAGCCATGGCCGCGAGCATTCACGAGAACCTGGCCTGCGAGGCGTGCCACGTGAAGGTGCTCGGCGGATACGAGATGACCTCCTGGGGGCCGGGCACGATAGAGTCACAGCCGAACCCGTTCAAGAAATATTCATTATATTACGGACCGCAGGATCCGCCGATCCTTGTCAAAGATCAAAACGGCAAATGGATGCCGACGAAGATTTGGCCGAACAGCATGGGAGGTTTCAAAGACACGGTCGCTCCGACGCCCGGTCTTACGTTCCGCTGGCCCAAGGGAGAGACCAAGGACGCGTACGCGCAGCTGGGGACGTTCAGTGTTCCCGGCGGGAACAACAACTATCTTGCCTGGATTCAGGTGGAACAGGTTGCGCATCCCCTCGGAAAGGCCCGCACCTGTGAAAGCTGCCACGGCTCATCGACGCAAAGAGCGCGGGTGACGTGGAGATACTTCGATTCGCAGGGCGCGGAGCCGTTTACCGGAAGCCAGACAGTGGTGGCGGACAAGAACGGTCTCCGGGTAAAAGACATTAAGGCCACATCGAAGATCAAACGCATGAAAGACGGGAAAATAGAGAATTTTGCGGCGTGGCTTCGCCTCGGCGACATCTGGAAGACAACCGGTGACTTTTCGATTCCAAAATCCGCGCCCATGAAGTATCGAAATCTGGAACAAGGGATTCGCGCCTCCCTTGCGCGGTTTGAGGTGATCGACAAAAAGATCAAGGCCAGGGAAGCACAGGGCGAGAATGTGAAGAAGATAAGGCGACAATGGAAAGCGGCAAAGACCATGGCTCTGCATGAGCCGGGGAGTGCGGACGAACTGATGAAAGAACTTTTAACCATGATGAAATAAGCCATGAACACAATTATCAAAACGATCGAAATCCTCGGCATCATGGCTTTTGCCCTGACGGGCATCTATGAGGCCCGCAAGAAGGGGATGGACATCATCGGCGTCTATTCCGTGGCCATGATAACGGCCTTCGGCGGAGGGACGCTGCGCGACATCATCCTGGACCGGCACCCGCTGTTCTGGGTCGAACACTACCACTATCCCATTCTCCTCCTGTTTTTGTCGATCCTGTCCGTCGTGTTGATGAAAGACCTCCTGGCCAGAAAGAACATGGTCCTGCTCGTGCTGGTGCTGGACGCGCTGGGGCTCGGATCATTCAGCGCATCAGGCGCATCGGTTGCGGATAAGCTCGGCTGCGTCGCCTTTATCTCGTCGCTGCTCGGAGTCATTACCGGGGTCTTCGGCGGCGTGATGCGCGACATCATCTGCAACGAGATTCCGTATGTCTTTCAGAGAACGGAACTGTATGCCACCTGCTCGTTCGTGGGCGCGTGGGCATATCTCCTGGTTGTTCGAGGGACGGAGAACGAAATCATGGCCGTCATCGCATGCATTGTCGTAACGTTCCTCTTGAGGATGCTCGCAATACGGTATAAAATTAGGTTGCCGATTTAAATCCGACGCCTGATGCAGGATGCATGATGCAGGAGGAGGCTGGCTATGGCGGAAACAGTGTTTCCAAAAGCGGGAGTTCAGGCCGGGGATCGGGAGAAACGTCTCGTGGTCGTTGTCGACGGTGAAGGCGCGCATCTGTATTATACGAGTATGTTGCTTCAGCGGCTCGAATACAACATTCATACGGCAAAAACCGCGGAGGATGCCCTCGAGCTCATGGGTGTTGTCCATCCCGCGCTCGTTCTGACCGAAATTTCCCTGGGCGGCATGGACGGAATCGAACTCCTGAAGAAAATAAAACGTAACCCGCAGACACACTCGATACCGGTGATCATCCTTACGTCATCAAAAGACCCGGTTGTTAAGGACGCGTGTCTGCGGGAAGGATGCACGGCCTATCTCCAAAAGCCGGTCGATCCCGACGTGCTGTATGCGCCGATTCAAAAAGCGACGGAAACCGCGCCGCGCAGGTATATCCGGCTTAATACGTCCCTGAACGTGCTTGTGGGCGACGACAAGGCCACGGCAAATTCCGTGATCAACGACTACATTTCCGCGCTGTCGGAACAAGGCATGTACGTGAGCACGTCAAAACCCAGGCCGATCGGGCTGCAGATTCCCATTACGATCTTTTTGGAAGACGCCAGGATCCAGGTTGAGGGGATGGTGCTGTATAGTTTTAAGCGGGACGAAGGTCCGCTGAAAACTCCGGGCATGGGAATAAAGTTCATCCGCATTAAAGCGGACGACCAGAACCTGATTAAAAACTTTATCAAGAGAGAGATTACGAAAGGCCTGACCATGGGGCAGATCGGCGGGACGGTCTTGTGATCTGCGTTTGCGGCACCATGAGCGATAAGTATGTGCGTTATTCCGGAGGACGCGTATGCCGTATGTAAATGTCAAAATAACCAAAGAAGGCGCCACGACCGAACAGAAGTCCCGTCTCATCCAGGGTGTGACCAAGCTTCTCGCTGATATCCTGGGCAAGAATCCACAAACAACGGTTGTGGTCATCGATGAAGTTGAGACCGACAACTGGGGAATCGGCGGCGAGAGCGTCACCGTTCGGCGGGCGCGGGAACGGAAATAGGCTCAGGTTGGGGCGAGAGAAAGAAACGAGGTGAGACCTCCATGGGGGATATGGTTTCAAATACAGGTGAAGCAAAGATATTTGACAGGAAAAAGCGCATTCTTTTCGTCGTAGACGGCGATGCTTCCGATTTGTATTATACGGGCATGCTGCTGCAGCGGCTTGACTACAGTATCTATACCACGAGGATGGCGGAGGAGGCGCTCGATGTCATGAGATTTGCGGTGCCGTTGCTTATCCTGACGGAAGCATCCTTGCCGCACATGAGCGGGGTTGAATTTTTGAAGCAGATCAAACAGGACCCGAAGACCAAGGCCGTTCCGGTTATCGTCTACACCGCATCCCCTGATCCCTCGCTCAAGGATATGTGCCTCCGTGCGGGGTGCGCCGCGTATTTGAGAAAGCCGGTCGACCCTGATGAGTTGTACGCTGCCATTCAGAAAGCAACGGAAGCCTCGCCTCGCCAGTACATCCGGCTGAATGCGTGCGTGCAGGTGATCGTGGGGGATGAGACAACGGTGGAAGGTCCACTGGGCGGCGACTGTGTTACCGCGCTCTCGGAGAACGGTATGTACATAACCACGGCCAGGCCGCATGTGACCGGGGAGTCTCTGGCCATCACTCTCTTTCTCGGGAACGCAAAAATCAGGTGCGAAGGAGTGGTTCTGTATAGCTTTATCGGCAACAAAGGACCAATGGGAGCCCCTGGCCTCGGCATCAAGTTTAGCCGGATCAGGCCCGAAGACCGGAACCTGATCCGCGCTTTTGTCAAAAAAGAGCTTACGCAGGATATTGCTCAGCGCGAGAACGGGGAATAAAATTCAAACATCAGGCAGATCACCTGATGTTTGGCCGGATAGAGGATTGTTTAAGCCTGGATGCGCTCTAGGTGTTTACTGCTTCGGCTGTTCCGAGGTCGGTGCAGGTTGCGGGGCTTGGGGCGTCGCGGGTTCCGCCGGCTGAGCAGGCGTCGCTTGCGCTTCCGCGGGCTCCTGCTTTTGCATTGTCTCCTTTGCCGGCGCCGGCTCGGTGGGTTTGAACCGGCTGGGAGAGAAGTTCGGGTTTATCTCGTAGGCCTTGTCAAAATCCTCTCGCGACTTTTTCCGGCTTGTCTCGTCACCTTTTCTTCCCTTGAGATAATACGTATAGCCCAGGTAGTAGTATGCCTCGGCATCGGGATTGACCGCGGCGGATTCCTCAAATTCGGTGGCGGCTGCGTCGTATTTTTTTGCCTTCAGGAAAGCGATGCCTTGCTCCATGTGCTTTGTCGCTGTTGCCGTGTCAAAGAGCTCTTCCGCGGGAAGGGGCGGCGCCGCGACCATGCACGCCAGGGTTGTGATGAAAAAGGCCAGTACAATATTGTATCTCATTGCCTCCTCCTCTCCAAATATAAATTACCATAGCATAGAGGTTGCACTGCTGTCAACTGGAATGAACGAAGGGTGAGCATCAGGGCCGCCACAGATACATAAACGTCATGCCGGGCTGCATCATGCTCTCTGTGTCGATGGTGATGAGGCTCAAAGAATACAGATTGGCGCGGTACTCGCCCGGCCTGAAGTAGGTCACGACCGAGGCGTTTTTGAGGTTCGCCAGTGCTTTCACCTGGTCGATCGCGTCGTCCAGATACCCGATGCCGTCGATAAGACCGGCTGCCAGTGCCTCCTGGCTTGTGTAGATGCGCCCATCAGCGAGTTTCTGCACCGTATCGAGCGGTAACTTCCGACCTTCGGCGACAAGGTTCACGAACCGCCCCTGGAGACTGTCGATCATTCCCTGAAAGAGGCCCCGTTCTTCAGGAGAGAGACGCCGGAAGGGCGAGCCCATGCCTTTTTTATCTCCCGAGGAAATCTCGTAAGCCTGGAGGCCGACCTTCTGCATCAATCCGGTGGCATCCAGGCGGAACATGATCACTCCGATGCTGCCGGTCACGCTTGTCGGCTGCGCAATGATCCGGTCCGCGGCCTGCGCGAGATAATAGGCCCCCGAGGTCCCCACGTCCATGAAGTGCGCGAGCACGGGAATGCCAGTGTCGCGCTTAAACGTTTTCAGCTCGTGGTAGAGTATGTCCGATGCGGTCACGCCGCCGCCGGGGCTGTTGATCCTGAGCACCAGGGCCTTGACGTTTTTGTCCACGCGCGCGCGGTCCAGCTCTTCTCTCACCCGGGCGAGCATGCCGATCTGCTTTTTTCCGCTTAAGACAGACGAGCCCTCCTGGCTGGTGATGAATCCGGAGATATCGAGCAGAAGGATCTTGTCCCGGCCCTCGCCGGAAATGACCCGCTCGGTGAGGGGCTGCATTTCGTTCCCGAGAGAAACCTTCAGCAGGGTGCAGCCGCTTACAGACGATAAAATTATGAGCGCCCAAACGGCAAAGGTGAATTTTTTCATCATTTTCCCTCCGTCTTCTTCGTGTCTACTGCGGGTTGTTTGGTTCCGGCGCTCAGCGGCTTGCTGTCCGGGCGCGCCTGGCGCTCGTCTTCTTGGCCGGGATTTATGCGGATATCCGCCTTGGCGCGGAGTTCAGAAATATACTGGTCGAGCTGCCTTCCTATCTTCTGCTCCGTCAACAAGGCAACGATGGTTTTCTGAACATCCTGGAAGCGCCTGCCTTTATAATCCGCAACGTGAGAATCAAAAAAGGCCTGCGCCTCATCACGGCTTATTCGCACGAACAGGCCGACCTTTTTCTCAATGAACCGCGCCACGAGGAGCCGTTCGCCGAGCATGCGGGTCACTTCCGCCGGGGTCAGGTCGTGTTCTTTTAGAAAATCGAGAAAGGCCTTGTCTGAACCGAACCGCTTGGCGAGTTTTTCAGTCTCCGTTGTAAGTTCCTGATCGGATATTTCTACGAACCTGAGCCTGCGCGCCTCTTGAACAAGCAATCGCCTGGTGACTAAGCCGTTGAGGGTCTCCGACGTGAGCGCTTCCCGGTCCGTGCCTGCGCCGCCGAAACGCGCGTTCAACGCGACCGCAAGCGCGAGTTCGCTCGCGGTGATCACTTCGTTGTTGACTGTCGCGACGATGTGATCAACGGTTTCCGCTCGTGCGGGAGTGGGGGCCAAAAGGAAAAGAACAGCTACGACAATAAGCCGGGCCCTGCGCCATTTGTCCCGTCGTTCTCTTCCCACAATCCGCATTCGCAACTCTCTCCTACTCGTTTTTCAGGTCCGTCATCTTGACGCCTTTAAGATATTCCACGACCTTGTCCTGCTTAAGTTCCTCCACCCGTTTGATGCTCTCCGCGATCCTGAGCGCGTTGTTCAGGATTATCTCCAGCCGCGTCTCAATGTCCTTGTCCTTTTCAGCATAGCGCTCAAGCAGCAACTCTACGTTGCCGATGACGGTCGTGAGAGGATTATTTATCTCGTGCCGCATGGCGATCCCCACCTGCCCGATGGCGCCGAGACGTTCCGCCTTGACGAGCATCTCCCGCAGGTTTTTCTGTTCCGTCATGTCGCGCGCGGAAACATGGAAACCCGCGGATGCCCTGTCGTGGAACAGCCTGCGGGCGTTCACCTCGACGAAGGCGCGGTCGCCGTTCCGCTTGACGACTTCGAATTCTATGATCTGAGGTCGGCTGGCTGCGCCCAGTATCCGTACGGCGGCCTGAACGCTTTCGCGCGTAAGAAAATCCAGCACGCTCTTCCCGATAAGTTCCATCCGGGAATATCCTGAGAATTCTTCCGCAGCCTTGTTTACCGAAGTGAGCCTGCCCTCGGGGTCCACGGTGAAGAGAATATCGCGCGCGTTCTCAAACAGGTCCCAGTATTTTTCGCTCGACTCTTTCATCTCTGCGTAGAACCGAAAGTTCTCGACCGCGAGGCCGAGCTGCGCGCCGATGATTTCCAGCATCTGCAGGTCGGGCGGCCTCAGCCGAAATTCTGCGGTGGGATACAGAAAGATAATTCCAAGAACAATGCCTCTTGACTTGATGGGCACGACGATGTGGGCTTGCGAATCGAGACATTCCTCGTGCACATCAGAAGGCTTATTATAGCCATGTTCCCTATACAGCACTTCCCCGGTCTGGACTACTTTCCCGAGGCATCCGGTCATGTGGACTGTTGCCTCGCGCTTGAGCAATGCGGGAGATAACCCCTGCTGCGCGGTCAGGCGCAGCGTTTCGCCGTCGGGTTCGCACAAAAAGACCGCACCCTGGGGCTCCAGGCCGACGAGGCTGTCGAAGATCCTGGCCAGCGATTTGTCGAGCATGTCCTTGAGGTTCTTTGCCTGGCTCAGGGTGAGCGCAACGGCGTCGAGCGCGGAAAGTTCGCGAGTCCGGTCGGACCTGTTCCCTTCCTGTTCCGTTGTGCCCGCATGATCGGCTTTCCGGGACATCTCCTTGATACGCTCCGTCAAGAGCGCAATAAGTCTTTTGTGTATCTTCATGGAATTATCGTACCTTCTCTGCAATCATACCACCAACCGGCTTCGTCGTCCATGTGGAAAGGGGGCGTTGTCGCATCAGAAGGTGTGGCCGATATTGAAGTGGAGTTCTCCCGGGCTTTCCCCGAGGTCGCGGCGGCGGTGGATTTTCTGGCCGTAGTCTATCCGCAACGGACCAATGGGCGTTCCATACCGGATTCCGGCGCCATAGGATGAGCGAAGGTCCCCGATGTTGATCTCCTGGCCCGGCCAGACATTGCCCGCATCGGTGAACAGCACGAACCCGAGGCCTTCGCCGGGGTTGATGCGCAGCTCGATATTGAAAATCGACATGCTCGCCCCGCCGGTGGGGATCAGGCTTCCGTCGGTGTTGAAAACGCTCGGTCCTATGGAGTCCTGGGTATATCCGCGGACCGTGGTGCTGCCGCCCACATAGAACCGTTCATGGAGCGGAACTTCGGGTGTGTCGCGAAAGGGCCAGGCCATCCCGGCCCGCGCTGAAAGGGCGAGAACGGAACTCTCTATCGGGATGAACCAGCTTCCCTGGAGCGTAAGTTTGGAGAAGTCCGCCTGCGAGCCCAGCTCCAGCAGCGCCTCTTTCACGGTGATCCCATAGAGCGCTCCCCGTCTCGGATTGAAGGGGTCGTCTCGGAGATCCCAGAGCAGGGCCGGGCTCAGGCTGCTCACGAGCACCCGGCCGATGTCGTCCGGCGTAAGCACCGCCGCGGGCTGCACGTCGTAGTTGACGACGTTTTCGAACTGGTACGTCAATGACGGTTTCAGATTTCCATAGGCTTTCTCCGCGCCGAGGGAGGCCGAGGTCTTGCGCGTCTTGTAGTAGATCTCGCGCGTGTCGGAGTTCAGCCGCTCGGAATCGGACCACACGAGACTGAACTTGCCCTCGAGGTCGCGGTTCAGGAACCAGGGCTCCTTATAATTATAGATTGCCCGCTTCAGAATTTCGCTCTCCTCGAACCGGATACTCGTGTACCGGGCGGTCCCCCAGAGGTTCCGGTACGAAAGTTCCACAAATCCCCTGAGCCTGTCCAGGTCGCCGTACCCGCCGCCGACTTCCACGGCCCCCGCGGGCCGTTCTTCGACGGTGAAGAGCATGTCTTTGACGTATTCTTTTTCGCCGGGATGCACCGGCTCGAACTTGGCCACGCGGAAATAGCCGAGACGGTAGATCCGCTGCTGGCTCGTGAGGATTGCGGCGTAGTCGTAAGTGTCGCCGGGCTTGACGAGGAGTTCGCGCATGATCACGTCGTCCTTTGTACGCTCGTTACCGCGAAGAATGACCCTGCCGATCATAACGGGTTTGTCTTCCGTGACCCGGTACAAAAGGTCCATGGTGTTGTCGTGGAGTTTTTTTTCCACGTCCACCCTGGCGTAGAGATAGCCTTTGTTCGAATACGCCGTGAGAACTCGGTACCGATCCTCATCAGAGGTCCGCTCGTTGAACGGATCGCCCGATTTGAGGTTTACCTTGCCCAGGAGCTCGGTCGGGGAAAACACTTTGTTCCCTTCGAACGTGATGCTGCCGGTCCGGGTCTGGGGGCCCTCGCTGACCTCGATCTTCACCATGGCTTCCGTATTGTTGTTAAGCAAGGCGACTTTTTTCTTCACGACCGCTGACAAATAGCCGGTATCGGCGTAGCGGTCCTTGAGATAGTCGATGTCGTTATTGAGAAGGTCTTCGCGATAGGGTTTTCCGGAGTACCATGCGGACTCTTTCAGGGCCATTTGCTTCTTGATGGTCTTGGTAGAGAACACGGTGTTCCCCTGGAGCGTGATTTCCTTGACCGTCACGCGCGGCCCTTCGTTAATGATGAATGCAAGATCGAGACAACACGGCTTTTTCGATTTATTCACTTCCACCGACACATCAGCATATCCTTTATCCCGGTACAGACCCTTTATCTTGTCCGCGCTGCTGTCGATGATAGCGTCCGAAACATCGTGTTCCGACCATATCAGGAGGGCTTTTGAGAGCTTGGAAGACCCGAATTCGCTATTGCCGGAGAAGGTGACTGATACCCGTGGGCCCTCGGTCACCACGACGTGCAGATATGCTTTCTTATCTTGAAAGCTGAGGCTTATCGGTCCGATCTTTGTTGCCGGGTAGCCCTCCTTCGTGTACTTCTTAATGATTGCTTCCGTGTCCTCATCCAGGAGCACGTCTCGCCTGAGCCTCGAGCCTTTTTTGCTCTTCATCACGGAGAGTAGTTCCTTATTTCGAAACGCCGTTACGCCGGTATAAGTGATGTCTTCTATCAGGGTCGGCTCCGCTTCGGTGACGGATACGGAGAGGAGCATGCGGTGGGGGTCCGCGAGCGGCTGAATCCGGAAGTTCACCTCCGCACTGTAATAGCCCTCCGCCTGGTACAGCGCGAGGACATCGGCCTTGAGCGCGGCAAGCTTCTCGTCTCGCAGTTCCTTTCCTTCGATGCTCTGGAGCGCGGCGGTGATTGTGTCTGTCGAGAGCGCATGGTTTCCGCGGACCTCGATATCTTCCACAATCGTGACCGGAACCAGCACATAGACAAGCCGCACGCCTTTGGCGTCGGGGAAGGCTTCAACGCGGATATCCTTGAACAGTCCCTTGAGATAGAGCAGGGGAATTCCGTCGCGGACAACGGCGCCGGAGAACGCGTCGCCGGGTTTTATCCCGATGAGCGGCAGAACCTGTTCCGGCTTGGACCAGGGAAGGCCCTTATCGTCCATAAGATCGATCCGGGTTATGGTCAGGCCGGTGAATTGAGCGGGTGATGCATGAGCAGGTGAGATGAGCAAGAGCGCGAGCAGAGCCCATGCCGGAAAACGCAGCAATTTCATGGTAAATTTTTAGCACATTGAAGATTGAATGTAAAGGAAAGAAAGGGGGAATAATTGTACCGTTAACCTTTATTCAGAGCCATCTGCGGTGAAGAGATGCCGGTAAATTCTATTTGCAGCGCTTCAGCGAACCCTTTTATGAAGGCCTGCTTTACTTCTGCAATCGGGACCTCTCGCCCGCGCTCGCGTTGGATGCAAGTTACCACGTCGCCCACGCACCTTCCGGGGATCAACTCGGCCTCAAGGCCGGCATCGTAGTCCAGCAGGACCGAGCCATGCTGGAGGAAAGCGCGCGGCAGTCTGCGTTGGGCGCTGCCGATGATTTTTCTGCCCCTGGCCACGATCTCATACCACGAGGGGGAGGAAAAACAGGCGGGATCTTGCCTCTCTCTTTTTACCAGCGCCGCGTGCCTGCCTCCGCGCGAGACCATCTCAGCGGAAATGCCGAGGTTGTTCAAGCCGGCAAGCAGACCCGTTGCTATAACTTTGTACGTGCCGAGTACGTCCGAGGGGAAGAGAGGATCATCGGCTCGCGCAACGATGCTGTAGGTAAGCTCTTGGCGATGAAATACGGCCCTGCCGCCGGTGACACGTTGCACGATGTCGACTCCGCGCCGCTTGCATGCCTCGGTATTCACCGCGGTCTCCGCCTTCTGGAACCGGCCGAGGGATACCGTCGGCGGATTCCAGGTATAGAACCGGAACACGGGCGCGGTCTCTCCTGCCTGTGCGTGTGCAAGCAGTTCCTCGTCTCGGGACATGTTGGCAATGCCGTCGCCCGAGCCGGAATCAAGAAAATTCCATTTGTTCATCCGAACATGCCTTTCTTTCATTATTGATAAAGTCGCAAAACGTCTTGTCTCACACAAAGCCACGAAGCAACAAAGAGAAAACCGCCATATTATTTTATAGTAGGTTCTTCTTCGTGTTCGTAGCCTGCCCTCGTCCAGATCGGGGGTGCCTCCGTGTGAAAATTTGCTTGTTACGGATTCAACGATTATTGATATAAAGACGGTTCGTTATTCGGCCGGGTCTTGAAGCGGCGGTAGGACCACATATATTGTTCCGGCATTTCACGGACCCAGTACTCGATCTCCTGATTCATGCGCCGTGCGTCCGCCGCGAGATCATCGGTAGGAAAGTTCTCAAACGGAGGATAGAATCGCACTTCGTAGCCGCGTCCGTTGGGCAGGATGCGGGTCACACATGGAACCACCACCGCGTTCGTACTCTGCGCAATGCGGCTCAAGGCCGTGATGGTTGCTGCGGGGATGCCGAAGAAGGGAACAAAGATGCTCGCGCGCTCGCCCATGTCCTGGTCCGGCAGATAATAAAAGGGCAATCCGGCGCGGACGTGGCGGATAAGCGGTTTCAGGCCGGCCATGCGTTCCACGACCACGGCGCCGTACCGCCTTCGGCGCTGAAACAGGTATTCAAGCAGAGGGTTTCTGGATTTGCGGTACATGCTGACGAACGGTCTGTCCGCGGACAGACGAGCGCCTGCCAGGTCCAGGCCGATGAAGTGCGGCGCAAGCACGATGACGTTCTTGTTGCCCGAGAGCGCATCTTCAAAAAAATGAGGATCGCGATACGTGATGAATTGCCTGAGACGCCATTTGGGCGCCCACCAGGCGACGCTGAGGCTCAGCACGCCAAAGCCCTGCAAACGGAAGTTTTGCTTCACGAGACGATGTCGTTCAGCAGCGTTGATCTCCGGAAAGCACAGTTCGATATTTCGCTCCGCGAAACGACGGGAGGGCGAGGGGAACCAGGAAAAGAACGTTCCGATACCCCCGCCGAGAATCCAGAGCACGCGGCCCGGCAGCCAGCTCATGATGAGCATGCACAGCAGGACCGGCCAGGCATACCAGTAACGGGGGTGGAGAAATGTGCGAAGGGAAATGTCGGCCATGGCTAGTAGGACAACGCCTCACTGTTTGACAAAAAAGCCTGAGAATCATGCGACTCCCAGGCAGAACACGATTCATCCGCGCACGGCGGATCGATTAGACCCCTCAGCCGCCGCCCGAAGACAACCCGCTGGGTCCGCAACCCGCGCTGCTTTTCTGCGAGGAAAACTTCGAGAGTGTTTTCCGGGACTTTTTCTCGTTGCAGTACGGACAGGCCGTATCTTCCGCCTTTGCGCCCATGGACTGAAGCAGCACGAAGTCTTTACCGCAGGCCTCGCAGATATATTCATAGAAAGGCATCGTAAAAACTCCTTGTGAAGAGAGGCTTCGGATTACGAGCGGTATAATACTCAGGGTGCAGAACCCTGTCAAGCCCAAAAACAGTAGGCATCAAGTGCGCAAGGTCATCGTGATGACCCCTCCCGGGTGTGCCGGGAATTATCGCTTGGCGCAGAAATCCATTGTGGTATAATGTCGGCACGAATACGTAAAGAACCCGGATGCAGGAACACTGAGGCAAGGGCAGGCATGCAACGCTAAGGAGGGCACGATGCAGCAAGAAATGAATGGGGCGGAAATCATGGTCAAGAGCCTTGAAGACCTGGGAGTGACACGGATCTTCGGCTACACCGGCGCAACCATACTTCCCGTGTACCACGCCCTCGGCAAAAGTTCGATCGCCCTCACCGTGAACGCGAACGAGCAGTCCAGCGCATTCAGCGCCGGGGGGTATTCCCGGGCGAGTGATCGCGTGGGAGTGGCGGTGGTCACCTCGGGACCGGCTATTACCAATACCCTGACCGCGGTAGCGGATTCGTTTGCCGATTCAGTGCCTCTGCTCGTGTTTGCCGGACAGGTACAGCAGAGCCGGCTCGATACCGATGAGTTTCAGCACATCAACGTAAAAGAAGTATTCGCGAAGGCCGTCAAGAAAGTGATCCTGGTCAACGACAGCTCTGATATCGAGGAGATGATAAAAGACGCCTACTACTATGCAAAGTCGGGCAAGCCAGGTCCGGTGGTTATCGATTTTCCTTTCGATGTCCAGCGCAAAACAGGCATCTATCTCGGAAGGGATGTCGAGCGGTATCGTCTGAAATACGACCAGGAGACCCACCTCGGCAACAACCAGTGCCTGCAGTTTTTCGACCTGCTCCAGGGCTCAAAACGGCCCCTGCTGTATATCGGCGGCGGCCTCAACTCACAAAAGGCCAGCGACAAGATTCGCGAGTTCAACCGGATGTTCAATATCCCTTCCATCAATAGTCTCATGGGAAAGGGAATCCTCGACGAGTCGCTCGATACTTCGCTCGGGATGCTCGGGATGTTTGGCACTCCCTATGCGAACATGGCCATCCAGGAGACGGACCTCTTCGTCGCCTTCGGGGTTCGATGGAACGATCGGGTCGTGCAAAAGGTCGGCGAGTCAGGTCTGAAGGCGGAGATCGCTTATATCGACATTAATGCCGAGAAGGTGCAGGAAGTACGGGTCACCCGAAATCCGAAGTTCTCCTTTATCGGCGACGCAAGCACCGTGCTCGAGGACCTGATCGAATATGCTCGACAGCATCCCGTCAAGCTGAACATCCAAGAATGGCAGCAGCGCGCCGCGTCTCTGAAGCGGCGCTTCCCGCTCAACTTTAATCGCCAGGCAAAAGAGATCCAGGCTGCCGAGGTGGTGGACCTTCTTTCACGCTCTATGACGGAGAACACCAAAGTCACCACCGGTGTCGGGCAGCACCAGATGCTTGCCGCGCAATATCTGAAGACGGCGCGGCCGAAGTCTTTTATGACGGCGGGGGCCTTCGGAACCATGGGCTTCTCGCTTCCCAACGCCATCGGGGTCCACTTTGCCGACCCGAAAGCGAAGGTGATCGCCATCGACGGCGATAGCAGCATCAAAATGAACATGGGCGAGATCCATACCATCGGTTCCCTCGGGATCCCGATTAAAGTGCTGCTGCTGAACAACCACGCCGACGGCATGGTAAGGACCATTCAAGCGGTATTCTATGATCGCCAGTTCACCGCGACGGAGCGGGGCTTTGACGCAAATTTTGCCAACATCGCCAAAGAGTGCGGGTTTGCGTGGTGCCGCAAGATCAGCAAATGCGAGGAACTGGCGCCGTCGATGAAGGAGTTTCTGGCTGCCGACGGGCCCTGTTTTCTCGAAGTCGTCACTGACCGTGAGGAAGGGGTCTATCCGGTCATCCCGCAGGGTAAGGGATACAAAGACATGGTGCTCGGGCCTTCAATTAAGGAAGTCGCTGAACATTAAGAAAGAGATGCACGATTGAAATCTCCGCGCGCGAGATGTTCGCGAAGAGATTATTCTTGAATAGGTCCCTGCTTTATGTTAAATTTTACACGGTGTTTTGGAGGGTTTATCGTGACGAAACGGCTGCTGATTACCTGCCTCATACTCATCATGGTTCTCCTGTGCGGCCTTTCGCTCGCGGCCGACAGTGGCCAAAAATATAGTCAGGCGAACAATCTGTTCGCGAAAGGGAAATACACGGAGGCCCTCCCTCTGTATCAATCGTTACTTTCAGCAAAGTCCTCGCCCGATGTTTCTTCAAGCGTTCTTTATACCCGGATTGCCGATATCTATTTTCGGATAGGAGATTACAAAAACGCTCGCGACGTATACCGCTCGGCTTTGAAGGATCAAAAGCAGTCCGAACGCCCGTCGACCCAGTACTGGATCGGATTCTGCACGTTTCTCATGGGGAAAGACGCGGAGGCCGCGGATGAATTTCTGAAAATACCGCAGTTGTATCCTGACTCCGGCATGTGGGTCAGCACGGGATATTACTGGGCCGGCAGGATGTGCGAACGGATGGGGAAAAAAGAACTGGCTGCCGGATATTTCCGCAAGGCAGGCGGGAGCGGTAAATCCACGGAAGGACGATTTGCGCTTAAGAGGGCGGAGACGCTGAAAGAAAAATAGGGTTCAGGGTGCAGGGTTCAGGAATGCAGAACCGTTTTTTGTTATTTCCTGGCCCCCGGACCCCGGCCCCTGAACCCTGTATTTTTAGCCATGTTAAAAGAACTGCACATAAAAAATTTCGCCATCATCGATCAACTCCGGGTGGAGTTCGCGCCGGGGTTGAACATTTTCACCGGCGAGACCGGGGCAGGCAAGTCCATTGTGGTTGACGCGCTCAACCTCGCTCTCGGCGAGCGGGCGAGCGTTGACCTCATCCGTACGGGCTGCGAGGAGGCGGTCGTGGAGGCCGCTTTCGAGTTGGACCACGACGGTACGAAAGAGGCGGCAACGCTGCTCGCGGAGCAGGGTATCGCAACGAATTCCGGCGAAGACCTGATCGTGCGCAGGGTGCTCTCCGCGTCGGGCAAAAATAAGGTGTATATCAACGGCAGCCTGGCGAACCTGGCCACGCTTGCGGCGCTCGGTGCGAACCTCGCGGATATACACGGCCAGCACGAGCACCAGTCGCTTCTGTCTCTCGAGCGCCAGCGGGAGATGCTCGATTCCTTCGGCATGCTCGATGGTCTCCGGGAGGAACTGGCCAACACGTATCACCGCCTGCAGAACGTCCGGAAAGAACTTGTTGGGCTCGAAGCGGGCGAACGGGACCGGGCGCAGCGCGAAGACATGCTGCGGTTTCAGAAGAACGAGATCGAGGCCGCGACGCTCAAGCCCGGAGAAGACGAAGAACTCGCGAACGAACAGAAGGTCCTGGCGAATTCCGAAAAGCTCGCGGGGCTTTCGCGCGCAGCGGATGAGGCGCTCTATTCATCCGACGGTTCCGTGTTGTCGGGGCTCAAGAAGGCCATGAGCGACCTTGAGGCAATCGCGGCCATCGACAGCCGGCTCGCGCCGGTCCTCGAACTGTGCGAAGCAGGCAGGGCGCAGCTCGAAGAGGCGGCACGGGAGGTCTCGTCCTATGCAGGTGGGCTGGAATTCGACCCCGGCCGTTTGGAGCAGATCAATGACCGGCTCGACCTGATCCGGAAGCTCAAAAAGAAATATGGCGCCACCATTGAAGAGATTACGGCCTTCGGCATTGCGGCATCCGATGAACTTGAGCGCATGGAGCGGAGCACCGAAGAGATCGAACGGCTGAAAACAGAAATTCAGACGATCAAGTCCGGCCTGACCGCAGAGGCGCAGGAGCTTACGAAGCGACGCATTGCGGCGGCACGGGAACTCGAGAGAAAGATCGAAACAGAGCTTGGTCACCTCGGCATGAAGAAGACGGTCTTGAGCGTGAAGATCACCCAGGAACCCGGCGACGACACACTCGACGGGCATAAGCTCGGGCCGCGCGGCGCGGACCGCGTGGAGTTTCTTATTGCTCCGAATCCGGGCGAAGAGCCGAAGCCGCTTGCGAAGATCGCCTCAGGCGGAGAGCTCTCCCGCATCATGCTCGCGCTCAAGACCATTCTCGTGGAAGGGGACGGCATCCCCACGCTCGTTTTCGATGAAGTGGACGCCGGCATCGGCGGCGCAGTCGCGGAAGAGGTCGGCAAGAAGCTCAGGCGCGTGGCAACAAAGCGGCAGGTCTTCTGCATCACCCATTTGGCGCAGATCGCGAGCATGGCGACGAGCCACTACGGCGTGGCGAAGTCCGTGAAAAAGGATCGGACAAGCACCGAGGTCCGTTTGCTTGGGGAAAAAGAGCGCGTGGACGAGATCGCCCGCATGCTCGGCGGCAAGACCATCACCGAGGCGACGATCAACCACGCCGAGGAGATGATTGCGCGAGGCGCGGGGTAAAAAAGTCGGGAGTTCAAAGTTCGTAGTTCAGAGTAGGGGCGGTCCTTGCGGCCGGCCTTGAATGGAGCGGGTCAATGGGTAAAGTCGTCATCAATATCGAGCACTGCAAGGGATGCGAGCTGTGCACCACCGCATGCGTGAAGAAGCTGCTCAAGATCGGCAAGGAGTTCAATAAAAAGGGATACTACACCGTGGAATACTGCGGCAAGGAAGGGGCGTGCACGGGATGCGCGCTCTGCGCCGAAATGTGCCCGGATATTGCAATTGAAGTATGGAAGTAGCAATGTGGAGCAAGCCGACCGTGTCGGCGTTCTTCGTGACGGCACGCCGGTCCATGAAAGGATTCGAATGACCAAAGTCCTGATTACCGGAAATGAGGCGCTTGCCGAGGCCGCGATACGCGCCGGTTGCAAGCGCTATTTCGGCTATCCCATTACGCCGCAGAATGAAATCCCTGAATATATGTCCCGGCGTCTGCCGGAAATCGGCGGGACGTTTGTGCAGGCCGAGAGCGAGATAGCGGCCATCAATATGGTATACGGGGCATCAGCTGTGGGCGAGCGGGCCATGACTTCGTCATCCAGTCCCGGCATCAGCCTCATGCAAGAGGCGCTTTCGTTCATGGCGGCCTCGGAGCTCCCGGCAGTAATTGTGAACATGCAGCGCGGCGGGCCGGGGCTCGGCAACATCTCGCCGTCGCAGGCCGATTACTTTCAGGCGGTGAAAGGCGGCGGCCACGGCGATTATAAGCTCCTCGTCTATGCTCCCTCGACTATCCAGGAGATCGTGGACCTGACCGTGCGCGCTTTCGACAAGGCGGACGAGTACCGAACTCCGGTGATGATCCTGGGAGACGGCGTACTCGGCCAGATGATGGAGCCCGTGGAATTGCCGACTCTCGAACCCCGTGGGATCGAGAAGCCCTGGGCGCTGACGGGCGCCAAGGGAAGGCCGGGCAAAGTTATCCGCTCGCTGTTCATGCTGCCGGGCGAGGAGGGCGGGCTTGAGCGTCAGAATTATAAATTGAAAGCCAAATACGAGCGCATGGCTGAGCGCGAGGTCCTGTGCGAGAGCGTCAACACGGAGGATGCGGAACTGGTGGTCGTTGCTTTCGGCACGTCGGCCCGCATCGCGAAGACCGCGGTAACCGCTGCGCGGGCGCAAGGAATCAAGGCGGGCCTGATCCGGCCGATTACGCTCTTCCCCTTCCCCGAGAACATCATTGCCGCGGCCGCTGAGAGGGTGGAACGGTTTCTTGTCGTCGAGATGAACCTGGGCCAGATGGTCGAGGACGTGCGGCTGGCGGTGAACGGCAGAGCGCCGGTTTCGTTTTACGGCAGGCCGGGCGGCGCCATCCTCGCGGTTGAGGACATCCTGACCGCGATCCAGAACTGCGTGCAGGGGTGCGAGACAAAAACACAGCATGTTGTTTCCGAGTAGCGTACCACTCGAAGAAAGAGAACTCCCATTCCAACAGTAAAGACCATACTCGACCTGATCGGGAAAACTCCCCTCGTAAAACTCCATCGGCTGACGGGCGAAGGACATGCCGAGGTCTGGGCAAAGCTCGAAAAGTTCAATCCCGGCGGAAGCGTCAAAGACCGCCCTGCCCTTGCCATGATCCTGGACGCGGAAAAAAAAGGCACGCTCACGAAGGGCATGAAGATCGTGGAGCCGACCAGCGGCAATACCGGGATCGGCCTTGCCATCGTTGCTGCAGCCAAAGGTTACAAAATCGTCCTCACCATGCCCGAGTCCATGACCATTGAACGCCGAAGGCTGCTTGAGGCATATGGCGCCGAGTTGGTGCTCACCCCCGCGGAAAAGGGGATGCGAGGCGCCATAGAAAAAGCGGATGAGCTCGCAGCGTCGGGAAACGAGTACTTCAAGCCCGATCAGTTTGGAAATCCAGCGAACCCGGAGAGTCACCGCAGGACCACGGCGCAAGAGATCATTGCGGGCATGGGGGCAGAGATCGACGCTTTTGTCGCCGGTGTGGGCACCGGGGGAACGATTACGGGCGTGGGCGAGGCGCTGAGGAAAAAATATAAGAACATAAAAATCTTTGCCGTCGAACCGGCCTCGTCTCCGGTGCTTTCGGGAGGCACGCCCGGGCCCCACGCTATCCAGGGGATCGGCGCGGGCTTTGTGCCTCCGATTCTGAATACCAGGGTGTATGACGAGGTCATCCAGGTCACGAACGACGATGCAGCTGATACGGCGAAACTGCTCGCGCGGGAAGAAGGTTTGCTCGTGGGCATTTCGTCCGGAGCGGCCTGCTGGGCTGCGCTCCAGGCGGCAATGCGCCTCGGGAAAGGAAAGAAGATCGTGACCATCTTTCCTGATGGCGGAGAGCGGTATCTGACGACGGGAATTTTTTTTGAGTAGTAGGACGATCTCATTCCGTTACCTCCATACATAACGATGAGAGGTAAAATTCACATGATGAATATTTATGAATATATGTTCTGCAGGTTTTATGAGTGGGCATTAGAAAAAGCTTCCGATCGCGACCCCAGAATCATGGCGATATTAATCCTGTCGCTTCTGATTTTTTTTAATGTATTCACGTTTGGTATCATTCTTGATATATTTGGTTTTATGAATCTCCAGAATGTTACCAAAACTCAAACCCTCATTGTTGGGTTTACAATCCCCGTTCTTTGCTATTTTTTGTTTGTCTATAAGAATAAATATAAAGTAATTGTAAATAAGTTTAAAAATGAACCGCAGAAACAAAAAGAAACCCATGGTCGCGTTATGTTGCTATATATAATTGCCTCAATTGTAGTTTTTTGTTTTTTGGCTTATATTGATAAAATTATAATTCATCATCTTAAAATATCCTGACGATAAAAGGCATCGGAGTACTGGCACGCAAGTTATCGCAACAAAAATAGACATGTTATTTTGAAAAAGTCTGCCTCATTAATGAAGCCGATAAGAGTTTGACTCAATGAAAAATTGAACTATGATGGCGTCATTCCTGAAATGATCTATCTCGACTATAACGCAAGCACGCCCGTTGACCCGCGCGTGCTCGACGAGATGCTGCCCTATCTCAAGGAAAAGTACGGCAACCCTTCGAGCAGCCACGGCTTCGGCGTTCTCTGCAGGGCGGGCATTGAACAGGCGCGCGAGCGGGTAGCGGGCCTGCTCGGGTGCGAGGCGTCGGAGATCATCTTCACGAGCGGGGCAACGGAATCGAACAATATGGTCATCAAGGGCGTCGTTGCCGCGTCACCCAAGGGCAGCCATATCATCACGTCCCGGATCGAACACCCGGCGGTGCTGGAGCCATGTCGCTATCTCGAAAAACAGGGACATGCGGTCACCTATCTTCCGGTGGACAGCTTCGGCATGGTGAGTCCCGATGACCTTGCGAAAGCGATTTCGCTGAAGACCGTTCTTGTCACGATCATGCACTCGAACAACGAGGTCGGCACGCTCCAGCCGATTCAGGAACTGAGCCGCATAGCGGCATCCCGCAATGTGCTGTTTCACACGGACGCGGCCCAGAGCGTGGGCAAGATCCCGGTCCAGGTGGATAAGCTCGGAGTGGATTTCCTGACTATCGCGGGTCACAAGTTCTACGCTCCAAAAGGGATCGGCGCTCTGTACCTCAAGAGCGGGAGGAAGCTCGAACCGCTGCTGCACGGGGCCGGGCATGAGCGAGGCCTGCGGCCGGGGACCGAGAACGCGGCCTTCATCGTCGGTCTCGGCATGGCCTGCATGATCGCGACTCAACTGATTGAGGTTGAAGCGCCGCGCCAGGAGCGGCTCGGCAAGCGGCTTTTGAACGGGCTGCAACAGGCGGGACTGAGCGTTTCCCTGAACGGGCATCCGGAGAAAAAACTTCCGAACACCTGGAACATAAGCTTCGCGGGTTTCGACGCGAACGGTGTTATGGAAGCGCTCTCCGGCGTAGCAGTGTCTCCCGGCGCAGCTTGCCACGGATACGTTGTCGAGCCGTCTCATGTGCTTTCCGCCATGGGAACGGACCCTGCCCTGGCACGGGGTGCGATCCGCTTCAGCCTCGGACGGGAAACAACAGAGGCGGAGATAGATGAAGTTATAGAGAAAATTAAGGCTGGAATAGGCCGATGAGTTCGTTGGTTCCTTGTTCTTCTGTTGTCCTTTTCATGTTGTGCGCAAGAGTTTTTTTGCTGAACAATCGATACGAGAGGAGAAACAGACAGGTATGAACAAAAAACAGCTCCCTTATGCCGCCGCAGTCGCAACGGCCCTACTTCTTTTTCTCGGGATAGGCGGCGCATTCGCGACTCCTGCGTCCGCGAAGAAGCAGCCTGCGCGAAAAACCGCGGCTCCGCGCATCACGCTCCAGACCGACAAGAACGAATACGGACAGGAAGATACTGTGAAGATCAGCGGCACCGCCCCTAAAGACAAACCCGTATTCATCGAAATCACCTCGGAGAAAACCGTCGAAGTCCGGCGGCTCGACAGCAAAAAAGACAAAGAAACGGGCAAGGTCCCCTGGATCTTTTACTCAAGCGACAGTATCCCCGCGTACTACAGTACGCTCACGCCGAAAGGCACCAAAACCGCGATAGAGGCCCTGAAATCTCAGAAGGATGATTGGAGCTACTCAGGCGCGCTCAAGGACCTGGGCATTGATCCCTCGTCCTTGCGCCCGGCGGTCGCGAAAATCGAACGCCGCAAGACCTCGATTATCGCCGTCATCACGGGTTCGCGCGGCGAACCTATGGAGCCGATGGACGACAAGGGGAACCTCAAGGCGACGCTTCCGCTCTACAAGACTCGCTTCAAATCGCCGAGCAAGCTGTTGCTGCCGGTGGTGGACGTAAAGCCGGACGGCGCGTTTGAAGCGGTACTCAAGCTGCCCAAAGGCGTTGCGGACGGGAACTATACCGTGACCGCGTTTGTTGACAAAGATACCCGCGCGTCGTCGGTGTTCGCGGTGCACCTTCCGGCAGGCACCTGGTACTTCGAGCGGGCCGGCATGGCCACGAACATCTTCGGCCCTTTTTTCCTCGCGCTCATCGTCACCATGCTCGGTGTGCTGATCGGCGCAGGCGGAGGATTCATCCTTACGCCTCTTTTGCTCTGGATTTACGGCCTCCCGCACACGATCGTGGCAGGGACCGTGCTCCCGACCGTGCTTTTCTCACAGGGATCGGGCATCTATAACTACAGCAAAATAAAATTCATCAGCTGGAAGTTGGGCATCGTGATGGGCATCGCCATGCTGGCCGGCGGCTTCATCGGCCCCGTGCTCACCCAGCTCATCTCTCTTGCTCAGTTCAAGAGCCTCTTCGGCATCGTCCTCATCATCCTCGCGGGCCTCATGTTCTGGCAGACGCTTCCCGCGCAGGTCGCGAAGAACAAGCAGGAGCAGGAGATCTTAAAACACCTCAAGAAGCAGGCAGAACAGGGTAAGTGCGAAGTAAAATAAACCTCAGGGGGACATCACATGAATATTCATTTTTGCGGACAGGACATCAAGACAAATCCGGTAATCGGCGTGATCGGCTCCTTCATCATCGCCGTCGCGTCTTCCATGTTCGGCTTCGGCGGCGGACCTTTCATGGTGCCGCTCATGACGGTCATCATGGGCCTTCCTATCTACGTAGTAGTCGGGAGCTCGCTCCTTGCCATCTTCTTCAACACGCTTATGGCCTCTTCGAAGAACGCCTTTTTCGAAACCATCGACTACAAGCTCTTTGCCATCATGGCCGTGGCCGCGATCATCGGCGGTTATCTCGGCCCGCAGATCGCGAAGCGCATCAGCCCGATCTGGGTGAAGCGCACGGCGGTGGTCCTTTTGCTCGCTCTTGCATCTCAGCTCATGGGTTGGTGGGGGTAAGGCGCCGTCTGTTCGGCCTTGCAATAAAAAAGACGATAAGGAGATACTCATGATCGATACCTTGGAACTGCTGGACGACGTGTCCTTTGCCAAGGCCATGCTCGCCAAGAATGCGCTGAGCAACGCAGACCTCGTGTTTTCACTCCGGAACCTGCTCCGAATGAAGTATTATCCCGTGGCCGTGAAGTTCTTCTTCTCCCAGAAAGAGCTCGATGCATTCAAGAAAAACGTCGAATACAAAGTCTCGGCGCATCCCTTCACCTTCTGCCACTATCTGGCGGCATCGCGCCAGAAGGGCGATATCCTCCTTAGTCCCGAGAAAGGATTGGGGTGCTCGAATGCAAAATACATCTTCGGATGGAAAGGCCTTGATGAGGGCGAGATCAAGAGCCATCTTAAATACACGAAAAACGCAGCCCAGGCGGAGGAGATGGTAAAAACCAAAAAACGCCTGCCCGCGAACCTCCTGGCCTTTGCCACGGCGCCGCTCCACAAAGCGCCCTATAAGCCGGACGTGATCCACGGTATGAGCGACGTGCTCCAGGCGTACCATCTCGGGAACGACTGGCAAGCTGCAATGAACATATTCCCTTTTACGATGGTCATGACCATGAACGGCTCGGCGTGCCACGGCGTTACCGCGTGTTACGTGGACCAAAAGCCGAATATCACGCCTATGTGCAGCGGCAGCTACACAGCGGGAAAAACCGAGCAGGGAGAGATCAATTGGATTTGGCCCGGCGATCACCTCGAACCCACGGTGCGCCGGTTGCTGGAGCGCACGGTGCGCGACGGCGGCGCGTCCTTCCCCAGAACGGGCGAGACCTACCCCGGCTTCAACATGTGCAAGCTTTGCCCGTATCTGGTGTGGCACAAGCCTGTAGAAAAATAGGACCACGTTCATGCGGCAGCAACTCCAAAAGGCGCCTCCTGTACCGAAGGCGCCTTTTCTGTTTTCAACGCGGGTTTTCCTCAAAAAGATAAGAAAGTCGGAGCAGTCAGCCATTGCAATTTCTTCCCGTCACCCCTGAAAAGAGTTCTTGACAAAACACGCGTTTTCGGCAAAAATTCAGTTCCGGCTTGGAGCATCATACCAGCGCCTTGAGAAAGGTTTCCTCAATGAAGAAGAAAGAAATTAAGAAAGTGTTGATTGCAAACCGCGGGGTCCCCGCGGTCAGGATCATCCATACGTGCAGGGACCGGAAAATCCAGACCACCGCCGTATACAGTACGCCCGACCGGTTGGCGCACCATGTATTTATGGCCGACAGTGCCGTGCATATCGGCGAAGCGCCGCCGATCGAGTCCTATCTCAACCCGGACAAAATGATCGACGCCGCGCTCCGGAGCAAGTCGGATGCGATCCATCCGGGCTGGGGGTTCCTTGCGGAGAACGAAGAGTTCGCCCAGCAGGTCATCGACGCGGGGCTGATTTGGATAGGGCCGTCGCCCCGGGTGATCAAGATGATGGGGGACAAGATCCAGGCCAAACTGCTCGCCCAGAAGGCCAATGTCCCGACGATACCGGGGATCAGCGATGTCACCGATATCGGGCAGATCAACAAATGGATGCAGGATGAGAAGGTGTCCTTCCCCATCATGATCAAGGCCGCGGCGGGCGGGGGCGGCAAAGGCATGGTCAAGGTTGAACATCAGGACCAGATGGAACAAGGCCTTGCCCAGGCCCGTTCCGAGGCAAAAAAATCCTTTGGGTCCGAGACGATCCTGGTTGAAAAATATATCCAACGGGGCAGGCATATCGAGGTCCAGATCGTCGCCGACGAGCACGGGAACGTCGTGCACCTGTTTGAGCGGGAATGCACCATCCAGAGACGGAACCAGAAAATCATCGAGGAAGCGCCGTCGCCCACGCTCGACGACGGCCTTCGGCAGGAAATGTGCTTCACCGCGACCCGGCTGATGCGGGAAATCGGCTATACCAGCGCGGGCACCGTTGAATTCATCTTCGATTCCGCAACCAGGAAATTCTATTTTCTGGAGGTCAATACGCGCTTGCAGGTGGAGCACGGCATCACCGAGCTGATCACGGGCCGGGACATCGTCGGCATCATGCTGGACGTCGCCGTAGGCAAAAAACTGGCGTTCAAGCAATCCAATATCCATCCGAACCGCTGGGCGCTGGAAGTGCGCCTGAATGCGGAGCACCCCCGGACCTTCAGCCCGTCTTTCGGCACCATAACCAGGCTTGAGATTCCGATGGGGCCTGGTGTGCGCGTGGCATCGGGCGTGTATCAGGGCGACAGCATCCCGCCTTATTATGATTCCCTCTTCATGCTCATCATGACCGCGGGGCCTGACCGGGAAGCAGCCATACGGGCGATGGACCGTTCCATCAGCAGGGGTCTGCGGGTCGAAGGGGTCAGAACCCTGGCTCCGCTGCTGCTCAGCATCATCCGTCATCCCTCGTTCATCGCCGGCGAGTTCTCCACCCGGTTCCTTGAAGAGCATATGGATGAGCTGATATCCATGTTTACCGAGAAGAGCAGCGAAGACGAAGTGCTGAAGATTGCGCGATATGTTGCGGAAATATCGGCGCTCGGGCCGCAGAAATGGATGTGAGGAATATGATGAACGACGCACACTTTGCCAAACCGGGGATGTCGCCCCGCGAGATCATCAAGGCCGTACGCTCCCTGAAGGGTGTGTGTTTTACTTCGGTAAGCATGCGGGACGCAGGCCAGTCCGATTTCAAGAACCGGCACCGCATCTACGACCTGAAGACCCTTGCGCCCTATTACAACGCCATGGGGCTGTTCAGCGCCGAGTGCCATGGCGGCGCGCGCTGGCACGTGGGGGTCATGAATAGGAAAGAGAGCCCGTTTGAGGAGACCGCCATCCTCAGGGAGCTGATGCCGAACGTCCTGCTTCAGACCCTTATCCGCGAGACGAATTTGTGGGGCTACCGGCCCTACCCGAAAAACGTGATCGAGCATGTGGTGTCGCGGGTGGACATCGACGTGTGGCGGTGCTTTTCGTTCCTGAACGATGTGCGTAATATGCGCTCCGTTGCGGAAGTGGTCATGAAACGGGGGCGGCTGTTCGAGCCGACCATATCCTTCACCGTGGCGGACTGGGCCACGAACGAGTATTACCTCGGCGTGGTCCGGGAGATGGTGGCCCTTGCCGGCGGCATCGATGAGATCGTCCTGTGCGTCAAGGACATGGCGGGCGTCGGCGACGTGAACCGCATCGGCACGCTTATCGACGCGATCAAGCAGGCCTATCCCGAGCTCGTCATCAACTACCACCGGCATATCACCGACGGGCTCGCAATTCCCGCGTTCCTGGCCGCGGCAAAGGCGGGAGCGACGATCTTTGACGTGGAGGAAGATTCCCTCGTGCGCTTCTACGGGCATTCTCCCATCCTGGCGGTCCGGGCGATCTTTGAAGAGTCCGGCATTCCCGTGAAGCTGAGCCTGCCTCAGGCGGAGGCGGCCGTGCAGAAGGTGCGGGAGTGGATCGGACACTATGAATGGGCGGAGTCGCCCTTCAAGGGGCTCGACTACAGCGTGACGTCGCACCGGATGCCGGGCGGCGCATTTCCCAGCTCCTTTGAACAAGCGGACAAAGGTGAATTCCTTCTGCTCATGCCCTCGATCCTGAAGGTGATGTCTCTGTATAACAAGATCGTGAAGTATTTCGACGTGACGCCCGGTTCGCAGGTCACCTGGGTGACGTGCAGCGGGATCGTGAACCGGTATGCAAAAGAGCGGGGCGAAAAGGGCGTCAAGTATATCATCCATCTCTTGACGAAATTCGTCGAGGTGAAGGGCCAGGATTTCGGCGCCATGGACCAGGCCGAGCAGGAAGAGCTGCTCGCGCTGTTCCGGAATGCGCCGGGTGATTTCAGGAACCTGCTGCTCGGAAATTACGGAAAACTTCCCGTGGGATGGCCCGCGGAATGGGTTTACCGCAGCACCTTCGGCGACGAATGGGAAGCGCGGATACGGGAGCGGAAAGAGCTTTCCCCGCTGGAATCAGTGCCTGATGACAATCTGGAAAAGATCCGGCGGGAATTGGACGACAGTATCGGAAGAGCGGCAACGGAGGAAGAGTTCGTTCTTCACCTTATGCATCCGAAAGACGCTTTGGAGTTTATAGAGTTCCGGACGAAATACGGCGAAGCGCCGATGGTGCTTCCCACCAATGTCTGGAGGACCGGGCTCCACAAGCCCGGGGACAAAGTGGATTTCGAACTGTGGGGAAAGCCGAAATCCGTCGAGCTGGTCTCCGTCGGTATGGAGTATGCCGGTGTTATCCACGTGGTGATGAAGGTCAACAACAAAACGAGGGTCTATCTGGTCGAGACGCCGCGCGTGAAAAAGCCCGAGATCCGGATGGCAAAAGGCCCGAACGACGTGGGCGCGCCGATCAACGGCAGCGTGTGGCGGATCGGCAATACGTCACGAGGCGCGGTCAAGGCCGGGGACATCGTGCATAAGGGCGAGGAGATCGCGAATCTCGAAGCCATGAAGATGGAGAATGCGATCATCGCTCCGTTCGACGGCCAGATCGCCGAGGTCTGCGTAAAACTCAATGATACCGTCCAGGAAGGCCAGCTTCTGTTCGTGATCGAAAAACAAATGGCTCAAGTGAGCGATATGAACGGACGTTCTGCATAGCATGAGGCCGGGGAAGCAATTCTCTGGCCTTTGTTTTTTTGAGAATTTGTGCCAGGCATTTTGTGATAGTGTGTTCAGTCAGGAGCTTTTCCTGATCCCGCCGATCCTGACCATCCCGCCTGAAAAATTGGGAAGCATATGACATCGGCATCATCACATATACCTGCGGCGAATGCGCGGCCTAACGAAGGCTGTGAATATTGCGAACAGCTTGGTCCTGATGCGGACGGGCTGACCGTGCTGGCGTATCTCAGCCGACGCTATGAACACTCCTCCGTAACGGAATGGGCGGAGCGCATTGCATCCGGTCACGTGCTCGCTGACTCTTTGCCGGTGAATGCCGAACGCGTATTGCAAAGGGGATGCGAGCTTGTGTGGCAGCGGCCGCCATGGGTCGAACCCGAAGCGCCCACGTCGTTTTCCGTTCTGTACGAAGATGACGACTTGCTTGCGGTGGCCAAGCCTGCCGGGTTGCCGACGCTTCCCGGCGCTAATTTCTTGCAAACCACGCTCCTGTATCTGGTGCGCGCGTATGCGCCCGATGCCGCCCCGCTTCATCGATTGGGGAGGTGGACCTCGGGCCTGGTGTTGTGCGCCCGAAATCATCACAGCCGGGCAGCAATGATGAAACAGTGGTCAGAGAACAAAGTCGGAAAACGCTACCGCGCGCTTGCCCACAGGCTTCCTGCTTGGGACGAGATGACGATCTCCACGCCCATAGGCCCTGTGGCGCACGCGCTGCTCGGCTCGATTCATGCCGCTACTCCGAACGGCAAGCCCTCCCTGTCTCAGGTTACCGTACTCGAACGCCGGACGGATTCGTTCCTGTGTGACGTGCGCATTGCAACAGGCCGGCCTCACCAGATCCGAATTCACCTGGCTGCAGCAGGACACCCGCTGCAGGGAGATCCGCTTTATGCTGCGGGTGGTCTTCCCGCGCCGGATACGCGTGCGTTGCCCGGCGACCCCGGCTACCATCTTCATTCCGCGGAACTGAGCTTTCGGCATCCGAGCACCGGGTGCGAGCTTGACATCGAGTGTGAGCCGCCGCAGCTCTTGCGTGTTTCAACAGACGCGCGTTAAAAGGACGAAGCCGCTGCTGTATAGGAGGCGAAGTCAACGCGATAGCGTGAGCGGTATTTCAATTCCGTAGGTCGGGCTGAACGGTCTGCGTAAAGCCCGACGTTTTAACCGGATCAGGATGGGGAAAATGCTTAAGGTCGTAATTCTGATATGTATTGCCATATCCGTTCTCCTGCTCGTGATATGGGTATACATTGCTTCCCCAACGATGCACCGGAACCAGAAATCATCACTGCATGTTGACGAGGCGCGTTTAAAGACTCACGTGGAAACTCTCTCATCCCGCATCTTCCCGCGCGATTATCAAGAGATCGGCAACCTGAATAAATGCGTTGATTATATCTCTAAGCAGTTTTCAAAAGCAGGCGCTGCCGTGGAGCTTCAGGAATTTACCGTAGACGGGGGAAAATATTTCAACGTCATAGGGTGGTTCAATAAGGACAAGCCGCGCAAGGTCATCATTGGGGCCCATTATGACGCAGTAGAAGGAACACCCGGAGCTGATGACAATGCGAGCGGAGTGGCCGGCCTGATCGAGCTCGCCTATTTGATCGGAAAGCAGAGGCCGGATATCGGCGTCGAACTGGTAGCGTACAGCCTGGAGGAACCTCCGTTTTTCGGCACTGACAAAATGGGCAGCGCGTTTCATGCCGCAAGCATGGGCAATATGAAGCACATAGAAGGCGTAATTATTCTGGAAATGATCGGATATTACGACGATCACCGGGGTTCTCAGTCCTATCCAACGGCTTTCCTGAAAATGTTCTATCCTGATCGAGGCAACTTTATCACGCTTGTCGGAAGGCTGAACCAGAGGGAATTTACGAAAAAGGTAAAAGCCGGAATGAACGGCGCCACCGACTTGCCGGTATACTCGATCAATGCCCCCGACTTCATTCCGGGCGTAGACTTCTCGGATCATAGGAATTACTGGACCCATGGTTTTAACGCCTTGATGGTGACGGACACCGCCTTTTACAGAAACACGGAATATCACATGGCCGATGATACGCCGGGCAGATTGGACTACGGCCGGATGGCCAAAGTCGTTGTGGGAGTATTTGAGGCGATAAAAAGATTATAAAAGGCAAACACGGCGCTCAAGAGAGTCGTGGCAAAAAAGCGCCGCGTTCCTTAGCTAGTCGTTAAAAATTCCTTGAGACGATTTTAAATAAATTCCAATTCTTCAGCTGATGTCGACGTTAACGCAGCGACTGAGATTGGTAGCTAAATACATTGGTAAACGGAGATGCTATGAAATGCATTCAAGCAACTTTTGTTTTGACCCTGCTCCTGATTTTTCCCCAGACAGGTTTTGCGGCATGGAAGAGTGATGGAACCTTGAAAGTTGCCGTGATGGACATTATTTCCCGCGGCGAGAACGAAAATATCGAGGCGGCCACTATAAGCGACATGCTCCAGGCGCGTCTCGTAGAGAAGAAGGTGTTCAAGATCGTCGAGCGGGCCATGCTCAATAAAATTCTCGAAGAACAAAAGCTGCACATGATGGGACTTACCGATGCCGACGCCTCCAGCGTGGGCGCGATGGCCGGCGCGGATAAGATCATAACTGGCTCGATCTCCAGAATGGCGGACCAGTATGTCATTCTGATCAAAGGTATAGACACGCGATCCGGCGTGGTGGAACTGACTGAGCAGGAGATGAGCCCTGATGCGCGCGATCTGCCGAACGCGATCCAGGTGATCGCCGACCGGATCGTGCGCAAAGCGCGCGGGGAGTCGACTGGGGCTTCGTCGGTTCCTTCAAGGAAGAAGAAGATCGTCTTTGAAGAGCGCTTTCAAAACAATCAGAACGGCTGGTCGATCGGCGATTGGGAGGCTGCGGCCGCATCGATCACGGACGGGCAGTACGTCATCCGCATGAAAGCCCAAGCGCCCATCTTCCACTCGAAGATCGACGTACTCGTGGATCAGGCAAAAGATTTCATCGTGGAAGCAACGGTTGCCAAGCTGAAGGGCGCCGAAGAGAACCTCTCTTACTACGGCATCATCTTCGGAACGGACTTCAAGAACATGTACGAATTCCTCGTGCATCCAAACGGCAAGTGCATGATTCGTGCTCTCCAGAACGGCGATACAAGGTTTATCCAGCCATCGGCGACCTCGGCTCACGTACAACGGGGAAATGCAGCGAATACTCTGCGTATCAAGAAAGAAGGCGAGTATTTCAAGTTTTACTTAAATGGCCAGTTTGTGAATCAGGACCGGACACGGACGCCGAGTGCGAACACATTTCTGATCGGCTATGAGGTCTGGAGGACCGAAGGAGAAAAGCTTGTAATCGCAGGAAGGCAGATCACGGTGAGCCAGGCCGAGCCGGCGTTACAGTATGAAATCATGGCAAACCGTTCCTGGCAGGATACGGTTCAGGTCAAAGCAGGCCAGACGATCACGATAAGCGCATCGGGAGAATGGAATCACGGAGAACCAGGCTATGGCACATACGGACCGGAAGGATGCGCAAAAAAAGATAACGGAACAATACTCCCTGGAGCGCCCGTCGGGGTCTTGATCGGCAGGATTAACAACCAAACTCCGATTGTCATCAGCGCAGGAAAAACCTTTACGACAGATAGTGACGGCATTCTGCAATTGTGTATGAATGATTGGGGCTTCGAGAATAATACCGGTTCCATAAAAGCGCAAATCGATATTAAATAAATGGGTAGGTTTACTTAGCTAGCGGATCAACTCATCATTACTTTAATGCTGAGCCATGAAAGACCGCTGCTATTGCGGAGCTTCGATCTGGCTGTGCAACGAGAGGAAGTCAACGCGAAGCGATGAGAGTTTATTTAATTAGCTCTATTCCTATTCCGTCCTGATCCCGGTGTTTTGGTAGGTCTTTCCCAGCTCTTTTTTCAAACCCTTGAAGTTTCCCGTTCCTTCGGTCCGTATCACCACGTCGCGATAACCATCCTTCATTCCGGCAAACCAATTACATCCGAGTCATTTCATGGAATTCTTTCATGCTGTTATTGTCCTTTTTGGGCCCATATCCTGTTACATTCTGTGTTTATTGGAACATGCGTAAAATACTCCCTCCGGCTCTCTTTGACATCCTCCTGGTTTAGAGATATATTCGTAAAAGAGAGAAAATGGATAAGTCGAGGATTATTAAGGAATCTACTTTAAGTATTGCGGGACAATCAGTCATTATAAAAACTCCTTTTTGCCTGGAGCGCGAATATTGTACGGCAGTAATTTCATTGTGAAAATCAAGCGTCCTATTCGTGAAATCAGCAAGCGGGTATGGTGACGGCGCGACATGTTACTCAGTCAGTTCTCAATGTATCACAAAGGGTGACAAAATTATGGCAACTATTTTGCGGAATAAGACCTATCGCATTATTTTATTTACCGTCATAGTGCTTCTCGGCGTTGCCTCGTCAATCCTTGTCTGCGTATTGAGTTATTACTCCGACGATAAACTGATACGGATACAATTCAACGAAGCAACGGAAAACCGCTATTCCGCGTTGGTGAAAGAGCTTGATAGCAACCTGGCGGTGCTTACCTCGGTTCAAGCCCTGTATTATTCATCGAAAAAAGACGTATCAAGGTCTGAGTTCGGGTATTTTACTAGCCATTTTTTGAAGCAGCATGCGGATATTCAAGCCCTTGAATGGGTACCGCGCGTACCGGGAGCCCAGCGGGCAGCATACGAAAAGGCCGGTCAAAGAGAAGGTTTCCCTGATTTCCAATTCACTGAACGGATGGCTCAGGGAACGATGAAAAGGGCGAAGAAGCGAACGGAATATTTTCCCGTGTATTTTGTAGAGCCCTATAAGGGGAACGAGCTGGCCCTTGGTTTTGACCTTGCGAGCAATCCCATACGGCTGGAGGCTTTAAAGGCTGCTATAAAAACGGGGGAGATGTTTGCCACCGCAAGAATAACCCTTGTCCAGGAGATCGAAAATCAATTTGGCTTTATCGTCTTTGCGCCGATCTACAGGAAGGGGGCGTTGATAAATTCAGAGCAGGCGCGTTGGGACAATCTTGAAGGATTCGCCCTCGGCGTATTTAGAATCGGTGACATTGTCGAAAAAGCGCTGAATTACTATAAACCTGAAGGCGTCGATATTTTTATCTATGATGCATCGGCGCCCGCGAAAGACCGATACCTTTATACTCACGCATCACGTACTCGTACCGCCCTCCTTGAAAAAGAGCAACCTGAAACGGGTTTCAAAACGACAAGGACGCTCGAGGTCGCCGGGCGAAAATGGCTGATTATTTATTCAGCCACGCCGCACTTCATCGCGGCAAGAAGAAGCTGGTATCCGTGGGGCGGCCTCCTGGGTGGGTTAGTGTTCACAAGCATTGTTGCAGGTTTCCTGTTTGTGAGCGACCGGCATGCCGAACACATCGAAAAGTCCGCAAGAGATTTATCGGAGGCCAATACAAATCTTGCGCATGAAATAATGGAACACACGCAGGCGGAGGAAAAATTGCGTGAGAAAGAGCATCTCCTGTCTGAAGCGCAACGTCGTGGTCATCTCGGCAGCTTTCTCTACGATATGACAGGCCCGATACATTGGTCGGATGAGCTGTATCGTCTTTACGGGGTGTCACCGGATACATTCATCCCGACAGTGGAGTCTTTTATCAATCTGATACATCCTGACGACCGATCGGCGATGCAGGCCTGGATAGCCGCCTGTGCGGCAGGAGAAAAGCCTGACGCATTGGATTTCCGTATCATCATGCCGGACGGCACGACCCATTTCATCAGGGGTTGGGGCGAAGCGGTCTATGATGCTGGTGATAAACTACTTCATATGGCCGGGATGGCGCAGGACATCACGGAGCGCAAACGCGCTGAAGAAGCATTACAACGATATTCTTCAGAACTCGCAAAAAATAATATTGAACTTCAGAGGGCCCTTGCCAAAGTCAGGACATTAAGCGGGATGCTCCCTATCTGTGCTTCATGCAAAAAGATCAGGGACGACAAGGGTTACTGGAGCGGAGTTGAAGCTTATATTACCGAGCATTCCGAGGCTGTGTTCAGTCATGGCCTCTGCCCGGACTGTGCAAAAAAAGGGTATGAGGAGCTGGACAAACTTAAAAAAAATAAAACCTGACATGCCTGTTCAGGTGAAGAGATAATGAATTCAACTCCTATTTCGTTCTGATCCTGGTGTGTTGGTACGCCTTTTCCAGCTCTTTTTTCAGGCCTTCGAAGTTTCCATCTCCCCCGGTCCGTATTACCACGTCGCGATAGCCATCCTTCATTCCCTCGTAAGAAGTAAGAATGCTTCGGAGACGGAACCCGTGCTTCCTGATGATATCCGCCAATTCCTGGATGGAACCCGACCTGTCTTCGAGGGTCACGTCTATTCTGTGCCCGTGATGCCGAACGCCGGTAATGTCAATGAGGGCGCTGAAGATATCTTTGTCCGTGATAATGCCGATGAGTTTCCCAGCATCGACGACCGGCAGACAGCCGATGTCATGGTCGAGCATCATCATTGCGGCTTCTTCCACCGGCGTATCGGACGTCGTCGTGAAGAGCTTGGTTTTCATGATGTCTTTCAGTTTTGTTTTCGCGGGAAGATAGTGGACCGTGTAGACGTCGACGGCACATGCCTTCGCAGAGGTAAACTCCCGGAGGTCACGGTCGGACAGGATGCCGACGAGTTTGTCGAGCGCTACGATGGGAAGATGGTGAATGTGTTTTTCTTTCATCAGCGACAGCGCATCGGCTGCGGTGTTGTCGGGATCAAGGCTCATGACCTTGGTCGCCATCCAGTCTGATACGAACATCGTCCACCTCCGAAAGAATATGAAATCGATATTTCTGAATTGCCAGACAGTATAGCAAAATTAATCCGGTCTGTCTAACCCCTATTTCAATCTCCTCGCCCATACCAGAAGATTTGTCAAGAGTTGACTGATGATCTCTCTGGTTTTCTCGTCCGTCACCTTGCCGCTCTTGTCGATTTTGTCCTGCGCGAAGGTCACCATGACCTCGGGCTTGTTCAGCGGGTGCATGTTCAGAAAAACGCAGGACTGCCTCAAGTGGTATTGCGCCCGCGCGCCGCCGAACGCCCCCTGCGAAGCGCTCATGATGGCGAGCGGTTTGTCTTCGAAGGCATTGTCGCCGTACGGCCGCGAGCCCCAGTCAATGGCGTTCTTGAGCACGCCGGGGATCGAATAGTTGTATTCCGGCGTGGCGATCAGCACGGCATCGGCAGCCCTGATCTTGGCCTTGAATTCCTTAGCCCGTGCCGGAGGTTGCTGCTCCAGGTCCGCATTAAAGGGCGGGATTCCCTCAAGATCAAAGATCTCAAGCTCGGCGTCCTTGGGCAGCAGTTCTTTTGCAGCGCGCAGAATTGCCTTGTTGAACGAATCTTTTCTCAAGCTGCCGGCAAAGCCGAAGATGCGAATGGTGTCCATATGTAGTTCCTCATTTCTTATGAAAAGAAAAATCGAAAATTTGACGGGATAACAGGATTGACGGGATGCAGAAGTTATTAATCAGATTTATCATCCTGTAATCCAGTCTAAAGTTCTTGCTTCTGTTCGTCCGGTTTAGGGTTTTCCGGATTTACTTCCCCGGTTCTTCCACGATGCCCCCCTCGGTCATCTTCCTCGAATCCAACAGCCGGTCCAGTTCTTCCTTCGATAAGTCCGTCATCTCCGCTGCCACGTCCTTGAGCGACCGTGCTTCCGCGTATGCCTTTTTTGCGATCTGCGCCGCTTTGTCATAGCCGATAACGGGATTCAGGGCCGTCACGAGAATGGGGTTCTGGTCGACGAGGCCCGCGATGCGCTCCGGGTTTATGGTAAAGCCCGCGATCGCATTGTCCGCAAGCAGGCGCGCGGCATTCCCCAGGATCGTGATCGACTGGAGAAGATTGTGCGCTATCACCGCCATCATGACGTTCAGTTCGAAATTCGCGTGCGAGTTGCTGAGGGTAATGGCCACGTCGTTCCCGATCACCTGGGCCGAGACCATCATCATCATTTCACACATGACGGGGTTCACCTTTCCAGGCATGATGCTCGAACCGGGCTGGAGCGCGGGCAGGGCTATTTCTCCAAGGCCTGCTATGGGTCCGCTGTTCATCCAGCGGAGGTCATTGGCCATCTTGATGAAAGACGAGGCCGCGGCCTTGAGATGACTGGAGAGTTCCACCGCGGTGTCCATGGTGGCCTGGGCCGCATAATGGTTATCGGTCTCAGCAAAAGGCAGCCCTGTTTGCTTCGCCAGCTTCTTTGCAACGAGTTTTCCGAAATCCTTGTGCGCATTCACGCCCGTGCCGACCGCCGTGCCGCCGATCGCAAGCATGGCGAGCCGCGGTAAACTCGACTCAACGCGGTCGATGCTTTGGCGCACCTGATATGCCCAGCCGCTGATCTCCTGGCCAAGCGTGATCGGCATGGCATCCATCAGATGGGTGCGGCCGGTTTTTACGATATCACGAAACTCGTTTTCACGCTGTTTGAACGTTTCGTGAAGATGTCCGAGCGCGGGGATGAGCACTTCCTGGGCCTGAAGATATGCGCTCACGTGGATAGCGGCCGGAATAACGTCATTCGACGACTGGCACATGTTCACATGGTTGTTAGGGTGGACCGAGGCGCCCAGGATCTGCGCCGCGCGGGCTGCGATCACCTCATTGGCATTCATGTTCGTGGACGTGGCTGAACCGGTCTGGAAAATATCGAGCGGGAAGTGCTCGTCCCATTTGCCCTCTGCTGTTTCGATCGAGGCCTGGGAAATGGCCTTGGCAAGTTTTTTATCCAGCAGTCCGAGCTCCGCGTTCACCTCGGCTGATGTTGCCTTGATGAGCCCCAAAGCCCGGATGAAAACACGGGGGAAGCGGATGTTGCTCACGGGAAAGTTCTCTTTTGCCCGCTGTGTTTGCGCGCCGTACAGTGCGTCTTTCGGAACCTTGACTTCACCGAGCGAGTCTTTTTCGATACGATAGTCGGCCATACGACAGCCACCTCCTGAAATTCTTCCCCCTTAGATGGGGGAGGTTAGGTGGGGGTGACGAGCACGAGCGCCGGATACTTCACCCTCCCCTTAATCCCAATATGAAGCACCCTCTCCCTTTATCCCTCTCCCCTCTGAGGGAGAGGGGCAGGGGTGAGGGGCATTATAGTCGATGGGAGAAAAACATGGCACTCCGCAGCTTGTTGCGGGAAGACTCATAGAGGATACGCACGACACTGCGATCCTTCATGGTGTCCCGATTCAATTATAGCCGCCCTATCCTGTTTTTGCATGGTTTTTCGGAACCAGAACTAGCCACAAAGGCACGCCCTGCACTCGCGATGCCACTCGTAAACGCTGGGTGCAGGCGAAGACACGAAGAAGTGAGTTTATTCTTAAGGTTTAACAACTTGCTGGTTTCAAGGCTTTCTTAGTGCCTTAGAGCCTTCGTGGCAATAATTTTGTTTCCTTTTGATAAGAAGTCACTAATTCTTGCGGCATGGATTGACCAATGAGATAATTGTAACTATAATTAATATACACGACAGCGCCGGGAAACCGGCCGCGAACAATGTGCTGCTGTTTTATTGAGGAACCCCTATGCAGCGAAACGATGAACGATTACATCGAGATGAAAAAGACCTCCGCAGTCTTGCGCGGGTTGAGTTGCAGGCCATCTACACCGACCTCGGCCTCTCCCGGGAAGAGCTCGATCTCCTGTCCGTGCCGCGGCGGGTCTTTACCGTCAGCTTCCCCGTTAAGATGTCCACGGGCAAGACGCGGATGTTTACCGGCCACCGGGTCCAGTACAACGACGCCCGCGGGCCTGCCAAGGGCGGTATCCGGTTCCATCCGGAGATGAGCGCGGAGCACACGAGCGACCTTGCCCTGCTCATGGCGCTCAAATGCGCGGTCGTCAACATCCCCTTCGGCGGCGCAAAAGGCGGGGTGGTGGTGAACCCCATGGAGCTGGGCCAGGGCGACCTGGAACTGGTGACGCGCGGGTACATCCGGGCAATCGCGGACTTCATCGGGCCGTTCAAGGACATTCCCGCCCCGGATGTCTACACGGACGAGCATATCATGGCGTGGGTCCTGGATGAATACGAGCGGATCAAGCGAGAGCATATTCCCGCTGTGGTGACGGGAAAGCCGCCCGAGCTCGGCGGCATCCACGTGCGAAGATATTCGACTGCCCTGGGTGGCGTCCACGTGCTCGAACAGGCCATGAAAGAGCGCGGGATGGAAGCCAAGGGCGCGCGCGTTGCAATCCAGGGTTTCGGGAACGTGGGCGCGAACGCAGCCCGCATTCTGCACCATTGGGGCTACACGATCATCGCCGTGAGCGACGTGAACGGGGGAATTCTGAATCCGAACGGCCTCGACATCCCTTCGCTCAGAAGACAGGTGACCAAGACCAACAGTGTGCTGGGTTTTCCCGGCGCGAAAAAAATTACGAATAGCGAACTCCTTGCAAGTGAATGCGACATCCTGATTCCCGCTGCCCTCTCGAACCAGCTCGACGAGAGCAATGCCGACGATGTCAAGGCGCAGATCGTACTCGAACTCGCGAATGCCCCCACCACGGCCGAGGCGGACGATATTCTGTTCAACAAGAACGTCACGGTCATCCCCGACATTATCGCCAACGCAGGCGGCGTCGTGGTGAGTTACTTTGAATGGAGCCAGAACCTGAGCAACGACATCTGGCCGGAAGAAAAGGTGCTCCACCGTCTTCGCGAGCTTATGATTACCGCGTTCAATGACATCAATGCGCACTGCAAAGAAGGGAAGTGCCGTCCCAGAAAGGCTGCGTACCAGCTTGCGGTGAAGCGGATCCTGCACGCGGAACGGCTCAGGGGGAATTTATGATGCAATTGTCTTAAACATGTCCTTATTAATAAAATCTGATATGCTTACCACAAAACACGAGGAGGAAACTTATGAAGAAATACGTTTTGCTGCTTCTACTCATTGTATCGTTGTTGGCCTCGTGTTCTTATAATGCCAAAATCCTGGCGCCGGAAGATACTACGCTAGAGAATCAAAAAGCGAGATATAATTTCAAAGCGGCGATCGTCGTCACGACGCAGCAGAAGAAGGAAATCGCGGATTTGCATGTTGACATTGCCGACGTCCATCTCACTCCTTTTCCGGAACTCTATCGTGTCCTGCAGGGAAAAATGAGGAGAGTGTTTGCTAAAGTCGACGTTGTGGAAGAAAAAGACCTTGCCAGGGAAAAATACGATGTTTTGATATACACGGCATACCAGGCTGAGATGAATGACCTAGTATTCTACATCGGCATCTCTACCGCGGGATACGATTCAAAAAACGGTAATGAACTATTCAAGACCTCGAATCAACAGCAAGAAAAGTATAAACTGCCGTTAGGCGCAGGAATTGGAGCAGTTGTGACGGGCATGACGCTTTTTGTGTTGTCGCCAATCACCCTGCCTTTGACCGCCCACAGCATAGGAAGCTATTCCGAAAAAACGATAACCAACATGTTTTCAAATTCTATGGATGAAACCGTTGATGCGCTGCTCAGGGATCAATCACTTTGGGTGTATGCCCAGGGCCCTAAACCAACGTTGAAGAGCAAACCAGCGGAGGCGGTCGCGCCGGTGGTGGCCCAATCGGACGTTGACGACCTTCCCGCTGCAAAAATAAAGTCCAACAAAAATTCCTACGCTATTGTGATCGGCATAGAAGAATACCGGCAGAAACTCCCGAAGGCGGATTTTGCAACGCATGATGCCCGGACCATGACGGAATACCTGACTAAGGTATTGGGCTATCCCGAGGAAAATGTCGTTACGCTGACCAATCAAAATGCTGCCTTAGGCGATTTCGTAAAGTATTTTGAAAAGTGGCTGCCGAACAACGTGGAAAACGGGAGTACGGTGTTTGTATATTATTCCGGGCACGGATCGCCGAATCCCAAGACAGGGGACGCCTACCTGGTGCCGTATGACGGCGACCCGTCGTTTATCGACCAGACCGGGTATTCCCTGAAGAGAATGTACGAGGTCCTCGGCAAGCTTCCCGCGAAGAAGATCATTGTCGCGCTCGATTCCTGTTTCTCTGGTGCAGGCGGGAGGTCTGTTCTTGCCAAGGGCGCTCGGCCGTTGGTCATGAATCTGCAGACCTCTTTTGCTCCAACGCAAAACATGACTATTCTGGCCGCGGCCTCGGGTGATCAGATAAGTTCTACCTACGATGAAAAAGGACATGGCCTGTTCACCTACTTCCTGCTCAAGGGTATCAAAAATGAAGATGTCGCAAAGCCGGATGGTTCGATCGAACTCGATAACCTGTTCAGCTATCTTAAACCTCAGGTGGAGCGCATTGCGAGAAAGCAGTACAATAACGAACAGTCTCCACAGTTGATAACGCCAAAATAGAATTAGGGAGCAATCATGAAAAAAATTCTGATCATTCTTACGGTTTTCTTGATTCCGGCGCTGTGCTTTAGCGCGGAGCAGGCGGTTTGGGTCGAGGCTACGGGCGAGGCGTCTCTTGGCGACGTGGATACGCCAAAGGAAGTGAAGGAGCGGGCAAAGCGGGATGCGCAGAACCATGCGGTGGAGCAGGCCGTGGGCGCTTTCATCAAATCTCATACGCTCGTCTCGAACAACCAGCTCGCGGAAGATCTGGTGTACGCGTCGGTGAGGGGCAAGATCAACACCATGGAAATTATCAGCGAGAGCTGGGATACAAAGGACCGGAACCTGTACCGGGTCAAGCTCAAGGCCCTTGTCGAGCCGGTCTACCCGGACAAAGGCCAGGGGATCTCTCTCAAGGTGGCCCTGTCCAAGAGCGAGCTGAAAGAAAACGAAGAGACGAAGATAATCTATCAAGCAAATACGGACTGCTATGTCTACATTTTCTCGATTGCGGCGGACGGCTCGGTGACGCTCCTGTTGCCGAATTCCACGAACAGGGACAACCGAATACTACTCGACAAGGCGTATATATTCCCTCCCGCAAACAGCCCGGTGCGATTGCAGGCC